>ENA-UOUJ01000172-UOUJ01000172.1-activated-sludge-metagenome-genome-assembly--contig:-NODE-172-length-54669-cov-8.521460_pt1 | contig 54669 bp, 46 predicted proteins | sample MGYA00249839_ERZ747224 | MGnify/ENA primary metagenome ERZ747224 (study PRJEB28782, sample SAMN03220277) | activated sludge metagenome | biome: wastewater; feature: sewage sludge; material...
GGTGGCCTGCAGGAGTCCTTGCGCCACCTCGGGCTGGTAGGGCGTGTAGGAGGTCACGAACTCGCTCTGCATGGCGAGGTGGGCGGTGACGGCGGGCATGAAGTGGCGCCTAGGGCCGCCGCCCAGGAAGTTGGGGCCCGCCACGTCGTTCTTGGCCGCCAGCCCTTGCAGGTGTTCCAGCAGGCCGGCCTCGTCCATGCCGCTGGGCAGGTCGATCTCGGGGTCACGCAGCGCGGCCGGGAGGTCGGCGAAGGCCCCGGCGGGGGCCGGCGTCGTGCCCTGCGGTGCCGGCCCGGCCCCGGCGGCCTCGCGCTCGGCGCGCTTGATCCGCTCCCAGGTGCGCTCGATGTCCGCGATCGTGGCCGCGGCCAGGTCCTCCGGGTCCCGCAGCCGGCCGTCGGCGTGGAAGACGTGGGGGTTGCGGCGGATCATCTTGGCGGTGATGGCCTCGGCGGCGCCGTCGAGGTCGAAGCCCCCGGCGTCCGTGGCGATCGCGGCGTGCAGGACCACCTGGAACAGCACGTCCCCGAGCTCCAGCCGCAGCCGCTCGTAGGTGCCGTCCGCCACGGCGCCGGCTCCCCAGGCCCCGGCGGGCCCGGACTCGATCACCTCGACGGCCTCATAGGCCTCCTCGACGAGGTACTCGGTCAGGGCGTCGTGCGTCAGCCGGCGGGTCCAGGGGCAGTGCTCCCGGAGGCGGGCAACCACCCAGACCAGCCGGTCGACGGTCTCGCTCACGCGCGGTCGTCGTCCGCGCCGGGGCCCTCGTCCCCGTCCTCGTCGACGAACGCCTCCAGGATCACCGGGCCCTCGGAGGTGGCCCCGGTGGAGATGACCTCCCCCCAGGTCTCCACGAGCAGCTCGGCCAGGACCTCGCGCTCCTCGAGCGGCAGGAAGGCCGCCTCGGCGGCGTTGAGCTGGAAGTCCAGCAGTTCCTCCAGCGAGTAGCCGAAGACCTCGGCCAGCAGGTAGAGCTCGTCGGTGAGGGACACCCCGCTCATCAACCGGTTGTCCGGGTTGATGGTCACCCGGAAGCCCAGCTGGTGGAGCATGTCGATCGGGTGCGTGGAGACGGTCCCGCCGTAGGCCTCCACGGCGCCGGTCTGCAGGTTGGACGAGGGGCAGACCTCCAGGGCGATCCCCCGGTCCCGCACCCACGCGGCCGTCTCACCGAGATCCACGAGCGCGGAGTCCGCGCCGACCCGCTCCCCGTCCTCGTCCACCGCGTCGAACTCCACGGTGATGTCGTCCGCGATCCGCACGCCGTGGCCCAGGCGCAGGGCCCGGCCGTTGAGCAGGGCGTCGCGGATGGAGTCCACGCCGTCCGACTCCCCGGCGTGGACGGTGGTCGGGAAGTGCTGGGCGGCCAGCCAGGTGAAGGCCTCGGTGAAGCGGGCCGGGGGGAAACCCGTCTCCGGTCCGGCGATGTCGAAGCCGACGGCCCCGGCCTGGCGGTGGCGCACGGCCAGCTCGGCGATCTCCATCGAGCGGTCGTTCTGGCGCATGGCGGTGATGAGCTGGCCGACCCGGATGGTGGCACCGGCGTCCTCGGCGTTGGCCACGCCCTCGTCGAGGCCCGCCTGCACGGCCTCGACCGCCTGGTCCAGGGTGAGCCCGCCCGCCAGGTGCTGCTCGGGGGCCCAGCGGACCTCGGCGTACACGACGCCGTCCTCCACGAGGTCCTCGACGAACTCACGGGCCACGCGGTGCAGGTGCTCCGCGGTCTGCATCACGGCGATCGTGTGGTCGAAGGTCTCCAGGTAGCGCTCCAGCGTGCCCGAGTTCGCGGACTCCGCGAACCAGTGGGCCAGGTCATCGGCGGTGTCGGCGGGCAGGGCGTGCCCGGCCGAGGCGGCCAGCTCGAGGATGGTGGCCGGGCGCAGGCCGCCGTCCAGGTGGTCGTGGAGGCTGATCTTGGGCAGGGCCGCCAGGTCGATGTCGAGCGGGGAGGGGGCGGTGAATTCGATCGCGTCAGTCACGGGGCGAGTCTACGGGAGGCACCGTCGGCCCCCGGCCGGCGAGCCGGGCGTACACCCGCTTGAAGAGCACGTCGAGGAGCCAGCCGGCGACGGCGGCCGCCACCAGGGCGACCAGGATCTGCAGCAGCGTGTTGTCCAGCCAACCGGCCGTGGCCCGGGCGATGCCGATCGAATAGGCCGACCACAGCACCGCGGCGACGGTGTCCAGCACGGTGAAGCGCGTCCTCGGGTACCCGGTGGCCCCGGCGGTGTAGTTCACGGCGACCCGGCCGCCGGGGATGTACCGGGCGGTGCAGATGACCAGGGCGCCGTGACCGTCCAGGGCCCTGCGGGCCGAGCCGACCGCCCGCCGGGCCGAACGGGTGCGCATCCACCGGAACCGGTCGACACCGATCCGCCGGCCCAGGGTGTAGGCGATCTGGTCCCCGGTGATGGCCCCGAGGGCGCCGGCCAGCCAGACCCACCACAGGGACACGGTCTGTTCCTGGCCGGAGACCGAGGCCAGCGCCACCAGGACCGACTCGGAGGGCACGACGGGGAAGAAGCCGTCGATGGTGCACAGCAGGTAGACGGCAAGCAGCACCCACCACTGGCCGGCGGCGTGGAGGACGATGTCCTCGATCAGCTGCAGCACGGTTCCAGCCTATCGGCGCGGTTCCTCAGTCGATGCGGTCGATGAGCAGCGGCCGCGGCGAGAAGGACGCTGCCTCCCCGGACCCCGCGGGGGCGATGTCGAAGCCGCCCTCCAGCGCGGCCAGGGCCCGGTCGAACTGCTCCGGGGTGTCCGTCAACAGGGTCAGCAGCGGCTGCCCGGCCTGCACGGTGTCCCCGGGCTTGGCGTGCATCCGCACGCCGGCCCCGGCCTGGACGGGGTCCTCGCGGCGCGCGCGTCCGGCCCCGAGGCGCCACGCGGCCAGGCCCACGGCCATGGCGTCCAGGCGCGTCAGCACCCCCGGCTCCGGGGCGGTGAGCACGTGGGACTGCCGGGCCCGGGGCAGGGCCGCGTCCGGGTCCCCGCCCTGGGCGGCGATCATCCGCCGCCAGACGTCCATGGCCCGGCCGTCGGCCAGCGCCTCGGCCGGGTCCACACCGGTGACCCCGGCCCCGGCCAGCATGGCGCGGGCCAGCGCCACGGTCAGTTCCACGACGTCGGCCGGTCCTCCCCCGGCCAGGACCTCGACGGACTCCTCGACCTCGATGGCATTGCCCGCGGTCAGTCCCAGCGGGGTGGACATGTCCGTCAGCAGCGCCGTGGTGGTGACACCGGCGTCCCGGCCCAGGTCGACCATGGTGCGGGCCAGCTCCCGGGCCTGCGCCTCGTCCTTCATGAACGCGCCGGAGCCGCACTTGACGTCGAGCACGAGGGTGCCGGTGCCCTCGGCGATCTTCTTGGACATGATCGAGGAGGCGATCAACGGGATCGCCTCCACGGTGCCGGTCACGTCCCGCAGGGCGTAGAGCTTCTTGTCCGCCGGGGCCAGGCCGGCGCCGGCCGCGCAGATGACGGCGCCGACGTCCTGGAGCTGGTCCATCATGGCCTGGTTGGTCAGGTCGGCCCGCCAGCCGGGGATCGACTCGAGCTTGTCCAGGGTGCCTCCGGTGTGGCCGAGGCCGCGGCCGGACAACTGGGGCACCGCCACGCCGTACACGGCGACCAGCGGGGCCAGCGGGAGCGTGATCTTGTCCCCCACCCCTCCGGTGGAGTGCTTGTCAGCGGTCGGCTTCACGCCGCCGTCGGGCGCACGCAGCCCGGAGAAGTCCATGCGCTCGCCCGAGGCGATCATCGCGGCGGTCCACCGGGCGATCTCGGAGCGGTCCATGCCGTTGAGCAGGATGGCCATGGCCAGGGCGGACATCTGCTCGTGCGCCACCACCCCGCGGGTGTAGGCGTCCACCACCCAGTCGATCTGTTCACCGGTCAGCGTGTGGCGGTCGCGCTTGGCGCGGATGACCTCGACGGCGTCGAAGGGTTCGTGGGGCGTCGGGGCGGGAGACGGGTCGGTCATCGCCTCAGGATATCGCGGCACGTCAGGGGCCCGGTCCATGCCCGCCGGGCCCCTGAGTGCCGCCTCCCGCTCGCCGTCAGGCCTCCCCCGCCGCCTCGCGACGTGCCGGGACCGGGGCCTCGGTGGACCCGGACGGGGACCCCGTGGTGCCGGCCGCCGCCTCCCGGGCGTCCTGGTCCACGGTCTCGTCCTGCTCCTGGTCCGGGTGCTCGTGCCGGTCCTGGTGCGCGGACTGGTCCTGGTCCTGCATCTTCCGCACCGTGGGCACCGCCAGCCACACGGCGAGCAGCATCGCGACCACCCCGGCCGTGAGCTTGCCGATGGTCAGGGGGACGACCATGTTGGGCTGGAAGTTCGCCATGAACGCCAGGTGGTCGCCGAACGTGAACGCCGCGCAGACCGAGAACGCGATGACGATGACGCGGTCCTTCGGGGGCATCACCGGGATCAGCCGGAACATGGCCAGGATGTTGGCGGCGGCCGCCAGGATGGCGGCGATCCCCTCCTTGCTGATCCCCACGCGGCCGCCCACGGCCTCGAGCGGACGGGCCAGCGTGGTCCGGATGACGTAGACCAGGGGGAACGCACCGGCCAGCATGATGCCGATGTACCCCGCGATCTCCAGGGCGCGGAACTGGTCCTCCTCGTCCGCGATGATGGGATCGAAGCCCCAGCCGGTCCACAGCGTGGACAGCGCGCCGGTGAAGTACTCGACGATGACGAGCGCGAGCACGATCTTCAGCGCGGCGTCCAGGACCCGGCCGAAGACCAGGAACGCGGCGATCATGAACCGCGTCGCGAAGCGCAGCAGCAGCGCCAGCACCACCACGAAGACGAGGATGGGCAGGAGGTTGGCCAGGACCTGTCCCCAGCCCAGGTCCATGGGGGTGTCCGCGGGCGAGGAGGTGGAGACGTCGCTGCGGAGGCTGGTGTTCGTCAGGATCAGGATGCTCGTCGTCACCAGCACGCCCAGGGGAATGGTCAGCACCCCGGACATGACGCCCAGCGCCAGGTACCGGTGGTGGACCCGCTGCAGCATGGCCAGCCCCACGGGGATGGAGAAGACGATGGTGGACCCGGACATGAACGCCGTGGCCGCCGCCATGATCCAGGCGCCGTGGGACTCGGCCGTCACCGCGGCCAGGTTGTAGCCTCCCATGTCCCCGGCGATCAGCGCACCGGCCGCCATCGACGGGTCGGCCCCGACGGCGTCGAAGATCCTGCCGGTGATGAACTCGACGAAGAGCGACAGGTACGGGACCGAGGCCATGATCCCGGCCACGGGCAGGAAGATCGGGCCGATCGAGTGCAGCCCCTCCTTGAATTCCTTGCCGATGCCCTTCGAGTCGTCCCGCACGGCCCCCACCGCGCCGATGACGACGAAGACCATCATGATCCAGATGACGATGTTGCCGACGAGTTCCATGACAGGGGTCCTTAGGCTCTGGAGGGGTCCGGGTGGCCGTTCACTGGAACAGTGCCCGGGTGTGGTCGTTGAGGAAGACCCCGTGGGGGTCGAGTTCCCGGCGCACGGCCAGGAAGTCCGGCAGGCGGGGGAACAGCCGTTCGGCACGCTCGCGGGTCAGCAGGTGGATCTTGCCCCAGTGCACCGTCGCGTCAAAGCCGTCGAGCAGGGCGTCCACCGCCTGGAGGTAGGGCCAGTAATCGGTCCCGGGCGCGCCGGACACCGAGAGGCTGACCTTGTCCTCGGCGTGGAACGGTGAGATGAAGGCCTCGTCACCCCGGGTCCAGCGGGTCTCGATCGGATAGTGCTGATCGGGGAAGTCCTCCACGATGAGGTCCTTCAAGGCGACCCAGGCCTCCTTCGCCCGGCCCACCCCGACGTAGTACTCCAGTTCGTGGAACGGCAGCATGAACCCGCCGGGGTAGATCCGGTAGGAACGGTCGCGGCGCCGCCCCTCCTCGGAGCTCAGCGCCTGGCCGTCCGACTCGTCGAGGGACTCCGCCCAGTAGCGCTTCGTGTAGGCGCGGCCGACCATGTCCAGCCCCTCCGGCGTGGGCAGTTCGTACAGGCCGGCGGATTCCGGGGCCTGGCACCACAGGAACGAGAAGTGCCGGGACTCTGCGGGGTTGCGCTCCCAGTTCGCCAGGAGCTCCTCCGTCGTCTCGTAGGTGATCTGCTCCCGGAGGTGGTAGGCCTCCACGGCCTGCAGCTCGAGCTCCAGGATGACGCCCGCCGTGCCCACGGCGACCTGGACCGCGTGCAGCCGCTCGGGATCCGTCTCGTCGATCTCGACGATCTCGCCCTGTCCGGTCAGCAGCCGCATCCACCGCACCGTCGAGGAGAACGACCCCAGCCCGAGGCCGGATCCGTGCGTCGCCGTGGATACGGCCCCGGCGATCGCCTGCTTGTCGATGTCCCCCTGGTTGGCCAGGGCCAGGCCGTGCTCCCAGAGCGGATCACCGAACCTGTCGATGGTCGTCCCGCCGAGCGCACGGACGCGCCGGGTCGACGCGTCGATGCCCGTGATGCCCTGCAGGCCGGACAGGTCCAGCAGCATCCCCCCGGTCTGCACCACGGGCGTGAAGGAGTGACCGGATCCCGCCACGCGGACCCCGAGGCCCTCCTTGATGGCGTGCCGGACGGCGGCCACGGCTTCGGCCTCCGTGGTCGGCCTGACGGTCAGCGCGGGCGTGCACACCTGGTTGCCGCCCCAGTTGGTCCATTGCTGCTGATGCCGGGCGGAGGGAAGCGCCGTGCTGGTGGTCTTCATGAGTGCTCCTGGGAGGTGAAACCGTCCGGAACGGGACGGGGGATGGTCGGGAGAGGGATCGCCGCGTGAGGGCGGGGGCAGGTGACGGCCCGGGATCAGCGCGCGACATTCAGCGCCACGTGCTTGGTGCGGCTGAAGTCGTCCAGGGCGTAGGCGGACAGGTCGCGGCCATAGCCGCTCCTCTTGAAGCCGCCCCAGGGCATCTCGGTCGGCAGGGCCAGGTGGGTGTTGACGTTGACGCTGCCGAAGTCGAGCGCACCCATCACGGACATCCCCGCCGCGAGGTCGCGGGTGAACACGGACGCCGTCAGCCCGTAGTCCGTGTCGTTGGCGCGGGAGACGGCCTCCGCCTCGTGGTCGAACTCCTCGATCGAGACCACCGGCCCGAAGACCTCGTCCCGGGTGACGGCCGCCCCCTGGGGGACCTTCAGGACCGTCGGCTCGACCCAGTACCCGCGGGAGTCGTCCGAGCCGCCGCCCAGCAGCACCTCCGCCCCTTCCCCGACGGCCTCGGCGATCTTCTGCCGGACCCTGCCGAAATGCGCCTGGGAGATCATCGGCCCCAGGGAGCGTGCCGGCGTCGGGGCTCCCGGCTCGGCCAGGACGTACTCGGAGACCTTGCCGACCAGCAGCTCACCGAAGGCCTCCACGATGGAGGAGTGCACCAGCACCCGGCACGCGGCGCCGCACTCCTGCCCGGAATTCCAGTACCCGGCCTCCGCCACCGTGGTGGCGGCGAGGTCCAGGTCGGCGTCCGGCAGGATCACCACGGGCGCCTTGCCGCCGAGCTCCAGGTGGACCCTCTTCAGGGTGCCCGCAGCGTTGCGCGCCACGGCGGTCCCGGCCCGCACGCTCCCGGTGAGCGCCACGAGGTCCACGCCCGGATGGCCACTGAGCGCCTCCCCAACCCCCGGCCCGTCACCCAGCACCACGTTCAGGACCCCGGGCGGGAGGATGCCGGCGGAGAGCTGGGCGAAGCGCAGCAGGGTGAGGGGGGTGATCTCACTGGGCTTGAGCACCACGGCGTTGCCGGCCATGAGCGCCGGCGCCAGCTTCCAGACGGCCATGAGCAACGGGTAGTTCCACGGGGTGATGGCCCCGACCACCCCGACCGGCTCCCGCCGGATCAACGAGGTGACTCCCTCGACGTACTCATCCGGGGCCGGCGCGGTCGCCGTCCGCCCGGCGCCCGCCATGAAGGAGAGGGTGTCCACGGCGCTGGCGACGTCGTCCTCCGCGACCTCCGCGGGCTTGCCGCAGTTCAGGGACTCGAGCGCCTGGAAGGCCTGGGCGTCGTCGGCCAGGGCACGGGCCAGCGCCAGGAGCCGGTCGGCGCGCCGGCGCGGGGTCAGCGCCGCCCACTCCGGCTGTGCGGAGCGCGCGGCGGCGACCGCTGCGTCCACGTCCGCCGCGGATCCGAGGCCGATGTTCCCGATCCGGGTGCCACGAGACGGGTCCATCACCGCCGCGGAGCCACCGGCGTCACCCTGCGTGACCCGGCCCCCGATCACGTGGCCGAGCTCCGGGAGCGCGATGTCCTGGGCGTTCTCGGCGCGAAGCACGGAGAGGTGGGGATGAGACATGTCGCAGACCTTCCTGGTGTGATGCATGTCACTACACTATAAACAATAGGAGTATCGGGTTACAAGCCCCCGGCGTCCCGTCGTCGTGTCTCCTCGTGGCGCCCCGGCGGGAGCCTCCTCCGCCGGCCTCACCGGGACACGGCTCAGTCGGCCGTCCTCCACACCGACCACCCCAGGGCCTCGACCCCCGGGTCCGCACCCCTCAACGGCTCCCGCGTGAACGCCTCCCCGACCGGCAGGCGCGTGCCGGGGACACCCCCCGGGAGCGAACTGACGATCACCCTGCCCTCGGCGTTGACCAGGGCCGCACCCGCACGCGGGTCCACCGCCTCCCGGCCGGAGAACAGGGCCGCCTCGAGGCCGTCCATCCTCAGGTCGGCCCCGATGACGCTCCCCCGGAAGACCGTCCCCGAGACCGGTATGCCCACGGTCACCGTGACCCGGTCGATGCCCCCCTGGTCGAGGTAGGGGCCGTAGGCGCAGAGACGCCCGAGGGCCAGCGGTTGCCGGAACCACGGCATCCGCGTGTAGTCGTAGTAGCGCAGTGCCGCGACGTTGAACGTGTGGGCCTTGAACCTGAGTTCCCGGGGCTCCTCCCCGTCCCACCAGTTCAGCCACAGCGGCTGGTCTCGCAACAGTCCGGGGGCGAAGGCGATCCCGGCTCCCCGCACCAGTTCCGCGTCCTCCTCCGCGGCCGTCCTCAGCAGCTGGTCCACCACGCCAGGGCCGGACTCCCCGGTGGCCTCGGCGGGGTCGAGTCCGTCCAGGGCCTCCCGCACCGCCCCCAGGCGTCGGTGCAGGCCCTCGAGGCGACGGGTCATGCCGGGAACACCCCCGTCCCCGGTCGCGGCGGCCTCCGCGTAGAGCCGTGCCCGGGCGGTCATCAGCGCGGAGCGCAGCGACTCGGCGTACCGATGGGTGATCTCCTGCGCGCGGGTCACGTCGGCGGCCGCGATGGCCGCGACCAGTTCCCCGCAGGTCGCGGACAGCTGCTCGGCGAACGCCGCAGACTGGGGCCCGTGCCAGGACAGGGCCTGCAGCTCACCGGCCAGGGGCAGCGCCATCTCCATCAGGCCCTCCGAGCGCGAGGTGGAGGCGAGTTTCACGGCCAGGAGCATGTGCGCCCTGCGCACGCCCATGGGATCAACGGCCAGCGTCGCCCGGGCCGCCTCGCCCAGCGCCTCGATCTCGTGCTCGTCGCAGGTGGCGGCCGCACGCCGGGCACAGGCGGCCAGGACCGTGGCGACCTGCCCACCCAGGTCGGCGATGTCCCCCAGGGACATCGCCGTCAGTTCCTCCCGCGCCATGGTGTCGAGTTGATGCGGGTCCGGGGTGAAGACCGTGCCCCCATGCCGTCCCGTGCGCGTCCGCACCAGTCCGCGGGCCCGGAGCCGGTCCAGCGCCTGCCGCAGGGTCACCGGTGAGACGCCGAAGATCCTGGCCACGATGGTCTCGGACGGGAGCCGCTGGCCCTGCTGGAGCAGCCCGATGGCGATGCCGGCAGCCAGACGGTGCTCCACCTGGTGGGACAGGGGCGCCGCGGCATCGGGGGTCTTCAGCCGGCTCACCATCGACAGCACGTTCGACTCGATGCGGTCCCCGCCGCTCACCCTTGCCTCCACGGCCTCAGCGTACCGACCGGACGTGCCCGTCCGGACGTGACGACCCTGTCCGGGCCCGGTCCCGTCACGTCGGCGACGGGGCCGGATCAGGCACGGCGCCCACGGCGGTCCGCCATGTCCGCCATGTCCGCGGGGCCGAACGCCGAGGGCAGGACCTGGTCCATGGTCAGCTCGCCCTCGGGGCCCATCAGCAGCATGCCCGGGGCGTGGAACTCGAAGAGCAGCTGTCGGCACCGGCCGCAGGGCATGAGGACCTCACCCTGTCCGTTGACGCAGTAGAACGCCACCAACCGGCCTCCGCCGGTCATCTGCAGCTGGGACACCAGGGAGCACTCGGCACACAGGGTCAGCCCGAGCGAGGCGTTCTCGATGTTGCAGCCGGTGACGATCCGGCCGTCCTCGACCATGGCGGCCGCCCCGACGGGGAACGAGGAGTAGGGCACGTAGGCCCGGGTCATCGCCGCACGCGCCGCGGACTCCAGGCGCTTCCAGTCCACTCCCGAACCGACGCCGGTCAGTCGCGGGAGGGAGGCGGTCAGCGGGATGTCGTCCGCGAAGGCCTCGTCGAGGTTGTCGTTGCAGAAATCGGTCACGGCTACTCCTTCACGTAGGGTGTGCCGGCGGCCGCCGGACCTCGCGACCTGCCCACCAGACCGGCCACCACCAGGATGGTCACGAGGTAGGGCAGCATCGCCATGAACTGGCTGGGCACCGGTGTGCCGAGGATGGCCAGGACGAACTGCATGTTGGTGGCGAAGCCGAACAGCAGGGCGGCGAAGAACGCCCCGATCGGGTTCCACCGACCGAAGATCACCGCGGCCAGGGCGATGAAGCCCTGCCCGGCGGTCATCTCCTTGGAGAAGGAAGAGGAGTTCACCAGCGTGAAGAACGCACCGCCCATCCCCGCGATCGCCCCGGCCAGCAGCACGTTGGCGTAGCGCGTGCGCAGGACGTTGATGCCCACGGTGTCCGCGGCCTTGGGGTGCTCGCCGACGGCCCGCACGCGCAGTCCCCACCGGGTGCGGAACAACCCCACGTACAGCGCCGCCACGATCAGGTACATCCCGTAGCCGAGCACGGTCTGGTCGAAGAGGATCGGACCGATGACCGGGATGTCCGCCAGGACCGGGATCCGGATGCTCTCGAAGTGGGGCGGGGAGTTGAAGCGGGACGAGTCCGAGCTCAGCAGGGTGGAGAACAGGAAACTGGTCAGCCCGGCCACGAGGACGTTGAGCACCACGCCCACGATCACCTGGTTGACGAGGTAGCGGATGGAGAACACCGCCAGCAGGGCCGAGACCAGTGCGCCCGCCACGACCGCGGCCAGCAGGCCGGCCCAGACCGAGCCGGTGACCGAACCGGTCACCGCGGCGGTGAACGCACCGGCCAGCAGCTGGCCCTCGATGGCGATGTTGACCACGCCGGCCCGTTCCGAGAGCACCCCGGCCATCGAGCCGAAGATCAGCGGGACGGCCAGGACGAAGGCGCCGGCGATCAGGCCGGTCAGGAACACCGTGGTGGTGTTGGCGGCACCGACCACCCACACCAGGAAACCGGCCACGAACAGCACCGCGAACGCCGCCGAGCCCCAGCCGGGGACCGTGCCCCGGCGGCGCACGGACAGCAGCCCCCACACGGTCAGTGCGGCCAGCAGGAGGGTGATGATCCAGCCCACGGGCACGGTCGGTGCCACGATGTCCGGGATCTGGACCGCGTCGGCCTCGGTGGAGATGCGGAAGGTGGCGGACTCGCCCGAGGCGCCCAGGGCGAACACCAGCAGGGAGATGACCGTGAGCACGGCGAAGGTGATGGGGGTGGCCCAGTGCCGGACGATCTCGCGCTGCGGTTGCGGCGCAGGGCCGGCGGCCGGCGAGGCGCCGGAACCGGACGGGACGGTGACGGTGGTGCTCATCGCTGCTCGCCTTCCTCACCGGTGGTGTCCTGCGTCGGGGATGCCGTGCCCCGTCCGCCCGGTGGCGGGCCGGCGTCGGGTGCGTCCCGCCGGACGCCGGCGGGGGCCGCTTCGGCCGGGGAGGCGCTCTCGGCCGGGGAGGGCGGGGACGCCGCGTCCCCGGCGGCCACGCCCACGGCGTCACCGACGACGGCGGACTCCGCGGCGGGAGCGGTGCCGCCGGCGGTGGTCGTGGTGGCGGCCGCGGCGCCGGCCAGCGCCGGCTGGGTGACCGGGTCCGCCGCGGTGCGGGCCTCCAGGGCACTGGGCGCCGGCAACCGGAAGATGGTGCGCACCAGCGGCGGGGCGGCGATGAACAGCACGATCAGCGACTGGATGATCAGCACGATGTCGATCGGCACGCCGGTCTCCGTCTGCATGGTCACCCCGCCCGCGCGCAGGGCACCGAAGAGCAGCCCGGCGAAGAAGACGCCGACCGGGTTGGACCGGCCCAGCAGGGCCACGGTGATGGCGTCGAAGCCGAAGGAGCCGGCCACGTCCGTGTTGAGGACCTTCTCGGTGCCGGAGACCTGGCTCACGCCGGCCAGGCCGGCCAGGCCGCCCGAGATGACCATCGCCACCACGTACATCCGCTTCACCGAGACACCGGCCGTGCGGGCCGCCGCCGGGTTGGCGCCCACGGCCCGCAGCTGGAAGCCGATCGTCGAGCGCTGGATCAGCCACCACGCGAAGACGGTGGTGAGGATCGCGACCACGAAGCCCCAGTGGAGGCGGAAGGAGTCCCCCAGCAGCGGCGGGAACACGGCGGTGGGCTCGAGGAAGTCCGAGACCGGGTTCGTGGACCCCTCGCGCTGCAGCACCGGGGTCTGCAGCAGGTACGCCACGAGGTAGACCGCGATGTAGTTGAGCATGATGGTCAGGATGACCTCGTGGGCGCCGGTGGCGGCCTTGAGGATGCCCACGATCGAGCCCCACAGGGCACCGCCGAGGATGCCCATGATGACCACCAGCAGCAGGTGCACCCCGAAGGGCAGCTGCAGGTGCACGCCGAAGTAGGTGGCGAACATGGCACCGAAGATCATCTGTCCCTGGCCGCCGATGTTGAACAGGCCGGAGCGGAAGGAGATCGCGATGCCCAGCGAGATGATGATCAGCGGCGTCGAGAGGGTCAGCGACTCCATGAACGGGTAGATCATGCCCGTGAAGTCCTCGGCCTGGTAGTTGAACACCGCCCCGCGGAACAGGGCGGCATAGGCCGCGGCCACGGCCTCCCAGGCGGCCACGAGGGTGTCCTGCGGCCGGGCGAAGAAGTACCCGAGGGCCTCCAGGACCTCCTCGTCGGTGAGGATGATCAGCACGGCGCTGAGGACCAGGGACAGCACGATCGCCAGCACGGTGACCATGCCGTTGCCGGCCATCATGTGGCGCAGTGCGGAACCCCCGTCCGGCCGGCCGGCCGCCGGCCCGGACGCGCCGGGCTTCGGACCGGCCTGCGTGGTCACGGCGCTCATGCCGTCGCTCCCTTCGGGGTGGTGTCCTGCGGACTGGCCGCGGGGTCGATTCCGGCCATCATCAGGCCGAGGTCGTCGCGCGAGGTGTCCCCCGGCACGATGCCGATGATCCGACCGTGGTACATCACCGCGATCCGGTCGGCCAGGTCCAGGACCTCGTCCAGTTCCGTGGAGACGATCATGACCGGTGTCCCGGAGTCCCGCTCGCGGATGATGCGCTCGTGCAGGAACTCGATGGAGCCGACGTCGACCCCGCGGGTCGGCTGGGAGGCGATGAACAGCTTGAGGTCGTCCACCAGTTCCCGGGCCATGACGACCTTCTGCTGGTTGCCGCCGGACAGGGTGCCGACCGGCAGGTCCACGCCCTGGGTGCGGATGTCGAACTCCTGGACCCGCTTCTCGGCCAGCCGGCGGATCGCCTTCGGGTCGAGCTGGAGTCCGTTGCCGGCCGGGGGCCGGTCATAGCGGTTGAGCACGAGGTTCTCGGCCACCGTGAACGGCCCGACCAGCCCGTCGGTGGACCGGTCCTCGGGCACGTACCCGACGCCGGCCCGGATGACCTGGCGGGTTGTGCGGCCGAGCAGTTCCTCGCCGTCGAGACGGATCGAGCCCTGGGCCTTGTGCAGTCCCATGATGGCCTCGGTCAGCTCGGTCTGGCCGTTGCCCTGGACGCCGGCGACCGCGAGCACCTCGCCCTGGCGGATCCCGAAGGAGACGTCGTCCACGAGCCGGACGCCGTCCGGGCTGAGCACCGTGAGGTTCGAGACGGTGAACGTCTCCTCCCCCAGGGTCGGGGCGGACTTCGCCCGGTTCAGGACGACGTCACGGCCGACCATCAGCGCGGCCAGCTCGGACTGGTCGGCGCCGGGGTCCGCGGTGCCGACCACCCGGCCGCGGCGCAGCACGGTGATCTGGGTGGAGATCGCCTTGACCTCGCGGAGCTTGTGGGAGATGAAGACGATGGCCGTGCCGCTGTCCCGCAGCTGGCGGATGATGTCCAGCAGCTCGTCGGTCTCCTGCGGCGTGAGCACGGCCGTGGGCTCGTCGAGGATCAGCACCCGGGCGTCCCGGACCAGGGCCTTGATGATCTCGACGCGCTGCTGGACGCCCACCGGCAGGTCCTCGACCAGGGCGTCGGGGTCCACGTGGAAACCGAAGCGGTCCGAGATCTCGCGGATGCGCCGCCGGGTGGTCTCGAGGTCGAGGATGCCACCGGCGCGGGTGTGCTCGTCACCCAGGGCGACGTTCTCGGCCACCGTGAAGACGGGGATCAGCATGAAGTGCTGGTGCACCATGCCGATCCCGGCGGCCATGGCCTCCCCGGGGCCGCTGAACCGGACCGGGGTGCCGTCCACGAGGATCTCTCCGGCCGTGGGCTCGTAGAGCCCGAACAGCACGTTCATCAGGGTGGACTTGCCGGCGCCGTTCTCCCCGAGGAGGGAGTGCACCTGTCCGGACTCCACCGTGAGGTCGATCGAGTCATTGGCCGTGAAGGCGCCGAATTTCTTGGTGATGCCGCGCAGCTCGAGTTTCACCGTGCTCCAGCCAATCTGTCCTGACGAGGACCGTTGCGTGAAGGGATGTCGGACAGGGGGCGGAGCGGCCGTGGTGGGCCGCCCCGCCTGGGCTGTCGGAACGGTATCAGGACTCGGGCGAGTAGTCCGAGTCCACCGTGATCGAGCCGTCGATGATGCCTGCCTTGATCTCCTCCAGCTCGGTCTTGAGCTCCTCGGAGACCGCGGAGTCGAGATCGTGGAACGGGGCGAGCGCGACGCCGCCGTTCTCCAGGGTGCCGACGTAGGGCTCGGAGGAGAACTCGCCGGCCAGGTCGGCCTCGATGACGTCGTGGACCGCCTCGCCCATCAGCTTCATCACCGAGGTGAGGATGACCTCGCCCTGGTCCGTGGTCAGGTAACCGTCGGAGTCGACCCAGACGACCTTGGCGTCCTTGCCCGCGGCGTTGGCCTCGGTCACCGCGTCCAGGGTGCCCAGGCCCACGGGGCCGGCCACGGGCATGATGATGTCCGCGCCCTCGTTGATGAAGTTGGTCGTGTTGGTCTTGCCGGCGGCCTGGTTCTCGAAGTCGCCGGTGAACGAGCCGGTCTTGGCCTCGCGGTTCCAGCCGAGGACCTGGACGTCTGCGTCCTTCTGCTCGTTGTAGTACTCGACCCCGGCGGCGAAACCGTCCATGAAGATCGTCACGGTGGGGATCTCCGCCCCGCCGTAGGTGGCGACCTTGCCCGTCTCGGAGACCCCGGCGGACAGGTAGCCGGCCAGGAAGGCGCCCTGGGCCGTGTCGTAGATGATGCGCTGGACGTTGTCCGGGAACTCCGGGTCCGTGACGTCCACGCCCACGAAGTGGGTGTCCTCGTTCGCGGCCGCGATCGGCTTGATGGTGTCACCCAGCAGGAAGCCCACGCCGATGATGGTGTCGCAACCGGCCTGGAGCATGGAGTTGACGTTCGGGGTGAAGTCCGTGGGGCTCGTGGACTCGGCCTCGCGGACCTTGATGCCGAAGTCCTCCTCGGCCGACTTCAGTCCCTCGTACGAGGACTGGTTGAAGGAGCGGTCGTCGAAGCCGCCCTGGTCGGACACGATGCATCCGGTGTAGTCGGAGTTCTCGGTGCCGACCGCCGAGGTGCTCGCGCTCTCCGTCCCGGTCTCGGAGCCGGCGCCGGGGGCCTCCTCCTCGGGGGCCGCGCCGCAGCCGGCCAGCAGGAGGCCGGAGAGGCCGAGGACGGCCGCCGGCAGGAGTGCCTTGCGGGACAGATCAGATGCAGTGCCCATGATGATCCTTTGGTGCGAGTGATGAGGCGGGAGGGCAGCCGGGCTGGCCGGTGCTGCTCCGGGCCGACCGATGGCCCTCACAGTGGTGTCCGTGCCCTGATGCGGACAGTTACCCGGAAGTTTACCCAAACTTGGGAGGAATCGTTTCAGAATTCCAGTGCCGGTGGCCTGCACCGTCACGCCCCCGCTACTGGGCCCCCGCGAGGGCCCGCAGGGCGGCGGCGGTGAAGATCCGCATGCCGACCCCGATCGCCCGCTCGTCCGGCGCGTAGTCCCCCATGTGCAGGTCGTACACCGGGCCGCCCGGGGTCCGGGTCCCGAGCCGGAGCATGGCCCCGGGGACCTGCTGGGTCATCCAGGCGAAGTCCTCCCCGCCCATCGACTGCTCGGTCAGCTGGATGGCGCGGGATCCCAGCTCGAACCGGGCCGCGTCCTCGATCAGGTCCGTCTCGGCCTCCGTGTTGACCACCGGGGGCACCCCGCGGACGTGCTCCAGGTGCACGTCGACGCCGAAGGGGCGGGCCACCTGGTGCACGACCTCGTCCAGCAGGTCACCGGCCGACTCCCACACGTCCGCGTCCAGGCACCGCATGGTCCCGGCGAGGTAACCGGTCGAGGGGATCGCGTTCGGCGCGGCCCCGGCGTTGACCTGGCCCCAGACCACCGAGACGGCCGAGCGCACGTCGATGCGCCGCATCAGCACCGCCGGGACGTTGACCGCGATCTCCGCCAGCGCGAAGACGAGGTCCTCGGTCACGTGCGGCCGCGAGGTGTGGCCGCCGCGTCCGGACAGGCTGATCTTGATCGTGTCCGAGGCCGAGGTGATGGCCCCGATGCGGGTACCGAGGGTGCCGACGTCGAACCGGGGTTCGCAGTGGGCGGCCAGGATGCGCGGCAGGCCCTCGAGGACCCCCTGGCGGATGACCGTCAGGGAACCGCCGGGCAGCCGCTCCTCGGCCGGCTGGAAGATCACCCGGACGCGGCCGCCCAGGGCGGAGGGGTCCAGGTCCAGACCGGAGGTGCCCGCGAGGATCTCGTGCAGGGCCACTGCCGTTCCGGCCATCACGGCGGTGTGGACGTCGTGCCCGCAGGCATGGGCGACGCCGTCGACCCGGGAGGCGTAGTCCAGTCCGGTGCGCTCGGTGAGCGGCAGCGCGTCGATGTCCGCCCGCAGGCCGAGCACGAGGGGGCCCTCCCCGATGTCGACGTAGGCGCCCGTGTCCTCGAGCTTCACCGGCGAGAGCCCGGCGCCGGAGAGGACCTCCAGGATCCTGGCGGTGGTGCGGTGCTCGTCGTAGGACAGCTCCGGGTGGGCGTGCAGGTCACGCCGCAGCCCCACCGCGACCGGCTCGAGGCGGTCCACGAGGGGGGCGACCCTGGGCAGTCCGGGATCGTCCAGGACGGGGATGGCCCCGGTGGCAGGATGGCGAGCGGTCATCCCAGTGATGTTACCGCCGGGCGGCGTCAGAGGACGTCGTGGTCCCCGTGCGCCTTGAGCGACTCGACGGCCTGCTTCACCGACTGCGCGTGTTCCGTGGTGGTGACCAGCAGGGCGTCCGGGGTGTCCACCACGACGATGTCCTCCACGCCGATCAGCGCGATCACCCGCTGGGTGTCGGTGACCACCACGCCGGAGGCCTTCGAGGAGTACACCCGCGGGGTCTCCCCGATCACGGTGATCCCGGAGGAGTCCCGGGCGGGGTTCAGCCGCGCGATCGCCGCGAAGTCGCCCACGTCGTCCCAGGTGAAGTCACCCGGGATCACGGCCACGTCGCCCGCCGCGGCGGCCGGCTCGGCCACCGCGTAGTCGATCGCGGTCTTCTTCAGCGTCGGCCAGACCCGGGCCATCACCTCGTCCTGCTGCGCGCTGCCCCACGCCGTGGCGATCTCGGTGAGCCCGGCGTGCAGCTCCGGCTCGTTCGCCTGCAGGTGCTGCAGCAGCAGGGACACCGGGGCCACGAACATGCCGGCGTTCCACAGGTACTCCCCGGAGTCCACGTACTCCCGGGCCACGTCCTCGGACGGCTTCTCCACGAAGGCGGCGACGTCCTTGGCGTTCGGCGCCCCGGCCACGTCCAGGGCCTGGCCCTGCCGGATGTAGCCGAAACCGGTGGCCGGGTGGGTCGGGGTGATGCCGATCGTCACGATCCGCCCGGTGGCCGCCGTCGCCACGGCCTCGACCACCGCGGCCTGGAAGACCTCCACCGGGCCGATCACCTGGTCGGCGGCGAACGATCCCATGATCGTCTCCGGGTCGCGCCGGTACAGGATGGCGGCGGCCAGCCCGATGGCGGCCGCCGAGTCCTTGGGCTCCGGTTCCAGGACCATGTCCGTCCGGTCCAGGTCCGGCAGCTGCGCCCAGACGGCGTCCTGATGGGCCTCGCCCGTGACGACCATCATCCGGTCCCCGGCCAGCGGGGCCAGGCGGTCGTAGGTCGCCCGGATCAGGGTCTGTCCGGATCCGGTCAGGTCGTGCAGGAACTTCGGGGCCGCGGCACGGGACAGCGGCCACAGCCGGGTGCCCACGCCACCGGCGGGGATCACGCCGTAGAAGCGGTCCAGCCCGGGGCCAGCCACCCGGTCCCGGGCGGTCGGGTCGTGCTGTTCAGAGTCAATGGTCACCCGGCCAGCATAGGTCTCCCGCCCGGCGCACCCGGCCAGCGCCGCGCACCTCGGGGGCCGCAAGTGATCCACCGCACACCCGCGCGATGCCGCGTCAAAAGTCGAGACCTGCCGCGCTGGAGGGACTACTCTGTCTAGGAGGAATGCACTCGCACCGGCGTTCTCTCTGTGCGCACCGGACGTGGCACAGGCGCCCTTGCAATCCCTGGGAGGTTTTTACAGTGTCAACTGCGACATCCGCGCAGGCCCCGGCGAAGTCCGGCCGTGGGACCCTCTACCGCGGCAACGAGGGCATGTGGTCCTGGGTGATCCACCGGATCACCGGCGTGGTCATCTTCTTCTTCCTACTGGTCCACGTGCTGGACACCTCACTGGTGAGGGTCTCGCCGGAGGCCTACAACGCGGTGCTCGGCACCTACAAGAACCCGCTGATGGCGATCGGTGAGGTCGGCCTCGTGGGGGCCATCATGTTCCACGCCTTCAACGGGCTGCGGATCATCCTGGTCGACTTCTGGAAGGGCGGCACCAAGCACCACAAGGCGATGCTCTGGACCGTGGTGGTCCTGTGGGTCATCACCCTCGCCGCCTTCGCCATCCGTCACCTGATGCTCGCCTTCGGAGGTCACTGAGCCATGAGCGCCACCGCTGATTCCACCATTGCGGCGCCCCGTAGCGGGCGCATCGACCCGAAGTACACCCGGGACCGGACCACGTCCGGCAATTTCGAGATGCTGACCTGGCTGTTCATGCGCCTGTCCGGCATCGTCCTCGTGGTGCTGATCTTCGTGCACCTGTTCTCCAACCTGATGGTCGGTGACGGCATCAACGGGCTGGACTTCGGATTCGTGGCCGGCAAGTGGGCCGACCCGTTCTGGCAGTTCTGGGACCTGGCCCTGCTGTGGCTGGCGATGCTGCACGGCACCAACGGCGTGCGCACCATCATCAACGACTACGCCGAACGCGACGGCGTGCGGTTCTGGCTGAAGATGGTGCTGTACGCGGCGACCACCGTCATCATCGTGCTCGGCACCCTGGTGATCTTCACCTTCGAGCCGTGCCTGACGGACGCAGCGGGGAACCTGCTCGAGGCCTCCCCCGCGTTCTGCGCAACGCTCTGACCCCGGCCGTCCCCAGAACACCCGAGACTTCTCGAGAAGAAAGAATCCCAAACGAATGCAGGTACACAAGTACGACGTCGTGATCGTCGGTGCCGGCGGCGCCGGCATGCGCGCGGCGATCGAGGCCGGACAGCGCGCCCGCACCGCAGTGCTGACCAAGCTCTACCCCACCCGCTCCCACACCGGCGCAGCCCAGGGCGGCATGTGCGCCGCCCTGGCCAACGTGGAAGAGGACAACTGGGAGTGGCACACCTTCGACACCGTCAAGGGCGGTGACTACCTGGTGGACCAGGACGCCGCCGAGGTGATGGCCAAGGAGGCCATCGACGCGGTGCTCGACCTGGAGAAGATGGGCCTGCCCTTCAACCGCACCCCGGAGGGCCGGATCGACCAGCGCCGTTTCGGCGGTCACACCCGCGATCACGGCAAGGCCCCGGTCCGCCGCGCCTGCTACGCGGCCGACCGCACCGGCCACATGATCCTCCAGACGCTCTACCAGAACTGCGTCAAGCACGACGTCGAGTTCTACAACGAGTTCTACGTGCTGGACCTGCTGCTGGTCGACGAGCCCGGCACCCGCCCCGACGGCACCCCGTTCACCCAGAAGCGCGTGGCCGGCGTCGTCTCCTACGAGCTGGCCACCGGTGAGCTGCACGTCTTCCAGGCCAAGTCCGTGGTCTTCGCCACGGGCGGTGCCGGCAAGGTCTTCAAGACCACCTCCAACGCCCACACCCTCACGGGTGACGGCATGGCGATCGCCTACCGCAACGGTCTGCCGCTGGAGGACATGGAGTTCATCCAGTTCCACCCGACCGGCCTGGCCGGCCTGGGCATCCTCCTCTCCGAGGCCGCCCGCGGTGAGGGTGGCATCCTGCGCAACTCGGACGGTGAGCGCTTCATGGAGCGCTACGCCCCCACCATCAAGGACCTGGCCCCGCGTGACATCGTGGCCCGTTCGATGGCCGAGGAGGTCCGCCAGGGCCGCGGTTGCGGCCCGAACAAGGACTACGTCCTGCTGGACCTGACCCACCTGGAGCCGGCGCACATCGACGCCAAGCTCCCGGACATCACCGAGTTCGCCCGGACCTACCTGGGCGTGGAGCCCTACACGGAGCCGGTGCCGGTGTTCCCGACGTGCCACTACGTCATGGGCGGGATCCCCACCAACGTCAAGGCCGAGGTCCTCCAGGACAACGACACCGTGGTCCCGGGCCTGTACGCCGCCGGCGAGGTGGCCTGCGTGTCCGTGCACGGCTCGAACCGCCTGGGCACCAACTCCCTGCTCGACATCAACGTCTTCGGCCGTCGTGCCGGCATCTACGCCGCCGAGTACGCCGCCACCGCCGAGTTCGTCGAGCTCCCGGAGAACGGCGAGGCCCCGACCGTCGAGCACATCGAGAGCCTGCGTTCCGCCACCGGCACCGAGCGCGTGTCCGAGCTGCGGTCCGAGCTGCAGGAGGTCATGGACGCCGACATGCAGGTGTTCCGGACCGACGAGTCGATCCGCCGCGCCCTCGCCACGATCGAGTCGCTGCGCCAGCGCTACGAGAACGTCTCGGTGCAGGACAAGGGCAAGCGGTTCAACCTGGACCTGCTCGAGGGCCTCGAGCTGGGCTACCTGCTGGACATGGCCGAGGCCATGACCGTGGCGGCCCTGCACCGCAAGGAGTCCCGCGGTGGTCACTATCGCGAGGACTACCCGGACCGAAGCGACGAAGAGTGGATGAAGCACACCATGCTGTACCGGGACCCGAACTCCGAGATGGAGGGGGTCAAGGGCATCCGCTTCGAGACCAAGCCGGTCGTCGTTACCCGTTACCAGCCGATGGAGCGTAAGTACTGATGAGCACCACAGCAACCGAACCTGCAGAGGGCCCCTCGAAGGTCGACCTGGGCGAACAGGGCAGCGCCGGGGAGATCGAGAGCTTCGAGGTCACCCTGAAGGTGCGCCGCTACCTGCCGGAGACCACCGAGGACTCCTACTGGGACGAGTGGCGGGTCACCATGTACGGCACCGACCGCGTGCTGGACGCCCTGCACAAGGTCAAGTGGGAGCTGGACGGCACCCTGTCCTTCCGCCGCTCCTGCGCGCACGGCATCTGCGGTTCCGATGCCATGCGCATCAACGGCCGCAACCGCCTGGCCTGCAAGACCCTGCTGAAGGACCTGGACCTGTCCAAGCCGATCCTCGTGGAGCCCATCAAGGGCCTGCCGGTCGAGAAGGACCTGATCGTGGACATGGACCCGTTCTTCCAGTCCTACCGCGAGATCATGCCGTTCCTGATCAACAAGGGCCCGGAGCCGACGAAGGAGCGCCTGCAGTCCGCAGAGGACCGCGAGCGGTTCGACGACACCACCAAGTGCATCCTGTGCGCCGCGTGCACGTCCTCCTGCCCGGTGTTCTGGACCGACGGCCAGTACTTCGGCCCGGCGGCCATCGTCAACGCCCACCGGTTCATCTTCGACTCGCGCGATGATGCCGGGGACCTGCGCCTGGAGATCCTCAACGACAAGGAGGGCGTGTGGCGCTGCCGCACCACCTTCAACTGCACCGAGGCCTGCCCGCGCGGCATCCAGGTGACCAAGGCGATCGCCGAGGTCAAGCAGGCCGTCCTGGCCGGTTCGTTCTGATCATCCTGAACCCTTAGCGGTACAGGGCCGGGGACCCCGCTCCCCCACCACGCGAAAGCCCCCCGGGATTGTCCCGGGGGGCTTTCGCGTACCGTGCCGTCAGCGGCCGGAGCGCGCCCGCATGTAGGCGTTGACGTCCTTGGAGAACGCCGTGACGATCCACCAGATGTTCACGAGGACGAACAGGACGCTGAGGATCAGCGTCAGGGTCCCGATGACCGGGGAGATCGCCAGGGTGATTCCGATTCCGGCCAGGCCGACGAGCGTGTACAGCGTACCGACCGCTGCCAGCACCGTGCCCAGGATGCGTGCCCAGTTCTTACCGCCACGCAGGCCGAGGAACACCAGCAGGTACAGGATGATCCCCAGCACGATGCTCACGATCATCGTGGCCATGCCGAAGGCCATGCCCAGCTGGACGGACTGCTCGATGATCTCCTCGGACGCCGCCATCCCCTGGGCCTCCAGCTCCGCGGCCGCCGTCTCACGGATCAGGTCCTCGTTGAGGCCCGCGAGGCCGACGATGCCGGAGACCAGGTGGATCCCGAAGGACACCAGGGTCAGCGTCTTCAGCCGGGCCCAGCCCTTGGGCTCGGCCATCTCCTGGCCCACCGCCCCGGGGTCGTAGGCGGTGGTGCCGTACCTGGAGCCCGGGCCGCCGGGTGCGGGGTACGGCTGCTGCTCGGCCGCACCGTAGGGCGGCTGGGGCGCGCCGAACGGCGGCTGGGGCGCGCCGAACGGTGGCTGGGGCGCGCCGAACGGTGGCTGGCCCTGGGCCTGCCGGCTGTCCGTTCCGCCCGCTCCGGGGTGCTGGGGTGGGTTCTCGGTCATGGGTGTTCCCCTCTCACGTGATGAATGATGCGTGCTGTGGCCCGGACGCCGGGCCGTACCCGATCGTCACTCGTACCGCAGTGCCTCGATCGGATCCTTCTTCGCGGCCCGGGCCGCAGGCATGGTGCCGGCCAGGAAGGCGATCGCCAGGATCAGGAGCACGATCAGCACGATGGCCATCGGGTCCACGGCGAACAGGGACAGCCCGGCCACCCCGCTCAGCGGGCCGCTGACGAGGGCGGCGTTGCCGGCCAGGCCGACCACGACCCCCAGCCCCACGCCGATCACCGAGCCCATGATCCCGAGCATGACGGCCTCCATGGAGAACAGCCCGAACACCTTGCCGCCGCTCATGCCCAGGGCCTTCATCAGGCCGATCTCCCGGGTGCGTTCCTGCACGGACATCAGAAGGGTGTTGACGATGCCGAAGCTGGCCGCCAGCAGGGCGATCAGCGCGAAGCCGTTGAGCACCCAGGTGACGGTGTCGATGATGCCGGTGATGACGCCGAGCTGGTCCTCCACGGTCATCGCCATGAAGCCCTCCTCGCTCAGCGCGGCCTTGACGGACTGTTCGTTGGCGGCCATGTCCTCGACGTCGGCCACGGCCTGCACGTAGGCCTGCGGCTGCTCGACCTCGAGCCCGGAGGTCTGCAGTCCGTGGAGTTCCTCGTTGAGCGCGCTGGAGGGCATGGGGCTGGCCCCCACGCCCGAGATCGCGGCCTGGGAGACGCCCACGATCTCCGCGTCCACGGTCTGCACCCGCTGGGCCAGGTCCTTGATCCCGAGGGTCACGGTCTCCCCGAGCGCTGCCTCCGGGTCCTCGGTGCCGTAGATCTTGAGCCAGGTCTCCGGGATGGTGATCTCCATGGCGTCCCGGGCCGGTTTCACCCCGGCGGCGAGCTCGAGGGCGGCGGCGTTGGCCGGCAGGTCCATCGACTGCAGCGTGAACTGGTCCCCGTCGGCCGTCTCCAGGTACTCGGCGGCCACGAACACGACCGGCTCCACGTTGGAGAGGTGCTCGACCCGGGCGATCGTCTCGATGTCCTCATCGGTCAGCATCGTCATCCCGAACTCACCGGTGGCCTGTGCCTCCGCGGGATCGTAGGCCACCGGACCGGAGCTGCCGGGCATCTGGGCGGTGGCGTCGACCCCGGGCATGATGGAGATCTGGTCGATCTCGCCGAAACCGGACACCATGGTGTCCACGTACTTGTTGATGCCCGCCCCGAGACCCGAGGTGAGGGTGAGGGTGAAGGCGCCGATGACGATCGCGATGACCGTCAGGAAGGTCCGGGTCTTGGACCGCATCGTGTTGCCGAGCGCGGTCCCCGCGATGTCGACGGCCCTCATGCCCGCTCCTCCCCCGCGTTATCGTCCTGGCCGGCCCTGCCGGCCGTCCCGGCGCCCGGCGCCGTCGGCCCGGCATCCGGTCCGTCCGGTCCCGATCTGTCCGGCCCCGGCTCGTTGAGTCCCGGCCCGTCCACGACGACCGGGGCCGCGTGCTTCCCGTGCCCGCCCGCCCGGCGGGAGCCCTCCCGGGACGACTGTCCGACGCCTGCCCCGGCGGAGCGCACGGCCTCACCCGAGTCATCGGCCACGATCATCCCGTCCTGCATCAGCAGGCGACGCTGGCAGCGCGCGGCGAGGTCGTCGTCGTGCGTGACGATCACGAGGGTGATGCCCCGATCCCGGTGCAGCCCGAAGAGGATGTCCTCCACGACCTCGCCCGTGGCGGTGTCCAGGTTTCCGGTGGGTTCGTCCGCGAAGAGCACGGACGGGTTGTTGACCAGGGCGCGGGCGATGCACGCGCGCTGCTTCTGGCCGCCGGAGAGGTCCGTGGCCCTGTTCCTGGCCTTGTCCGCCATGTCCAGCTGCTCCAGGACCTCCATGCCGCGCCGCCTGCGCTCGGCCGGGCCCACGCCGGCGATCTTCAGCGGCAGGATGACGTTCTCCAGCACGGTCTGGTTGGCGTTGAGAAAGAACTGCTGAAAGACGAAGCCGAAGGTCTCATTGCGCAGTTCTGAGACCTGGGCAGGCTTGAGCTGGCTGACCGGGCGGCCGTTCATGGCCACGACACCGGCCGTCGGCTCGTCCAGCAGGGCCAGCAGGTGCATCAGGGTCGACTTGCCCGAACCGGACTTGCCGACGATCGCCACCGACTCACCCTGCCGGATCTCGAAGGTCAACCCCTTGAGAGCATCGAAGCGGGACTCCCCCCGGCCGTAGACCTTGACCAGGTTCTCGGTCTCGAGAACGGCAGCTGACATGGGATTCCCTCCGTGGTTTCCGGCACCTTGCCGTTCTCATTATCCACGGGCGGAACCCCGCTCCCGGCCGGCGTCGGGCCGGTCGGGATGAACGTCCCGTGAAGCCTCAGTGCGCCGGAGGCAGGAAACCGACCTTGGCGTAGACGTCGGCCAGCACCGGGGAGGCCACCTCGCGGGCCTTGGCGGCCCCGCGGTCCAGCAGCCGGTCCAGCTCGGCCGGGTCGTCCATCAGGGCCAGGGCCCGGGTGCGGATGGGGGCCAGTCGCTCCACCACGGCCTCGGCCAGGTCGACCTTCAGGTGGCCGTACATCCTGCCGGCGTAGGCCTCCTCCAGTTCCGGCACGGACCGTTCGGACACCGCTGCCAGGATGGACAGCAGGTTGGACACCCCGGGCTTGGCCTCGCGGTCGAAGCGGATCTCCGTGCCGTCGTCGGTGACGGCGGACTTGATCCGCTTGGCGATGACCTTGGGCTCGTCGAGGATGTTGATCAGCCCGTTCTGGGACTCCGCGGACTTGGACATCTTCGCCAGCGGGTTCTGCAGGTCGTAGATCCGGGCCCCGTTGACCGGGTAGAAGCCCTCCGGCACCACGAAGGTCTCCCCGTAGCGGGAGTTGAACCGCTGGGCCAGGTCGCGGGTGAGTTCCACGTGCTGGCGCTGGTCGTCCCCCACGGGCACGCCGTGCGGCTGGTACAGCAGGATGTCCGCGGCCATGAGCATGGGATAGGCCAGCAGCCCGACGCCGGCCGCCTCGGCCCCCTGCTTGGAGGCCTTGTCCTTGAACTGGGTCATCCGCTGGGCCTCGCCCATGCCGGTCATGCACATCAGCACCCAGGCCAGCTGGGCGTGCTCGGGCACCTGGGACTGGACGAACAGGGTGGAGCGCTCGGGGTCGATGCCGGCGGCGATGTACTGGGCGGCGGCCACCCGGGTGCGCTTCACCAGGGCCTCGGGATCCTGGGGCACCGTGATGGCGTGCAGGTCCGGGATGAAGAAGTAGGCGTCGAAGTCGTCCTGGACCTTAACCCAGTTGACCAGGGCGCCCAGGTAGTTGCCCAGGTGCAGCGAGTCAGCGGACGGCTGCATGCCGGACAGCACGCGGTGCCGGGTTCCGGCGCCCGCGAGGTGGGCCGTGGAGGCGGTGTCCCGGGCCAGGACGTCGGCGGGCGTCGGGCGGGCGGGGGTACGGGGAGTGGTCGTCTCGGTCATCTCGGCTCCTGAGTGCTCAGAACTGGTAGTCGACCACGAGCGGGGCGTGGTCGGAGAAGCGGGTGTCCCAGCTGGGGGCGCGGTCCACGACCGCGGTGGTCGCCCTGGCGGCCAGCTCGGGGGTGGCCATGTGGTAGTCGATGCGCCAGCCGGCGTCGTTGTCGAAGGCCTGGCCGCGCATGGACCACCACGTGTAGGGCCCGTCCACGTCTCCGGCGAGGTCGCGGTGCACGTCCCGGTAGCCGATCTCCTCGCCGAAGAAGCGGTCGAAGTAGGCGCGCTCCTCCGGGAGAAAACCGGCCTTCTTGACGTTGCCCTTCCAGTTCTTGATGTCCCGCTCGGTGTGGCCGACGTTCAGGTCACCGGTGATGAGGGCGTAGTCCTTCTCGGAGCGCAGTTCGGGCAGGTGCCGGATCATCTCCTCGAGGAACCGGTACTTGTCCACCTGTTTGGGCGTGCCCACGTCACCGGAGTGCACGTAGGCGGAGACCACGGTGAGGACCTTGCCGTCCGGGGCCGTCAGGTCGGCCTCGATCCACCGGCCGGCATCGTGGAAGTACGGGTCCCCGATCCCGACGCGCACCTCCTGCGGTTCCAGGACGGAGGCGATGGCGACTCCGGCCCGGCCCTTGGCGGCGGCCTCGGTCTCCACCACGTGCCAGTCCTGGCCGGTGATGTCCTCCAGCAGGTCCTCCACGATCTGGCGCGGGGCGCGGACCTCCTGCAGGGTCAGCACGTCGACGCCGCGTCCGGCGAACCACGCGCCCATCCCCTTGCGGTGGGCGGCGCGGATGCCGTTGACGTTCACGGTGGCCACGCGCAGCGCGCCGGGCGCCTTGGGGGCGTTGGCGTTGGCGTGGACCACGGGCGCGGCGTCGCTCGTCTCGGTCCCGGTGGGTTCGGTCTGGCTCGGTGCGGCAGCGGAGGAAGTCACGCGTTCCAGCCTATCGCCGACCGCGCAGCGGCGAGGCCGCGGGCCGGCGGCGCCGGTTCAGTTGATGACCTCGCCGGAGATCGGGCCCTCGGGCCCCGCGCCGGGGCCGCGTCCGGAACCGGAGCCCGACGCCGGCCGCCCGGGTCCGGCGGTGCCGGCACCGGACTCCTTGAGCATGTCGCGCGCGTTGGAGGCGGTGATGTGGATGGTCTCCAGGGCGCGGGCGACCATGTCCGTGTCGGCGGCCTCGCCCTTGTCCATCTCCTCGGTGACCACGCGCACCTGCACCTGGACGATCTTGAAGGAGTGGTCCAGCTTGGTGTCCCGCATCGGGTCCGCGGCGGCCCGGCCGGCATCCACCCGGGTGGTGGGAGCCTCGGGGATCCGCGGGGCCAGGGAGGCGGACATGTCCTTCATCCGCCGGTCCACGGACTTGGCACCGCGGCGCACGCCCAGCACCACCAGGACCGCCAGCAGCAGCCAGCCGGCGGAGATGACCACGAGCAGCCAGCCGATGACGTCGTTCTGGTTGGCCGCGAACAGCAACGCCACGAGCAGGACGCCCACCATCACGGCGAACGTGATGCCGCTGCCCTTCGAGGCCCAGTTCCGGGTCCGGCTGCCCGGCCTGCTGTCATGACGGGGGGATCCACTCTCCACTGCTTGCATGCCCCGATTATCCCGCACCCGTGGCACCGCCGTCGCATCCCGTGGCCGACCGCCCCGGCCCGGCGCCCCAATGCCTATCCTGTGAGGTATGTCCCGCATCCCCTCGACGCCCGGTTCCGGGCCGGCCCCGGCCCCGCCAGCGGGGATGCCCCTCTGGAACCGGGGGTTCGTGCTGGCCTGCCTGGCCAACGTGATGATGTTCTTCAACATCCACTTCCTGCTCTCCACGGTGGCCGGCTTCGTGGTGGGCCGGTTCCTGGTGGGCGACTCGGTCGGCGGGGCCGTGGCCTCCGTGTTCATCGTGGGCACGCTCGTCTCCCGGTTCTTCGCGGGCCCCCTCATCGAGAGGTTCGGCGCCCGGCCGCTGCTGCTGGTCTCCTTCGCGGCGTTCGTGGCCGCTCCCCTGCTGTACTGGGCCTCGCCCACCGTCGGCCTGTTGCTGCTGGTGCGCACGGTCCACGGCGTGACGTTCGGCGTGGGCTCGTCGGTGATCGCGGCCACCGCCGTCAACCGGATCCCCGGGACGCGGTTGTCCGAGGGCACCAGCCACTATTCCTCCTCCACGCTGATCGGTGTCGCGGCCGGCCCGATGATCGGCCTGGCGCTGTCCGGGACCGACTTCGGCGTCATGGCCGTCACCGCCTCCGCAGTGTCCCTGCTCGGCCTGCTCATCGCGCTGGCCATGGACTACAGCCCCAGGGATGCCCATGCCGGCGCGCGGGAGCCCTCCGGCACGGACCACCCTGCCGGCACCGAGGCCCGGGCCGCTGCGGAGGGTGGCCGGCCCCGGCCCGGCTGGGCGCGGTTCGTGGAGCCCGGCGCGCTGCCCGCCGCGCTGATCGGCGCCCTGTACTCCCTGGGCTATGCCGGCATCGTCACCTTCCTGGCCTCCCTCACCCAGGAGCGCGGCTTCGGGGCCTCGGCCAGCCTGTTCTTCGGCGTGTACGCGGTGACGGTGCTGGTCTCCCGCCTGTTCACCGGAACGCTCATGGACCGCCGGGGCGCCAACGTGGTGATGCTGCCGGCGTTCGTGCTGTTCGCCGCGGGCCTGGCCGTCATCGCCGTCGCCCCGAACGTCGCGGTGCTGCTGCTGGCCGCCGTGCTCGTGGGGCTGGGCTACGGCCAGCTCCTGTCCGCGGGTCAGGTCATCTGCGTCACCCAGGTGCCCCGCGAGAGGGCCGGCATGGGCGCCTCGACCTTCTTCCTGGGAATCGACGCCGGCATGGGCCTGGGCCCGCTACTGGCCGGTATCCTCGTCCAGGGGCAGGGAACCGCCGGGTTGTACTGGACCCTCGCGGCCTTCCTGCTGGTCCTGGTCCCGGTGTACTGGCTCGTCCAGGGCCGCCGCCTGCGCCGCCCCGCCGTCCCCGTTGCGCCGCCCCCGCCGCCGGCACCCGCCTCAGCCGCCGCACCCCCACCTGCACCGTCCCAGGAGAATCCGTGACCACACCGCCCGCCGGCCCGCCACCCGCCCGCGGCCCCGGCGCCGGCGCCGCCCTGCCCCCGGGCGGGGCACGGATCCTCACGGTGCTGCTGGTGCCGCTGTTCATGTCCCTGATGAGCGTGAGCATCGTCAACGTCGCCCTGCCGGCGATCGAGCAGGACCTGGGCGCGAGCGCCGCCGACCTGCAGTGGGTGCTGGCCGGATACTCGCTGGCCTTCGGGGTGTCCATGGTGCCCGCCGGCCGGGCGGGCGACCTCTGGGGGCGCAAGCCACTCTTCATCGGCGGGATCCTCGTCTTCGTCACCGGTTCCCTGGCCTCGGGACTGGCCGGTGACCCGCTGGTGCTGAACCTCGCCCGGATCCTGATGGGCCTGGGATCGGGGTTGCTCAACCCCCAGATCATCGGGATCATCCAGAACGTCTTCCACGGCCGCGCGCGCGGACGGGCCTACGGGATGCTCGGCACCATCGTGGGGCTCGGGGTGAGCATCGGTCCCACGCTGGGCGGGGTCTTCGTCGACGTGCTCGGCCCGGAGTGGGGCTGGCGCGCCACCTTCCTGGTCAACGTGCCCATCGGGCTACTCGCGGCCGCCCTGACGGCGTACTGGCTGCACCCGCCGGCGCGGCCTCGGTCGGCGGAGGCGGACCGCTCCCTGGCCGCCCTCGATCCGGTGGGCGCGCTGCTGCTGGCCGCGGCCGTCGTCGGGATCATGGTGCCGTTCATCCTGCCGGGCACCTGGTACCTGCTGGCCGCCTCGGCCGCCTTCGCCGGGCTCTGGTGGTGGTGGGAGGCGCGGATGAAGTCCCGTCAGGCGGTCACGGGCCGCGCTCCCATGGTGGACCCCTCGCTGTTCCGCATCCCCTCGTTCACGATCGGCACGGTGGCCACGGCGGCCTTCCTGGCCGCGACCCCCGGGCTCTGGGCCGTCCAGGCCATGGTCACCCAGCAGGGCCTGGGACTGCCGGCCCTGGCCGCGGGCCTGACCAGCCTGCCCGCGTCCCTGCTGATCATGGTGCTCTCCCCCACCATCGGCGGATTCGTCCACCGCCTCGGTCCGGTGTTCGTGGTGGCCGGTTCGCTCCTGTCCCTGGTGGCCATGGCCCTGGGCGGGACGGCCTTCCAGCGGATCGCCGCCGGTGAGTGGCCGTACTGGACCCTGGCCGCCGCCCTGGCGCTGCTGGGCCCTGCCCAGGCGCTGGTGATGACCAGCACCCAGGTGCTGACCATGCACGACGTCCCGCTGCGCGCGGCCGGAGCGGCCGGCGGGGTCTCCCAGACCGCCCAGCGCGTGATGACGGCCATCGGCCTGTCCGCCGTGACCGCGGCCTTCTACGCCGCGCTCGGCGTCCGGGGCGACGGGGCGGAACCGGGACAGCTGGTCTACGGGGAGGCCGCCGTGGCCGCCGTGGCGGTGGTGGCCGGCTTCCTGTCCGTCACGCTGCTCGCGGGCGTCGTCGACCTGCTCCGGCGCCGGCGCAACGGGACCCTGTCCCTGCCGGACGACTCCCCCGCCGGCTGACCGGTTCAGCGCAGGAACAGCGCCCGCAGCCGGTGCGAGGTGAACACCAGGCCGAGGACGATCATCACCGCGAAGTACAGCACGTGCACGGCCGTGAACGGGGTGAGGACCCCCACGCTCAGCTGGCGCATCAGCTCCACCCCGTGCCACAGGGGGAGGGCCTGGATCAGCCACTGCACCGCCTGCGGGTAGACGGACAGCGGGAAGAACGTGGCCGAGAACAGGAACATCGGCATCAGCACCAGCATGATCCAGTCCATCTGCTGGAAGGTCGTCAGGTAGCTGGTCACGGCCATGCCGACCGCCGCGAACGCGAAGGCGATCAGCACCGCGGCCGGGATCAGCAGTACCGCCCACCAGCTGGCCACCAGCCCCAGGCCGGCCATCACCACCAGGAACGCCACCGAGTACAGCCCGCCCCGGATCAGGGCCATGGTGATCTCCCCCAGCGCCACGTCCACCGGGCCGAGGGAGGTGTTGAGCATGGTCTGGTAGAGCTTGGACATCCGCATCCGGAAGAACACGTTCCAGGTGGAGTCGTAGATCGCCCCGTTCATGGCGGAGACGGCCAGCAGTGCCGGGGCGATGTACTGCCCGTAGCCGACCGGCCCGCCCGGCCCCTCGACCTGCCCGACCAGCCCGCCCAGCCCCAGGCCCAGGCTGAGAAGGTACAGCACCGGTTCGAAGAAGCCGGAGGCGAAGATCGCCCAGTTGGAGGTCTTCAACGCCCGGAAGCCTCGCTCCAGCACGGCCCGGACGTTGCCGCCGTACATCCCGGCCCCGGGTCCGGTGCGCACCCGGATCGGGGGCATCGCCGGGACGGTCCGGTCCGCGCCCGTGTCCTCCGCCGGGGTGGCGCTGTCCGCGGTCCGGATCCGTGCCCACCCGGCACGCAGGTGGGCGATCCCGCGCCGGCCGGCGGGGACGGCGTCGGGATCCTCCCGGCCCGGCACCCATCCCAGCCGGCGGGTGTAGATCCTGTGCACGAGCGCCCATCCGGTGGCCGTGAGCACGAGCAGGTAGGCCACGTGCAGCACGGTCAGCCAGACGGGTTCGTCCAGGCCGTACGAGGCCACCCGGCCCAGCTGGGCGGCGTGCCACTGCGGGGAGAGCCAGCCGATCCACTGCAGCACCGGTGGCAGCGTGGCCAGGGGGTAGAACGTCCCGGAGAACAGGAACAGCGGCATGATCAGGAACCGCTGGAGCAGGGCGTACTGGCCGGCGTCCCGCTTCAGGGAGGCGGAGAAGGCCATGATGGGCAGGCCGATGGCCAGCCCGCCGAGCGTGCCGGTGATGACCTGGACCCAGCCCCAGGGACTGCTCACCACCCCGAAGGCGAGCATGACCACCAGGAACAGCGCCGACTGGACCACGAAGCGCAGCAGCACGGCGAGGACGTGGCCGGCCGCGATCTGCCAGGGCTGCAGCGGCGAGGCCTGCGGGGCGTAGTAGAGCCGGTGCCACGTGAAGCCGTCCATGACCGGGTAGGTGAACTCGACCGCGGCGGCCATCAGGGTGCCCGCGGCCAGTAGGGCCGGGGCGATGAACGCCGCGTAGCCGACGCCGTCCAGGACCTGCTCGCCCCCGTCGATCAGCGAGGCCAGGCCCACGCCCATGGCGAGCAGGTAGACCAGCGGCTCGCCCAGCGCCTCGAACACGATCACCGCGCCGTACTTGCGCATGGTCCGCAGGTAGTGCTCGGCGTAGTACCAGGGCCCGGTCCGGCGCGCCCGGGCGGCGGACTCGGCCGGTGTCAGGGGCAGCCTCCCGCTGCGATGGACCCGTTCCACGAGGACGGCCTCGGGGTCCGCCGTCCCCCCGGGCTGCCGTACCGGGGCGGGCGGCTCAGTCAACGAGGCTCCGACCTGTCAGGGTGAGGAACACGTCCTCCAGGGAGGACCGGCGCACCAGGGAGGTGACCGGTTCCAGGCCCAGGCCGGCGACCGCCTCCAGCGCCGCCTCGCCATCGCGGGCGTAGACCAGGACCCGGTCCGGCAGGGACTCGATCCGGTCCGCCAGCGGGGCACCCGTCACGGTGGGGCGGCCGGGCAGTTCGCGCTCCAGCCGGGCCGCGACCGCGGCGTTGCGGTCCGCGCCGAACCGCACCTCGAGCACCTCCCGGCTGGAGTGCCGGCGGATGAGCTGGGCCGGGGACCCCTCGGCCATGATCCGCCCCCGGTCCACCACGATCAGCCGGTCGCACAGCTGCTCGGCCTCGTCCATGTAGTGCGTGGTGAGCACCAGCGTGGTGCCCTGCTCCTTGAGCCGGAACAGCCGGTCCCAGAGGATGTGCCGTGCCTGCGGGTCCAGTCCGGTGGTGGGTTCGTCCAGCAGCAGGATCCGCGGCTCGTTGACCAGTCCGCGGGCGATCACCAGGCGGCGCTTCATGCCGCCGGAGAGGTCGTCGACCTTCGTGTCCGCACGGTCCGTGAGCTGGGCGAACTCCAGCAGCTCCATGGCCTTGGGCCGCAGGTAGGAGTACGGCAGGCCGAAGTACCGGCCGTAGACGATCAGGTTGTCCCGGACCGTGAGCTCCTCGTCCAGGTTGTCCCGCTGCGGCACCACACCCAGGTGCGCCCGCACCTCCGGGCCCTTGCGCTCCGGGTCCAGGCCCATGATGGACAGGGTCCCGGCCGTGCGCTGGGAGACGCCGCCGATCATCCGCATGACCGTGGACTTGCCCGCCCCGTTGGGGCCGAGCAGTCCGAAGGACTCCCCCGGGCGCACGGCGAAGTCGATGCCGTCCACGGCGGTGAAGTCCCCGTAGCGCTTGACCAGCCCCCGGGCCTCGATCACGGCGGCAGGAGGCCCCGCGGGCACGCCGGTCACCGCCACCGACCCCGCGCGACGGGCGTCACGGGACTCACGTCTCACCTGCGCGATCCTAGACCAGCGGGTGGCCGCTCGGCATCGTCCCGGGCGCCGGGGCGGCGGCCCAACGCGCCGCGGTCCTGCATCGCGGCCTCATGACACGACGGTGACAGGGGTCTCACTCCTGCGAGACCAGGATCATATACGATCTGTGGGTCGGCGTGACGGGTCTCACGGCCCCCGCCACCGGTCCACGAGGCCGGCCACCTGAACATCCACCACCGAGGTTTCCAGACGTGACAGCTTCCAGCACCATGACCAGGCCCCGTGCCAATCAGCGGCGGGTCGCCGCGGCCACCCTGGTCGGCACCACCGTCGAGTGGTACGACTTCTTCATCTACGCCACCATCGCCGCGCTGGTGTTCGGTGACCTGTTCTTCGCCCCTGCGGGCGCGGGCTTCAGCCAGATCATCACCTTCGCCTCGGTCGGCATCTCCTTCCTCTTCCGTCCCCTCGGGGCGTTCCTGGCGGGCCACTACGGGGACAAGCTCGGCCGGAAGGTGATCCTCGTGGTCACCCTGGTCATGATGGGCGGGGCCACCACGCTGATCGGCCTGCTGCCCACCTTCGAGGCGATCGGCATCGCCGCGCCGCTGCTGCTCCTGTTGCTGCGCGTCCTGCAGGGCATCTCCGCCGGCGGCGAATGGGGCGGTGCGGTCCTCATGGCCGTGGAGCACGCCCCCGCCGAGCGTCGCGGCCTGGCCGGTGCCGTCCCGCAGCTCGGCGTGCCCCTGGGCCTGCTCCTGGCCACCGGCGTGACGGCGCTGATGACCGGTGTGGTCTCCCCCGGTGCTGCCTTCGTGGAATGGGGCTGGCGCTGGCCGTTCATCGCCTCGATCGTGCTCATCGCCGTCGGCTACCTGGTGCGGGTCGCCGTGGACGAGTCCCCCGTGTTCCAGGAGATCGCCGAGGCCAAGCAGCGCGAGTCCGTGCCCGTCGTCGAGCTGTTCCGCAAGCACTGGCACCTGGTGCTCATCGCGGCCCTGGTCTTCGTCGGGAACAACGCCGTCGGCTACATGTCGACGGGCGGGTTCATCCCGTCCTACGCGACGGGCGAGGCCGTCGGCCTGGACTCCACCGACGTGCTGGTGGCGATGACGTTCGCCGCCGCCGTGTGGTTCTGCTCGACCCTGGCAGCCGGCCTGCTCTCGGACCGGATCGGCCGCAAGCTGACCTACCAGATCGGCTACGCGTGGCTGGCCCTGTGCGTCTTCCCGCTGTTCTGGCTGATCAACACCGGCGAGCTGGGCATGCTGTACCTGGCCCTGTTCCTGGTCTGCATCGGCACCGGCCTGACCTACGGCCCCCAGGCGGCGCTGTACTCCGAGCTGTTCCCGGCCTCGGTGCGCTTCTCCGGGGTGTCCATCTCGTATGCGATCGGCGCGATCCTCGGTGGCGCCTTCGCCCCGATGATCGCCCAGGCCCTCCTGGAACGGACGGGCGGCTCCACGGCGATCTCCGTCTACCTCCTGGTGGCGGTCCTTGTGGCGCTGGCGGCCGTGAGCCTCGTGCGCGACCGCCGGGGCATCGACCTGTCCATCCACAACCAGGCCGAGCAGGAGACCGGCGCCACGGTCTTCGGCCCGGCTCCGGCGCCGCAGAAGGTCTCCGCCTGAACCCGCCCCCCGGCCCGGCCGGGACGACGCCGAAGGCCGGCCCTCCCCGTCAGGGGTGGGCCGGCCTTCGGCGTGTTCGCCCGGATTCATCGCAGGATGGACGCATCACCATGTCCTGCCGGGATGACCAGTCCATCGGGGCATGAAGAATGCTCCCGCCGGCGCCCCGCGCGGTTCAGTCCCGCTCGGGCTCCGTCCAGCCGCCGGCGGCCGCGGCGCGCTCGGCGGCCTCGACCACGTTGGCCAGCAGCATCACCCGGGTCATCGGGCCGACACCGCCGGGGTTCGGGGCCATCCAGGACGCCTTCTCGGCCACGCCGGGGTCCACGTCGCCGGTGATCCGGGCCTTGCCGTCCTCGCCCTCGACGCGGGAGACGCCCACGTCCAGCACGATCACCCCGTCCTTGACGTCCTCCGGCCGGACCATGTGGGCCACCCCGGCCGCGGCGATGATGACGTCCGCGCGGGCCAGTTCGGCCTTGAGGTCCTTCGTGCCGGTGTGGGCCAGCACCACGGTGGCGTTGACGTCACGGCGGGTCAGCACGAGCCCGGCGGGTCGGCCGATGGTCACACCGCGGCCGATCACCAGGACCACCTTGCCGTTGAGATCGATGCCGTAGTGCTTCAGCAGCTCCACGCAGCCCTTGGGGGTGCACGGCAACGGCGAGTCCAGCTCCCCGCCGACCGAGGCCACCAGGCGCCCCAGGTTCATCGGATGCAGCCCGTCGGCGTCCTTGGCCGGGTCGATCGCCTCGAGGATGCGGTCGGTGTCGATGTGCTTGGGCAGCGGCAGCTGCACGATGTACCCGGTGCAGGCCTCGTCCGCGTTGAGTTCCTCGACCACGGCCAGGAGCTCCTCCTCGGTGGTCGAGGCGGGCAGGTCCTTCCGGATGGAGGCCACGCCCACCTCGGCGCAGTCGCGGTGCTTGCCCCCCACGTAGGACTGGGAACCCGGGTCCTCGCCCACCAGGATGGTGCCCAGACCGGGCACGATGCCCTGCCCGCGCAGGACCTCCACCCGCCGGGTGAGGTCCTCCTTGATGGCGGCGGCCGTGGCGCGGCCGTCGAGCTTCTGTGCGGTCATGGCTGGATCACGCTTCCTTGCGGGGGTCGGCCGAAGATATATCTATCACCATAGTGATGCGGTGGGGACGTGTCACCAGCCTTCGAGGCCCTCGTACAGGGGGAAGTCGGTGGCGAGCTTCTGCACGCGGGCCTTCAGGGCCTCCAGGTCCGGGCCCGGCTTGAGGGCCTGGGCGACGATGTCCGCCACCTCGGCGAACTCCTCGGTCCCGAAGCCGCGGGTGGCCAGGGCCGGGGTGCCGATGCGCAGGCCGGAGGTGGTCATCGGCGGGCGCGGGTCCCACGGGATGGAGTTGCGGTTGACGGTGATGCCGACCTCGTGGAGCAGGTCCTCGGCCTGGCGGCCGTCGAGCTCTGCGTGGCGCAGGTCCACCAGGATCAGGTGCACGTCGGTGCCACCGGTCAGCACGGAGACCCCGTGCTCGGTGACGTCGGCCCCCATCAGGCGCTCGGCCAGGATCTGGGCGCCCTCGATGGTGCGGCGCTGGCGCTCGGCGAACTCCTCGGAGGCGGCGATCTTGAAGGCCACGGCCTTGCCCGCGATCGCGTGCATCAGCGGGCCGCCCTGCTGACCCGGGAACACGGCCGAGTCGATCTTCTTGCGGTACTCCTCCCTGCAGAGGATGAAGCCCGAGCGGGGCCCGGCGAGGGTCTTGTGCGCGGTGGAGGTCACGACGTCGGCGTGGGGCACCGGGTTCGGGTGCAGTCCCGCGGCGACCAGCCCGGCGAAGTGGGCCATGTCCACCCAGAGCTTGGCCCCCACCTCGTCCGCGATGGAGCGGAACGCCTCGAAGTCCAGCTGGCGGGAGTAGGCGGACCAGCCCGCCACGATGACGGCCGGCTTGGCCTCGATCGCCTTCTCGCGGACCTTGTCCATGTCGATCCGGTAGGTGTCCGGTTCCACCTCGTAGGCGGCGATGTTGTAGTTCTTGCCGGAGAAGTTCAGCTTCATCCCGTGGGTCAGGTGGCCGCCGTGGGCCAGCGACAGGCCCATCAGGGTGTCCCCGGGCTGCATGAGGGCGGTCATCAGGGCCACGTTGGCTTGGGCGCCGGCGTGCGGCTGGACGTTGACGTGCTCGGCGCCGAAGAGGGCCTTGGCCCGCTCGATCGCCAGGTTCTCGGCCACGTCCACGTACTCACAGCCGCCGTAGTACCGCCGTCCGGGGTACCCCTCGGCGTACTTGTTCGTCAGCACCGAGCCCTGGGTCTCGAGGATGGCGCGCGGCACGAAGTTCTCGGAGGCGATCATCTCCAGGGTGTCCCGCTGGCGGCCCAGCTCCTGGTCCAGGACGGCCGCGATCTCGGGGTCGACGTCGGTCAGGGGACGGTTGCTGAGGGACGCGGACGTCGTGGTGTTCGGCTGGGTCACGAGAAGCTCCTGCTGGCATGGTCTGGGGATTCTGGTCTGGCGCCCGGACCCAGGCGGGCGGTCCGGTCGCCGGTCGGGGCCGACGGCGTCGGCACCACGCAGCGCCGCTTCCCGGTGGTGGTCCACCTGCGCCAGTCGCGGCCTGCGCCCCATCGTAGCGTGGTGACGGGCGCTGACCGCCTGCAATACTGCGGGACGTGACCTCCACCGAAGAGCTGCTCGACGCCGTCGTGATCGGAGCCGGCCAGGCGGGCCTGAGCGCGGCCGGGCAGCTGCTCCGCAAGCGGGTGGAGCCCGGCACCGGGTTCGTGGTGCTGGACGCCAACGACGGTCCGGGAGGGGCGTGGCGACACCGCTGGGACGCACTGACCTTCGACGCCGCACACGGGATCCATGACCTGCCCGGGATGCCGCTGGGCACGCCCGATCCCCGGGAACCGGCCAGTCGCGTGGTGTCCCGGTACTACGGCGCCTACGAGCAACAGCTGGCGCTGCCCGTGATCCGGCCGGTGGACGTGCGGAGCGTGGACCACCTCCAGGGGGTCTTCACCGTCACCGCGGCCGACGGACGGCAGTGGCGCGCCCGGACCGTGATCAATGCGACCGGCACCTGGGACAGCCCGTACGTGCCCTACTACCCGGGCATCGCCGAGTTCACCGGCCGTCAACTGCACACGCGCGGGTTCACGGCGGCCCAGGACTTCACCGGCCGGAGCGTGCTGGTGGTCGGTGGTGGCACCTCGGCCCTGCAGTTCCTGCTGCAGTTGCACGAGGCCGGCGCCACCACGGTCTGGACCACGCGCCGCGCCCCGGACTGGACGGACCGGTTCCTCGACGCCTCGTGGGGCGTGGACGTGGAGTCCTCCGTGTCCGCCCGCACCACCATGGGCCTGCCGCCGCTGTCCGTGGTCGCCGCGACCGGGCTGCCCGTCACCGACCAGTACCTGGCGGGGATCGCCGCGGGCGTGCTCGTCAGCCGGGGACCGTTGCGCCGCATCACCCCGGGTGGCGCCGTGCTGGACGGGCCGGGTCCCGACGGCGGCCGGGTCCCCTCCCAGGGCGACGTCGCCGACCGCCTGCTGGCGCCCGGGGGCTTGGCCTCCGGTGGGCTGGACCGGGTGCCCGCGCTGACCGGCCGGGCCTGCACGGCCGTGTCCGCGGAGGACCCGCTGACCACCTGGGAGACGTCGGTGGACACGATCCTGTGGGCCACGGGGTTCCGCGCCTCCCTGGATCACCTGTCCCCGCTGCACGTCCGCGAGCGCGGCGGAGGCGTGCGGATGGAGCGCGACGGCGTGACGGTGGCGAAGATGCCCGGGCTGTTCCTGGTCGGTTACGGCGCGTCGGCCTCCACGATCGGCGCCACCCGGGCCGGCCGCCGTGCGGCGGTCCAGGCCGCGGCCTGTCTCTGAGGGCGTCCCGGCCGTTCATCACCGGTTCACCGGCGGTCCTATTTATGAGTAACTCAGAATATGGCATAGTGGGGGCCATGAGTTCAGCGAGCCGGCGAGAGCCTGTCCGGGCACCGGAGGAGAGCACCGCACACGGTGCCGCCTCCCTGCCCTGGGCTGGGCGGGTGCGCTCGTCCGGCCTGCGGGTCACCAAGCAGCGACTGGCCGTCCTGGACGCCCTGGAGCGTACCCCGCACGCCACGGCGGACCAGGTGCTGGCGGCCGTGCGGCAGTCCCTGCCGGAGATCACCGTGCAGTCGGTCTACACCGTGCTGCACTCCCTGACGGACGCGGGACTGCTGCGCCAGCTGGACCTGGCCAACTCCCCGGCGCGCTACGAGACCCGGGTGGCGGACAACCACCACCATGCCGTGTGCACGGGGTGCGGTCGCATCGAGGACGTCGCCTGCGCCGTCGGGCACGCACCGTGCCTGACCCCCGCGGACGCGCACGGCATGGCCATCCGGGTGGCCGACGTCGTCTACCAGGGACTCTGCGCCGACTGCGCCGCCCAGGACGCCGGTGCCGCCGGCACCCCAAGCCCCCGGGACGCCCACCAGGGCTGACCGGACCTTCACCCACCCAACCCACCATCCCCGACCAAGGAGAACGTGATGACGGAAACCACTCCGCATGCAACGGGTTCGACCACCCAGGCCGGCATCCCCGCCGTCAGCGACCGCAACTCGCTGACCGTCGGCAGCAACGGCCCCATCGTGCTGCACGACAGCCACCTCGTGGAGACGCTGCAGCACTTCAACCGGATGAACGTGCCCGAGCGTCGGCCGCACGCCAAGGGCTCCGGCGCCTTCGGTGTCTTCGAGACCACCGAGGACGTCAGCGGCTACACCAAGGCAGCCCTGTTCCAGAAGGGCGCCAAGGTCCGCATGCTGGCCCGCTTCTCCACCGTCGCCGGCGAGCTGGGCTCCCCGGACACCTGGCGTGATGTGCGCGGCTTCGCCCTGAAGTTCTACACCGAGGAGGGCAACTTCGACCTCGTCGGCAACAACACCCCGGTCTTCTTCGTGCGCGACCCCATGAAGTTCCCGCACTTCATCCGCTCGCAGAAGCGCCTGCCGGACTCCGGCCTGCGCGACGGCACCATGCAGTGGGACTTCTGGACCAACAACCCGGAGTCGGCCCACCAGGTCACCTACCTCATGGGCGACCGCGGCCTGCCCAGCACCTGGCGCCACATGAACGGCTACGGCTCCCACACCTACATGTGGGTCAACGAGGCCGGTGAGAAGTTCTGGGTGAAGTACCACTTCGAGTCCCGCCAGGGCGTGGAGTCCCTCTCGAACGAGGAGGCCGAGCAGCTGGCCGGCGCCAACGCCGAGTACCACCGCCAGGACCTGTTCGAGGCCATCAAGCGCGGCGAGTTCCCGCAGTGGGACCTGTACGTCCAGGTCATGCCGTACGAGGAGGCCAAGACCTACCGGTTCAACCCCTTCGACCTGACCAAGACCTGGTCCAAGAAGGACTACCCGCGGATCAAGGTCGGCACCATGACCCTGAACGAGAACCCGACGAACCACTTCGCCGAGATCGAGCAGGCGGCGTTCTCCCCGGCCAACATGGTGCCGGGCATGGGCATGAGCCCGGACAAGATGCTGCTGGGCCGCAACTTCGCCTACCAGGACGCACAGCGCTACCGCATCGGCACCAACTTCCAGCAGCTGCCGGTCAACAAGCCGGTCAACGAGGTGCACACCTACAACTTCGAGGGCAACATGTGGTACGACCACTCCGGCGCCCGCCCGGTGTACGCCCCGAACTCCTTCGGCAGCTCGTGGTCGGACGAGACCGGTGCCGTGGACGTCAGCTGGGAGAACGACGGCGAGCTCGTCCGGTCGGCCTACGCCCTGCACACCGAGGACGACGACTTCGGCCAGCCCCGGACCCTGCTGAACGAGGTGTTCGACGACGCCCAGCGCGACCGCTTCGTGCAGACCGTCGCCGGAGCCCTGGACGGCGTCCAGGAGCCCGTGCTGTCCAACGCCTTCCAGTACTGGAAGAACGTGGACGCCACCATCGGCCAGCGCATCGAGGACGCCGTCAAGTCGAACCTGGACGGGGCCACCGTCCCGGGCATGGGCGTCGACGCGGGCGAGACGGTCGGGGCCTCCGCGCGCTGATCCCGCGGTCACCGCTGACCCCCGGGGCGCCGCGGCGGCCCGGGACGGCATCGCCGGCGTGACCCACCGGGACCGGACGGTCCCGCCGGGCCGGACATGAGCCGTACAAGACAAGGGCTGGTACCTGCCGTGGGCAGGTGCCAGCCCTTCGTCGTGGACCGACGGTCGGTGGCATGCCCCGCCGTGCTCCTTGGCGGTCGTTCCTCGGCGGTCGCCCGGCGGCCCGGGACGGTCTACGATCCGTCAGCGGCTCACCGTCCGGCGGCGTGGCTCCCGCCGCGACCGTCGTCGCGCGCGTCGGCCTCGTCCGCTTCGTGCGCGTCGCCGGCCTGGCCCTCCTCACCGCTCACGGGCTCGTCGGCGCGGCCTGCCTCACCCCTCGGGCGCGTCTCCTCGACCGGGGGAGCCTCCTCACCCGGGCGCGTGTCCGCCTCCGGCCGGACGTCCTCGACCGGGCGCGTGTCCACCTCCGGGCGGGTGTCCACCTCCGGGCGGGCGTCCGCCTCCGGGCGGGTGTCCGCCTCCGGGCGGGCGTCCTCGACCGATCGCGGCTCCTCGGCCGGGCGGTCGACGACCGTCTCCCCGTCTCCCGCAGACCAGTTGTCCACGTCCTGTACGACGTCGGGCTGCGACTGGGTGGGCCGATCCGCCGCCACGGGGGCAGCGTGGCGACCCTGCGGCGGTGCGGTCACGGGGTCTCCCGCGACGTCGTCCCGCCTCGCCGGGGGCTCGCCGTCCGCGTCCGGCACGCGGGCGTCGTCGTGCTCCGCCGGCAGGACGCCGGCGTGCGAGCCGGGCCGGTCCCGCTCCCCCAGCTCCTCGAGCGGGTCCGAGCCATCCCGGCGCCGGCCCTCCCGATCGGTGTCCACGGACGGGTCCTTCCGGTCCGCCTCCCGCAGCTGCGCCTCCAGCGCGCTGGCCGCGGAATCGGCCTCCTGCTGCCGCTCCTCGGCCTCGGCACGCAACTGGCGCGCGCGTTCCTCGGCGGTCTCGGCCTCGCGCTGCACGGACTCCGCCGCGCGCGCCTCCGCTGCCGCCAGTTCCTGTTGGCGCACGGCCTGCTGGCGGATCCGCTCCGCCTCCTGCCGGTCAGCCTGGCGCTTGCGGGCGCGCCGGCGGTTCCCCGCGATGACGACGATCACCACGATCAGGATGAGCACCACCAGGGCGATGATGAGCCAGAGGATCTGCTGGTCGTTCATGACGTGTCCTTCTGCAGGGGCCGGGACGACACCGGGCAGGGCCTCCGCCCGGCGTCCGTCACCGCGGCGGGGCCGTCGGTGACCTCATGCGGCCCACTGTGCCACAGGCGGCAGCCCAGCCCCATGCCTGAGCGCTTCCCCTCCTCTCCCGCCACAGACCCGCCCCTACTCGGGCGTTGCCTTCGCGTCCTCCCCGTCCGGAGTACCCTTCCCCTACACGCCGATATGTGGTGTACACCACTATGACGATAGGTATAGGATCCGAGCATGAGCGCTTCTCAGTCGACTGCGTCCCCGAGCAAGATGGTGTTGACGCTGTCCTGCACCAACACCCGAGGCATCGTCCACGCCGTCTCGGGCGCCCTGTTGTCGGTGGATGCTGACATCACCGAGTCCAAGCAGTTCGACTCCCCCGAGTCCGGCAGCTTCTTCATGCGGGTGGAGTTCAACACCGGCGAGCCGCTGGAGCGGGTCCGCGAGGCCCTGGCGCCCGTCGAGGAGCAGTTCGACATGGAGCTGGGCCTGTGGGAGGCCTCCCGGAAGACCCGCACCCTGGTCATGTGCTCCAAGGACGGGCGCACCCTCAACGACCTGCTGTTCCAGCACCGGACCGGCACGCTGCCGATCGACATCCCGGTGATCGTCTCCAACCACCTCGAACTGCAGCCGATGGCGTACTTCTACGGCATCCCCTACGTGCACATCCCGCTGGTGAAGAACGAGGACGGGACGGACAACAAGGCCGAGGCCGAGCGCAAGCTCATGGAGCTCGTGCGCATCTACGACATCGAGCTCGTGGTGCTGGCCCGCTACATGCAGGTGCTCTCCGACGACCTGTGCCGCCGGCTCGGCGGCAAGGCCATCAACATCCACCACTCCTTCCTGCCCTCCTTCAAGGGCGCCCGGCCCTACCACCAGGCCCACGAACGCGGCGTCAAGCTCATCGGCGCCACCGCCCACTACGTCACCCCGGACCTGGACGAGGGCCCCATCATCGACCAGACGGTCCAGCGCGTCACCCACGCCCAGTCCGCCCGCGACTTCGTCAACCTCGGCCGCGAGGTCGAGGGCTCCACGCTGTGCCGGGCCGTGCGCTGGCACGCCGAGCACCGCGTCCTGCTCGACGGCAACCGCACCGTCGTCTTCGACTGACCAGAGACAATGACCCGGTCCGTGCGGCGCTGGGGGGCGTGGCCCCTCGGCGCCCCCGGCGGGGACGACATGGTTACTCTGGTGACATGGCACACCTGATCACGATCGCCGGCGCCACGCCGTCCGTCCACGAGTCCGTCTTCCTGGCCCCCACCGCCACCCTCTCCGGGGACGTGGCGATGGGTCCGCAGTCCTCCGCCTTCTACGGCGTGTCCGCCCGCGGGGACAGCGCCCCGATCCGCGTGGGCGAGAGGACGAACCTGCAGGACAACGTGGTCCTGCACGCCGACGCCGGCTTCCCCTGCACGCTGGGCCACGACATCTCGGTGGGCCACTCCGCCGTCGTCCACGGGGCCACGGTCGAGGACGGCTGCCTGGTGGGCATGTCCGCCACCATCATGAACGGGTCGGTCATCGGCACCCAGTCGCTGGTGGCCGCCGGCGCCCTGGTGCTCGAGGGGACCGTGGTCCCCCCGCGCTCACTCGTGGCCGGAGTGCCCGCCAAGGTCCGCCGCGAACTGACGGACGAGGAGGTCGCCTCCCTGGGCACCAACTCCGCCACCTACGTGGAACTGGCGGCGAAGCACCGCGACGCCACCGCCTGACGGGGCCCCACCGAACCGGTCCTGGCGGGCCCAGGCCCTCGGGGCCAGGGACCTGCCGGGGACGCGATCCGCGGCCCCGGCAGGCCGGTCAGGCCTTCTGCGCGTCCCGCTCCCTCGCGGCCGCCAACTCCCGCTCGCGTTCCTCGGCCGCCATCCGCGTGAGTTCCGCGCCGGCCTCCGCGTCCCGGGTGAGGTTCTCCCCGGACTCGGGGTCGAAGATGTGGATCCGCGAGGTGTCCACCCAGAGCTCGACGGGCCGCCCCGGTCGCACCCTCGACTCGGCGGAGAGGGTCGTGACGACCTGCGGGCGCAATTCGTCGGCGTCCATGTCCGCGGCCAGGTCGGACAGCAGGCGGCGCACCTTCTCGTCGGGCTCGAACTCGATGTACCCGTACTGCTCGTGTCCCAGCCACTCCAGGTGCGACAGTTCAGCGGTGAACACAGAGCCCTTGGACATCTTGGCCTCGTCCACCAGCGTCGCGTCCTCGAAGAACTCGGGCCGGACGCCGACCAGGACCAGGTCCTTGCCCTGGGCCACGGCCGCCCGGTCGGCCGGGATGGGGATGTCACCGATCGGGGTCGAGAGCACGGTCCCGCCGGAGCCCTCCGTGATCGTGGCAGGCAGGAAGTTCATGGACGGGGACCCGATGAAACCGGCCACGAAGAGGTTGACCGGCTGTTCGTACAGCTCGCGCGGGCTGGCGACCTGCTGCAGGATGCCCTTCTTAAGCACCGCCACCCGGTCCCCCAGGGTCATCGCCTCCGTCTGGTCGTGCGTGACGTAGACGCTCGTGACACCGAGCGAGCGCTGCAGCTGGGCGATCTCGGCCCGCATCTGGCCGCGGAGCTTGGCATCGAGGTTGGACAGCGGCTCGTCGAACAGGAACGCGTCCGCCTCCCGCACGATCGCCCGTCCCATCGCCACGCGCTGGCGCTGGCCGCCGGAGAGGTTCGCCGGCTTGCGGTCCAGGTGCTCGGTGAGTTCGAGCATCTTGGCCGCCCGCTGGACCTTCTCGTCCACCGATCCCCCACCGTTGGTGTCCTTGGCCAGGCGCAGCGGGAAGGCGATGTTCTCGTACACCGTCAGGTGCGGGTAGAGCGCGTAGTTCTGGAACACCATCGCCAGGTTGCGGTCCTTGGGGGCGGCCTCGTTCATCCGCCGGCCGTTGATCTGCAGTTCGCCGGAGGTGATGTCCTCCAGCCCGACGATCATCCGCAGCAGGGTCGACTTCCCGCAACCGGACGGGCCCACGAGGATGACGAACTCCCCGTCGGCGATGTCCAGGGACACGTTGTTCACGGCCGGGAAGCCGTCGTCATACTTCTTGACGATGTTCTTGAGGGTGATGGAGGCCATGTGGATTCCCTTTCGTTTCCTGCGCTCAGCCCTTGACCGCGCCCGAGGTCAGGCCTGCGACGATCTGCTTCTGGAAGAGCATGACCAGCAGCACCACGGGAATGGTGACGATGATTGCCGCAGCCGAGATCGCACCGGTGGGCGATTCGAACTGCGAGGCACCGGTGAAGAACGCCAGTGCCGCCGGAACCGGACGGGCCGCTTCCGTGGAGGTCAGTGAGATGCCGTAGACGAAGTCGTTCCAGGCGATGAAGAACGCGATGATCGCCGTCGTGAACACCCCCGGCGCCGCCAGCGGCACGATCACCTTGCGGAACGCCTGCAGCGGGGTGGCCCCGTCCACCTGGGCCGCCTGCTCCAGCTCCCAGGGGATCTGCTGGAAGAACGCCGCCAGGGTCCAGATGGCGATCGGCAGCGTCAGGGACAGGTAGGGGATGATCAGGCCGGGCCAGGTGTCGTACAGCCCGATGCTGCGCCACAGGTTGAACAGCGGGGTGACCAGCGAGATCACCGGGAACATGGACACCATCAGGGAGACCGTCAGGACGATCTTCTTGCCGGGGAAGTCGAGCCGGGCGATCGCGTAGGCGCACAGGGTGGCCAGGACCACGGCGATCAGGGTGGCGATGATCGAGATGCCGATCGAGTTCCACAGGGCGCTCAGGAACAGCTCCTGAGAGTCACCCACCAGGATCTCCTCGTAGTTGCTGGTCGAGGGGTTGTCCGGCAGGAACTTCCCGTTGGACAACTCCCCCGGGGTCTTGAAGCTGGTCGCCAGGATGGAGGCCACCGGGAACAGGCACCACACGGCCACGACGATGGTGATGACCCACCAGCCGATGGAGGTGTTGCGCTTGGCCCGCCGGGCACGCCGCTGCCCCTCGACCTCTTCCGGGGTGAGTGTCTCGGTGCTCACTTGCGTCCTCCCCGTCCGCCTGCCAGGTCAACGTTGAAGCCCTTCACTGCGATCAGTGCCAGCAGTCCGACCAGGAGGAACAGCACGACCGAGATGGCCGAACCGAGGCCGATCTCGAGTCGCCCGATCGAGGTGCGATAGGCGAGCAGGGAGAGGACCTCGGTACCATAGGCGCCATTGGTCATGATGAAGATCGAGTCGAAGACCCGGAACGCGTCCAGCGCCCGGAAGAGCACGGCCACCATGATGGCCGCCTTCATGTTCGGCAGGATGACCCGCCACAACCGCTGCCACCAGCTGGCCCCGTCCACCGCGGCCGCCTCGGAGAGGTCGTCGGGGACCTGGGCCAGGCCGGCCAGCAGCAGCAGCGAGATGAACGGGGTGGTCTTCCAGATCTCCGAGAACATGATGACGAACAGCGCCGAACCGCCCTGGGCGAACCAGTTGAGCTGGCCGTCGAAACCGGGCACCCAGCTGAACCAGTTGTTGATGTAGCCGGAGTCGATGCTGAACATGTAGTACCAGGCGAAGGCCGAGACCACGGTGATGATGCCGTAGGGCACCAGGATCACGGTGCGGACCAGGCCACGGGTGGACTTGATCGCCTTGTGCATGACCATGGCCAGGATGAAGCCCAGGATCAGCTCGACGAACACGGTGACCACGGTGATCAGCGTCGTGACGCCCAGGGCGCTCCAGAACACCGGGTCGCTGAAGATGACCCCGTAGTTGGACAGGCCCACGAACTCGCGTTCCTCGGGCGCCGTGAGGCGGTAGCTGAACAACGAGTCCCAGAAGGCCTGGAGGACCGGGTAGAAGATGACGGCGACCATGATGAAGAACGCGGGCCCGGCCAGCCACCAGCCCAACCGGGCCTCGGCCCTGGCCCGTTCCGACCTGGGGGCCTTCCGCCGCCCCCGGCCGGTGGACGTGTCGCCGGGCGCCTCGGTGTCGACGGCGGGCACGGTCGTGGGAATAGAGCTCACAGCAGCGACTCCCCTCGCAGCACTTCCTGGATGAATTGGCCGGTCTCGGCCGGGGTGGTCTCCGGGTCCACGCTGGCCGGCGGCGTGTACCGCTGCTGGATCGCGGTGGAGACCTCGTTGTAGTACGGCGTCTGCGGCCGGGGCGCGGCCAGTTCCAGTGACTCACGGATGGTCTCCGCCATGGGGAACCGCTCCCGCACGGAGGGGTCGTCGAACGCGCTCGCGCTGGAGGGCGGGTTGCCGTTGGTGACGAAGTACTCGGTCTGGTTCTCCGGTGAGACGATGCACTCGATCGCGTCCCAGGCCAGGTCCTGCTGCTGCGAGGCGGCGCCCACGCCCAGGTTGATGCCTCCCAGCGGCGGGGCGGGTTCCGTGTCCTCGGACGTCCTCGGGTAGACGGCCCAGCCGATGTCCTCCGGCAGGTCGGCCGGGACCGACCCGTCCTCCGCCGAGGCGTTGGTGGCGGGCCAGACGAACGGCCAGTTCACCATGAACGAGCCGCTGTCCCCCTGGAACAGCAGCATGGCCTCGTTCTCCTGCTGGGTGGCCAGGCCCGGGCCGCCCAGGCCCTCCGTGCCGATGGTGGAGATGATCTCGGCGGCCTTCCGGCCGGCGTCGCTGTCCAGGCCGATCTCGACCTCGTCCGCCGGCGCCTCCGGGTTCTCGATGATCTGCCCGCCGCCGGACTCGATCAAGGCGTTGAGCCAGACCGTCATGGCCTCGGCCCGGGCGCCCTGCACGCCCAGTTCCTTGTCCTGGTCCCGGGCGACCTGGAGCATCTGGTCCCAGGTCACGGGGCCGTCCATGTCCAGCCCGGCCTCCTCGACCACCGACTTGCGGTACCAGAGCAACTGGGTGTTGGCCCAGAACGGGACGGTCACCAAGGTGTCCCGCCACGTGGCCCCGGCCAGGGCCCCCTCGAGGGTGTCCTGCGTGGTCGCCTCGGCCACCTCCGACGGCGGCACCGCCAGGAAACCGGGCTCGGCCAGTTCCGGGATGAACGGCGGGTCCAGGGACATGATGTCCATCGAGGTGTCGCCGGCCGCCAGGCGGCGGGTCAGCTGCTCGCGCTGGGAGGCGGCGTCGTTGGGCAGGATGGAGGTCTCGATCCGGTAGGCGCCTCCGGCCGCATCGGAGCACTTCTGCGCGATCGCGGCCTGGCCGCCGTCGTCCGGGTTCGTGTACCAGGTCAGGACCGGGGTCTCCTCCGCCGGGCCGCACCCTGCGAGCAGCAGCGCCGCCGAGGCCATCATCGCCATCCCCGCCGTTCGGCGGGCGGCACCGCCATTCCCTCGGGCCTGCCTCATCAGTCGCGCACCTCCGGTCCGGTTCCACCTCTACGGCTCACCCGGCTGAGCGGAAGGGCTCCCAGGGGGAACCGGTTCCACCGTGCCACGGGGGACCGTCTGGAGGGAAGCCTATGCATGAACTGGGAGTTTTCCCAAGACATGCTCCGCGAGCACCCGCCCACCGACCCCCGTCCCACATGGCATGTCCGTGGCCACGCGGGCGCGCGCCGGCCCCGCGGAACGGCCGGCTCCTCCCCCGGCCGGGGCGGGCGTCCGGCGCACCGGTGGTGTGGTGGCGGTGCTGGCGCGGGGCCGATGCCCTACGCTTCAGGGCATGGGCACCGAGGTCGAGTCGAGTACGTACACCCGTTCCGATCGGACGCGCTACCGGGAGCGCCTGGAGGCGTCCCTCGAGGAGCTGAAGGCCTATCTGGCCACGGAGGACTTCGCGGGGGCCGGGCGCATCGGCCTGGAGCTGGAGCTGAACCTCGTGGACGAGGAGTTCCAGCCGGCACCGCTCAACCACGAGGTGCTCGCGGCCATCGACGACCCGGCCTTCCAGACCGAGCTGGGCCGCTACAACATCGAGCTGAACCACCCCTCCCTGACCATCCACGGCCACGGGCTCACGGACCTGGAGGAGTCCCTGCGGGCGGAGCTGGTCCGGGCGGACGACCGGGCCGTGCGTGCCGGGGCGCACCTGTACACCGTGGGGATCCTGCCCACCATCGACGGCGACGACCTCTCCGGTGAGCGCTGGATCAGCGAGGGCAACCGCTACGCGGCGCTGAACACCGCGGTGCTCGAGGCCCGCGGCGAGGACATCCTGATCGACATCGACGGTCCCGAGCACCTCTCCTACTACGCCAAGGACATCGCCGCCGAGTCGACCTGCACCTCCATGCAGCTGCACCTGGAGGTGACCCGGGAGAAGTTCGGGCCGGTGTGGAACGCCGCCCAGGCCATGGCCGGTCCGCAGGTGGCGCTCTCCGCGAACTCGCCGCTGTTCCTGGGCGCCAAGCTGTGGACGGAGAGCCGGATCCCGGTGTTCCAGCAGGCCGTGGACACCCGGGCACCGGAGCTGGCCCGGCAGGGCGTGCGCCCCCGGGTCTGGTTCGGGGAGCGCTGGATCGACGGGATCGAGGACCTGTTCGAGGAGAACATCGCCTTCTTCCCCGCCCTGCTGCCGGAGCGGGCGTCGGACACCGGCCCGCTGGACTCGGGGGCGCCGGCCCTGCCGGAGATGCTGCTGCACAACGGCACCGTGTACCGCTGGAACCGCCCCATCTACGACCCGGGCCGCGACGAGTCGACCACGGAGGCCGGCACCGTGCCCGCGCGGCCGGCCAACCTGCGGGTGGAGAACCGGTTGCTGCCGGCCGGTCCCACGGTGGTGGACATGGTGGCCAACGCGGCGTTCTTCTTCGGCCTGGTCAAGTACCTCGTGGACACCGAGGAGTCCCCCTGGGAGCGGATGTCCTTCTCGGTGGCACGGACCAACTTCTACGACTGCGCCCGGCACGGGCTCAACGCCTCGGTCTACTGGCCCGGCTACGGGGACGTGCCGGTGACCGAGCTGCTGGACCGGTACCTGCTGCCCTCCGCCCGTCGGGGCCTGGAGATGCTGGACGTGGACCCCGCGGTGGCGGACCGGTACCTGGAGGTGCTGACCGGGCGGATCCGCACCGGCCAGAACGGCGCCACCTGGATGACCCGCTCGCTGGGCCGGTTCGAGGAGTCCGGGCTGTCCCGGGGCAAGGCCCTGGCGCGGCTGGTGCAGGAGTACGGCAGGCACATGCGGACCGGTCACCCGGTGCACACCTGGGTGCTGCCGGAGGGCTAGCCGGTGGCCTGACGGTCCCCGGCGTCCGGGAGCCTCAGGCGAGCGCGGTGCCGGCGAAGCACGTGGCGGTCGCCCCGCCGACCCAGACCTCGCCGTCCTCGGTGCAGGTGATCTCCACCTCGCCCGTGCGTCCCAGCACGGTGCCCTGCGAGACCCGGTAGCGCCCGCTGACCGCCCCGGTGCGGAGCATCCACTGGGCCACCGAGGCGTTGAGGCTGCCGGTCACCGGGTCCTCGCTCACGCCGATGTCCGGGACGAACGCCCGGATCTCGAAGGCGCACCGGGACCCGGCCGGGTACGCGCCGATGACCCCGAGCTTGAGGTCCGGGATCAGGCTCAGATCCGGTTCGATCCCCAGCACGGCCTGCGCGTCCGGGAGCACGACGACGGCCCAGCCCGGTCCGTTGTCCACCCACTGGTGGGCGAGCACCTGGTCCGGGCCGACCCCGAGGGCCGCGGTGGCGCGCTCCAGGTCCGCCGGGTCGAGATCACCGGAGCGGAGGGTGGGCGGCGCCTGGAAGGCGAGCGTGCCGCCGTCGTTCCTCAGGGTGACCAGGCCGGCGGCGCACTCCTGGACGATCCGGCCGGGGTCCTGCGGCGTGCCGCCGTGCTCCAGCCAGGCGTGGGCCGAGCCCAGCGTGGGGTGTCCGGCGAAGGGCAGCTCCCCTCCGGGGGTGAAGATCCGGAGGCGGTAGTCGGCACCCGGCGCGGTCGGCGGCAGGACGAAGGTGGTCTCGGACAGGTTGGTCCAGCGGGCGATCCGCGCCATCTCCTCCTCGCCGAGGCCGTCGGCCTCGAGGATCACGGCCACGGGGTTGCCCCCATAGGGCGTGGCGGAGAAGACGTCGACCTGGGCGAAGGCGCGGGAGCGGGTCATGGGGTGAGCGTAGCCATCGCCCGTGTCCCGCTTCAATCCGGGTGTCCCGCCCGCGCCCCGTGGCCAGGACCGGACGCGCGGCACGAGGGTCGGGCCCGGGTGGGAGAATCGGTGCCATGCCACTGATCCTCCGGCCCCCGCGGCACGACGACGAGGCGGCCCTGCGCCGGATGCACGGGCAGGTGCTGCCGGACGGCTTCGAGATCCTGTTGGTGGAGGGCACCTGGGACGAGGTGCTGGAGACGCTGCGCAAGGAGGCCGCCGGGGAGGACCTGAGGCCCGGGTGGGTGCGCTCGGACTTCCTCGTGGCCGAGGTGGACGGGGTGCCGGTGGGCCGGGTGTCCATTCGGCACGAGCTGAACGAGCAGCTGCTCGAGATCAACGGCCACGTGGGTTACGCGGTCGCCCCGGAGCACCGCCGCCGCGGTCACGCCACGGAGATCCTGCGCCAGTCCGTGCGGCGGCTGGCCGGGCTCGGGGTGGAGCGCGTCCTGGTGACCTGCGACGAGGACAACGCCGGGTCGGCGGCCGTGATCGAGGCCAACGGCGGCGTGCTCGAGGACATCCGGACGGTCGGCGAGCGCCGGATCCGGCGGTACTGGATCGACTCGGGTGCCCAGGACCCCCGGCCACGGACGGCCGCCCCGGGCCCGGGGCGGGACTGAAACGGTTCCGCCCACCGAGCACCGATGAGGCCGCGGCCCCCTGCGGGGGGCTGTGTGTGGCTGCGGTCCTCGGCTAGGGCAAGGGGGCGAATCGACGCGTGGGAGGTGCCGGACACGGCCCGGCCTCGGTGGCGATACCTCGCAACGAGGTGGCGCACGCGACGCCGGCGGAGACACCCTGGCCCATGGCGATGACCACGAGCTGCAGTCCCGGAGTGAGGTCACCGGCGGCGTAGACCCCGTCCACGGTGGTGAGCTGGAAGCCATTGACGACCAGGTGCCCGCCGTCGTCCAGTTCGCATCCCAGTCCCACGGCGAGGTCGTGGTGCGGGCGGTGGGCGTAGGAGAAGAACACCGACGCCCCGGGCACGCACGTCCCGTCCTCCAGCAGCACGCCGGCCAGTTCGCCGGGCTCGCCGACCAAGGCGCTCGCCGGCCCGTCGAACACCTCGATGCCGTGCTCCGCCAGGCTGCGGCGCTGGTCGGTGCCGAAGGACTCACCGGCGGTGTCGGTGACGATCCGCACGGTGGCCGCCCAGTCCAGCAGCTCGGAGGCGAAGGCCGGCACCTGGTCCCCGGCGCCGAGCACCACGACGTCCTGGCCCCGGATCTCGAACCCGTCACAGGCCGGGCAGTGGTGGACGTCGATCGCGTAGTGCTCCTCGAACCCCTCCACCCGGGGGAACCGGTCGCTCACCCCGGCGGCCAGTACCACCCGGGAGGCCGTCACCCGGTGGGCCCCGTCGATCACGGCGGTGAACCCGGCCTCGGCACTCCCCCGCAGGTCGGTGACCGTGCCGGATCGCAGGCACACCTCCGGATACCGTTCCACCTCGGCGCGCATGTCGGCCAGCAGCTCGTCCGGGGCCACCGGGTCCCGGCCCGGGATCCCGTGGGCCAGGTCGGCACGGCGGTTCCGGGGCCGGCCCGCGTCCACCACGAGGGTGGAGCGCTGGTAGCGGCCCAGCCACAGGGCCGCGGACAGCCCGGCCGGGCCGCCGCCCACCACGAGGACGTCCACGGAGGAGGGGAGTTCGAAACTCATCAGTCCACAGGGTACGGCACGGGGGGCCCTCAACCGCGGTTCCGCGTCCTGGCGGTGGCCGGTGCCGTCCACGGGTCCTCGGGCCAGGGATGCTTGGGGTACCGTCCGCGCATCTCGGCCCTCACCTGGGCGTAGGGTCCGGACCAGAACGAGGCCAGGTCCCCGGTCACCGCCAGCGGCCGGCCCGCCGGGGAGAGCAGGTGGAACACCACCGGCACCCGCCCGTCCACGAGCCGCGGGGTCTCGGCCAGCCCGAAGCACTCCTGCAGCTTGACCGCCACCACGGGCGCGCCGGAGTCACCGTCCTCCCCGCCGGCGCCCACCGCCGGGTACCGCACGGCGGCGGTCCGGCCGCTGGGCACCGGGAGCCGCTCGGGGACGAGCTCGTCGAGGCGGACGGCATCGGGCCACGGCAGCAGACGCCGCAGGGCCTCGGCCAGGTGCACGGAACCGGTCCTCGCCCCGACGGCCAGCCTCTCCACCTCGGGCGCCAGCCACGCCTCCCAGTCCTCGGCCAGGGCCGCGTCCGAGACGTCCGGCCACGGCTCACCCAGCACCCGGTGCACCAGGGCCAGCCGCCGGCGCAGGGTGTCGGCCGCCTCTGAGACCCCCAGTGGCCCCAGACCCTCGGTGCGCAGCATCCGGACGACGGCGGCCCGCCCCTGCGCCCGGTCCGGGGTGACGGGCGTCTCGGAGAGCGTGATCGCCCCGATCCCGCGCCGCAGCCTGCCGACGACCCGGCCGTCCTGCCAGTGCGCGGTACGTTCCTCGGCCAGGAGCGGTCCGGCCAGCCGCGCCTGCAGCGCGCCCATATTCCTGAGCA
>ENA-UOUJ01000173-UOUJ01000173.1-activated-sludge-metagenome-genome-assembly--contig:-NODE-173-length-54026-cov-5.164922_pt1 | contig 54026 bp, 41 predicted proteins | sample MGYA00249839_ERZ747224 | MGnify/ENA primary metagenome ERZ747224 (study PRJEB28782, sample SAMN03220277) | activated sludge metagenome | biome: wastewater; feature: sewage sludge; material...
AACCCGCGACCTACAGCTTGGAAGGCTGTCGCTCTACCAACTGAGCTACTCCCGCTTGTTTGATATCACAATGTGATAATAAGGAATCTGTAAACTTCCTTCACCGTGTATCATTTCAACATTAATAAAGTGGGCAGAGAAGGATTCGAACCTCCGTACTCGTGAGAGAACAGATTTACAGTCTGTCGCCTTTAGCCACTCGGCCATCTGCCCGCTAATTAATTCTGAATGTTGAGTTTTGAATGTTGAATAAGAAAGAAGTACCCAAGAGGTAACTCAAAACTCATCATCAAAATGTAACATTCGCAAGAGCCACTTGCCGGAATCGAACCAGCGACCTACTGATTACAAATCAGTTGCTCTACCAGCTGAGCTAAAGTGGCATTTTTATCGTTTAAAGAACTTACCCGTTGTTATTGGGATGGCAAAGGTAGAGAACAAAATTATTTTTGCAAATCTTTTTTAAAAGCATTTTTACTTTTTTCCTGAGATGATTTATTTAGATGGACGAGCATAGACTATGTAATCCTAACTACAGATTTCCATCAATGGCCAATCGTAATTGATGTTTCAGGTCTTTTATTCTTTGAACAAATACCGGATGGCTTCTATCATATACTCGCCTGTCAACAAATTCTTCGAGAGGAAAATTTTTACTTTCTGTGCGTCTGTCAGAACCAAATCCCGGATCCATTACTTCATAAACTACAAAATCCGTAAAATTATAACGATACTCATTATCGTAGACGTAAATTTTATACTTAAAAAAAATAAAAAAGTAGTCATGACCTCTATATTGAAATGGTAAAAACCCATTCCCAAAAATTTTCCCCTCTTCTACGTCTTCATAAGTAATTGGTTGTTTAATGATAGATGAATTCAACTGCTTTCCTGAATGCGTAGTCATCATAACTACTCGCCCATAGTCTTGAAGTGCAAGAAATTGTTTTACTCTTTTAAAAAGTAATTCTTTCTTTCCGCTGGCTTGCAGTGTTTTTTCATAAGTTATTTTTCCAGTTTCTTTGCTAACAGGATAGTTATAATCGTTTTGTGCAGATGCAATTTGATTTATAAAAAAGGTGAGAATTAAACAAAGAATTTTCATGAGAGTTGATTTGAATTTTCTAAACTACACCAGCTTCAGTTCTCCAACTAAATCCTGCAATACCTTTTTCGCATCGCCGAAGAGCATTGAAGTTTTTGGCTTGAAGAAAAGTTCATTTTCTATTCCAGCATAGCCTGGTTTCATGCTGCGTTTGTTCACTATTACATGCTCAGCTTTTTCTACTTCGAGAATAGGCATTCCATAAATAGGACTTGCAGGATCTTCCTTAGCAGCAGGATTCACAACGTCATTTGCGCCTAAAATCAATACTACACTTGTCTGTCCCATCTGATCATTGGCATCTTCCATTTCCTTTAGCTTCTCATAAGGCACGTCTGCTTCTGCAAGCAATACGTTCATGTGTCCTGGCATACGCCCTGCCACTGGATGAATACCATAGCTTACTTCCACACCCTTATCTTCCAATATTTTTTCCAGTTCATGGCAAGCATGTTGTGCTTGAGCTACAGCAAGACCATAACCCGGAATAATCATTACTTTGGATGCATACGCCATCAACACCGCAGTATCATTCATTGAAATCTCTTTATAATTCCCTTGCTCCTTTGATCCACTACTTGCACCCGCTTTCTGCCCACCGAAAGAACCGATCAATACATTTTTCAACGAGCGGTTCATTGCTTTGCACATCAGCATTGTTAGAATAGTACCAGCCGAACCTACAAGGATTCCACCTGTAAGCATTACCGGATTATCGTAAAGAAAACCGCCAAATGCAGCCGCTACGCCAGTAAATGAATTAAGTAAAGAAATTACCACAGGCATATCTGCGCCGCCAATAGGCATAACAAACAACACTCCATAGATAGCAGCTAATGCAAGAATACCATAGAACAATGCAGGCGCTGAAGAATAGCCTCCAATAAGCATTACAGACATTGCAATGATGCCTGCAAAAAGAATAAAATTGATGGCTTGTCCGCCAGGAATTGTACGGTCTTTTATTTTTCCATTTAGCTTACCCCACGCTATGATACTTCCTGCAAATGATACTGTTCCGATGATCATTCCGAGCACAATGACAAGAAACATTCCGACCGACGGCTCCGGATTGTGATGATATTCTACAACAGAAATAAGCATGGCACAAGCGCCACCCATACCATTGAACAGGCTGACCATTTCCGGCATCGCAGTCATTTGCACTTTTTTAGCGGCGAGCGTACCAACAATGCTTCCGATTATCAGCCCGCCAAATATCCATGCGTAATTACCCAACGGGTTTCCATTATGATCTCGGTATAAAAAGATGGTAGCAATAATTGCCAACGTCATTCCGAAAGCAGCAATAAGGTTTCCCTTGCGCGCGCTATCGGGATGCGAAAGCATTTTTAAGCCTACAATGAAGGTTATTGATCCGATTAAATAGCTAAGTGGTAAAAGCATAATAAATTCCAAATTTTAAATTCCAAAAACCAAAACCTATTTAGAGTGTTTGCTTTTATTGAAGCATAGTAAATTCCAAAAAACCAAATCAGTATTTAGAGTTTTTGCTTCTGCAATAATTTATTGATTATAGCTGATAAAATTTTCCTGATTTCTTCAACTTCATTTTTCAATACACTTGAATTTACTGTTTCGCTTTCCAGTAAATCGAGCCCATACTTTGTTTCTTTTGCTTCTTTTCTGGCTATACGAAGTCTCAATATCAAATCTTGTTTGCCAAGATTTTCATTTGCTTCTATATAATTGGCACCAATAGATGATGAGGAACGAATTACTTGCTTTATATAAATTACGGTGATGACATCATGCTTTAACCGCTTACAAAACTCCCTAACGTCCTTTGCAAACTTTAATGTTCTGTCTTCGAGATCATTCATGCTTGGAATTTGGAGCTTGGAATTTGGAGCTTGAAATTTGGAATTTGGAATTTGGAATTTGAAGTTTTTACTTCTTCTTTTTCTTCTTATCAAACATCTCTAGCATTCTGTCTGTTACCACAAATCCCCCAACAACATTCAGCGTTCCCAATATCACTGCAAGAAAGCCAAGTGTCAGTGCGAGATAATCATCTGTTGGCGCTTGTCCCATCACTATGATAGCACCGATAATTACAACACCATGAATCGCATTTGCTCCGCTCATCAATGGTGTATGCAAAACAGAAGGCACGCGTGAAATAACTTCTATTCCCAAAAAGATGGAAAGGATAACAATAGTTAGCAAACGATACGTTGCTGCATCTGTAAATAACTGCGCGATACTATCCATAAAATTTATGCGTTTGCGGTTGAAGGTAATAATGATTGAATGCGCTCGTTCACGATTTTACAATCGTGTGCTATACAAGTTCCTTTCACAAGATCATCTTCCCAATTAAGGTTGATGCCTCCTTCTTTGTTGATGATAAGCTTGAGAAAGTTCAGCACATTTTTGCTATACAGTTTACTTGCATCAGAAGGCATAGTTGCCGCGAGTGCAGAATTGCCAATGATGGTAACGCCGTGATGGAGAATGGTTTCATTGTTTATTGTAAGCTCAGTATTGCCGCCGGTTACAGAAGCTAAATCTATAATCACAGAGCCAGCGCGCATGTCTTCAATCATCTCTTTGGTGATAAGTATTGGCGCTTTCCGTCCGGGAATTTGTGCAGTAGTTATGATGATGTCTGCTTTGCGGGCATGTTCGTGAATTTTTGCTTTTTGCTTTGCCTGAAATTCCTCGCTTTGCTCCACTGCATAACCTCCTGCTTTCGATGCATCTGCTGCGCCCTCTACTTCTACAAATTTTGCCCCGAGGCTCATCACCTCTTCTTTCACAGCAGGGCGCGTATCAAACACTTCTACTACCGACCCAAGACGACGAGCAGTTGCTATTGCTTGCAAGCCTGCTACACCAGCACCAAGTATCAACACCTTCGCAGGGGCAATGCTTCCTGCTGCAGTCATAAACATTGGGAAGTAACGACTGTACTGAAATGCGGCAAGCAGCACTGCTTTATAACCGGCAATGTTTGCCTGCGAACTAAGAACATCCATAGCCTGCGCACGAGTAGTTCGCGGAATGGTATCAAGGCTAAATACAGTCAATCCTTTATCAGAAAATTGCTGCATCAAAGCAGGGTGAAATAATGGCTGATATACACCCAGAATTGCGGCGTTTGCTTTTAATGATTGTGGAAGATTATCGGGCTGTATGGTTAGGATAAAATCCGATTCCTGCGAAACCTCATTCCTACTTTTTATTAAAGCGCCAGCATCTGCATAACTTTTATTATTGAAGAAAGCGCTCTCTCCTGCCCCATCTTCGATGTAAACCTGTACACCCATTTTCACCAATTGAGCAACTACTTCCGGCACAAGCGAAACGCGTGTTTCTGGAATCTGCTCTTTCAATACGCCAATAATCATATAGCTCGCGTTTTCTTAAGATTAGAAAAATAGCGGTTTTTATTTCAAAAGTCAAAATTGAATTTTATAGCGTTGCTTTTTGTTAGATGAACCACTACGACTGCCCTTCCAAACAGGTATACGCCTATAAAGGAAAACCGCCTCAAATTGTGTTGAGACGGCTTCTTATCGCGATGAAAAAAACTAACTATTCTTTTACAATCTTTTTCATTAGGGTTTTACCGTTATCCGTTGTGGCGGAAAGTATATACACGCCGTTCGGAAGTCCGGAGAGATTAACCGACATTCCTTTTGCTGCTTGTTGCTGCACCATTCTTCCCAACATATCTGCCACCCGCACATTGGAAACAGCTTCAGAAAAATAGAGCATTTCCTGTACTGGATTTGGATAAACGTTTACATCTGTTTTATCAAGGTCTTCTACAGACAATATACATGCTGCAATCACCGCAGCTTCATCCAGGCAATTACTCAGATTACCGGAAATATTTCTTGGATGCGTAGCCGCAGGATTTTTAAGATAGCTACAGAAGTTTGGCATGCTACAAGCTGCAAGTGCCGGATTGTTTACAATGGTTAAACCAAAAGTCCCTGTAGGCTGGAATGTGGTATTCTGCAAAGCAGAAATATTTGCCAGTACATTGTTTTCTTGTATGTCAATATCCTGACCCACGGTGGTCAAACTGCTTAAGCCGTTCAAATCTGTTAAAGCATCGTTGTTATAAACAAAAAGAAAGGCACCCACACTTGCCAGGCTGCTTAAGCCATTCACATTAGCCAACGCCGGATTGCCAAGTATTTGAAGAAAACTTCCTATGGTTGATAAATTGCTGAGTCCATTCATATCAGTTAATGAACTATTGTCACGGATATTCAGTGACATACCAATAGAAACAAAGCTGTCAAGATTGCTGATTTGCGTCAGGGAAGTGTTTAGACCTATATACACATAACCTTGCACGCTCGACAATTTGTTCAAGCCATTTGTACTGGTTAGTGCAGTTCGTTCGATATTGAGATTTCCTGTTACTGTGTCAATATTATTGAGTGGAGAAAGGTTCGTGATGTTAGAGATGCCGGACGTTACGCCGACAAATAGATTTCCAGAAATCTGGGTACAGTTGGGGTAACGGGCAATAAAGCTGTCCACCTGTGCCTGTGTATGTAAAAAAACATTTCCCGGAGGGCAAGGCGACGCACAAGCCGCAACTACTGCTACCTCATTTAAACAGTTAGTAAGATTGCCGGAAATATCTCTTGGGTGTGTGCTTGCAGGATTTGCAAGATAGCTACAGAAATTAGGGATGTTGCAAACTCCCAGAACCGGATTGTTTTTGATGGTTAGACCCAAAGAGCTTGAAGGTTGGAATGTGGTATTCTGCAAAGCTGAAATGTCTGATAATGCATCATTTCCTTCTATGTAAACGTATGCTCCCACAGTTGCCAAACTACTTAAGCCGTTTAGATCTGTTAAGGCATCATTGTCATAAAAATAAAGATACCCACCTACACTTGCTATATTGCTTAATCCACTCATTGTAGTTAAGGACGCATTCTCCCGGATATGAAGATGTGAGCCAACAGTTGTCAAACTGCTAAAACTATCAAGATTGTTTAACGCTGGATTATTTTCAACATACACCCCATCCCCAACACTTGTCAAGCTACCAAAACCAATATTTATTAAACCTGGATTATTATAAATTTTAAGTTCCCCTCCTATGCTTACAATATTATTGAGCGGAGAAAGATCTGTAACATTTGCTCCCACAGTTGTAATAGTCATATCTCCCGGTATTGCTGTGCAATTAGAATATATTGCAGCAAAGTCGCTTACTTCTGTTTGTGTGTTCAAAACGATATTTCCCGTAGGGCAAGCAGGTGGTTGGCTTAAAGCAGAACTATGATGTTGTCCAACACTAATTGATAGCCAGTTGGTAGCTGTTCCTACTTGTACAGGGCTGTTTTGTTGCGTGATATTTCCCGTGCCTAATCGTCCATTTGCTCCATTACCCCAGCTCCAAAGCGTACCATCTGTTTTTACGGCAAGAGAATGAGACTCTCCTGCACCCACTTGCTGCCAGTTGGTAGCAGAGCCTATCTGTACAGGACTTAATTGATTTGAGGTATTTCCTGTTCCTAATCGTCCATTTGCACCATTCCCCCAACTCCAAAGTGTACCATCTGTTTTTACGGCTAAGCAATGAGACTCCCCTGCACTTACCTGCTGCCAGTTAGTAGCTACTCCTATTTGTACAGGGCTGGTTTGTTGTGTGGTATTACCCGTGCCCAATCGTCCATGTCCTCCAAACCCCCAGGACCATAGAGTGCCATTTGTTTTAATAGCAAGAGAATAATTACCTCCTGCAGTAATCTGTTGCCAGTTGGTAGCTGTTCCTACTTGTACAGGGCTGTTTTGTTGTGTGGTATTTCCTATTCCTAATGCTCCATACCACCCTAGACCCCAAGCCCACAGTGTACCGTCTGTTTTTATTGCGAGAGAATGCCCACCGCCTGCACTTACATGTAGCCAGTTAGTAGCTGCTCCAATTTGTACGGGAATTAATTGTTGCGTAGTAGTATTTCCCGTTCCTAATTGTCCGTCCGACCCGTAGCCCCATGCCCAGAGCGTACCGTCTGTTTTAATCGCAAGAGAATGTGTCACTCCAGCACTAACCTTTTGCCAGTTGGTACCTGTTCCTATTTGCACGGGGTTGAGCTGGTCTGTAGTATTTCCCGTGCCTAATCGTCCATCTGCTCCAGAGCCCCATGCCCAAAGCGTGCCATCCGCTTTAATTGCAAGGGAATGTGATGATCCTAAACTTATTTTCTGCCATCCTACAACCCAACCAACTTGTAAAGGGCTAAATTGACTGGAAATACTTCCTGTTCCTAACCGTCCATTAGCTCCCATACCAAATGTATGTAAGGCCTGTGCTTTTGCACCTACAGAGAAAAATAAAAAGAGAGCAACATGCAGCATAGGGATTAGAAAAACTGCATTGCCGACCCTGAAAAACCGTTTTGATTTTTGTAAGAAATTTTTAGTCATGGTAGTTTTACTCATTTATTTGTTTTAATTGTGATTAAATCTATTCCTTGTTGTAATCCATAATTGGGCGCAAATGTGTCCCTGTCTTTCTAATTTTCCCAACCATCTGGGACAGAAACACGTTTTTAGGGATAGAAAATCAAAAATTGTGGCTATGAGGAAAACTCTCACTGTATAATTTGCTCCTATCACCCACTCGCCTAAGCTTTATTTTTCCAATGAACAAGCAGCAACATCGCGATAACTACTTCTTTTAACTACGTGCTTGTAGTAAACAAACTATTTTTACCCTTTCATTTTGACTTTTATAGAATGCACTACGTTTCGGCAGAAGGGATCAGCAAGAGTTACGGAGTAAAACTCTTGTTTGAAAAAATATCATTTCACATCAGCGAAGGAGATAAGATTGCGCTTGTTGCTAAGAACGGTAGCGGAAAATCTACATTGCTTAAAATCCTTTCAAGCAGGGAAACAACTGACGATGGAAAAGTTTGGATACACAAAGACGTTACCGTCGCTTTATTTGAGCAGGAACCAAAGTTCAACGAAGCGCTTAATGTACTCGACAACATTTTTCATCACGATCATCCGGTTATCAATGCCATCAAATATTATGAGGCTGTAAGCGAAGAAAACGATGCAGATAAGCTTGGTGAAGCAATCATAAAAATGGATGAACTGAACGCCTGGGATTTTGATACCAAGGTGAAACAGATACTTGGCAAGCTGAACATCCATAATCTGCAACAACCCATCGTTACTTTATCTGGCGGACAAAGAAAGCGTGTAGCGTTGGCGCAAACATTGATTGATATAGGCTTTGAACACAAGCACGTTTTGCTAATTATGGATGAACCTACCAACCATCTTGATGTAGAAATGGTGGAATGGCTGGAGCATTATCTGAACCAGGAAAAAGTGACGCTGCTCATGGTAACGCACGACCGCTATTTTCTCGATGCAGTATGCGATGAAATATGGGAGCTTGATGGCAGTGAGCTTTATGAATACAAAGGCGATTATCAAAACTATCTGGAGAAAAAAACCGCACGCATAGAAAGTACGCAGGCCACTATTGATAAGGCACGAAACGAGTACAGAAAAGAGCTTGAATGGATGCGCAAGCAACCCAAAGCACGTACTACAAAAGCGAGAAGCAGAGAAGATAATTTTTATAAAGTAGAAGCTGTAGCAAAGCAAAAAATAGTTGACAACAAGATTGAGCTACAAATGAAAATGAACCGCCTCGGCGGTAAAATTGCAGAGCTGAAAAAGGTTTATAAAAGCTACGGCGACAAGGTAATTTTAAAAGGATTCGACTATACTTTTAAAAAAGGAGAACGCATTGGTGTAATAGGAAAAAACGGCGCAGGAAAATCTACTTTTCTTGAAATACTGCAAGGCCGCGAACAGGCAGACAGCGGCAAAATAAACATCGGCGACACGGTGATCTTCGGCAATTTTTCTCAGCAAGGTTTGGAGATAAAAGAAGATGTGCGGGTGATAGAATACGTGAAGAATATTGCTGAAAGTTTTCCGCTTGCAGGTGGCGGAAGTTTGAGCGCTGCGCAGTTTTTGCAACTGTTTTTGTTTCCACCCGAGCAGCAATACACATACTTATCGAAGCTGAGCGGCGGTGAAAAGAAAAGGTTACAATTGCTTTCTATTTTATTTAGAAATCCGAACTTTCTTATTCTCGACGAACCAACAAATGACCTCGATCTTCCTACGCTTTCTGTGCTGGAGAATTTCCTGAGCGAGTTTCAGGGTTGTTTAGTGATTGTGTCGCACGATCGTTATTTTATGGATCGTTTGGTAGATCATCTTTTTGTGTTTGAAGGAAATGGCGTGGTGAGAGATTTTCCGGGTAATTATACACAGTATCGTTTGGAACAAAAAGCAGGATATTCTAAAGAACAAATTCCAGATTCCAAAGAGCAAATTCCAAATTTCCAGTCAGAAGAAATATCAAATCCGAAACCCGAAATCCGAAATCCGAAATCAAAAAAGCTTTCTTACAAAGAGCACCGTGAGTTTGAACAATTAGAAAAGGAAATTCCTGCGCTTGAAAAAGAAAAAGCAGCAATTACGGAAAAGATGGGCAGTCCTGATCTTCCCTATGAAGAACTGCAAAAACTAAGTGCAAGAATTACAGAAGTCACAGAACTATTAGAAGAGAAAGAACTACGCTGGTTGGAATTGAGCGAATATGTGTGAGGTTAATTGTGTAGTAATGAGAATTCACGGACGTGCCGGAATATTTCCGATAATTAACTGTTGTATTTCCTCAAAACGATCAGGGCTCAGTTGTAATTTTTCCCTTGTAAAATTCAGGTCGTCAGAAGAGTTAATAGGCACAAGATGCATGTGGGCGTGAGGCACTTCTAAACCAACTACACTTATACCACATCGGTTGCAGGAAAAGGATCGTTCAATTGCCTTTGCAATGGGCTTTGCAAAAACGAGCCATTCCCGCAACAATTCATCGTCCACATCAAAAATCTTATCTACTTCCGTTTTCGGAATCACAAGTACGTGTCCTTCCTGTAAGGGAAAAATGTCGAGGAAAGCAAAGAAATGTTCGTCCTCTGCAATTTTATAAGAAGGAATATCACCCTTAACTATCTTGGTGAAAATGGAAGACATCGCTAAATGGAAATGTTTTCTACTCTGAATTTAAGAATGCCGCTCGGTGCTGTCACTTCTGCAACTTCTCCTACAGTTTTGCCAAGCAAACCTCTACCAATTGGAGAGGTAACAGAAATCTTTCCTGCTTTCAGATCGGCTTCCTTCTCAGAAACGAGTTGATACTGCACCGTCTTTTTAGTAGCCATATTTGTAACTTTCACTTTGCTCAAAACAGAAACCTTACTGATATCAATATCTTTGGTTTCAAGAATTCTGGCGGAGGCAATTACCGCTTCAAGTTGTGCGATTTTAGCTTCATGGTGTCCCTGTGCTTCTTTTGCTGCATCGTATTCTGCATTTTCCCTAAGATCGCCCTTCTCGCGTGCCTCCGATATTTGCCGCGCAATTTCTGCACGACCGGTAGTCTTTAGCTGCGTAAGCTCATCCCTCATCTGATCCAGTGTCTCTTTAGTTACATAGTTTATTCCAGACATAGCTATTTTCAGTTTTCTTGTCAAAAAATTAAAAAAATACAACGCCTCTGCTGAAAACAGAAGCGTTGCAAATGTCAAAAGTAATAAAATTATTCCTCAGAAGCCTTCTTGCCTTTCTCGCGTGTCATTAAACGAAGAGAAAAAGTATGAACTCCATTGTTAGGGCGAGCTGTAGGGCGATAAGAATAATCAAGAGCAAGTATAGGTCCGTTTTCGCCTATACCTTTCTGAATAGTAGCGCCCGCAGCCACTCCTGTATAAAATGTATTTGACTGTGCGGTACCTATGCCACTTTCATAACGGTAAGCTGCGCGGATCATGAACATTTCCTGATAGGCATACTCCACACCCCCACCGATATAATCGGAATAGAAAGAGTTGGATGTAAAGTTTGCCATCAAGGTAGCACGATGCTTAGGTAAATCGTCCTCGCTTTTCAAGCGCTTTTCATCAAGATAAAAGTCGTAGGATGCGCCGAAATTCAAATAAGTAGGCATTTCAAATTTTTCGGTCGGTACATGGCCGGTTTGAGGATCCTCATCAAGACGAGTACCTGGCTTTTGGGCATCAAAGGCAAAGCCCTGACCTGAGAAGCGCATGTTTGTACCCACATTCCGCAGGGTTACGCCAAAGTGAAAGTTATCACGCTTTCCGGTTACGTATTGAACACCACCTTCAAAACAAGCACCTGAAGCTCTTACGTTGCTGATTTGTTCAGAAACGAATGTTGCGGCAAGACCTGCTCTGATGCTGTTAGAAAATTCCTTTGCAAAGCCTAGTTGAAATGTCAGAAACTGAGGTTTGTAGGTTCCACTGGCAAGTCCTTCGGGGTCATCGGTATTGGTGATTTGTATCTCTCCGAAACCCATTGACATAATATTAAAACCAACAACGCCAAGATTGCCCACCTTTTGAGCAATTCCAAGGTTATTAACTGTTACGTCCGACCCTCTTAGGTATATGGAATGTGCCAAACCAACCTCGGTATTTTTCACGTAGGCCAATCCTGCAATATTGTTTTTCATTGCCTCAATACCTCTCACGTGAGAACTGTTCATTCCAAATACACCAGTGCTTAAACCCCAGGGATTTATCAGCAACTCTGTTGCTCCTGCCTGACCAGTCCGATCTTTGTTACCGGCATAAACCTGTGTTGCACAGGCTAAACCGCCGAGTAGTAAACAAGCCTTAGTTATATGTCTTTTCATAAAAAAGGAAAATAAGTTTTAACAGGGCTGATATTTCAGCCCTGTGACTGTTGTTCTTAATATTGAGTAATATCAATTGGACGCATTGCACCAAACCAGCGAATAATCTTCTCGCCAATACCTTCGGCATTTACATGAATTAAATACATGCCGCTGGCAATTGGAAGGTTCTTAGCATTTCGTACATCCCAATCAATGAAAGATACGTCACTGTCTTTATCCAATTTACGAATCAAAGCGCCATCTAAGGAATACACACTGATAGTAGCACGTTTTGGCAACCCTATTATTCTTACCCGCGTGTCAATTCTGTTTGCTTCGTTTGCAGAGCTGGCGTAATAAGGATTCGGTACAACGTGCATACGATCTAACAAGGCCTGCTTATCGTTTCTATAAGAATTTCCCGACTCAGAGAATTTTCTTGCGGCAATTGCATCTGTGTTGAATTGATACCAAGGCAAGCCTGCATTAGACTCTTCGTTTCTATTCTTGTAACGACCGTAAGGACGAGTAACGCGCAACTTGAGCGTTGTTTCTGTGGGTATCAAACCATCCTTCAGTGGCAATAAATTAAACCCGGTGTTTACCGTTGGTAATCCCATCCACAGGAAGCTTCTATAAGCTGAGTTACGCGTTAGTACACTTGGACTTTTAAGCAAAGTAAAAATGCGCTCACAACCATCATATTTCGTGCTGGAAACATAAACAAAGTGTCGTCCCCCCCAAATATTGTTTCCGAAATTATCTAAAATTGTACTGGTCGGATTCCAAATCATATCTCTACCATTATCGCTTGAGAGGTAGGAATCTTCTCCAAATACTATATTCAAACGCTCACCTGTTTCAACATTGACAGCATATCCGGGGAACCATGAAAAGCTTGTATCTGTGGGGTTATTAGCATACTGTGGTGATCCATTTGCATTAAACTCCTTATTCCATGATCTATGACTCCGAGGAGCAAGCTTCGCGGCACTTTGCTCACCAAGACGATCATTGTTTGTCTCTAATACTAATGAACGCGACCATTTAGATGTATCGGAGGTAAAGACGATATCTACACCATGCAGCAATGATAAGGAACCTTGTGTCTGTGTCTTGGCTACTCCAAAAAAGCATCCTGGCCCATCGTCTGTTGCAGCCAGAGAATAGGGTGCCCATGTAGCACGGCTAAATGTATATTCACTAAGTAAAGTTTCATAAAACTGGCCAAATGTATCAAGAGCATTATCGTCATAATTACAAGGAGCCGGAGGAGCGCCTGCTGGAAGCACATAATTATAACCACCACTTCTGATCCAGTTTTGATCGCTTTGTTGCTCCTCATCGTTCACCCCAGCCAACCATGTGATGGAAGTGTTAGAGAATTCAATTCTTGAACCAATAAGCCCATTACGATCAGGTTGATTGTCACCTGGCTTCACTTCTTGTTTTATGGAAACGGACAAACCATATTGAGCGAGTATTTGTTCGTTGAGTACATCTATATTACGCTCGCTCATCACGGTATCAGCACCATCCTTCACAAGCACCCATTGTGCCTTCGAACCCACGAGATGCTGAACAGAATCAGGACCCATTGGTTGATAGAACGGGGCACCAGATTTGGTGTCAGGTAAAATATACAAGCTCCATGTTCCGGGAACAACTTTAAGAGGATCAATAACCTTAATATTTACAGGGCCTGAACCTGATTCGTATAAAGGCTGGGCAGATTGGTAGCCTGTTGAAGCGGAAAGCGCTTCCTCTTTAGACTCGGCAGTTAGCTCAAGAAAGTTTCCTCCATTACCAATACCTTCCAATTTCTTAATTCTTACACCACTTTCGTAAACAGCAGGCATATCTGTACCCACTTCATGGCTAAACTTATTAGGCATTGCCTCAATTACCTGAATGGCTGTTCCACCCGCGCCCTGAGAACTCTCAAGATATACAATATCTTGTGTGCTCTCTGATCTGCTTGGGTCAAAATTTGCAAAGTTGTTTGTGGCATAAGCAATAGCAACATAATAGTAGGTCTTGTAGTTTACAAGTTTCTTATTAACACCTTCAGCGAACGCATCTTCTGTAACGCGGAAACTATGACGAATACCACTGTCCTGACCTTCTACTTTCACAACCGGGAACCAGCAAGTGTCAGGGCAATTTTTGATATTAATATCTTTTTGCCAGTTTACAACCTGTGAAATTCCATTGCGGATATCGGACTGGAAAACCTGAGCGGCAACTTCGGTATTCAATTCTCCTCTTTCATTGAAAATTTCAGAAGGAGTAACCAAATTATTTTTCAACTGGAAAACTCTGTAACCTTCAAATTTGTAGAGAGAATCTGAACTTCTGGCGTTAACAGCCTTAAGTGATTTTACACGATACTTTCCTGAGTCTGTTTCATAACCGTATTTCTCCTGGAAGTTGGTGCTAAAAGCTGGATTGTACAGATAGAAAATGATCTGATTGTCAAGTTCGCGCTTTACCAAAACCGGTGCCTCTGGTCCTTGAATAGTCTTAAAATTGTTGTCGAACAAGGCCTGAGCCTGATCGTCTGCAAGACGAATTTTCTTAAAACTTGTGTTGGGACAACCACCAGTAGCTGATACCCAAACCGCACCAATGGTAATATCATTCACATTACCTGGAAACAAAGTGAACGGACCCGCAGAGTGAATAAAACGTCTATCAAATGCAGGGTTTTGACAAACACACTCCGACCATAAGTTTCCATTTGAACCATCTGGATCGCCGAAGAAAACAAATCTTGTATCGGGGCCTGCTCCTAATGCTGTTGACGGAACACCAGCACCTTGAAAATCATTATTAAAATTCTGACCATTTCTCGAAGTACCGGTCATGTAGTTATAAACCTGAACACCGTTAGTGGGATCACCAATTCTTGGGTCAGCACCATTATTGAAGTAGGTAAATGCAGTCATCTTAAGAACTGAGTCTTTCTGAACTCCACCTTCCATATAATAACGATGTGGTCCGCGGAAAAAGTCAACACCTATCATAGGAATGTCAGCGCCATAGCTATTTGCTTCACCGGCACCATCAAAACCATCACCGTTGTAAAGAATACCTAAACCACGTACTGTATCGCAACCAATGTAATCGTCGAATGCATAACCCAAATCGGCATCAGTCCATGTGGCCATGAACGTACTATCGAGGTTTGAAGTGCTGTGATTGATAAGACGATAATTGTAGAATGTAGCATCATTCATGAAGTCTTTAGATGCAAATGCAAAAGCACCTGTCTGAACTTCCATACCAATAGATTCAGTCTTGGTTTGTCCTTTTGTGTTTCCAAGATCGTTAAATACCCACCAGATGTACTGATCACCCAACAAATCACCGATTGTAGGATCGCCGGGAAAATCGCCTCTTTCAGGCTCATAGATGTCGGGGTTATTTTGTGCATCCAAAGGATTGTTGACAAAAGGTGCATAACCACTTGGATGATCGTCTTCCATATTTAATGGCAAGCCGCTAGTACCTTTCGATCTGCTATAGTCATTGCCATTCATTACACCACTGATACCGTTTCCTTTTGCAGGCCATTCCCAAATGCTTTGAAACTCGGCGTTTCGTGTACCGGCAATATTGTTATTTCTCACCAATTCCCTAAACCTATTAATTGTCGCTCTATCAACTTTCCAAAAACGATCCCAATCGCTACATACGGCTCTCTCGATAGAAATCTGACCGCCTGCGTTTTTATGCAAGGGGCCAGGCCAATAGTCATTACCCTCGTTACGGTAGGTTTGGGCACATACTTTCAGTTGCTTGTCGGCAGTAAAACCACCTACCCATACAGAACCGGCAAAGAGCGCATTTCGTCTGCTGTTTTTAGGCACTTCGTAGGCGGCGTTGCCTAAACCCTGATTCCACCACATATCACCACCGGTCATCATTCTCGCACGAACATTGTTGATGTCCATTTCTATGGTGGCGGTTGCAGGATCACAACCTGCGGTGGTTTTTAAAAGCGCCTTCTTCTTTGCACCGACCGTCGGGAGAGCGCTTGCTTGTGCTAACATACCAATCACCGATAAGGCAGTCAATACAAGTTTCGGTTGTAAATTATTTCTAAACATAACTTTGAAGAAGTTATAAATGTTCACTGATTAAAACGTTAAAGAAAGTCCCAGATTAATTCTTCTAGGGTTATTCAAAAGTCCCGGATTCTGTCTGGATAGTAAATAAAGTTCATTGTAAGACTCTCTGCTTGACTTAATACTCGCTTCCTGAACACCTTGTGGTGATGCAACCCATCCATCATCATCAGGACGACCGGTAACACCATATACGCTTAGTACATCTCTGGTGTTGAGCAAGTTTTGGATATAAACAAAGGCTTGCAATCCTAAACGTGATTTAGACTGCGCACCTTCTACTGACGACTTTCTAAATGAGAGAGGGAAAGTTTTGTCCACACGCAAATCCATCATATAGTGCCATGGAAGACGAGAACCTTGTACGCCTCCTTCCACAACTCTTTGACCTGCAAATTCAAGACGTGTATACGGCTCTCCGCTACGTGCTCTAAACACAAGGTTCACACCAGAGTTCTCTAAAATTCGTGAGTTTCCAAGAAGTGGACCTTCGCCTTTGTCATAGCGGTAATCAATGTTAGCGTTTAGCACATGGCGCGAGTCGTTATTAAGTGGAAAGGCAAAACGCAAATTGGGTTGACTGAAACCACGCAGGTTATTAAGCATGGTGCGGGCAGATGTAGAGCTAACACCAGTTCCTTCTGCAAATTGCAAGGTATAGCTCATTTGAAGTTGCAGGTGATTCACGCGACGCAAATCGTACTTGAGAGAGAAACCCTTGTAAGTCATAAAGTCGCGATTATCGAGAGTAGCGTAAGTATTTGGCCAAGCATAGAAATACTCCCTGTACTGTATCATGTTCTTCCGCTCTTTGTAGAAACCGTTGATGGTAACAGCAGAATTTTGCGAAAGCACTTGTTGAAAACCTAACTCATAATCAAATACTTTTTCAGGCTTAAGATTAGGATTGTTAAGTATCTCATTGTTTCGGGTATTCAAATAATAATAGTCAACCGGAGAAACGAAGATTTCATCTGCACTCTTAGGGCGCATTACATACACATCATAGTGGGCATAGAACATAGACTGATCTGCAATAGGGAAAGTGAAATTAATACGGGGCATTACATTCACCTGTGGTGTATAGTCGGTAAACGATGTATTAGGATCATAACCTTCATCTCTCATGGTCAGCGCACGCTTTCCATCGCGATCATTTTTAATAAGGTACGGCTGAGGATCGCCGCCAACAACAGAATTCAAAACGGTAGGATCTACCAGAAACTTACCATTTGCGTCGTACCAATCATCACCACTTCTGTATGCAACTATAATGGGTTGTTCAACCGAATTATCTTTCACATACACTACGTAGTCGCTTCCTACATTCTGAGGAGTAGCGCCACTAGGATTCAAAGCGTCTTTAGCTGAGGCAACCGTATGGGTAGCGTATAAAGAATAGGGATCTTTCAGCACCTTAGTATTTGCATCGAAACGTTCAACTCTCAAACCAACATTAAACAACACGTTATTAGGTAGTTCGAACCTATCCTGAATATAACCCGCTATGTAGTTGGGACGGAACGCACCAAGATTACGTGTATAATTTCCATTAGCATCCTTTTTAGTAAACCAATCGTTGAAGTTTACTTGTCCATTCAATCTCTTACCTGTATGATCATATCCATACCAGCTGGCAATATCCACACCGGTATTAATTAAGTCGTCAGCAGCAAACATATCCAAAGAATAAATCGAAGGATCGTAAGCATCAACATTCAAATAGTCTGTGCCATAAGGATCCAAGCCTAACTTACTTCTAAGATTACGATCGAAAGTAGATTGCAGCGGCGTATCTACCAGTCTGTTGTAACGTACCGTATCATAAGGACCAAAACCAACACCACTATTCTGATACTCTTCCCAGGTATATTCTCTGCCATTCACAACATACATAGGATTCGACCGGTCAAGATTTGTAAGATGTCTGTTTGAAAGCAATCTCATTACCGTCCAGAGGTTTGTACCTACGGCAGCAGCACGGCGCATATTGTAAGCGCGTTCTGCTCTTTGCTGATAATATAAGCCAAACTCTATGCTGTGTTTGGTTTTCTTTGGTTGAAAATCGAAGGAGGCATCTGCCTGAAAAGCAAATTGCTCTTCATTGCTGTAGCTGTAGCCGCCAAGCGTATGTCCTGAATTGAAAAATATAGGCTGGGCGTTGAAATCGGTATAAACATAATCAGGTAATTGACCATTTAATAATCCTCTGTTTGCCTGAACATCATTGAGCGTGCGCGGATAAAAATCATTACCTGCCATTTCATAAAACTGAGAAGTGTAGTTTGCCAGCAATGGATTCTTATCAGACCTTGTAAAATTAACCCGCTGTGGCGCATCGTATGCTTGCAATACCACAGATGGAATTTTCATGTTTGTATCTATATCAATTCCGTAGAGCGTAGTAGTTTCAATATCAAACTTACCTACATAACCATAATCGAACGGATTGTGCTTGTGTTTTGGATTCGATACGTCATTATGAGTAAATTGATAATCGGCTTGAATACTATAAAAGGCGTTGGAAATAAGAGGGTCTTTTTTATCCTCGCCTTCACCTGCATTCATATTAGGACGGCCAAATCGCTGCGTAAGACGAACAAACCCACGCCCGGTGTAATTTATATTCGTCGGCATTGCATCAGGATTAAACAACGTAAAACGTCTGTCGTAGTCCTTAGTATTTACATAATTAAAATTACCACCAACCACTACGCTCACGTTATCATTCAACTGATAATCCATCTTACCAACAATACGTGCATTTTTATAAGTTGCATTAACTCTTCTTTTAGAAGTTTCCATATCGCTCATGCGTATGTATTCTGCTGCAGAGCGAGGTGTCTTACGACCCGTGATATCAGTTAATTGCACAAGTGGACGCGCCTGAATTTCTCTTAGCTTGTCTTCCTTTATTACGTAGTTGGTAAAGTAGTTAGGATCGTCATCTGCTGTATTGGTGTAGTTTCCACTTAAAGAATAACCAAGTACATTTCTTTTATTCAAGCTATCAATTCTTCTTTTTACCAATGGCCCTGCCACTGAGAAATACGCATAATTACGACCGTACCCATCTACAGAACGCTCATAGCCAACTTCTCCCGTATGCTGAGGAGCGCCTCCACGGGTAGTGATATTAATTACCCCGCCCGAAGCATCTCCATATCTTGCCGGAACACCTGAAGTGATAACCGACATTTGCTCGATAGCGCCGGGAGGAAAGTTTGTACCTGCCACACCATTCACCTGAACACCATCAATTATATAAAGAGTACCGCCGGTACGCGCACCCGCAATACTGATACCTGCGCCACTTTTTTGCTGATAAGTACCAGCAGCCAGTGAGGCAACATCATTTGTATTTCTTGTAGGAATTTTTGCAATTTGGTCGGCGGTATAAGTGGTGGTGGTTCCAGGCTCACCTCTGTTAATCAATGGAACTTTATATTCCTTAATCACAACCTCATCAATTTCCTTGGCATTTATCTCCATCTTGAAATCCTGATAAGTCGTCTGATCCGGTCTAACATTAACGTTTTTCAACACGATACTTCTATACGAAGTGTATTTAACATGCAGCTCAAAGTTGGTACCTGGCTGAAGTGGCTTGATTGTGTACTTACCGTCTTCATCAGTAACATCACCTCCGCGTGCCGTTCCAGATTGAAAAACCTGAACAACCGCTCCTATAATTGGCTCCTTTCGTTCGTCTAATACTGTTCCAGAAATAGCTCCCGTCTGCCCAAAGGCACTGCCGGCAACGCTTACAAACAGCAATACGAAGAGATAACGTACCATACGTGTCATATCCTGCATTATATAATTATTAACCAATGAGGGGTAAAAATAAAAATTTCTTGTTAAAAGTAGAACACGACTCTTGACTTTTTGTCAAAGAAATGTTTGATTTATATAAGCTTACGAAAAAAAGACAATTTTGCCCAACAGCGCTTTGCTCATTTTAAAAAGCGCTTGGTAAGAATAACCCGCTATATGAGGCGTAGCAAGCACTTCAGGTAGTTGCAGCAGTTGGTTGAAGACGTTGTTTTGCTGTTCATTCATTGCAGAAAAAGGCTCTCCCTCCACCACATCAAGACAGGCTCCGATTACTTTTTTTTCCCGAATACTGTTAAAAAGAATGTTTGTATCTACAATTGCTCCTCTCGAAGTGTTCACCAAAATAAATGGACGCTTCATAGTGCGCACAAATTCGCTATCAAAGTAATGAAAAGTATCGTCTTGCAGCGGCACATGAAAACTTACAATCTCAGCTTCATCAAAAATCGGTTGAAGGCTGTCACACTGCTCAACATAAGAAGGAAAATCGGTTCGATTGTACTTATCATAAGCAAGGATGCGCATATCAAAGCCTGAAAGCTTCTTTGCGAATGCTCTCCCTGTGTGTCCCAAACCAATAATTCCTATGGTTTTTCCTTCCAACTCCACACCTCTATTCTCCTCTCGCAACCATTTGCCCTTAATGAGTTCATTATGGCTCCACGTTATTCTTTTGGTAAGTGAAAGCAACATTCCTACTGCATGTTCTGCTACTGCATTGCAATTTCCTTCGGGGCTACTAAAGCATTTTATGCCTTTGGCTGTTGCGTATGCCACATCTATTACTTCCATGCCCGAACCCATTCTGCCTATCCATTTCAAATCTGCTGCAGCATCTATAAGCTCTTTGTCCAACTGCAATCTGGTGGAAGTAACCACACCGCTGCAATCCTGCATTAATTCGAGTGCAAGTTGCTGTGTAATGTTTTTAGAAATTACCAACTCATAACCCGCATCCGCCAAACCCTGCGTCAATATCTGATGCACAGGCGCAGCTATCAAAACCTTTTTTTTTCTCATTGCATATATTGCTTGTAGAGATAAACAAAATCGGCAACAGCCAATTGCTCTGCACGTTTGTCCATCAATGGATCTTTTAACGCTTCGGGCAACAATGTGCCTCGCAACGCATTTCGCAAAGTCTTTCTTCTTTGATTGAAGGCTGCCTTCACAAGGGCAATAAATTTCTTCTTATTGTCTATCTCAAATAGGTTTCCTGTATTTACAAAACACACTACTCCACTCTTCACTTTAGGCGGTGGTGTAAAGCAATTTTCATGTACATCAAAAAGATATTCTACTGTAAAAAAAGCCTGCATCAACACACTCAAAATACCGTACAATTTTGATCCTTCTTTCTCAGCAATCCTCTGCGCCACTTCCTTTTGAAACATTCCTACCACTTGATTTACTTGCGGTTCCCACTCCAGAATTTTAAAAAGAATGGGGGACGAAATATTGTAAGGGAAGTTGCCGATAACGCTAAACCTGCCATCGAAAGGAACCTCCGCCTTCAGTATATCTTGTAGTATAATTTTTCCTTGCAGCAAAGGATAAGTGTGCTCTAAAAAATCAACCTTCTCTTTATCTACCTCAATGGCTTTATAGTGCACATCGTTCCACCCGATCAGGTACTTTGTAATTGCGCCACCACCGGGGCCTATTTCCAGCAACTGCATTCCATCTTCCCGCGTAATTTGCGCCACGATTTTCATGCACATATTTTCATCGTGAAGAAAATGTTGTCCCAGGCTTTTCTTAAGGGTATACTGCATTGCGCAAATGTAGGGCTAACGTGATAACCGTGATTCGCTGTCGGTGACTGGGATTTGGAGGATTTAAAATTGTCTGAATTGGGATTTGTCGGATTAAATGATTACCAGGATGATTCTTTGTGCCTCCTTTTCTCTGTGTCCTCCGTGTGAAACTGTCTGAAATGGGATTTGCAGGATTTAAACTGTCTGAACTGGGATTTACGGGATTGAATGATTATCAGGATGATTCTTTGTGCCTCCTTTTCTCTCTGCCCTCCGTGTGAAACTGTCTGAAATGGAATTTGCAGGATTTAAACTGTCTGAACTGAGATTTACGGGATTGAATGATTACCAGGATGATTCTTTGTGCCTCCTATTCTCTGTGCCCTCTGTGTGAAACCGTCTGAAATGGAATTTGTAGGATTAAAATTGTCGGAATTGGGATTTGCAAGATTAAATAATTACCAGGATGATTCTTTGTGCCTCCTTTTCTCTGTGCCTCCGTGTGAAACCGTCTAAACTGGGATTCCCGCAGACCACGCAGAAAGACCCGCAGACACTCGCAAATACAAATTTCACGAAAGAAGGTAACTCCTATTAATCCTTTAATCTTGCAAATCCCAGTTCAGACAGTTTTCACCTCTTATCCCTTCACCTCTTTACCCCTAAATTTGCGCATCACATTAAATCAACAACATGGAATTTAAAATAGTTCAGAAAGCTGGCAAGAAGCATCAGCTATTCATTGTGGATGATGTAAATGCTTTGGCTCAAATAGAAGGGATCAACGAAAACGAAATAAACTTTTCTACCGCAGCTTTTAAGAACGATCATACCTCCATTACTATCAATCAATACAGCCGATACGTATTTATCTACCTTCTAAAAAACAAAAAAACCGATTGGCAAACCAGTGAAGCATTGCGTAAAGCAGGCGCAGAATTCGCAGGCATAATCAACAAACAAAAACTTGACGAAATAACTATTGCCAACTTGTCCGCAAATTCTTTTGCAGCTTTCACAATAGCGGAAGGAATGGCTTTGGCTTCTTACCAGTTTCTGAAATATCGCAAAGAGGCAAAAAAATTAACCAATACCCTCAATACTATTTCGTTTACAAAACAGTCCATCACGGTAAAAGAAATAAACCAACTCGCGGCCACTACCGAAGCGATATACCGCGCCCGCACTTTGGTAAACGAACCACTCAATTATCTTTCTGCCACCCAATTGGCAAAAGAAATTGCAGCGCTTGGAAAAGAGGCAGGCTTTAAGGTAACAACACTTCAAAAAGCGCAGATAGAAAAAGAAAAAATGGGCGGCATTCTTGCGGTAAATCGCGGAAGTATTGAGCCGCCTACGTTTACAATAATGGAATATAAACCGGCCAAATCGCTCAATAAAAATCCTATCGTTTTGGTGGGGAAAGGAATTGTTTACGACACGGGCGGACTTTCATTAAAACCGACACCAGCCTCTATGGATCGGATGAAAAGTGACATGAGCGGAGCAGCTTTGGTAAGCGGAGCTATGTATGCAATTGCACAAATGAAACTGCCTTTACACGTCATAGCGCTGGTGCCTGCAACTGATAATCGTCCCGGAGAAAATGCCTACGTGCCCGGCGATATTATAACGATGTATAGCGGCACTACGGTAGAAGTTTTAAACACTGATGCTGAAGGAAGACTGGTGCTGGGAGATGCACTGCATTGGGCAAAACGCTACAAGCCCGAACTGGTGCTGGATTTTGCAACACTTACCGGTGCAGCCTCTGTAGCAGTAGGCGAACACGGCATTGTGTGCATGGGAACAGCAACAGACGACACAAAACAAGCAATTAAAGAAAGCGGCAACAGGCAATACGAACGTCTGGTAGAATACCCACTTTGGGATGAATATGGTGAGATGATAAAATCAGAATTTGCGGATCTAAAAAATGTGGGCGGACCATCGGGCGGCGCTATTACAGCAGGGAAATTTCTGGAACATTTTACCGACTATCCGTGGATGCACTTTGATATTGCAGGCGTATCTTTCTCCACCGCCAAAAAAGGATATATACCTTCAGGAGGAACAGCTTACGGAATGAGAATGTTGCTGGATTTTCTTCTTAACTATAAGAAAGCTTAACATGAACGAAAAACCAATTATAGGAATTACTACAGGCGATCTTAATGGCATCGGACTGGAGTTGATCATCAAAACTTTTTCCGACAGCCGTATGCTTGACCTGTGTACGCCGGTTATTTTTGCATCCAATAGGGTTATCAATTACTACCGGAAGATCGTTGCAGATCATCCTTTGAATTTTTCCAGCACCAAAGATCTTACGAAGCTCAATCCTAAACAGGCCAATGTTTTTACTTGCTGGGAAGAGGAAGTGCCTATGCAGCCAGGAGCGCTAACGGAAAGCGGAGGAAAATATGCAATTCGCTCTTTGATGGTGGCTACACAATGTCTTAAAGACCGGCAACTCGATGCAATTGTTACCGCACCTATTCACAAGGGCAACACACAAACTCCGGATTTTCCTTTCACAGGTCATACGCCTTTTTTCAAAGAAAAGTTTGGGGCAAAAGACGTTGTGATGCTCTTGTATAGCAACACGCTGCGGGTAGCATTGGCTACCGAACATATTCCGATCTCAAAAGTGGCAACCGTTCTTACCAAAGAATTAGTAGTGTCGAAACTTGGTTTGCTGCGCGAGACATTGATCAAAGATTTTGGCATAGACAAACCTAAGATTGCAGTGCTGGGATTGAACCCACATGCAGGAGATGAAGGCCAGATAGGAAATGAGGAACAAACAATTTTAAAACCTGCGCTGGAACAATTGCAGCAACATGGTCAATTGGTTTATGGGCCCTTCGGTGCCGATGCTTTTTTTGCGCACCGCAATTACCAGCATTTTGATGCAGTGCTTGCCATGTATCACGATCAGGGTCTTATTCCTTTCAAATCTTTAGCACAAGGAGAAGGCGTAAATTACACCGCTGGTTTGCCCGTCATACGCACTTCACCAGATCATGGCACAGCCTTCGACATTGCCGGGAAAAACGTAGCCGATCCCTCTTCATTTCGCGAAGCTATTTATCAGGCAATAGACCTTTTGCGGCAACGAACCGCGTATATTGAAAACACTGCAAACCCTTTAAGGCGCGGAAGAATTGAGAAAGAAAAGGAAGAGGAAGCTACGTAGATCACTTGTACCTCCGTTTTTCTGATTGTAAAAAATAACTCCTAAAATTCCCGCCACATACTGGCGGGGTTTTTTTGTTTCATAAATCAAAGAATTGAAATTCTGAAAAACAGATTGTTTCCCTCTGTTTTGTCTTTAACAAAACCTACACTAAATGAAACGCGACAGTATAACAACAAGCATTTGGCAGGAAGGAATTGAAAATCACCAACCTGTAAACAACTGGAACAAGGATGAAGTGTTTGATGTGCTTGTGGTGGGCGGAGGCATTACCGGATTGACGACTGCACTGCTGTTGCAAACCAATGGTAAAAAGTGCATTCTGGCAGAAGCATACAATATTGGTTTTGGTACTACCGGTGGCACAACCGCACATCTGAATACTGTACTCGATAACTCATACGATAATATAGAGAACGACTTTGGAAAAGAGGGTACAAAAATGGTTGCTTCCGCTACGCGCGAAGCTATAGATCTGGTAGAAGGGTTGCTCTCCAAATACAATATTGACGCTGATTTCGCTTATGAACCCGGTTACCTTTTCGCAACAACCGATGAAGAAGCCGACCACCTCGAAAAAATTATTGACGCTACCGTTCGCGCAGGTGTAGTTACAAATCCCACTGACCAAATTCCTATAAGTATGCCTTTTAAAAAAGCTTGCAGGTTTGAATTTCAGGCACGCATTCATCCCACCAAATACATTACCGGACTTGCAAAAGCATTTGAGCAGGAAGGAGGAACATTGCTGCAACAGTGCATCGTAAACAAGGTAGAAAGTGAGGAATATTTTACTGCCGATACTTCTTTTGGAACAATAAAAGCCCGACTTGTGGTGTATGCAACGCATATACCGCCGGGCATCAATTTGCTTCATTTTCGTTGTGCGCCTTACCGCAGTTATGTGCAGGCATTCACTTTGAAAAGTGGTGCCTATCCCACAGGATTGATCTATGACATGAAAGATCCGTACAACTATTATCGCACGCAAAATATCAATGGGCAGGAATACATTATTGCCGGTGGTTACGACCATAAAACGGGACATGAAACAAACACCGATCAGGTTTTCCGTGAACAAGAAGCTTACCTGCGCCAGCATTTTGACATAGATCGTATTGACTATAAATGGTCTTCTCAATTCTTCACAAATACTGATGGACTGCCTTACATAGGCCTGCTACCCGGATATGAGAAAATTTATGTAGGAACAGGTTTTAGCGGCAACGGAATTACATTGGGTTCTTTGACCGGAAAAATGATCTGCGAAATGATAACAACCGGACACAGCAAATACGAAAATCTATTTTCACCGAGTCGTATAAAACCAATAGCGGGCTTTACCGAATTTGTAAAGGAAAATGCTGATGTAATAAGTCAGTTCATAGGCTTGCGACTGAGTTATGAAAAGATCACAGAGTTGGCACAACTTGCTCCTGGCGAGGCTACGCTCGCAAAATGGGAAGGAAATAAAGTAGCGCTCTATAAAGATGAACAAGGAAAGATACATGCGCTCGATCCTGTTTGTCCTCATGCCAAATGTGTTGTGAATTGGAACAGCGCCGAAAAAAGCTGGGACTGTCCTTGTCATGGCTCACGGTTTGCATGCAATGGTGCTTTACTTACAGGTCCGGCAAGAACGGGATTAACGCAAATAAAGTGGGAAGATATAGAAGGCGATTAATGAGTCTGTTGCATAATCCTCGGTATCTTTGAAAGTATGGAACCGCTCAGGATACTTCCGCATTACACCTACTCCGATTACCTGCATTGGGAAGGAAAGTGGGAAATCTGGAAGTGATCTTCCACGCCTTCCTATATTTGCTCCTATGCAAATAACTTTCGACCGGTTTACACTTGAGAATGGATTACGGGTTTTAGTACATCAGGATACCACTACACCAATGGTAGCATTTAATGTGCTGTATGATGTGGGCGCACGCGATGAAGATGCAAGTAAAACAGGCTTCGCGCATTTGTTTGAACATCTGATGTTTGGCGGTTCTGAAAACATTCCATCCTACGATGAACCTTTGCAAATGGCGGGCGGTGAGAATAATGCTTACACAACCAACGACATTACCAACTACTATATTCAACTACCCATTCAGAATATCGAAACGGCTTTCTGGTTGGAAAGCGACCGTTTAAAAAGCCTTGCATTCAACGACAAAAGTCTGGACGTGCAAAGAAAAGTGGTAAGCGAAGAATTTAAAGAACACTATCTCAATAAACCGTATGGAGACACCTGGCATCATTTACGTCAACTTGCCTACCAGCAACATCCTTATCAATGGATGACCATAGGTAAAGAACTAAAACATATTGAAGAGGCAAAACTTGAGGATGTAAAAGCTTTCTTCTTTAAACATTACAGACCCGGAAATGCGGTGCTTTGCGTAGCTGGAAATGTAACTACGGAACAGATAAAGCAACTTGCGGAAAAGTGGTTTGGAGATATTCCTGCCGGAGAAAAATATTCACGAAACATTCCTAAAGAACCTGCTCAAATAGACGCGCGGGTGCAAACAGTGTATGCAGATGTGCCGCTTGATGCTATCTACAAAGCCTGGCATATAGACGGCAGGCTTTCACCATCGTACTATGCAGCCGACCTCATAACGGAAATTATGGGTAATGGTTTCGCTTCACGTCTTTATCAGCGGCTGGTAAAGGAACAACAACTGTTCAGCAATATCAGTTGCTATCACACCGGCAGCCTCGATCCTGGCTTGCTAATAGTAGAAGGGAAAATTGTAGAAGGAGTAGCGATAGAAAAAGCAAACGAAGCCGTAGAAAAAGAGATGCTGGCACTGGCAGAAAATGGCGTGACGGAAGATGAATTGTCGAAGGCAAAAAACAAGATTGAAGCAATGATTGAGTTTGAGGACATGAGTATTCTTTCCCGCGCAAACAACCTTGCTTTTTATGAATTACTTGGCGATGCCGATTTGATAAATTCCGAACTGGAGCGGTACCAAAATGTAACTGCGGCGTTTCTGCAAGAGACCGCACGAAATATTTTTCGCCCGGAAAACTGTAGCACTTTGCTTTATCGAAAAAAAATTTAGCGCACAAATTACCTGATATACTTTCCCACAAAGGGCAAACTCTTCAACTCATTTCTTTCACGAAGGAATACGATGAAAAAGAATGTTCCGAATAGCAATGTGCCTGTAGATAAACGAATAGGAATGTTGGAAACGTATTGATTAATACCCCACTGAAGGAAAAAAACCAGGAGCATAATACCGAGATAGCCCGATAATTTGCGGGTTTGATAAGGTATCGGATAATACTTCTGCCCCCAATAGTAAGAAAGAACGAGCATTACACCGTTGCATAACAATGTGCCCCAGGCGCAGGCATTATAACTCCAGATGGGAATAAATATCCAGTTGAAAACGACAGTTATTACTGAACCGATCAACACTATGTAAGTTCCGAATTGGGTTTTGTCGGTGAGTTTATACCACACTGTAAGATTGTAGTAAATGCCTATAAAAATGTAGGACAACAAAAGAATAGGCACGAGGTGCATTGCCTCTCGATATTCTGCCGGCACATAGTATTTCCACACGTCAATGAACAGTACTACATTCAAAAACATCAACGCCAGCAACAACACAAGCCACTTCATTACTCGTGCATACGTCTGGGGCGCATTTTTTTCATGCGATACCGAAAAGAAAAATGGTTCCGCCGCCATTTTAAACGCCTGAATAAATAGATTGATTACAATAGACAAGCGCAGGGCGGCAGTATAAAAACCAATCAGTCGCAACGATTCTTTTTCAGGAGCAGGATAAAGATGTTTGAACATTACGCGGTTCAATCCTTCATTCATCCAGCCTGCAAAACCCGTGATGAGAATAGGAAATCCATAGCGAAAAACTTTGCGAAACAATTCACCATCAATTGCCGGACGATAGTCTTTCAATTCTTTCACAAGCAACAACAATGTAACCACTGCCTGTAGCATGTTTGCAAAAAGAATAAAACCTATTCCCCAATGATATTGATACCAGGAAGCAAAGGCGCTTTCAGGAATTTGGCTTGCAACATCATCTCCAAAACTGAACAGAAAAACTACCGTAGATACAAATACAAGTATTCCGGCAATCTTTGTAAAAGCATATTTCTTCGGGCGATTTTCCTGCCGCAATTTTGCATAAGGCAAAGCGGAAAAAGTATCTAAACCAATAATTGCTGCGCACCAGGCCACGTATTCTAAATGGCTATGAAATCCTGCAAAATCTGCGATCTGATTACGAAAAAGATAGAGCAGCACACTAAAAGCGAGTGTGCTTATCAATATCATGGTGAGCTGTGTGCGGTAAAGTTTTAGCTTGTCTTCAGTCTTACTAAAACGGAAATAGGAAGTTTCCATTCCGTAGGTATAAAGCACATTCATAATCGGGAAGAGCGAATAGATATAGCTCTGTTGCCCGAAAACAACTTGTCCTTCGTAGCTGGTAAGAGTGTAAGCGAGATAAGGTGTGAGTAAATAAGTGAGCAGTCGCGCGGCAATATTGCTCACGCCATACCACATTGTTTGCCCGGCAAGTTTTTTAAGAGACATAAGCCCCCTCCCGACCTCCCCCGAAAGGGGAGGAGTTGTAGCGAGTGATTAACCAGGTATAATGCATCAGAGTTGCGTTTTATATTTATGCAAACACACCTCCCTCTCCTTCGGAGAGGGTTGGGGAGAGGCAGCTACTCAATCACCCATGTCTCTTTTCCTGCCAGTAATTTGTCGAGGTTGCCTTTTCCTTTTACGGCTGTTATTTCTTCAAGTTGTAAGTTCAACGCGTCTTCATAAGTAGCACGATCACTTTCAAAGAACACACCCATCGGACGCGGGAAATGTCCCTCTGTATAAGGGTCATCAAAAAATCTTGTTAGGATCTGCGCTTTGAAAAAATCGCGTTCGTCATGTTTCCAAAGATCGTCTGCGCTGTAACCATCATTCAGGCTCACCAGTTTTGGTTTATATCCGTCAAGAATAATTCCTTTATCACGATTCGCTCCGTATACCAAAGGCTGGCCTTGCTCTAAGAATAAAACTTCTTCCGCCTTCGATCCTTTCTCTGTAAAAATTTCAAAAGCGCCATCGTTGAAGATGTTACAGTTCTGATAGATTTCCAGAAATGACGCGCCGTGATGTGCGTGAGAGCGAAGCAACATTTGCTGTAAATGTTTCGGATCGCGATCCATGCTGCGGGCAATAAAACTTGCATCCGCACCAAGTGCTAATGCCAAAGGGTTGAAGGGATGATCCAAACTTCCCATGGGCGTTGACTTCGTTACTTTATTTGTTTCTGATGTGGGGGAATATTGTCCTTTGGTCAAACCGTAGATCTGGTTGTTGAACAGCAAAACATTTACATCAAAATTCCTACGCAGCAAATGAATAGTATGATTACCGCCAATACTCAAACTATCACCATCACCCGTTACGATCCACACACTCAATTCCGGGCGAGTAGCTTTCAATCCTGAGGCAATTGCCGTAGCACGACCATGGATGGAGTGCATGCCATAAGTATTCATGTAATAGGGGAAACGCGAACTACACCCAATACCGGAAATGATTACAAAATTCTCTTTCGGAATGCCTAGCGTAGGAAATACTTTCTGCACCTGCGCCAATATCGAATAATCGCCACAGCCCGGACACCACCGAACTTCCTGATCGGTAGAAAAATCTTTTGCGGTAAGGGGCGCTGTACCAGCGGCGGCCAGCGGCGTTGCAACTTCACTCATAAAAATCCAAATACGGCGCAAATTTACGGGTTATAAAGGAGGTGGTAAAAATTGATAGGTGAGCGCGTGGGAGTTTTGTGATTATGTTGATTGTTTCAAAATCTTCTGGATAGCATATAACTTCGGCTTCAATGAATCAAGCTCCCATCGGCATATTCGACAGCGGTTACGGCGGACTCACAGTGTTTCGATCAATAAAAGAAAAGCTGCCGCAATACGATTACATCTACCTTGGCGATAATGCACGCGCACCTTATGGCAATCGCTCGTTTGAAACTGTGCATGAATATACGCTGGAGTGTGTTCGATGGTTCTTTAAGATGGGTTGTCCACTAGTTATATTGGCTTGTAATACTGCTTCTGCAAAGGCCTTACGCACTATTCAACAACAAGACTTGTCCAATATTGATGCAGAGAAACGTGTACTTGGTGTGATCCGTCCCACAGCAGAAGTGATAGGGAATTATACAAAGACGAAACATGTAGGTGTACTCGGCACAAAAGGAACCATTGCTTCAGAATCTTACCCTATAGAGATAGAAAAATTTTTCCCGGATGTAAAAGTGCATCAGTTGGCTTGCCTTATGTGGGTGCCGCTCATCGAAAACAGAGAATACGATAATGAAGGTGCCGACTACTATGTGAGGAAATACCTCGATAAATTACTTGCGCAATCAAACCAAATAGACACCATACTTCTTGCTTGCACACATTATCCTTTGCTTATAGAAAAGATCAGGAAACATCTTCCTGAAAACATACAGGTAGTTGCGCAGGGAGATATAGTTGCCAGCAGTCTTGATGATTACTTACACCGACATCCTGAAATAGAAAATCGTGTTACAAAAAACAGCAGCGTTCGTTTCTTCACTACCGATGATGTGAATGATTTTAATGAACATGCTTCTGTATTTTTTGGAGAGGAGGTGAGTGCGGAGCATTTGGACCTTAATTGACTTTCTCGCAACGAGCGCAACGAAAACAACGGAGGCACAGATCAGGAAGGTGTAAAGAATGAGATTGGGAAAGGGCGTGGAGAAAAGCATTGAGTTGCACATCAACGCAGAGGAAATCAAAACAGCGTTCGTCCTGAAATGTACAATTGCATTATCTGAACTTGTATTAGAAGAATCACTTGGCATACCGCGAATGTGAGAAAAAGCACGTTGAGATAACGTTGCTTGAACGAAAAATTTTTGTTCGGAATAATAGCGATTATTGTACCTATCCATAACCCATGAAGCAAAAAGAAAGCCACAAACAAAAGCGGGATATCAAATAGGAAAAGATTAGCCAAGCACATAAGGAGTGCTGCTATTTGATATCTTCTTCTTTTTTTGAGAAGACTTTTTTCTTAAGCCGCGAGTGCGCAATATCCTCAAATATCTCTGCCATTAGAATGTAATAAAGATAATAATAATGACATTCTCGCTATCATAAGATCAAGCGCTTCAAAAAAGAAAAAAGCTCCCTAAGATTTTTCTCAGTGAGCTTGTGTTCTCTGTGCACTCTGTGTGAAACCAATTTCACACAGAGTGCACAGAGATAATGAGTCGCAGAGAAGCTGTGTGAAAAAACTACCCTTCCACCACACTCTGCTCATAAGCAAGGTGTGCGCTGTTAGCATTTCTTTGCTCTTGCGCTTCTTTTGCAGCTTTTACAAATGCCACAAAAAGCGGGTGCGGGTTTTCTACTGTACTCTTATACTCCGGGTGAAACTGCACACCGATGAAGAAAGGATGATCGGGTACTTCAACGATTTCCACGAGACCAGTCTTGGGGTTTTTACCTACGGGTATCATGCCGCCTTTTTCGAAAGCTTCAAAATATTCATTGTTGAATTCATAACGATGGCGATGGCGTTCATTGATGTGGGTAGAACCGTAAATAGACGCGGTTTTTGAATCGCTGCGCAACTCACAATCGTAAGAGCCGAGGCGCATAGTGCCGCCCATCTGCGTAATGCTTTTCTGCTCTTCCATCATATCAATTACAGCTTCGTTGGTATCAGAATTCATTTCAGTAGAATGCGCCTTTTCCATACCGAGTACATTACGTGCAAACTCTACACAAGCCATCTGCATACCGAGACAAATACCGAAGAAAGGAATTTTGTTCTCACGTGCATAGCGTATAGCATCTATCTTTCCTTCTATGCCACGACTACCAAAACCTGGAGCTACCAACACAGCATCAAGCTGCTGCATTTTTTCTGCGGCATTGTCGGTGGTGAGATATTCGGAATGAATGTTCTTCACCTCAACCTTGCATTCGTTGACCGCGCCAGCATGAATGAAGGCTTCAAGAATAGATTTGTAAGCGTCCTGCAACTCCACATATTTTCCGATAAGCCCGATGGTAACTTTCGATTTCGGATAACGCAGCTTATTTAAAAACTCTTTCCATTTGGTGAGAGAAGGTTCTTCGCCAATAGGATAACCAAGTTTTTGCAAACAGATTACATCAAGCTTTTCGCGCATCATTTCGAGTGGCACACTATAAATAGTATCGGCATCCAATGCTTCGATAACTGCATCTTTCGTTACGTTGCAAAACAGAGCAATCTTACTTTTCAGTTCTTTGTATAAAGGCTCTTCTGTGCGGCAAACGAGAATATCGGGATTCAGTCCGTTCTCACTCATCATCTTCACAGAGTGCTGTGTGGGCTTTGTTTTTAGTTCTTTCGCAGCTTTGAGGTAGGGAATCAATGTTAGATGAATGACAAGACAATTCTCATCTCCTTTTTCCCATTTCAACTGACGAACCGCTTCGATGTAAGGAAGACTTTCGATGTCGCCAACTGTTCCGCCAAGCTCTGTAATGACTATGTCGTATTGGTTGTTCTGTCCGAGCAAGGTCATGCGCCGCTTTATCTCATCGGTGATGTGTGGAATCACCTGAACTGTTTTTCCGAGAAAAGCGCCTTCACGCTCTTTGTTGATTACGTATTGGTAAATGCGACCAGTGGTAACATTATTTGCCTGCGAAGTATAAGTGTTCAGGAAACGCTCGTAGTGACCAAGATCGAGATCGGTTTCTGCGCCATCTTCCGTTACATAACATTCGCCATGCTCATAAGGATTGAGCGTGCCGGGATCTACGTTGATGTAAGGATCAAATTTTTGAATGGTAGTGCGAAAGCCACGTGCCTGAAGCAGTTTGGCGAGTGAAGCTGCAATAATTCCTTTTCCTAGTGATGAAGTAACGCCTCCGGTTACAAAAATATATTTAGTCATAACGCTCCTGTTTGATAGACCGGTGCGCAGCTGATAAAAAACAATAAATTTTATTGGGAGTATCTAACTGTAGCGGTCGTGCAAAGATAGGAGAATGGAGGGGAAATACACGAACAGAAATGGTTTGGTTTTGAAGGGGATTTGAACATCTTAAAACGAGAAAATGCTTAACAATATTGACTTTATCTTAGTGCGTTAGCACTTAACTTTGGCTTTATGAATAAGAATTTACGGTTTACAGGCACTGTACATTTTCATAATACTGGTGAAAATGTTGCGTGTAATTTGCCATTGATTCTTTTTGAAGAAGACAACAACACTATCTGTTATTGTCCTGCTCTCGATCTTTCAGGCTATGGTAGTAATGAAGTTGAGGCGCAAAAAAGTTTTGAAATTACATTGGGTGAATACTTTTCTTATACCATTAATAAGAAAACACTAAAAACTGATTTATCTCGCCTTGGTTGGCAGTTTAAGAAAAACTGGAAAAAGAAGATGGTTCCTCCCGACATCAGTTTGTCTTTAGAATTTGTCTTTAGAAAAGAATGATCATTTCAAGGAGATATTTGACACTACGTCTTTCCGCAAGATTAATAAGACGATACAAGTTCCGGCATTTGCTTAATGGGTTTGAAGAATATTTCCATAGAGCGTTTCAGGCAGTTTTGCAGACATAAAGGTTTGAATTGTATAGGCATCAATAGCGGGCATGAGAAATGGTCGAAAAAATCTATGTTGCGACCGGTGGTTTTCCAAACTAATATTGACCCAATTCCGGAATTCATTATTCGAAGCAATCTGAGATCAATGAATTCGAATAGGCGAGAATTTGAAGAATGGAGCAGGAATAATTAGCAGAAAACATTCTACACTTAAACTAAAAATAAACCAAAGGCTGACAATAAAAAAGAGACAAACAATTGCCTCTCTTTCTGTTTTTGTTGTGTGCCTGAAAAATCAATACTGATCCAACAGATATTTAATGATGTCGGTAGTTGTAACTATACCAACCAGCTTTCCATCTTCTACCACTGGCAGCGAATGAAAATCTTTTGTGGCAAATATTTCTGCTACTTCTTTGATGGTATCATCGGGCGCTACAGTCTTTACATTTTTGCTCATCACTTGCGGAATGGAAAGCATTTCCAATACCGCTTCATCTGCACCATCCTGATTGTCGAATAACTTTCCGAAAGTGAGCCTGTTTATATCGGAACTACTGATGATGCCACTGATTTCTTTACCATTTACTACCGGCAGATGGCGAATTTTATGCTTTCTGATTAGATGGACTGCATCATGCAATGTTTCTGTTTCCGCAATTGTGTAAGGATCACTACTCATAATATGGCGGACTGGTTCTCTTTTCTTCATGCGTTTTGTTTTTTAATCGTGGGGTGATTTGATAGAGCAAAGCAACAGCAACTTATTTTGTGAATTCCTGAGCCTGGTCAGCATAAAAGATGATATAGTTCATTCCTTGTGTAATGGTAGTGTTTCAGTTTCACAAGTAGTTTACACAGATTAGGAGGCACAAAATCTCAGATGCTACATTCTCTGTGTGAAAGATCAAACACTAAACTTGTTTCTTTCCAATTGAAGCAACTGCAATGCAGAAAACTTGTTGCAATAATTAAACTTCTATTTTTGCCGCCAAATATTTGCTATGCAATTCGATAGGAGTGAACTGTCTGATGAACGGCTCATTGAATTATATACCGAACTCGTTCGCCCGCGAATGATCGAAGAAAAAATGCTTATCCTCCTTCGCCAGGGAAGGATCAGTAAATGGTTCAGCGGTATCGGACAGGAAGCAATTGCAATAGGAGCAACTATGGCGCTCGACAGCGACGAATATATAATGCCGCTCCATCGTAATCTTGGTGTATTTACCGCTCGCAAAATGCCGTTCGATAAATTGTTCATGCAATGGCAGGGAAGGAAGGAAGGTTTTTCTAAAGGCCGGGAACGCTCCTTTCATTTTGGTGCAAATGAATATCACATCTGCGGTATGATTTCGCATCTCGGTCCGCAGTTAGCAATTGCAGATGGCATAGCGTTGGCGCATAAACTTAGAAAGGAAAACAAAGTAGCTGTTGCTTTTTCCGGAGATGGCGGAACAAGCGAAGGCGATTTTCATGAAGCGTTGAATGTGGCAGCAGTTTGGGGTTTGCCTGTGATTTTTATTATCGAAAACAACGGCTATGGTTTAAGCACGCCGGTGAATGAGCAGTTTGTATGCAAGCAATTGGCAGATCGCGCAATTGGTTATGGCATGAAGGGACTGACGATTGACGGCAACAACATTCTTGAAGTTTATAAAACCATTTCTGATGCAAGAGCATATTGTATCAATGAGCAAAAACCTATCCTCATTGAGTGCATGACTTTCCGTATGCGCGGACATGAAGAAGCAAGCGGCGTGAAATATGTTCCGAAAGAATTGTTTGAAGAATGGGCAAAGAAAGATCCCGTTGCCAATTTCGAAAACTTCCTTATTGAACGAGCTGTGCTGAATCAGTTTCTGATAAAAGACATTCGTGATAAAATTCAAAAAGAAATAGAAGAAGGACTTGCAATTGGTTTTGCTGCAGCACCTGTAAAGCCTGACACGGAAGAAGAGGTAAGAGATGTTTATAGCCCCCATCCCATTCAAAATTCAAAATTCAAAATTCAAAATTCAAGGGGGGCTTCTGAAAAGAAATTCATCCAGGCAATTAGTGATGGTTTACGTCAAAGCATGGAGCGATATGAAAACCTTGTGTTGATGGGACAAGACATTGCGGAGTATGGTGGGGCATTTAAAGTAACAGAAGGGTTTGTGCAGCAGTTCGGTAAAGAACGTGTGCGAAATACACCGCTTTGTGAAAGTGCAATTGTTGGCGCTGCGTTAGGACTTTCCATCAAAGGTTTTAAGAGTATGATGGAAATGCAGTTTGCAGATTTTGTAACCGTAGGCTTCAATCAGATCATCAACAATCTTGCAAAAATTCATTATCGCTGGGGGCAAAATGCAGATGTGGTAATTCGGATGCCTACCGGCGGCGGAGTAGGCGCAGGCCCATTTCATTCGCAAAGCAATGAAGCATGGTTTGTACACACGCCGGGTTTAAAAGTTGTTTACCCATCAACCCCCGAAGATGCGAAAGGTCTATTGATCGCAGCGATTGAAGACCCAAATCCGGTTATGTTTTTTGAGCATAAAGCGTTGTATCGTGGCATAAGTGGATTTGTTCCTGATGAATATTACAGCATAGAAATTGGTAAGGCAAGACAAGTGCAGGAAGGTGAAGACATAAGTATTATCACCTATGGTGCAGGTGTGCATTGGGCTACAGAATATGCAGCAAAACATCCTGACGTTTCATTCGACATACTTGATTTGAGAAGTCTTTTGCCACTGGATTATAATGCCATCAAATCTTCTGTAAAAAGAACCGGCAAAGCGTTGATGCTACACGAGGATACATTAACCGGAGGAATAGGTGGTGAACTCGCCGCATGGATTTCGGAAAACTGTTTTGAATTTCTTGACGCGCCAATAGTTCGTTGTGCAAGCCTCGATACGCCGGTGCCATTTGCTATAGAACTGGAGCAAAATTTTCTTGCAAAAAACAGACTCCATGAATCCGTACAAAAGCTGTTGAATTATTAGACAGAAATTAGTTTTTCAGCTTTTATATAACGCACTGCAACTTATTCAACGCGTTTTTTATTTTCGTGAGCGAAACAACAAAAATCATGTCTCTTCGTCCTCTTTATTTGCTTGGTGTTTTGCTTTTTTTTGCCGCCTGTGGAGACGACAAGAAATCCTCTGGTGGTCCAATAGTGCTGGGAGATTCCTCCACTATCGTCACCGAAACCGATACCAAATTTTTGAGTGATTATGTTGATGATATTCGCACCGCAGCGAAAGACACTTTAGCAGTTTCGAACCAAACTACAGAACCACAAGAGGAATCAACACAGCCCGCAGCCCAAGTTGAAAATCAACCGGCAGAAGCAAAAACACCAGCGGAAGAGCCGAAAGGCAACGGATTGAAAATAGCGTTTAAGGAGGTTACTATTTTTATTCCAAATGTGGAAACACGCACTTACCGCAAGCAGGATTTGCAAAAAGCACATGGCGCAACCTACCAATGGCTCAATGGAAAAATAACGGGCAATCAACTGCAAATTAGCGGAGCAACGATTAACAAAGTTTCCCAACGTTACATCACAAAAGTTGCGGCCAAAACAGAACTCGGAACATTGCAAATTGATGCGCTTGGCACTACTACAGATTGGAAACCACTAAAAGGGAGTAACAATAAATATCTAATAACGGGACTCGAAAAACCAGAGGCTAAATCGGTAACACCTGCGCAAATAAGATTGGCTGTGAGCCGTGCTGCCCGCAACAAACGCATGAGCCGTCAGAACATTCAAAAATGGGAACAGGAAGTGCGCAGTGTTCGCTCAGTCAATCAAGCGCCTTTTCACATATCGTTGCGTAGCGTGATGTGGAAAATAGAAGGAAAAGATTCTCAAGGAAAACCTTTCCAAAAACAAGTAAGAATAGATATCAATTCTTAACCGGCGCAAATACTCCTGGCTTAATCAATAGTGGCCATACATTTCAATTCAATGGCGATGGCGGAAGGCAGTGAATTCACACTTACTGTGGTTCTGCAAGGTTGATTGTCCTTAAAATACTCAGCGTAGATTTTATTGTAAGTGTGAAAGTCGCGCTTCATATCTACCAGAAAAACGGTTACATCAACAAGCTTGTCCCAACTGCTGCCGCTTTCTTCTAAAACTGTCTTTACGTTTTTGAATACGCTATGGCATTGCGCCTCAAAATCGAAACTTTGAAACTGTCCATGTTTATCAAGTTTCAATCCCGGAATTTCATCTGTTTCAGGATTTCGCGGGCCGATACCAGACAGGAATAATAGATTACCAACACGACGGGCGTGTGGATATAATCCCATTGGTTTCGGCGCTTTTTCGGTAGAAATTTTTTCAGCCATGCTTGTGATTTGCTTTCAAAAATAGCGCTTAAATTAAGCTGTGCAATTTCATGCACAAATACCCAATAGCACTGATTTTTTTTACCCCGACTACGGTATAGCGAGTCGTGAAATAGGAGCGGAATTTTACAAAAAAATATTTTTATGAAAAAGTCTTTATTCATCCTCGGTGTATGTTGTCTTTTTTCTTTAACAAGTTCTGCTGCATTATGGCGTGTTAACAACATCACGGGCGTAAACGCAAATTTCGGTGACTTGCCTGCTGCCGTGACGGCGGCCAACAATGGCGATACAATTTATCTGGAGCCATCGCCCGTAGGTTATACAGGCACTACCATTTCCAAGCAACTTACTATTATCGGTAACGGATATTTTAGTGCAACACCATTCAACACAGTAAATACAGGCTTGCAGGCAAATCCCACATCTTCGGTTATCGCCAGCTCTATTTCATTTTATCCGGGTAGCGCAGGCAGTACAATTATGGGATTCAACTTCTCTACTTACGCCTATGTTTACATTTACACAGACAATATTTCCGTTAAAAGGAATTACTTCTATTACGGTTACATTTCCCTCAGCAATTATCATCCAACAACTGCAGCCTACCAAACCCTGACATCTTGCGACATTCGTCAAAATCTGTTCTATGGCTATGGCATCACTTACAATAGTGTTTCAACAACAGGTGGGGCTTCCTTTTCGGGCATTAGTATCCAAAACAACATCTTTTACAGTGCGAGCGTAGGGTTAGTAAGTGGCTTGTCGGGCTTCATACAAAACAATGTTTTCGATGCCGGATCGTTGAATACTTACAACTTCCAAATCAACAACAACGTGATGATTGGAGGAACATTTGTTGCAAACAATAGTGTGTACTTCAATAATGTAGGAACGAGTACACAATTTGGAAACGCAAACAGCAACCAGCAAAACATTTCCACTACCTCACTATTCACAAACTATTCTGGCGCTACGCAAACTGAAACAAGATATATTTTAAGCCCCACCGGCCCTGGCATAGGCGCAGGCTTTAACAGTGTAGACGTAGGCGCATTCGGCGGTCCCGATCCTTACAAACTGAGTGGTATTCCTCCTGTTCCTACTATTTATTCTATTACGGCACCTGCAACTACAACCGGAACTACTTTACCAGTTACAATCAGCACCCGAAGCAACAACTAACGGAAACCTGTTTCTCAACCATAAAATCAATCTTATGAAACAGGTGTTAAAAGCAGCTTTTCTGTTGGGCTATTTATTTGTTGGCGCAGCCGGCGTAATTGCTCAAAACGTGGTACAGGCTGAGTATTTCTTCGACTCGGATCCGGGATTTGGAAGCGGCACACAAGTAACCATCAGTACACCTGCGGCAAATATTTCTGCACTTTCTTTCAATGCCAGTGTAAGCTCTCTGAGTAACGGAATACATACTATGTATATCAGGACTAAGGATGCCAATGGCCGCTGGAGTCAAACTTTTGCGCATACCATGGCGAAGGTTCAACCTGTGTTTAGTAATCCTCATTCTTTGTCGAATATCTCGCACGCGGAATATTTTATTGATACTGATCCGGGATTTGGAAACGGCACTGCAATCACTCTTTCATCTGCTACGAACATTAGCTCACTGCTGATAAATGTAAATGTAGCCTCGATAAATACAGGTCTGCATACATTGTACATCAGAACTAAAGATGCAAACGGCTGGAGCGTAGTAGCAAATATGCCGTTTGCAAAAGTGCAAAATCCGTTTGGCAACCCGAACTCAATAACCAACATCACAAAGCTTGAATACTTCTTCGATAGCGACCCTGGTTTCGGAAATGGCACAGATGTTCCTGTTTCGGCCAACACGAATATTTCAGGATTTACCTTCAATGCAAACGTAACCGCACTATCTCAAGGTTTGCATACACTTTACCTGAGAAGCAAGGATGCACAAGGAAAATGGACCATGGTACATAGTATGCCTTTCGCCAAAGTTCAAATGCCATTTGCAAACCCAAATAGCATCAGCAACATTGTGAAAATGGAATATTTCTACGACTACGATCCGGGCTTTGGAAATGGCGTGGATGTACCTGTAACTGCAAACGCTACTATCAACAACTTTTCCTTTAATACCAGTGTAAGTTCACTGTCTAGTGGGTTGCATACATTATATGTGCGCACCAAAGATGCACAAGGAAAATGGAGTGTAACTTTTAGCCAGCAGTTCAGCCGCATACAGGGTATATCAGGCAATCCTGCACAAATCAGTAAGATCAATAAAGCCGAATACTTTTTTAACTCCGATCCGGGCCATGGAAACGGCACAAACATTCCACTGACAGCAGCAACCACCATCAGCAACCTATCTTTCAACGCAGATGTTTCGACATTGCCAAACGGTATGCACACTATGTATGTAAGAACCCGCGATAGTCTTGGGCAGTGGAGCATTTCCAACAATATGATCTTTGCTAAAGTTCAACCCGTTTCCGGCAACCCGAATACTACAAGCAATGTTGTGAAGCTCGAATATTTCTACGATGTTGATCCTGGTTTTGGCAATGGAACAGATGTACCCGTAGTAGCATCTTCCAATATTAGTTCCTTCGCATTTACAGCAAATGTGAGTTCGCTTACAAATGGGATGCACACGCTGTACGTTCGGTCGAAAGATGCGCAGGGAAAATGGAGTGTAACTAACGCTACAGTATTTACAAAAGTGCAGGCGCTAAGCATCAATCCAAATACCCGGACAAACATTTCGCGTATCGAATACTTTGTAGATATAGATCCCGGAATTGGAAATGCTTTTCCGCTTACGTTCACGCCCGATACGAATGTGAGCACTCTCGCCTTCAATGTAGATATGACGGTACTGCTGAATGGACCACACAAATTGTACATACGCTCGCGCGATGCACAAGGAAAATGGAGCATTACCAATATTCATGAATTTAACGGGGGCACAGCGCCGCTTTCAATTAAACTGCTTTCTTTCGAAGCGAAATTGCAACAAGACAAACAAGTAATGCTGGAGTGGATCACCGAGCAGGAGAAAGATGTGGCACGCTACATTATCGAACGCAGTTACGACGCAACAGACTGGAAATACCTAAGCGAAAAACAGCCGGTTACAAATAGTTCAAACGAACGACGCGTGTATCAATTGGTAGATAAACAACCTGGAACCGGCATTGTCTATTATCGTCTTACCGAAGTTGATTTGAATGGAAAAAAGACACAGGCACCTATCCGTTTTGTAAAAATTACAGCGGAGCCTAACTCACTTGCATCGGTTTACCCGAATCCAAACAATGGTAAACGTGCAACGATCAGTTCTTCGATATTTTCCGAAGGTGAAGTGACCCTGAAAATTATTGGTGTAGATGGAAAAATTTATCAAAGCCAAATCATCAACGAACCAAATGCGGAAACATTCACGATTACCGATTTGCAACTCGCTGCCGGAAATTATTACATCAATTTACAAAGCAAAAACAAAACAGAAAGCTTGAAACTGATCGTAACCGCAGACCCGTTCTAAAGAAAAACGATTCAGAAAATTTGCAGAGGCGGGCATTAAGTCTGCCTTTGCTTTTTCTATAAATTGACAATGTTAGTGTGTGCCATCTTCGCTAAACTCTGAAGGCAATGATGTGAGATCGTATATCTCCTGAATATCGTGCAGGATTTCTACAAAATTTATATTCAGGTCTTTTAGTAAACCCGTGTGCAAATCAAACACCCAGCCATGCACTATTGGGTAGCCCGTTTTGATAAAGGATTTTTGCACGGCCGCAGTTTTTATGATGTTTACGCATTGTTCCTGCACGTTTAATTCCACAAGCCGGTTGTATCGAAGTTGTATATCAGAAATGGCAACGAGTTCGTCGTGGTGTAACCGGTAAACGTCGCGAATGTTTCGCAACCAGGGGTTAAGCAAACCCATATCCTTAGGGGTCATTGCTGCTTTCACTCCTCCACACTCGTAGTGTCCGCACACAATAATATGCTTTACGTTCAGGTGAGTAACCGCGTAATTGATAACAGACATCACATTGAGGTCGGTACTGTTCACAAGGTTGGCAATATTTCTATGCACAAAAAGATCGCCCGGTTCCAGACCGGTAATATCGTTTGCGGGCACTCTGCTGTCGGAGCATCCGATGTACAAATAATCCGGAGATTGGTCACGCGCTAATTTTTCGAAAAACTCCGGATCAGACGCACTTTTAGCAGACACCCATTCTTTGTTGTTTTCAAACAGTTGTTCGTAGGAGACCATAGGAAATGATTTGTCCGCAATGTAAAATTTTAAAGGCTATCATCAGAATTGATAATTTTACCGCCTCAAAAAAAACACCGGCAATGAAATTGGTAACTTATTTAAACAGTGGTAAAGAGCAGCTTGCTTTTTGCATCAATAATAACCTTTACGATACTAATGTTGCTAATCCAGAGTTGCCTGGCACTATGGCTGAATTGCTCAATAACTGGGAGACCTTTATTGATCTTGCAAAACAAACGGAAGCGGATATAAAAACCGGAAAAAATTCTGTTGTTCCTTATGGAACGCTCGATACTGAAAAAATTCTTGCACCTGTGCCGCGCCCTACCTCATGTCGCGATGGCTATGCTTTTCGTCAACACGTAGCTGCTGCACGGCGCAACCGAAAGGTAGATATGATTGCGGAGTTTGATCAGTATCCTATTTTTTACTTCACAAACCACAACGCGATACAAGGCCCTGGTGAAATTCCCTGTATGCCTGATCATTTTCAAAAGTTGGACTTTGAACTTGAGGCTGCAATTGTGATTTGTAAAAAAGGAAGAAATATAAAAGCAGAAGATGCAGACCAATATATTGGTGGCTACATGATAATGAACGACATGAGTGCTCGCACATTGCAAATGGAAGAAATGTTGTTGAATCTTGGCCCTGCAAAGGGAAAAGATTTTTCTACTGTGATCGGGCCCATGCTTGTGACACCCGACGAACTTGAAGCCTATAAAATTCCTGCGAAACCCGGACACGTAGGCAACAATTACAACCTGAAAATGAAATGCTGGGTGAATGGAGTTGAAGTAAGTTCGGGCAACACAGGCGATATGGATTGGACGTTTGCAGAGATCATTGAGCGTTGTGCTTATGGCGTTGATATTCTTCCGGGCGATGTGATTGGCAGTGGCACAGTAGGAACCGGTTGTTTCCTTGAATTGAATGGGACAGGCTTGCTCAATGACCCTTCTTATAAAGCGCAATGGTTGCAACCCGGCGACGTAGTGGAAATGGAAATTGATGGATTAGGCCGACTAAGCAATAAAATAGTTGCGGAAGAAACCGACTTTAGTTTATTGAAACTGAAAAAAAGCATTTAACCGCAGAGACGGAAAGGCGCAAAGAAATGATAGAAATTTAACCGCGGAGACGCAGAGGCGCAAAGAAATGACACGGGAAAATCTCAATATACTAAGCGGAAAAATTCTTGATGCCTGTATTGCAGTGCATAAGGAAATAGGGCCTGGCTTGTTGGAATCAGTATATGAATACGCTTTACTAAAGGAATTCGAGCTACGCAATATTGGTGCAATAAACAGGGTATGTCTTGAGCTCTTCTATAAAGGGTTACCCACTGGTAAGTTTTATGAGATAGATATTCTTGTAGAAGGCGAAATAGTAATTGAATTAAAAGCTGTTGAAAATATGCACCCTGTTTTCGATGCTCAAATGATTTCCTATTTAAAACTCTCGAATAAAAGGTTAGGCTTCCTTGTAAATTTCAATGTTCCGAAGTTGAAAGATGGCTTTAGAAGATTTGTAAACAATTTTTAACTCTGTGTCTCCCGCCTCTGCGGTTAAAACTATTAAACACTCTTTGACTCTGCGTCTTCGCGCCTCTGCGGTTAAATCATTAAATAATTTTTGACCCTGCACCTCTACGGTTAAACTATTAAACATGAACAAAAAAATAAAAGTCGGTGTAATTGGTTCGGGTGCAATGGGTTCTGGTATTGCACAGGTAGCTGCTATGGCAGGACATAATGTAGTACTGTATGACAATAATATTTCGGCGCTCGAAAAAGCAAAGGAAAATCTTCAAAACACCTTGGAGAAACTGCAAGCCAAGGGGAAGATTACGAATTCTTCAGAGTTGCTTTCTAAGGTTGAATTTGCAAATGAACTTACAGCTTTCACCGATTGCAAATTGATTATTGAAGCGATTGTAGAAAAGCTTGAAATAAAAAAAACAGTGTTTGCATCGGTTGAAAAAACTGTTTCCGAAGATTGCATTCTTGCTACAAATACGTCGTCACTTTCTGTTACTTCGATTGCAGCTTCCTGCCAAAATGCAGAAAGAGTTTTAGGGCTTCATTTCTTTAATCCTGCTCCTTTGATGGCGCTTGTGGAAATCATACCTGCAGTGCAAACAAAACCCAAGTTGATAGACGAAGCAAAACAACTGATGATTAACTGGGGGAAAGTTCCCGTGATTGCAAAAGACACGCCTGGCTTTATTGTGAATCGCGTGGCGCGTCCGTTTTATGGTGAAGCATTGCGGATTTATGAAGAAGGCATTGCAGATATGGCAACTATTGATTGGGCGATGACAGAGATCGGCAAGTTCAAAATGGGCCCCTTCATTTTGATGGACTACATTGGTCACGATGTAAATTATGTGGTAACAGAAACTGTGTTTCAATCCTTCTTCTACGATCCCCGATACAAACCATCTTTCTCACAAAAACGTTTACTCGAAGCCGGTTGGTTGGGAAGAAAAAGCGGCAAAGGATTTTACAACTATGCAGAAGGAGTGACGATACCGGAGCCAACAAAAGATGATCAATTGGGCACACAAATTTTTGAACGCATACTTGCCATGCTCATCAACGAAGCAGTAGAAGCTTTACATCTGAAAATAGCGAGCGCGGAAGATCTCGATCTTGCAATGACTAAAGGAGTGAATTATCCGAAAGGGTTGTTGGCTTGGTGCAATGAAATTGGAGCGCAAAAGGCTCTTTCCATTCTTGATGATCTTTACGATAACTATCATGAAGATCGCTACAGGGCGAGTGTATTGTTACGAAGGATGGCTAAGAGTTAACCAACATTTCTCACCTGCATGCTTTCAGTTCAGGATCGTCCATCAGTTTGTCCACATTTCGCATAGCATCCGCAAAGTTGGGATACTTTTTCATCACCCTTTCCAGCCTGCAATCGCACATAGACTTTGCTGCGACTTCTTCCATGTTACTTTCCTTTGCACTTTCCATACAGCCCGAGTGAAATAAATCTCTCGCATCACTGTCCCAGGTGTTTTCACAAGAAGACAAAATGACAAGAACAACAAACATTGCACACAGCTTTTTCATACGGTCTTATTTTTCATAAATATACTCAACACCCATTTCAATATTCGGGCAAGGTTTTAACATTCATTCCTATAAATTTGCAGCCTTGTGAATTTGCAGGTATTGCTGGGAATGTATGAAAATGACATCCGCTTAAAACAAATAGCGGCCAGCATTTCATTGCCTGATACCAAAGTCCGAATTCATCTTGATAATCTGCGAGGTTCTTCGGTCAATTTTGTGGCAAGCGCTGTGTGGCAAATCAGCGATGCCAATCATGTTTTTATTCTAAACGATAAAGAAGAAGCCGCGTACTTTCACAACGACCTTGAACATCTTACCAACGCACTCGATATTTTCTTTTTCCCAGACAGCTTTAAAAAAACGGGCGCATTCAGTGAGTTGAACAGTAGCCATGTGATGCTGCGAACCGAAGCTTTGACAAAATTCTCCAGCACCCGCGTACACAAAAAAGTGTTGGTGACTTATCCCGAAGCTTTGTTCGAAAGAGTTGTGAATCCCAAGACGCTTTCCGGAAATATAATAGGCATTAAAGTAGGCGAATCTTTAAATGTTGATCAGTTGATGGAGCAGTTTGTAAACCTGGGTTTTAAACGCGAAGACTTTGTTTATGAGCCCGGTCAGTTTGCAATGCGCGGCGGCATCCTCGATATTTATTCTTTTGGAAACGAACATCCCTATCGCATAGAGTTATTTGGCAACGAGGTGGATAGCATTCGCATGTTCAATCCTGAAACACAGTTGTCAGAAAGAAAGCTTTTACAAGTTTCCATTCTTCCGAATATTGAAACAAAATTCGACACCAGCGAAAAAATTTCGCTACTCGATTACCTTCCGCATAACACAGTTATCTGGGCAAAAGATTTCGACTTTACATTGGGAAGGTTAGGCAAGTTTGAAAATGACCTTTCCGAAAAATTGGGTGTGAGAACTATTACCGTAGATCATGATGAAGATTGGCTGAAAGAACTAACACGCGATGATTTTGAGACCACCGAAAACTGGCTGGAACAAATAAAGCAAAGACATCTGATAAGCCTCTCCCCAGCCCACTCCGAAGGAGAGGGAGTACTGGGCGCGAGAAATATACATAACACGTCCCTTCCCATTTCTGGGGAAGGGAGAGGTAAGGGGTCGTGGCAGACAATCAAGTTTGCTACCGAAGAACAACCTGTTTTCAACAGGCAGTTCAACATGCTGATTGACGACCTTAAAAAGCGATGCGGAGAAAAGTGCACCGCGTTCATCTTTGCAGAAAACACCAAGCAGCTTGAACGATTGAGAAGCGTTTTTGAAGACCTGAATGCAGCAATTGAATTTACGCCAATCCCTACCTCCATTTCCAAAGGTTTTATAGATCTCGAAAAGAACATCGTTTGCTACACCGATCATCAGATTTTTCAACGCTATCATAAATACAAAGTAAAGCAGGCATACAGCCGTGGTAAGGCGTTAACCATTCGAGCACTGCAAGAATTGCAACCTGGCGACTATGTAACTCATATTGATCATGGTGTTGGGCAATACAGTGGCTTGCAAAAAATAGAAGTGAATGGCAACATGCAGGAAGCGATTCGCATTATTTATCGCGACAACGATGTGCTGTATGTAAACATAAATTCGCTCCACAAAATCAGCAAATACACCGGCAAGGAAGGTTCGCCACCGAGGGTAAACAAACTAGGAAGTGACGCTTGGGAAAAACTTAAAAACAAAACCAAAAAGCAGGTAAAAGACATAGCTGCTGATTTGATAAAATTGTACGCGAAAAGAAAGGCTTCACAAGGTTTTTCGTTTGCACCAGATAGCTATTTACAAACCGAATTGGAAGCTTCTTTCTTTTATGAAGACACTCCCGATCAAAGCAAATCAACTGCTGATGTAAAACGCGATATGGAGCTGCCATCGCCAATGGACCGACTGGTGTGCGGTGATGTAGGCTTTGGAAAAACTGAGGTGGCAATTCGTGCAGCGTTTAAAGCTGTGGGCGACAGCAAACAAGTTGCGGTGCTTGTACCCACCACCATTCTTGCGTTTCAGCATTATCAAACTTTCAAAGAACGCCTCCGCGATTTTCCATGTACAGTTGACTACATCAACCGGTTCAAATCTGCCAAAGAAAAAAAGGAAACTTTTAAAAAGTTAGAAGAGGGAAAAATTGACATTCTCATTGGTACACACGCTATTCTTGGAAAAGATGTAAAGTTCAAAGACCTGGGATTGCTGATAATTGATGAAGAGCAAAAATTTGGGGTTTCTTCAAAAGAAAAGCTACGCGAGATAAGAGCAAATGTGGATACGCTAACGCTTACTGCCACGCCTATTCCGCGAACACTTCAGTTTTCATTAATGAATGCGCGCGACCTCAGTATTATGAATACGCCACCGCCCAATCGCCAGCCGGTTCATACCGAGGTTTTGCCCTTTGATGAAAATGTAATCCGCGAGGCTATTTATTATGAAGTAGAAAGGAACGGGCAGGTTTATTTTGTTCACAACCGCGTGCAAAGTTTGCCCGATATGGTAACGCTGCTGCGCAATCTTTGTCCCGATGTGGAAATTGGAATGGCACACGGGCAAATGGAAGGACATAAACTTGAAGAAGCCCTTTTCAATTTTATAGAGCAGAAGTATGATGTGCTTTGCTGTACCAACATAGTAGAAAGCGGCGTGGACATTCCTAATGCGAATACCATCATCATCAACCATGCGCATCATTTTGGATTGAGCGATCTGCACCAGTTACGCGGACGAGTAGGAAGAAGTAATAAGAAAGCATTTTGCTATCTCGTTGCGCCTCCTATCAGCACATTGCCCAACGACAGCAGAAAAAGATTGCAAACGCTGGAACAATTCAATGAATTGGGAAGTGGATTTCAGATTGCAATGCGCGACCTTGACATTCGCGGTGCGGGAAATCTTTTGGGTGGTGAGCAAAGCGGCTTTATTGCAGAAATTGGTTTTGAGATGTACCAAAAAATTCTGGACGAGGCTATTCGGGAATTGAAAACCACAGATTTCAAAGAGGTCTTTAAAGAAGAATACGAACGCAAAAAAGATTTTGTGAGCGACTGCACTATAGATACCGATCTCGAAATTTTAATTCCTGATAACTATGTTGAAAATATAACTGAGCGCCTTTCGCTTTATACGCAACTTGACGACGTAGCAAATGAAGAGGAATTACAAATGTTTGCCGATGAATTGAAAGATCGTTTTGGCCCGATTCCGTCTCAGGTGGAAGAATTATTTACAACCATTCGCTGCCGGTGGATTGCTAAAGAATTGGGCTTCGAAAAACTTATTTTGAAGAACACACAGCTCCGGTTGTATTTTATCAGTAATCCTGAATCACCCTACTTCGAATCGGAAACATTTAACCACATCATGCAATACATACAAACGCAAACGAACAATGCACGGTTAAAGCAAGTAGGGAAAAATTTCATGTTGCTGGCAGATAATATCACCAACATGAAAAATGTTCATTGGTTTCTTGAGGGGATGATTTTGTCTGTTGCCAAACAATAAGCGACACTCTACTGTTTACAATACTTTAATTGTTGTATTTTTCGATTGCGCTCCTGTATCTTCAGTAGTGCCACCTCTAACTTAGTGCTTAATGGATAAGATCAGAATTGTTGCAGCCGACGATCATCATATCCTTCTGGACGGACTCAAAGCCTTGCTCCAGAAACAAAAGGAAATAGAAATTTCAGGCTTATTCGATAATGGTAAGAAATTGTTTGATGCGCTCCCGGAGTTGCAGCCTCACGTAGCACTTGTGGACATAAACATGCCGGAAATGGACGGGCATGAACTCACAAAAAATATTAAGGCTCATTTCCCTTCTATAGGAATTTTGGTACTTTCCATGTACGACGATGCGACGCATATAATGGAGCTTATTGAAGCAGGCGCTTCAGGGTATTTACTAAAAAACATTACCGACAAAGAATTGCTGGAAGCGATTAAAACTGTGTCGCAGGGAAAACTATATTTCTCTCCCGAAGTATCAGAAAAAATCACCGCCTTTGCTATCCAACAGCAAAAGAAAAATGATAGTCCTGAAGAACCTAAGCTAACGGACCGTGAGATTGAAATCCTCAAACTAATTTCAAAGGAGTATAATAATGCGCAGATTGGCAAAACTCTTTTTATAAGCGAACGAACCGTGGAAACACACCGTAAAAACATGCTTAGAAAAACAGGCAATAAGACCATAGTCGGCTTGCTAAAATATGCGCTTGAAAAGAAAATTATTTAGCCGCATCCGTACCAGCACGGAGGAGAAAATACACCGTTTTGTGTATTCCCGGTGGTTGTAAAGCAAACTACTTTTACGGAGTCATCCATCTACTAAGGACAAGCCATCCTTTGCAATTCTTTCTTTGATTATAAAAAACGTTAGAGGGTGGATTTATATCCAGGCAGCGGGACTTTTTAGTCTTGCTGCTTTATCTTAATAAGATAATACACACACTATTGCCGCTATAGTCGTCACCAAAAACAGTATCAAATAATTCTTCATCCACATAACCTTCATCTTTTCAGAACAAAAAGAAAACACCATACCACCAGTGTCCGATTAACAGGATTTTTCAAGATGGAAAAACATGAATCATGCTTCAGCTACTCGCCATCAGTTTCTTCTCCACGGGCATCCTTCAGAAATGTTTCATTTATTCGCTTTCCCCACGAGATAGTTGTTACATCTTCACTGTTCTCTTTTGCAAACAAACTTTCAGCTTTCTCAAAGTAAGGAAGCGATGCTTTTTTACCGCCGCCAAACATCTTTGGTGTAAATCGCTTGCTTGTTCCCTGCAAATAATAAATGCGCGGATTATTAGGGTTGAGTTCTTTTGCCTTCGCAATATTTTCATCAAATATCTTCCCGTACTTCTGCCACCGTGATTGTGGTTTTACTGCCAGGCGAGCATTCGCTATCATTGCAGCAAGCACATAAGTTTCATCATTTTCTTTCTTTAACAAACTCACGGTTTCTTCTCTTTCCCTCTCGGCTTCATCAAGGTAAGCATCGCGCTTTGCTTCATTAGTTTCATTGTAGGAAAGTATGGCTTTGCTCAGAGCGTTATAAAAATGTGCAGCCCATTCGTCCGGCCATTTTTTAGAAATTAATCCCAGCTTATTGCTCATTTCTACTCTTGCACTGTTCTCTTTTGTTGTGTCAAAAGTGTTCCATGTTTTTTGCAATGCTTGCTTAAAATCTTGTGCGTTTGCATTTACAAAAGCGACAGCGCTTACCGCAATTAATAAAATCAGTTTTTTCATTTTTATTGTTTGTAGTTGTTTACAATTCGTCTTTGTTGAACTCACTAAGCGACATGTTGATGCCCACGAAATAAGAACGATACAATGCAGGCACCACCGGAAATCTTTGCTTTCCGTCGGCACTATAGCGATAACCGAAAACATTTTTATGATTGGTAACATTGTCAATTCCGGCGTAGATAACAGTGAACCATTTTCCGATGGAACGAAGATAATTTACCGTAAAAGACAAGCTTTGGTATTCCGGTGCGAGGTCGCCTAAAAACGTAGGATTAGAAGGGTTGAAAAATGGTCTGCCGCTTGCATAACTATATGTCGCATTGATCTGTGTTTGTATTCTTTCGATCCAATATTTTCCCACCACATTCAGATTATGTGTAGCAATAAATTCAGGAGTAGCTTCTGCGAGATAATTTTTGTACAATCTTCTGGTGTCAATATAGCTGTAGGAAACCCAATAATCTGTATTCTTTATCGTTTTTCTGTCGCGCCAAAAAAGCTCTGCACCGGTTGCATAACCATATCCACTGTTGTTGATACCAAACTTACCAGTGACGAGATTTTGCTCCAATGAACGAAAAGAATTAGGATCGTAATCGGCTGTGTCGGAAGTCCAATATTCACGCAATAAGTGCTCGTAGCTTTTGTAATAAACCTCTAAGCGTAAAGTGCGATCATTTTTCTGAAACTGATAATTGACGATGTAATGGATAGCTTTCTGAAAATCGAATTGTTGATTGAACGGTTTGTTTGTATAGAGATAGAGATAATCAGGAAGTTGGTAAAAAATACCTGTTGCGAGCGACACTTGAGCATTTCTTCCCGCTTTTACTGCAAGTGATAATCGCGGAGCCACGTTGTCTTTATTCAAAAGCAAACTGTGTTCATAGCGCAATCCTGGTTTAAAAGCCAACCAATAAACAGGAATCCATTCTGCTTCTGCATAACCGGACACAATGCGTTCGTCAATAGATCTACTAAATCCTGCAAAATTGTTTTCAACTTTGAAATGCTGCAAATCAGAACCGGCAAGTATGTTCAATCTTGTGTTGACAATATATTTTGCCTCCAGTCGTCCCTGCGAACGTTGCTCAATCAAGCCGCCACCAATTGTATCAAAATTGCTCTTGTCTTTATTATAACTGAAAGCTCCTGCCGCGTAAATAATCCATTTGTCCTTCAGCGTTTGCTTGTAGGAAACCTGTGCGTTGTAGTTGTCGTTTTTCAAAGTGTAGCGTATTGTTTGCTCCGGCACACCAGGATTGGGGACAGCTATTCCACTACTAAAATGGTTCACACTTACTGTGGCTTTTACCAATCTATTTTTATTGGGTTGAAAAGCGTAACGCGCAGAGCCACCATATCCTTCCGGCACGTCGAAAAAGTCAAAGTTTGTTTTCACTATTCCATAGAAAGGAGAAAGATTATTGTAAAATGCTGTGACATCGCCTCCACTTTTTTTCCAAAGCTTACTACCGCTTGCGTACACCCCAGCCATATTTGCACCCAGGTTTATCGTGCTTCTTTCAGGGAGATCGAGCGAACTTAATTCCAAGACAGAAGAAAGTGCCTGTCCATAACGCGCACTATATCCGCCACTGCTAAAGGAAACCCCCTTAAACTGAAACGCACCAAAACGACTTCTCGTGGCCACGCCGGGCGGTCCGCTGAAAAAAGCATTTTGCACCACCATTCCATCAATTATAAAACCAGCTTCGCTCGCATCTCCACCACGAACAAACAAACCATTTTGTGTCCCTTGTTTTTGCGTACCCGGCAGTGTTTCCAATGCGCGAACTACATCCGCCTGAGCGCCTGCAGTTGTCACAATATCGAGAGGTTTCAAAACTGTTTTGTCTTTATCATTACTTGCTTCAAATGCACCAGCCGTAATCGTAACTTCTTCCAATGTTTTCGCAGTATTTTTTAGCGTAAGGTTGATGTCTGAAATATCGCCTGCGATCTTCAGAGTAGTTCCTGCATTTGAATATCCTACAGCAGTGGCAACTAATGTTTGCGTACCATTTTCAGTTGTTGTGAATTTAAAAACACCAAAGCTATCCGTTGAGCTTCCATCAAGGGTATTATCAAGATAAACACTGGCACCCATCACGGGCTTTCCCTTGTCATCAACTATGCGTCCGCTAATGTTGCTTTGTGCCAACGCAGTTAGATGAAAAACCGAAAGCAAAAAGGTAAAAAATGACTTCATATTTCAGAATATAGCCCAAAGCTAATATGAATGTCAGTAGCTAAGCATGGCATTTCGGCAAAGCAAACAACACAATCGGTAAACCAAATAAAATAATCGGTGAGTGAGATGATAGCAATTACGGATTACTGCTGGCGCAAAGTTTTTAGGAATAAAGAAAAATCGTGTATGCCGGAAGGTCCTTCCATAGTGATTCTCAAAGAGGCGGTGCAACCTTTCGAAGGCAAGAAAGTGACGGAAGTATCGGGCAATGTAAAGACGTTTGACATCGCTATAATACAGGGCAAAAAAATTATCGCATTTAAAAGTTGGGGCAAACATTTTCTTCTCGGCTTTCGCGGGTTCACAGTTCGGGTACATTTTCTCATGTTTGGTTC
>ENA-UOUJ01000174-UOUJ01000174.1-activated-sludge-metagenome-genome-assembly--contig:-NODE-174-length-53890-cov-9.429683_pt1 | contig 53890 bp, 50 predicted proteins | sample MGYA00249839_ERZ747224 | MGnify/ENA primary metagenome ERZ747224 (study PRJEB28782, sample SAMN03220277) | activated sludge metagenome | biome: wastewater; feature: sewage sludge; material...
CTCGGGCTCGATTTCTTCGGTGTGGGCGAGCACCACCGGCCGGATTTCGCGGTCTCTGCGCCGGAAGTGGTGTTGGCGGCGATCGCCTCACGCACCAAACGCATCCACCTGGGTTCGGTGGTCACCGTGCTCAGCTCAGACGACCCTGTGCGCGTGTATGAACGCTTCGCCACGCTGGACGCGCTTTCCAACGGCCGTGCCGAAGTGGTGGTGGGCCGGGGTTCCTTCACCGAATCTTTTCCGCTTTTCGGATTCAAGCTGGAGCAGTACGAGCAATTGTTCAATGAACGCCTGGAGCTCTTCGCCGAGCTGCTGAAGGAAAAGCCGGTGACCTGGAGCGGCGAAACGCGCGCAGCGCTGAAAGACCAACGCGTGTATCCGCCTACCCGTGGCGGCCGCATCAAAACGTGGGTGGCCGTGGGCGGCACGCCGCAAAGCGTGATGCGCGCCGCGCATTACGGGCTGCCGCTCATGCTGGCCATCATCGGCGGCGACCCGGCCAACTTCAAGCCGCTCACGGACCTGTACCGGCGCGCACTGGCCGAGTTGGGCAGGGAGCCGCTGCCCATCGGCGTACACTCACCGGGCCACATCGCTGAAACCGATGAGCAGGCGAGGGAGGAGCTTTATCCGCACTATGCCGCCATGCACACGCAGATCGGCCGCGAACGTGGCTGGCCGCCCTTGACGCGCGCCGGCTTCGAGCAACTCGCCGGACCCAATGGTGCCATGTGCGTGGGTGCCCCGGAGACCGTGGCCTGGAAAATTGCCCATACCGCCAAGCTCCTCGGCCTTTCCCGCTTCGACCTGAAGTACAGTTCCGGAACCCTGCCCCATGAGACCATGCTGCGCAGCATCGAGCTATTTGCCACCCAAGTGGCGCCCCGCGTGCGCGAGTTGTTGGCTTAGCCCCGGAACCCGCACCCGGCATAGCTTCGCCGCATGCTCACGCCTGCTACCCGCTTCCCTAACCTGGACGGGCTCAGGTTCATTGCGGCCAGTTTGGTGATCGTCCATCATGCGGAAAATTGCAAAGCCTTGTTGGGGTTGCCCTATACGGCCCATCTTGAACAATGGGACCAGCTCGGCCACCTTGGCGTACTGCTCTTTTTCGTCATCAGCGGCTTCCTCATCACGTACCTGCTCTTAAAGGAGGAACAGGCAAATGGGCGGTACAGCATCCGGCACTTCCAGATGCGCCGCATCCTGCGCATCTGGCCGCTGTATTTCCTGATGGTCCTACTTGCTTTGTTCGTGCTGCCGTTCATCGGGCTGCTGCACTTGCCGGACACCCATGCCGCCGAAGTGCTCAGCAATTGGCCGGGGAAGCTCGGCCTGTTCATGGCCTTTCTGCCCTCTTGGGTTACGGCCATGGCGGGGTCCGTGCCTGATGCCATGCACCTGTGGTCCATTGGTACCGAGGAACACTTTTACATCGTCTGGCCCTTTCTGCTCCTGCTCTTCAAGCGCTTCAGGCCCGCGCTGATGATCGCCATTTTCATTGGCTACGCCCCGGTGTACCGCTTGCTGGCACCGGGCTTTGAGGCTCACGGAACGGTGCAGTGGTACCTATTCAAGTACTGGTTGAACTTCAACATAGACACCATGGCGGTGGGTGCCTTCATGGCCCTGCTCTTTCTTCGGCAAAGCCCGTTGCTGAAGTTGCTGGTGGACACGCGCATCTTCATTGCAGTGCTCCTGATCACCGTGGTTACCATGGCCATTGATCCCAAGGAGTTGGTGGGCTACCGCGTCTATTCGCTCCTCTTTGGGCTGCTGGTGATCAATCTGGCGGCTAATCCGCGTTTGGCGCGCGTGTTGGAGTATCCCGCGCTACGCTACTTGGGCCGGATCTCCTACGGGATCTATGTGTACCACATTGCCATCACCATGCTGGTGCTGCAACTTTTCATGCAATGGCAGCTCCCCACGGGACTGCTGCCGTATCCCTTCATCTTCTTGCTTTCCATTGCCGTGTCATGGGCTTCGCACCGGTATTTCGAGTCGTGGTTCCTGCGGAAACGCAGTCGTTTCAGGCCCCATCCTGCCGTCCGTGCCGCATCATAGCGGTGGCTGTACTTTCGCCGCCCATGGCCAACACGCCTTCCATCCCAAAGGGCACCCGCGATTTCTCGCCGGTGGAAATGCTCCGCCGCAAGTACATTTTCGGCACCATTGAAAAGGTGTTTCAGAAGTATGGTTTTCTTCCGTTGGAAACGCCCGCGATGGAGAACCTCAGCACCCTTACGGGCAAGTACGGCGAGGAGGGTGATCGCTTGATTTTCAAGGTGCTCAACAGCGGGGATGCATGGAAGGGCGTAAGTGAAGAAGTGAAGGAGCAATTGGCGAAAGGGGAGGAGGTACACCCTGGAAAACTGGCCGGCGAGCTTTCCGACAAAGCCCTGCGCTACGACCTCACCGTGCCCTTCGCCCGTTACGTGGTGCAGCACCGCAATGAGCTTGCCTTTCCCTTCAAGCGCTACCAGATCCAGCCCGTGTGGCGCGCCGACCGCCCGCAGAAAGGCCGCTACCGCGAGTTTTACCAGTGCGATGCGGATGTGATCGGGAGTAAGAGCCTGCTGAACGAGGTGGAGTTGGTGGAGCTGACCGCTGAAGTATTTGCCGCGCTGGACCTGCAGGTGGTGATCAAGGTGAACAACCGCAAGGTGCTCAGCGGCATCGCCGAGATCAGCGGCCAGCCGGAGAAAGTAGTGGACATGGTGACCGCCATCGACAAGCTGGACAAGATCGGCCGCGAAAAGGTGGAGGAGGAGATGCGCGCCAAGGGGATCACCGATGAAGCGATTGGAAGAATTGCGTCGCTGTTCGAATTGAAAGGAACGTGGGCGGAACAACGACCGCAGTTGCAGCTGTGGCTCGCTGCTTCTTCCATTGCACAGGAAGGCTTGAAGAACCTCAACACCTTGTTCGGCACCGCAGGCAACCTGGGTGGGGCCTCGTTGGAGTTCGATCCTACCTTGGCTCGCGGGCTGGACTACTACACCGGCGCCATCTTCGAGGTGAAGGCCAACGAGGGCAGCCTGCAAAGCAGCATCGCCGGGGGCGGCCGCTACGACGACCTCACCGGCATCTTCGGCCTCAAGGACATGAGCGGCGTGGGCATCAGCTTCGGTGCCGACCGCATCTACGACGTGCTGCTGGAACTAAACAAACTCCCGGCGGAGCTGGGCAGTAGCACCCGTGTGCTCTTCGCCAACTTCGGTGAGAACGAGGCCCTGCACTGCCTGAAGCTCCTGCGCCAAGTGCGCCAAGCGGGCATTGCCGCCGAACTCTACCCCGATGCCGTGAAAATGGCCAAGCAGTTCAAATACGCCGACGACAAGGGCATCCCCTTCGTGGCCATCATCGGCGAGAATGAAATGAAACAGGGCATCGTGACTGTGAAGGACATGAAGAGTGGAGAGCAGAAGGCGGTAAGTGAGGGAGCGTTGTTGATCGAGTTGGCCAAATGAGGTAGTTACCAATCCGGTAACTTTGTCTACATTTGCGTGAATTGAAGCGACGTGCGGATTATAGCCAAACGGACTTTGCGGGACTTCTGGACCAAGCATGCTGAAAGTGAACAGCAATTGAAAGCTTGGTTCAGGGATACTGAAAATGCCGGATGGCAGAACACGCAGCAGTTGAAGCGTGACCATCCGAGCGCCAGCATTCTTGCAGCAAACCGCATCGTATTCAATATCAAGGGCAACAGGTACAGGTTGATCGTCAAATTCAATTTCGAACACCAAGTAGGATGGGTCCGGTTTATTGGGACTCACGCGGAATACGACAAGATCAACGCCAACACGATTTGAAATGAACATCAAGCCGATCAAGAACGAAGACGATTACCAACAGGCACTGGCGAGGTTGGAACTGATCTTCGATGCCAAGAAGGGAACCAAGCAAGGCGATGAGCTGGAAGTGCTTGCCATCCTCGTTGATACCTACGAGAACGAACATTTCCCGATCGGCATGCCGGACCCGATCGAAGCCATCAAGTACCGCATGGAGCAAATGGGCATGAAGCAAAAGGACCTCGCGGACGCGATGGGTTTCAAGACTCGCGTGAGCGAAGTGCTGAACCGGAAGAGGAAGTTGACCTTGGAGATGATCCGAAAATTGAATGAAGTGCTTCGGATCCCTACCGAGGTGCTCGTGCAGGAGTATTGAAGCATGAAACCCCACCCCATCGGCACCATAGGCCTCGAACTCGCCGAACTCGACCACCTGCTTTCCACGTGCAGCCCCATTGCGCTGGGCACGGATGCCGTGGCCGCCGTTAAGCGCAGCCACGTCTACCTGCGTGATCGCTTGAAAAAGAGCGACGCCCCGATCTACGGCGTGAACACCGGCTTCGGTGCCTTGGCCGATACGAGCATCCCCAAGGACAAGCTCGCGCAGCTTCAGAAGAACTTGGTGATGAGCCACGCCTGCGGCACCGGTGATCCGGTGCCTGCGGAGATCGTCCGCGCCATGCTGGTGCTGAAGGTACAGAACATGGCTTTCGGCCACAGTGCCGTGGCGTTGGCAACCGCGCAACGCTACGTGGACATGTACAATGCGGACCTGCTGCCCGTGGTGTACGAGCGCGGATCGCTCGGTGCAAGCGGCGACTTGGCCCCGCTGGCCCACTTGGCCTTGCCGTTGCTCGGCTTAGGCGACGTGGTGCTGGAAGGAAAGCGCATGACTGCGGCCAAGGCGCTGAAGCAATTGGGCTGGGCGCCGATCGAGCTCGGCCCCAAGGAAGGCCTGGCCTTACTGAACGGCACGCAGTTCATGTGCGCGTATGCTGCGCTGCTCACGCTGAAAGCAAACCGCATTGCCCGCATGGCGGATGTGGTCGCGGCGCTTTCGCTCGATGCCTTTGATGGCCGCATGGAGCCCTTCCATCCCTCGGTGCATGCGGTGCGGCCCCATCCGGGGCAAGCGGCGGTGGCAGGCAATATCCGCGAATTGCTCAAGGGCAGCGCCATCGCCAAGCGTGTGAAGAAGCACGTGCAAGATCCGTATTCCTTCCGCTGCGTGCCGCAGGTGCATGGCGCCAGCCGCGATGCCATCGCCTACGTGCAGCGCGTGGTGGAGCGCGAACTGGAAGCCGTTACCGATAACCCGACCGTGTTCGATGACGAGGACCTGATCGTAAGCGCGGGCAACTTCCACGGACAGCCGCTCGCGCTGGCACTGGATTTCTTAGCCATCGCCTTAGCCGAGTTCGGCAGCATCAGCGAGCGACGCACCTACAAGCTGCTCAGCGGCCAGCGCGGCCTTCCCGCCTTTTTGGTGGCGCACCCCGGCCTGAACAGCGGCTTCATGATCCCGCAATACGCTTCGGCGGCTTTGGTGAGCGCCAACAAGCATCGCTGCATGCCCAACAGCGTGGACACCATCGACAGCAGCAATGGGCAGGAGGACCACGTGAGCATGGGGGCCGCCGCCGCGCTGAAGACCTGGGCCGTGGCCGAGGACGTGGAACGCATTCTCGCCATCGAGCTGTTCACCGCGGCGCAGGCGTTGGATTTCCGCAGGCCGCTGAAGTCTTCCAAGGCCATTGAAAACCTTCACACCACGTTGCGCAAGCAGGTGCCCTTCGTGGAAGAGGACGTGGTGATGCACGACCTGATGGAAAAGGCGCTGGACGTCCTGCAATCATCCTTTCTTGCCTCAGGGTCCCCTTCGGGAGACCGCTGAGGGAGCCTTAGGAGGGGCTTGCCTCAGGGGCCCCTTCGGGAGACCGCTGAGGGAGCCTTAGGAGGGGATTGCCTCAGGGTCCCCTTCGGGAGACCGCTGAGGGAGCCTTAGGAGGGATTGCCTCAGGGTCCCCTTCGGGAGACCGCTGAGGGAGCCTTAGGAGGGGATCGTCTTATTTTCTGATCATCTGTTCGGATCAAAACCCGACCATTCGATCCCCGCCAGCTCGGCCAATTCCTTGTGCCAGCTGGAAATATCGTCCTTGTTGAACTGGCTGAGTTGATCATGCCCGCAGGCCCTGGCCATCACCTGCATCAGATGAACGCTCACCTCGAAGAAGTTGAACAGGCGGGTGGCGCCTTTGGCGACGTTCAGCCGCTTGCGCAGTTCGGGATCCTGGGTGGTGATGCCGGTTGGGCAGCGGTTGGTGTTGCAAATGCGGGCGGAGATGCAGCCCACCGCTTGCATGGCGGAGTTGGCCAAGGCGATGCCGTCTGCGCCCAAGGCCATGGCCTTGATGAAGTCCATGTGGGTGCGCAGCCCGCCGGTGATGATCAAGGTGATCTTGCCGCTGAGCCCCTGCTTGTCCAAGTGGTGGCGCGCCCGTGCCAGTGCAGGAATGGTGGGCACGGAGATGTGGTCGCGGAACATGGCCGGTGCATCGCCGGTGCCGCCGCCGCGCCCGTCGAGGATGATGTAATCAGCACCCGATGCAATGGCGAAGTCCATGTCCTTCTCAATGTGCTGCGCGCTCATCTTGAACCCTACTGGAATTCCGCCGGTGAGTTCGCGCACATGATCGGCCATCTGCGCAAAGTCCTTCACCGTGTGCAGGTCCTTGAAGGTGGGCGGCGAGTCGGCGTTGGTGCCGGGCTTCAGCTTGCGGATCTCGGAGATGCGCCCCACGTTCTTGATGCCCGGCAAGTGCCCGCCGGTACCGGTCTTGGCGCTTTGGCCACACTTGAAGTGGAAGGCCTGGATCTTCGGTAGCAGCTCGTCGGTGTAGCCGAATTTGGCGGAGGCGTATTCCAGCATGTAGCGCTTGTTGGCCGCCTGGGATTCGGGCAGCATGCCTCCTTCACCGGAGGCGATGGCCGTGCCGGCGCGCTGTGCGCCCATGGCCAGGGAGAGCTTGGCTTCCTGCGAGAGGGAGCCGAAGCTCATGTCGCTCACGAAGAGGGGGATGTCCAGCACGAGCGGCTTCTTCGCCTGTGGGCCGATTACCAACTTGGTGCCCACGGCCACATCTTCCATCAGTGGCTGCTTCGCGATCTGTGCGGTCATGATCTGGATGTCGTTCCAGTCGGGCAGGTCCTTGCGTGGCACGCCCATGGCCACCATTTCGCCGTAGTCGCCCATGCCCTTCAGCCCGAGCTGGGCCAGCTTGTGGATGTAGGCCACGGTGGGCTCGATCGGCGTGGGCACCGCCTCGGGCAGGTGCTCCTCGCGGGTCATGGGGTCCTCATCCGCCGCCGCTGCCTTTGTTGCTGCCGCCTTTTCCTTTGCCGCAGCCGCTTGCTTGTCGGCTGCAGAGAGGTTGCGTGTGGCGTACTTGTACTCGTAGTCGGGCAATGTGAACTCCTGTCCCACTTTGTCAGTGGGCACCTGTTCATGGTGGCCGTCGCAGTAGGGTGCATCGTGCGATTGTTTGCAGCGGCAGAGCCACACCTCGCCGGTTTCCTTGGCCTTGAAGTGCAGTGGCTCGAACGGCGTATGCGCGCACGAATCGTCGCAATACGGCTGTGCGGCGGAGCGCCCGCAACTGCACCAGCGGTATTCCTTGCCCGTTTCCACGTTCACGTTGATCGGGTTGTTCATCGCCACGATCGGTTTGCTCTTTTGTCCCTTATCAGTCATTGGATGTTTTGTCCGATTGAAAATGAATGTTGTTCCGGACAAGGTAAGGATGTGACTTCGGTTGCCGAGGTGATGTACCAGGGCCATCGGGCCTAATGCGCCCTGCGGGCGCGGCTTCCAATAGAATTCAAACCACGGATGGGCACCGATGAACACGGATCATGGACCCACCTGCCAAGCAAACCAACCCTTCCTATCCGTGTGGATCCGTGTGGATCCGTGGTTCAAGACAGTGCGTGAATGCGCCGCCAGGCGCATGGATAAGACCCGATAGCCCCGTATGATGTACCAACGGGGCTATCAAGAAGTGGTTGGAACGACGGTGTGTCCCTGGAGTCAACCAATTTCGGCAATGAAATGCGGAGTGTGCGATGCCAGGCACGCGTGACGCCTCCGATCTCGGACTTCAGAACCGGAACCGCAAAAAGCCCATGCTGAGGGACAGCGTGGGGTTGCGCTGGGTGAAGAAGGTGACCACGTCGCGCGAAGCGACACCGGCCTCCCACGTGCCGTTGCCTATGCTGAAGGTGATGCCCACGGGCACTTTGAAGCCATAACCGCCGCCGGTACTGATGCCCGTGCCCAGCACCAACCAGTTGAACGGCCGCAGGTCCATGCCTAAGCCGAAAGCCGTGCTTTGCAGGTTGCCAGGCTCTTGGTTCAACGGGGCCACCACCTCGCCCCCGAGTTCCAAGTGTTTCCCGGCCACCCAACCCATGCCGAACCGGGCGGTGGAGGGCAGGGCACGGCGGGTGCGGAGGCCGGATTCCCAGTGCAGCGCACCGCTGTTGGTGACGAAATCCTCCAGGCCGTTGATCAGGTCGTAGTTCTCCAGGCCGTTGGTGGCCAGGTCGATCAGGCTGCCGTCGCCGGCGGTATAAACATCCCCGTTCCAGTTGATCGAGCCAATGTTGCACACCGAGGCGCCGATCTTCCACTTCTTGTCGAGGATCACGCTCAAGCCCAAGTCCACGCCGAAGCCGTTGCCCGCAGGCGTGGGGGAGAGGATGGAGCGACCAATGGAGGGGGCGTCCGCCCGCCGCTCGCCGCTCTCCACATCAAATCCCAAGCTGGAGGTGATCGCCGTGAATCCCGAGGCCTTGCCATCCGCTGCGCTGATGTCCACCACCCCGATGCCCAACAAGTATTTCAAGCCGATGCCAGCATCGATCTCCAAGTCATCGTTGCGTACCAGGTGGCGCCCGTACGAGAAGCTGAATTCCCGATACCAGCTGGCCTGCAGGTGCGAGCCGTCCAGCACTTTGGAAAGCAATTGCGGTTGGCTGGCGATGCCCAAGGCGATCAAGGCGATGGAATCGGGCGACAGGTTCTCGTAGTTGGGGATCGTATCACCCGTGACCAGCACCAGCAGGTTGAAGTAATCCGACCGGAAGCCGAGGAACGCTAATTCCGCCGTTAGCGGGCCGAAGCGCGAGGACACTTGCATGCGGTCGCGAACCTGGAAAGCGAAGCCGCCCGCCTGTTCGGAAGTGACGGCCGCGCCGAACAACATCAGGTCCACGTTGCCCAGTACGCCCGCGTCGGCAAATTGCCTGCCGGCCTCCACCTTCTGTTCCTCGGTGAAGCGGAAGTCGGTGTTCAGCATCCGGTGGCGGATGTCGTCCCGCGTCAACGCATTCGAGTTCACGCTGTAGCTGCCTTCGGCAAATCCGATCGCTACGTGTTTGCCCTCATTGCGCCACTGCCAGCCCAGGTTGGCCGGGTTGATGCCCACTGCCTGGTAGTCCGTGACGAACGTGGTGGAAGCGGCGCGGCCCGTGGTGGTGAACACGCTCATGTCCGCTTGCCCATGCACAAGAAAAGCAGATGCAATGAATGCACCGATGAACGGGGAACGCAATTGAAATCTGGAGGGCATGGTACGAAATAAATACAATGCAGCCCTTCATACGAATGGTTCCCCCGAATAGGTGACACGGGCCGCAACTTTGCCGGCATGATCCTGTACCTCTTGCCCGGTGTGGGCTGCGATCGCCGGCTGTTCTCCCGTCTACAACTGCCGGGCATGGAGGTGAACGTACTGGAGTGGCCGGCTTTTCCCCCGGGGTGCACGATCGGGGATCTGGCGGAAGTGATGCAGGAAGGTGTGGACAAGGCCCGGCCACACGTCTTGGCGGGCGTGAGCCTGGGCGGCATGGTTGCCCAAGAGTTGGCGCGGCTCACCAGGCCCGAAAAAGTGCTCCTGATCTCCACGTGGACCGGCCCGCGGGAATGGCCGCCACGGGTGCGGCTGGCCCATGCACTCGGACTTCCGGCCCTGATCCGGCCGGCCACCATGCGCATGACCTGGCCGGTGAAGCGCATCCTCGGGCCACGCCCGCGCGACATTGACAAGCTGCTGTGGGACATGGCCGTGGACCAAGGCGCCCATCAGATCCGCCGGGGCGTGGAGGCTGTGCTGCGCTGGAAGGGCTCAACCTGGAAGGGGCCGGTGTACCGCATTCATGGTGATAACGACCACGTGATCCCTTTGCGGTTTGCCGCTGATCGCATTGTGCCTGATGGCGGGCACATCATGGTGCTCACAAAGGCGGATGAAGTCTCGCAAGCGTTGGTGGAGGCAGTAGGCGGCTGACCACCCGCTCACTCCGCGCCCCCGAACACATACTGCACCATGTTGGCGCCCATCTGCAGGGCCTTGCGGTGCAGTTCAGGCGGGTCGTTGTGCACCTCGGGGTCCTCCCAACCGTCGCCAAGGTCGCATTCGTAATCGTAGAAGCACACCAACCGGCCTTCCCAGATCAGGCCGAAGCCCTGTGCGGGCTTGCCGTCGTGCTCGTGGATCTTGGGCAGGCCGCGCGGGAAGTCGTACTTCTGGTGATAGATGGGGTGCGCGAAGGGAAGCTCCACCAGGTCGAGCTCGGGGAACACGAGCTTGAGGGCGGGCCGAATGAACTGGTCGATGCCATAGTTGTCGCTCACATGCAGGAAGCCACCACCGATGAGGTAGTTGCGCAGGTTCTGTGCCTCTTGCGGGCTGAAGGTGATGTTGCCGTGCCCGGTAACGTCCAACCATGGGTAGTTGAAGATGTCCGGGCTGCCCACGTCCACGTTGGGCACCTCGGGGTTGATGTTCATGCCCAGCTGGCCATTGCAGAACTTCACCAAATTCGGCACGGCCGTGGGGTTGGCATACCAGTCGCCACCTCCGTTGTACTTCAACACGGCCAGTTGGTAGGTGCCTTGGGCGGTTGCGCACAGACCGGTGAGAAGTGCGAGGGACAGCAGGAGGGCGCGCATGTGGGCAAAGATCGGGGAGGTTGGCTTTGGTCAATTTGCCAATTGAACAATTTGCCAAAGCGTTCACCGCTGTTGTGCGAAGTTCATCCACGTGCAGGCCGCGATGGCGGCGGTCTCGGTGCGCAGGCGGGCGTTGCCAAGGCTGATTGCCGTAAAGCCGTGCGCAATGAGCAGTTCGGCCTCCTCCGCGGTAAAGTCGCCTTCCGGCCCGATCAACATCAGCGCATCCCGTGCGGGGTCGTAAACGGAGGTGAGGTCGGCATGGCTGCCTTCGCACCAGCCGAAGAATTTCTGCGCGGTGGGGAAGGAGGCCAGGCTGTCCACCGTTCTCAGCTCATCCAACTGCGGCAGCCACCGTCGTTGGCTTTGCTTCATGGCGCCAACCAGCACCTTCTCCATGCGCTCGTGGCGCAACTTGCTGCGCTCCGTGCGGTGCGTATGCAGGGGCGTGATGCGGTCCACGCCGATCTCGGCGGCCTTCTCCAGGAACCATTCGAAGCGTTCCATCTGCTTGGTGGGTGCCACGGCCAAATGGATCTTGGACCTGCGCTCCGGGGTGGCGCGGTTCATGGTCAGCACATGGACCGTGCAGGTCTTTTTGCCCGTGGCCGTGATCTCGGCTTCCGCAAAACCACCTTTCCCGTCAAGCAGTCCGATCACTGCGCCTGGGGAGAGCCGCAGGACATGCACGGCATGATGGGCTTCCTCCTCCGGAAGTGCTTCCGTGGGGAGGCCAAGCTCAGGACAGTGGAACAGGTGCATGGATCGCGCGGGATGGCTTACATCGGCGGGCGCTGGTTCCCCTCCTCCATCACTTTCATCGCGCCTTTCAATGTGGTCGTGTCGCCGATCCCGCCCAGCACCTCGATGTTCACCCCGTCGCTGAGGCCGGTTTTCACGTAGGTTTTCTTCCAGTCCTTGCCGTTCTTCACTTCCACGAATGCACTGTCGCCGCTGCCGTTGAAGGTGATCACGCTTTCGGGTATGGCCCGTACGCTGTCGCGGCGGGCGAGCACGATGTCCGCATTGGCGCTGTACCCCGCACGCAGGGTTTGGCCTTCCTTCACCTTCACGGCTGCGCGGATCTCGAACTGGATGGCGCCGTTGTTTTCCACGCCTTTCGGGGCGATGTATTCCAGCTCCGCATCCCATGAGGCACTGTCGATGGCGCCCACGGTGATCACCACGGGCATGCCTAACCGCACCTTGCCGATCTCGCTTTCATCCACGTTGCCCTTGAAGATCAGGTCGTTCATGTCGGCCACCGTGGCGATCGTGGTGCCTTCGTTGAAGTTGTTGCGCTCGATCACGCTGCTGCCCACCTTGACGGGTACGTCCAGCACCATGCCGTCGATGGTGCTGCGCACGATGGTGTTACTGGCGCTGCCGGTGCTTTTGCTGATGCCATCGCGCACCAGTTGGAGCGCATCCTGTGCGGCCTCCTGCTCCTGCATGGCGTTGCGCAGGGCGATGTCGTAGGTCTGCATCTCGCTGGCGCTGATCACGCCTTTGTCCGCCAAGGGCTTGTTGCGGTCATAGTTCATCCGGGCATTGCTTACCGCGATGGCGGCGCTGTTCACGCGGCTTTCCGCCTGGCTCAGCGAGAGCATGTCCGGCACGATCTGGACCGTGGCTAATTGATCGCCCTTTTTCACCTTCTGTCCCGCTTCCACGAAGAGTTGGCGGATCACGCCGCTCACCACCGGCTTGATGTCGATCTCCTGCCTGGGCTCAATGGTGCCGTTGGCCACCGTCTTTTGCACGATGGTGGCCACCTTGGGCTTCACCAGGTTGAACACCGGTGGCTTGGAAACGCTCTTTTGGTACAGGAACCAGAGCGTCCAGATGAACAGGAAGGCCAGCAGGAAGAGCAGGGCGTACTTGATGATGCGTTTCATGCGTGTTGCGTTTCTAGCGGAATGGTCATTCGGCGCGCAGGGCGTCCACGGGTTTAATGCTCAGTGCACGGCGTGCAGGGATCCAGCCGGCGATCAGGCCGCTGATGACCAGGATCACTAACGCCACGACCGCTACATTGAACTGTACTTCGGGGTTCTTGAAGAAGCCCCCCTGGATGCCAATGGCGTTGATGCCCTCCATGCTGAGGATGCCCGCCAGCAGGCCTAAGTAACCAGCTATGAAGGTGAGGGTAAGGGCTTCCTGCATCACCTGCCCGGTGATGTTGGCCGGCCGTGCACCTAGGCTGCGCCGAATGCCGATCTCCTTGGTGCGCTCCTTGATGATCACCAGCATGATGTTGCTGATGCCGATGATGCCGGCCACTAAGGTGAGAATGCCCACGAACCAGCTTAGGGCGGTGATCGCCGTAAAGAGCATGCTCATCCGCTGGAACATGTCCTGCAGGTTGAAACCGCCGAAGGCCAGCGGATCGTTGGGGTCCACCCGGTGGCGCTTGGCCAACATCCGCTTTACGGATGCCTCAAGGTCGCTCACCTGCACGCCCGGTTTCGCACTGATGCTGAACCAGTGCACGATGTTCATGCTGTTGAAGGCTTTCTGGAAGGTGCTGAACGGAATGTAGATGGTGCTTGTTTGGCCGTCGTCCCGCATGGCGGAGGCCTTGGGCACATGCAGCCCCACCACTTGGAAGTACACGCCTTGGATCCGGATGTACTTGCCCAAGGGATCTTCCTTTCCAAAGAGCGTTTCAACCACCTTGGGCCCGATCACGCACACCTTGCGTTCATCCCGCATGTCCTTTTCGTTGAGGAAGCGGCCTTCGGTGATGGTGGAGGCCTGGAAGTGGAGGATCTCGGGCGTGTCGCCGTTCACGCTGAACCCGCCGTTCTTGTCCTTGTAGTTTACGTTGTTGGCACCTCTGTATCCGCCGAGCTGCAGCCGGGGGGCTACATGATCCACCCCGGGCACGGCCTTGATGGCGGCGATGTCGCCGTTGTCGAAGTCGAACTGGCGCCCCCGCTTGAAACCGGCGTAGGGCAGGGAAGTGCTCTGGGTCCACATGAAGCAGCTATTGGTGGCCCAACCGGAGAAACCGCCCATCACCCCGTTGCTGAGGCCCCGGCCCATGCCCAACATGATCACCAGCATGAAGATGCCCCAGAACACGCCGAACATGGTGAGCCCGCTGCGCAGCTTGTTGCGGCTTAGCGTCATCCATATTTCGTTCCAGCGTTCCTTGTCAAACATGGATGGTTGGTAATGCCTTGTGGTTGGTTGTCAGTTGTTAGTTGTCTGTTGTTCGGTTGTCACGCGTCTGGTGAACCGTAGCGCCAGGGTCAACTGTCAACCAACAACTGACAACTTCCTTTCCTCATTCCACTTTCCTCTTTCCTCTTTCCTCTTTCCTGTTTTCCTACTCGTCTCGCAACGCTTCGATAGGCCGGATGGAGGCCGCTTTCCGTGCCGGGATCAACCCTGCCAGTGCACCGGCCACCACCAGCACGGCCGTGGCGGTGAGCGCAGTGCCCAGGTCCACCGTGGGGTTGCGGAACATGTCGCTGCCCGGCACATGCCCGGCGATGTACTCCAACAGCCCCACACCGCACACCAGCCCCAGGTAACCCGCCATGGCGCTTACGAACACCGCTTCCATGATCACCTGCCCCACCACGTTGGCAGGCGTGGCCCCCAAGGCTTTGCGGATACCGATCTCCTTGGTGCGTTCCTTCACGGTGATCAGCATGATGTTGCTCACTCCCACAATGCCTGCCACGATGGTCCCGATGCCGATGATCCATAAAAAGGCATTGATGCCCGCGAAGATGCTGTTGAAGTTGGCCGCGTTCTCCACATTGTTGTTCACGTATACCGCGCGGTCGTCGGTGGGGTCGAACCGGTGCCTGGAGGCAAGCACCGCCACCGCCCGTTGGGCCGCCATTTGCGCACCCGCCAGGCTGCCGTCGAGAAAGCTGAACATGATCCGGTCCACTGTCTGTTGGGCATTGAACACCCGCTGCGCCACGCTCAAGGGGATGAACACTTGGCTGCTCTGGTTCATGCCCTGGCCGCCCGCTTCGAAGCGGTAAACGCCCACCACCTGGAAGGGGATGTTGTTCACCCGCACCCACTGGTTGATCGGGTCCTCGCCCTTGAACAGCGCATCGCGCGAATCTTCCGCCAGCACGATCACTTTCCGGGTCTCTAGTTGGTCCGCTTGGTTGATGAAGCGCCCCTGGATGATCTCCTGCTGTTGCAAATGGGCGATGTCGGGCGTCACCCCGCTGATGCTGAAGTTCCCGTAGTGCTTGCCCCGGGCCAGGTTGCTGTTGCCGCGCCACACGCGCAAGTTGCCGCTGATGTGTTCCAGCCCGGGCACCGCCGTGCGTAGCGCCTCCACGTCGCGCGTGTCCAACTGGATCGGCCGCTGGGTGGCCAGGCCCTGCCACGGCTTGGTGGTTTCCCCTCCGTACAACGTGATGGTGTTCTTGGCCGTGTTCCTGAAATTGTAGGAGAAGCCGTTCTGCAGGCCTGCCCCGGTGCCCAGCAGGATGATGAGCATGAAGATGCCCCAGAACACGCTAAAGCCGGTGAGCACCGTCCGCAGTTTGTTCTTGCCGATGGTGTCGAAGATCTCCGCCCACTTTTCACCGTCGAACATGCGCGTGCTCGATCAGGGGTTCGCCATCGTGGCTCTCGATCTCTCCGTCCTTCAGGCGGATGATCCGGTCGGTGAGCGCCCCCACGTTGGGTTCGTGGGTTACGATCACCATGGTGATGCCCAGGTCCTTGTTCACGCCCCGCAGCAATTCCATCACTTCACTGCTGGTGGTGCTGTCCAGTGCCCCGGTGGGCTCGTCCGCCAGGATCACCTTGGGGTTGGCGATCAGCGCACGCGCAATGGCCACCCGTTGTTTCTGCCCGCCGCTCATCTCGTTGGGCATGTGGTGCGCCCATTCGCGCAGGCCCACTTTCCCCAGCATCTCCACGGCCAGTTCATTGCGCTTGCGGCCCGATACGCCCTGGTAATACAGCGGCAGTGCCACATTCTCCATGGCGTTCTTGAAGCTGATCAGGTTGAAGCTCTGGAACACGAAACCGATGTATTGGCTGCGCAGCTCCGCTGCCCGTGTCTCGCTCAGATCCTTGATCGCCATGCCGTCCAGCAAGTACTCGCCGCTGTCTGCGTTGTCCAGTAGGCCAATGATGTTCAGCAAGGTGCTCTTGCCCGAGCCGGAGGAGCCCATGACGCTGACCATTTCACCCTTCCTGATGTGCAGGTCGATGCCTTTCAACACATCCAAGGTGTTGCTCCCCATGTGGTAGGCCTTGCGGATGTGCTTGAGTTGGATCATGTGCCGGAGGGCAGGCACGAAAGTACCCCGCAGGACCGGCCGCCCGGTGGGCGATACATGAGCGGTCGCTGGATCGGCCGTACGGCTGCAGCGCTCCCGGTGAAATCCCGTGACGCGGGAAGACCGCCCCGGACATGAAGATCGGATTTTGGCACACCCCTTGCCAGTAGTTGGGCCACATTACATTCGCAAACCCAAACCACGAACAGATGAAACGATTTTCCACTTTGATGTTGGCCATGAGCCTGGCGGCTGCGGGCTTGTTTGCGCAAACCAGCGACCTCGTCGTCTTCTCCGAAGCAGGGGACAAGTTCACCTTGATCGTGGACGGTGAGGTGAAGAACGCAACACCGGCCGCCCGCGTGGTGGCACAGGGAATACGCAATGAAACACCCCTGTTGGTGGTCCGCTTTGCGGATGCCGGCATGGCGGAACTTCGGCAGAACGGATGGCTGGAATTCGGAAAGGAATACACCATCCGGGTAACGACCAATAAAAAAGGCGAACGGGTGCTGCGTATGCAGGGAGTGGCCGAATTGGGCACCACCAAGGCACCGACGGAAAAGCCGGCGCCCGCACAATTTGTTGAGGATGCTCCTGCACAAACCGGTGCCGTGGGCACGGATCCCACCGGTACCGTCAAGTCCACCACCACCATTACCACCACGGACGGCATGCCGGACCACAACATCAATATGAACATCGGAGTGAACGGAGTGGGCCTTACCATGTCCGTGAACGACGGCATGGGCGGAACCACCACCACCACCACTACCACCACTACCACCACCACTTCATCCAACAGCTCCACATCCGTTACCAACAACCCCACCACCGGGCCGGATGTGGCTACCCCCGTTGCCGCAGGATGCGGCGCACCCATGCCCACGGCGGACTTCAACGAGGCCGTGGCCAGCATCAACGACAAGGGTTTTGATGATACCAAGCTTACCCTGGCCAAGCAGATCGGAAGCAGCAATTGCCTATCCACCACGCAAGTGAAGACCATCATGGGGCTCTTCGGCTTTGAGGACAGCAAGCTGGATTTCGCCAAGTTCGCCTACGACCACGTGGGCGACCGGAACAACTACTACAAGGTGAACGATGCGTTCGGCTTCTCCAGCTCGGTGGATGAGCTGAACAAGTACATCCAAGGCCGCTGACCTTGTTGGGCGCAGCACCGTAGCGATCGTCCCGATGAAAACGTACGCCGCCATCATTGCCGCCATGCTGCTCGGCGCTTCGGGTTGCACCGGCTCCAAGCCCCTTTCCAAGAAAGCGGCCAAATTGGACGCGGGCGGCATGTACGCCGAGGCTGCGGAGATGTATTTCCAGAGCGCCCAGCGCAATGCCAATAACGTGGATGCCAAGATCGGCCTGAAGAAAACGGGCCAGATGCTCTTGAACGACAAACTCAGCACCTTCTTCAAGGCATTTGCAACGGGCGACAGCAAGGAGGCGGCCGTGAACGCCTTCCTGGATGCCCAGTCCTATCGCCAGCGGGTGGGCCGTGCGGGTGTGGTCCTGGAAATACCGGACAGTTATGCCAAGGACTTCGACCAAGTGAAAGGGGAATACCTGGTGGACCTGTACAGCCAGGGCAATGACCTCATGGCCAAGGACGACTATACCGGTGCCGAAGCCCTATTTGCCAAGATCGGTAAGCTGGAGCCGGGATACAAGGATTCCAAAACCCTGCAGGACATCGCTTTCCTGGAACCGCTGTACCGCTCGGGGAAAACGGCCTTGGCCGCAGGACAATACCGCAATGCGTACAACGACCTTGCACGCGTCACTGGGCGCAATGCGCAATACAAGGACGCCGCCGCGCTGAAGCAGGAATGCGTGGAGAAGGGCCGTTACCCCATTGCCGTGCTGCCCTTCAGCACCGCCGGCGGGGTGCCAGCCGCTCAGGCCGCCAGCTTGCAGGCGCATGTTACGGCTGCCCTTACCAACATGAACGACCCCTTCATCAGCGTGGTGGACCGGGACAACATCCAGAAAATTCTCGATGAGCAAAAGCTGGGGATGAGCGGCATGGTGGATGAAACCTCGGCCGTGAGCGCCGGGAAGCTGATGGGCGCACAGGCCGTGGTGATGGGCACGGTGATCGCGTTCAGTGAAACACCCGGACGCGTGCGCCAGAGCACCAAGGAAGGCTATGAGAGCTACCAGGTCAAGGAGCTCAATGCCGAAACAAACGCCTATGCCTACGTCACCCGGTACAAGCCCGTGAAATACACCGAACTATACAAGGAGAACAAGGCCAACCTCTCGTTCAGCTTCAAGTTGGTTTCGCTGGAAACCGGGCAAGTGCTGATGAGCAAGGTGGTGGAACGCGAAGCCAACGACCATGCCTGGTATGCCAGTTACGACGGGAACACGCAGGCGCTGTATCCCGTGCTGAACGGCCAGGTGGACACGCGGAACAGTGCGCGCCGTGAACTGGGTGCGCTGTTGGCTGCGCCGCGCACAGTGAAGTCCACGGCGGAGCTGGTGAACGAACTGCTGCGCACCACGTCCATGCAAGTGGCCGGAGGCGTGGAACAAACCCTTGCCGGAAAGCCCTGATGACCCGGACCCCGGACAAACGGCTCGCGCCGCCCACCGTGCATGCCGCCACCATGCTTGCCGCCATGGTCTTGGTCATCGCTGCCTTGGCCGCATGCAAGGCCAAGCAACCCATGGCCCCTGCGGAAACCGCAGTGAACCAGGAAGCAGCCAAGCCCGAATGGGTGCGCAGCAGGCCGCTGAGCACCGCGGACTACATCGGCATAGGCACCGCGCCTACAAACCGCGCCGACTACCAGGAAGCCGCCAAGAAGAACGCCTTGAACGACCTGGCCAGCGAGATCAGCGTCACCGTGGAAGGAAACAGCCTGCTGTACACGCTCGACCGCAAGTACAAGTTCGACGAGGAGTACACCAGTACCATCACCACCCGCACCAAGGAACAGTTGGAGGGCTATGAACTGGTCGGCAGCTACGCCGATGCGGCCAACTACTGGGTGTACTACCGCTTGGGGAAGGCGGAATACGCGCGCATCAAGGCCCGGCGCAAGCAACAAGCCATCGATCAGGCCAGTGACTTTTACAGCCGCGCACAAACCAGCCTGAAGGACGGCGACCTGCGGAGCGCCTTCGACCTGGACCTGCGCGGCTTGGTGGCCATGCGTGACTATTGGGGTGAAAACGACCAGGTGCAGGTAAACGGCAAAGACGTCGCCCTGGCCAATGAGCTGTTTAACGACCTGCAACGCATGGCCAGCGGCGTGCGCATAAGCGTGTTGCCGGAGCGTTGCGCCCTGGATTGGCGCAACCACTTCAAGCGTGAACTGCTCATCACCGCCACATTCGCCCCCGGGGGAAAGGCGCTGGCACAGCTGCCGGTCACCATCAGCTTCCCCGGGCAGGCTGGAAATGTCTCCGAAAGCCGCAATACCGATGCCGAGGGCCGGGCGCGCACCACCATCCAACGGGTGGACCTGTCCACGGCCGCAGCCGAAGTGCTGGTGCGGTTGGACCTGGGCGGACTGGTGGCCAAGGACATCGACCCCGCTTTCACCAAGCCGCTTCTGGGCAGCCTCACCGCCCCGGAGGCACACGTGCCCATTGACCGCACCATGCCCAGGGTGCTGGTGAAAGGCAGCGAGCACAACTTGGGCCAACCGATGGGGAACGCCCCGTTGGCCTTGGCCCTGAAGGAAGAGCTCACCACACGCGGGTTTCGCGCGGTGGACCGGGCCGCTGACGCCGACCTGATCGTGGACCTGACCGCGGACACCCGCGAAATGGGGGAGAGCAACGGCTTTTATACGGCAGCGCTCAATACCTCCGTGAAGGTAACCGACCAGCGCACCGGGGAAGTGGTGCATGAGGGTGGCAAGCAAGGCCTGAAAGGGATCCAGCTCAGCTATGCCAAAGCCGGCCTCGATGCGTACAAGAAAGCCGCCGTGGACCTGAGGAACGAGCTTGTACCCAACCTGATCGGCACCATCTTCCAATGAGGTGCGGCGCATTTTGGCACGCCATTGGAATAGACGAACAACCAGACCACCGATAAACACTAAAAACCGAAGACCATGTTAAGCACTACATCGAAATTCGCATCCTACGCCTTGATGGCCATGATGCTCATGGGCGGGCTCGCCGCCTGCAAAAGCAAGAAGAAGGCCGCCGAAGCCGCTGCCAAGCCGCCCAGCGGTGAAACCGAAGTGAAGGTGCTCTGCTCGGGCCCCGAATTCTTCACCGATGAAAAGAACTTCCGCGCCAACAACCTCGGTGAGAGCATGGACCAGGCCACGGCCAAGAAGAAGGCCCTCTCCAACGCCCGCGCCGACATGGCCAGCGCCATCAACACGCAGGTGAAAGCCGTGATCGACAACTACGTCAACAGCCGCGAGATGAACAACAAGGAGGAAGTGGCCGAGCGCTACGAAAGCCTTGCCCGCGAGGTGGTGGACCAAAAGCTCACCGGCACGCGAACCATCTGCGAGAAGATGATGAAGGTGGACGCCACCGGCAATTACAAGTGCTATGTGGCCATCGAGCTCAGTGCACAGGACCTGCTGGCCGCGTACAATGAGCGCCTTAGCAAGGACGATAAGTTGAAGATCGACTACGACTACGAGAAGTTCAAGGAAACATTCGACAAGGAGATGGAGAAGTTGGGCAAGTGATCCTTGCAGGACCGCCCCAGGAGAAGCCCCGCCGGACCATTCGGCGGGGCTTTCCCATGCTGGCGTGGTGCCAACATGCTGTCAAAGCTTGAGGATCTTCGCCGTGGACCTGCCCCACTTGCTCCGGACCGTTAAGGCATACGCCCCGGGCGGCAAAGTGGAAATGTCCGGAAAAAGCCTGCCGTCGGCGGGTAACGGGCCTTCGTGCAGCACCCGGGCTTCACGCCCCGTGGCGTCCACCAAGGCCACGTGCACGGATTCCCCCCGGAAGCGGTCCAAGGAAATGGCAAAGGCACCCTGCGTGGGATTGGGATACAGGCCTGTGATCTGCGGGCCTTGCGGATCGCCGGCTGCCGTGGCCATGTCCAGCACCCGGAAATGCCACCATCCATCGGGTGCCACCAGCGGGCGTACCTGCACCTTGCCGTTCTCCGCTTCCGCCCGGATGTAGTAGTACACTGTACTGCCGGCGGGTTGCGCCGGGATGGCCGATGCCCAGGTGCCGCCGCCCTCTTCGTTCATCGGCACCGCCGTGAAGCCTTGGGTGGTGTCGGTGGTCCAGTACAGCTGGGCGGAGGCCATGCCGCTGCGGTGGCGGATGTAGGCGTTCACCGCATAGGGTGTGGTGGTTTCATACGTGTCCCTCAGTTTCCTGTGGCGGATCAGCAGCGGGTCCGCCACTCCGATGGCCTTGGTGATGCAATGGATCGCCCCGCTTTGGCTGATGATGTTCGAACCGCCGTCATCGCAGTCGATCCCCACGATGCGGTAGCCCGGCAGGCTTTCCCTTAGGATGCGCAGGCCAATGGTGTCGTATTCGGTGCGGTAGGTGGGCACCAGCACTGTTTTGTTGATGAAGATGTTGTTCGCGTAGGTGCGGTAGGAGGCATTGGGGGGAAAAGCACCGCCCGTGCTCGGGGGCATGGGAATGCGTACCACGCTGTACGCTTCCCCGAAGGTGTTCAGGAAGTTGCCCGTTACGCCTTGCAGGTTCTGCTCCAACTGGGGGCCGTCGCTCACACCCTGGGGAAACTCACCCACCAAAAGGGTCTCCTCATCCAGCAATTTCATGTGCATGTCGATGTGGTGGATCCCGTCGTAGGGCAAGGTGGGCATCTTGATATAGCGCCCTGGGGTGATCCCCATCCATTCGGCCATCAGGGAATCCACTTGGGCAGCGCTTTTGACCGTTTGGTTGTATTGCCCTTGCGGCCCGTTTTCATTCAGCACCAGGTTGCTGCTGAACGCAGTTCCGGCACCGTCGCACATGAAGTTGCCGCCCGTGTGCACCAGGTCGTAGGGCGCTTGGGTGGTGGCATACAGCGGGATGCCCAGGGAGGATGCAATAGTTGTGGGCAGTACATCGTCCAGGGGACGGGGCCGGTTATAGATCCAGTCCAGCAGCATCAACGTGTCCACTTCGTTGCGGTAAATGGTTTCGGCTCCGTAGTCGCGCACCCAGATGCTGTTGTAGCCCGCCTGCAGGAAAGTGATGTTGTCCAAGTTGTCCAGCGGTCCTCCGGCACTGGTACTGTTCAGGGTTTGGGCTACGCTGGAAGGGTCGTTGCACACGATTATCACCTCGCATTCCTCCTTGGCATGGCGGACGATCTGCTTCAGGATGGAGGGGTAGCTGGTCCAGGTGATCACCAAGCTCTGCACTTCCTCCCACTCGGCCATGGTGCGCACCGGGAACCCCGGTGGTCCGTTGATGCTGCGCGGCAGGGCCATGCGGCTCTCCCGGTACTGGGGGATCAGATGGATTTCTTCCTGTGAAAGCTGGTGGGGAAGCCCCTGCTCCTGGGCGTAACCACTGAGCATTACGCACAAGGCGGCGATCGAGAACGGTATCCTCATTGGTATGGCGGGGCAGGAAAAATAGTGCATCGGAAGGAGAGCCCTGACTGTGGCGATGGCATTGAAGCCGTTTGGCCGGGCCGCAGTGCGATCGGCATTGGGGCAGTTCGGGCGGAAGCCTGATCAGTGCTTGTCCCTGCCGCCAAGCCAAGCATACAGGTCCAGCACTTCACGAACGTACCAGTAGGTGTCCTGCCCCCGGCAATAACCGTTGCGTGCGGCAAGGCCGGTGAAGTACCGGGGCCGGTTCAGCAGCACGATGGCCCGCTCCACATTGCCGTCCCAGCGATCGGGGTCCAAACCCAATTCCACGGCCAGCCGTTGTGCATCCTTCACATGGCCGGGCCCCGCATTGTACGAGGCCAGGACGAATTTCAGCCGCGTGGCGGGCGAACCGATGCGGCTGCGCCAAATGCCGTCCAAGCGGTGGAGGTACCGCGTGGCCCCTTTGATGTGCCCGCTCACACCGTCACCGGAATCCACGCCCATCAACGCTGCCGTGGCTGGAAGCAACTGCATCAGCCCGCCTGCACCTCGGTATGATCGGGCCATGGTATCGAACCGCGATTCCTTGAAGGCGATGGCTGCTAGCAGCTTCCAGTCCCAGGCCATGCTGTCCGCGTGGACCTGGAACAGGCTGTCGAATCCCGAAATGCTGTCGGTGCCAAACGCCCAGTGGGCGGTGGGCCGCGTGGTTTTGCGGGTATCCAGGCCATTGTCGTAGGCCGCGATCAGTGCCTGCCTCGCACGGTTCTCCCGTGCCGAGGCAAGCCAGGTGTCCATGGCATGCAGCAGATGAATGGCGTTGGTGCGTACGGCGAAGGCCAGCGGGATGCTCTTGCCCTCGCGCGGCCCGAACCGCACCAAAGGCAGGCGCTTGGCCTCCATGGCGGCCGTGGCATCGCTCACCAGCAACCTGCCCGTGTTGCCCAATGCGGTGGCCACCAGCAGGTCCTCGGGGATGGAATCCACCACGCGGAAGTGCAACTGGCCGTCACCCAAGGTGAGCTGCCTTGTGCTGTCCAAAAAGGGGGACCAAGCGCTGACCACAAGGGTGTCACGGGTTTGGCCGGGGCCAGGTGCGGCCGGTTGCACTTCGGCATGGGCCACTTTGCGGTAAAACCGGGTGAAATGGACGTACGGTGCCGCCCAGCCGTGTGGTGAAAGCTGGGCCGCGATCACGTCGCCCTGGCCGTTTTGCAGCATCTGCAACATCTGCTCCCGGTTGGTGGCGGGAACCGCTTTCATGGGGAGGTGGTGCCGGCGGGCAAAGCGCTCAAGCAATTCCCACTCCAGCCCGGTGGTGCTTCCGGGACGTTCCTCCCAGCTCAGGGGGTCCGGCAATACCAGCACGCGAAGGGTATCGTGCTTGATCTGGGCCAGGTCGCGCACCACTTGGGGGTGCTCCCAGGTTTGCGCGCCGTGCCCGGTCTGCCCCCCGCCCGGCATGGCCATGGGAAGTGCCAGCAGGATGGCGAATGCCGAAGTGCCTATGGATTCAGCGCTACGCATCGGTCCGGGACAGGTGGTCGCCAAGGTCTTTCAGGAACGCCAGGCATTCCTGCTCAAACGCAGCGTGGTGCGCCAGCAGCACTTCCTCCGCGCCCAACAGGGCCTCGCCCCCGGGCACGCGCGACGAAAGCCCACGCAATGCGCGGGCGATGCCGTCCACGTTGGCATAGGAGTTCAGCCAGTCATGGGCCACCATGTACTGAAGCATGTGCTGTGTGCGCGCCGGCATCAGGTGGCTATGCTGCTGGAGCATTGCGTACATGCGCGCCGTGAATACATCCAAGGGCTCGGTGTTCAACAGGTCCCATCGGCTGGCAATGGCATGGTCGTAAAACAGGTCGAGCGCCACCCCCGCATACTTTCCGCAATGGCTGCGCAAACGCTCGCGGCCCTGCAGCGTCAGCGGATGGTTGTCGGTGTAGGTGTCGATCTCGCGGTGCATGCGGATACCGGATCGCAACCCAGGCGACCATGCGGAAAGATCGCGGCCTTTTACCGCATCGGCCATGAAGTTGCCGACGATCACCAAGGGTTCATTTCCTGATACGAGAAGGTGGCCCAGGTAGTTCATGCGCGATCGGAAAGGTAGGGGCGGAGGTCATGCAGGGCACAAACCTCGAGCCAACCTGCAACGGTGCCGCCCGGCCATCGCGCCTGGCGCCCGGCCATGGATCCCCCGTGCAGCAAACGGCGGCCGCTGGTAATTTGGCAGCCATGGCCTCGGTACGCTCCCGCTCGGTGCTGTATTGGGCCACGCAGGTAGTGGCGTGGTCGGGCTATATGCTGCTGCTCGGACTGCCCACCTTGCTGGATGGAGGCTACACCCCGCGGTTCGGCCTGGTCACTGCGGTCATGGTGGTCATCGGCCTGGCCGCGAGCCATGCGTTGCGGATCTGCTTCAAGGACCTGAAATGGCTGGACCTGCCGTTGGGTGCGTTGACCCTCCGCATGGTGGCGGGCGCCATTGCACTGGGGGCCATCGCGGGCGTGCTCCAGGCGGCCATCCACGATGCCGCTTTTCCCGGGGCGGTGAAGTTGATCGGCGGCAACGGCCGACGCCTGGCGGAAGTGCTGCTGAGCTGGGTGGTGCAGCTGTTCGTGTGGTCCGTGGCATACGTGGCCTACCATTATATTGTAAGCAGCCGCCTGGAAAAGATGCGCGCTTTGCGCTTGGAGGCCGCCAACCGGGAAGGCCAATTGGCCAGCCTGCGCAGCCAGCTCAATCCGCATTTCATGTTCAATGCGCTCAACAGCATACGTGCCCTGATCGGCGAAGATCCCGACAGGGCCCAACGTGCAATCACCCTGCTCAGCTCCCTGCTGCGCAACGCCATGTCCACCGTAAAACGCAGGACTGTGCCCTTGGGAGAGGAGGTGGACACGGTGCGCGCCTACCTCACGTTGGAGAGCATGCGCTATGAGGAGCGACTACGCGTACGGTTCCTCGTGGACCCCGCCCTGGAGCGCAGGCCGGTGCCGCCCATGATGCTGCAAACCCTGGTGGAGAATGCCGTGCGCCATGGCATTGCCAAGAGGAAGCAAGGCGGGGAGGTGGAGGTGGAGGCGAAAGCAGCGGATAGCGGCATGGTGCTTACCGTGCGCAACTCGGGCCATTTGCAGGAGGGGGCCACGCACGGGTCCGGCATCGGGCTGCGCAATACCCGGGAAAGGCTGGCCCATCTCTACGCTGGCAAGGCGCGCTTGGACATGCGCGATGAAAATGGCATGGTGGTTTGCGAACTGTATTTGCCCGCCACGCCGGAATTAGCCGAACACGAACCCTACGAAACGGAAACCCTGACACCATGAAAGCCCTGATCATCGACGACGAGCGATTGGCCCGCAAGGAGCTGCTGCGCCTACTGGAAGCACACGGCCAGATCGAAGTGGTGGGCGAGGCCGCCAACGCCGACGAGGCGGAAAGGAGCGTGGCCGAGCTGAAGCCCGACCTGCTCTTCCTGGACATCACCATGCCGGGCCGTGACGGATTCGAGCTACTGGAAGCACTGGACCCCGCGCCCCACGTGATCTTCGTTACCGCATACGACGAACATGCGGTGAAGGCATTCCAAGTGAATGCCATGGACTACCTGCTCAAGCCCATCGATCCCGAGCGATTGGCGGCGGCCTTGGACAAACTGGACAACCTACCCCGGACGGGCAGTGCCGAGCGGGGCATCCTGGGACCTGCGGACCGTATCTTCATCAAGGACGGGGAACGGTGCTGGTTTGTGCACCTGCGCGACGTGCGCATGCTGGAAAGCGAGGGCAACTATGTGCGTGTGCGCTTTGGCGAGAACAAGCCCCTGGTGCTGCGGTCGCTCAATAACCTGGAGAAAAAGCTCGACCCGCAGGTCTTCTTCAGGGCCAACCGCAAGCAAATGATCAACCTGGCCTGGGTGGAAAAGATCGAGCCATGGTTCAGCGGCGGCCTCAATTGCACCTTGGGCACGGGAGAAACCGTGGAGGTGAGCCGCAGGCAATCCCTGCGCTTCAGGGAGCTGATGAGCCTGTAGAAAACCGCCCGCCGGATACCGCGTTCCGCTTGGCCGATAAGAGGCCCATGTGCCATCTGTTCGAGATTCTTCGAGTTTCCCCATGAGCTCCTGAAACAGGTCTTGGCCGAACAGCGCCGCACCGGCCTCGAAACCGTTGGAAACGGCCCCAACAAAGGGGACAGGCAGGCACATCCGGCCCATCCCGGTCGCCGGGTCAATGGGTCAAATGGAAGCGTAAAGCGCGTATCTTGCCCACAAATGATCGGTCATGATGCGAAGCTTGCTCTTGTCATTGATTTTCGCCCCTGTAGCCGTGTTCGGCGCCACAGGCGGCCCTGACCAGTACGGTTATTTGTGGAAGGACAGCGATGAACCAGGCGGCCCGGTTTATTCCTGGGTGGACATCACCGTGGACGGCATTCCCATCACCGACTTGGCCGACGACAACACCCACGGGCCCTTCATCATGTCGGGCAACATGCCCTATTACTGGTACGATGTGAAGAAAGTGTGGGTGGGCAGCAACGGATACGTGGCCTTCGGCGGGGGAAACATCGCGGCGAACTTCCCCGCGTTGCCTGCGGCTGGCGGCACGGACAACTACATTGCTGCCTTCATGGCCGACCTCACCTTCGGCGGCACCGGCAACCCCGCCCAGTGCTTTCTGAAGGACGAGGCCACGCGATTGATCATCTCTTGGATCAACGTGCCGTTCTGGAGCGTGAACGCACCAGGCTACACGGGCAGCAACACGTTCCAGCTGATCCTGAGCAAACAGGACAGCACCATCACCATGCAGTACCAAAGCATCTCGGGAACCACCAGCAGCAACGGCCCGGTGATCGGCATTGAAAGCATCACCGGCAGCATCGGCCTGGCGCGCAGCCAAAGTTTGATGCCCGCAGCGGGTTATGCCGTGCGGTTCTACAATCCTGCCACACCCCTGCTGCAGGTGAAGGATGCCGCCGTGGATTGGGTGGGGGAGGAAGGTACCGGCGGGCTCACGTTGGCCACGGGTTCATCGCTGCCCTTGGCCACCATGGTGCACAACACGGGCAATCAACCCTTGGATCCCTTTACCTTGACCAGCAAGGTGCTCAACGCCTCCGGGCAGGCCGTGCTTACCGAAACGGTGGCCGTGCCCGCATTGCAACCCGGGGGAAACATCCAGTTCGAACTGGAACAGCACTTTGTGCCGACGGCCACGGGCACCTATCGCCACCAAGTGGTCCTCTCGGGCATCACCGGGGAAATGATCAGCACGAACAACACCATGCAGCGCGAGCTGGTGGTGTATGCCCCGTCGGAAGCCACGGCCTTGGTCAGTTGGGCCGGTACTACCGACGACGGAGTGGGGCTCGCGTGGAACGGCGGCGACGGCGGTATTGCCGCTTACATCATGCCTCCCTACTATCCGTGCCAGATCACCGGTACCACGGTGCGGATCGCCAGCAACAGTGGCAGCAACTTCGCCATGATGGTCTATGATGATGACGGGCCGGGCGGTGCGCCGGGCACCCTGCTGGACAGTTCGGTGATCGCATACGCCAATGGCGGCCCGGGCGATCACGTCTACACCTTGCCCAATGCCATCCAATGCCTCTCAGGCGGGTATTATGTGGTGTGGTATATGCTCGGGGCCAATGTGAACATCGCCGTCGACATCCAGGCACCGTTCTCGCTGCGTTGCTACGAAGTGCTCAGCGGTTCCTGGGCCGAGTACCGCGATCGGAGCAACACCGATTTCCACCTTGGGCTCCGCGTGGCGCACCCCCCCTTCACGGACATCGGCGTGGCCGGGCTGTTCGGCATCAACAACGGGCAGCAGATCAGCACCGCCACCACCGTGCAGGCGCTGGTGCAGAACTACGGCAACACTCCCGTGGGCGGTTTCCAAGTGAAGTACAGGTTCAACAACGGGCCCGAGGCCACGCAGAACTATACCGGAAACCCCATAGGCCCCGGCAATTCAGCCATCGTCACCTTTGCCCAACAGCTGTTGCCGATAGAGGACGCCTCCGGGCCCCTGTGCGTGTGGACCGTGTCTGCTGCGGACCTGCTCAACCAGAATGATACCCTGTGTGTCAACGTCGACATCGTGGCGGGCATCCAGGACCACGGGATGGCACCATTGACCTTGTGGCCGTCCCCTGCACAAGATGCTGTACAGGTAAGCGGATTACCGGCCATCCCGATTTCCTGGACCGTGAGCGATGTGCGGGGTACAACCGTGCTGGAAGGCAACGCTACACCGGTTGACGGAACATTGCACCTGGGCACGGACCGCTTGGCTCCGGGTACGTATGTGTTGCAATGCAAGGGGGGTGGAACGACCCTGCGAGGCCGTTTCGTAGTGCAGCATTGATCAGGCACGCAAATTGATGAATGGCGCGAACGTTAACTTCGCGCCATTCTGTTTTTCACATGTCCAAACGCTTCCTGCTTTTCCTGCTGATCGCGTGGAACGCCCTGCTCACCGGTGCCGTCATTTGGTCCCTTTCGCGATCACGCGTGCCGGATCGCCTCCTCAAGGAAAAGCTCTCCGGCATTGAATTGGACACGGTATCCCCTCAATTGGCGCCGGTCGCCTGGGCTGAGGGGGATACGCTTCCGCCGCCGGAAGCCAAGATCGCCTTCTTCATGATGGACTCCCTCCAAGCAAAGTCTGCCTTGGTGAAGGAAAGTGCCGAACGTGTCCGCAGCGAGGGACAGCGCATGGAAAACAACCTGCAGCGCGAGATGCAGAAGGCACAAGCACGCTACAATGAACTGGTGGCCAAGGACCACACCTACAGCACCCAGGCCGAGGTGAAGGCCGACCAAGCCGAGGTGGAGCAGCTCGGTGAAAAGATCCAGCGCCTGCAAGCCGATTCACAAGACAAGTTGGATGAGATGCAGGCCCGTTTCCTCAATGAGATCGCCAGCGACCTCAAGCAATTCCTGGAGGAATACAACAAACAGGCAGGGTACGACTACATCTTCAGCATCCAGGATGCCGGGCAGATCTGGGTGGGCAACAAAGCCTTGGACATTACCCCGGCAGTGGTCAAGGGCCTGAATGCCCGCCACGCACAACGCAAGCAGGCCCAGGCCAAGTAACCCGCGCCGCCCGGGATGGGGAATGCGCCGATACCCAGGGCACCTGCCCGGCCCAACAGGGGGATTCGCCTTTTGAAGGGCATCGGGGCGCTTGCCCTGATCGGTTACGCCTGTGCCGCAGCGGCGCAAACCCAGGCGGAGCAGGGGCGCAACCGCGTGGAGGTCCTCAACGCGGACCGCTGGGTGTTTGACAAGGACGTGGCCACGGGCGCGCAAAGGCTGTTGGGCCATGTACGGCTTCGGCAGGGCGGGGCCAACATGGCCTGCGACAGTGCCCATTTGTACCGGGACGACAGGGTGAAGGCATACGGAAACGTAGTGCTCACACAAGGAGATACCCTGCGGATCACTGGCGACCAGTTGGATTTTTCTGGTACGGCACAAACGGCCACCATCACCGGACAGGTCCGCCTGAACGACCCCGGCATGGTACTGGCCACCGAGGCCCTCCACTACGACCTGAAGGCCCAACGCGCGGACTATGCGGGCGGGGCACGCATCGTTAGCAGGCGTGACGCCAATACGCTCACCAGCGGAAAGGGAGCCTACGAGGCAGGGCCGCGCATCTTTACCTTCAGCGACAGCGTAGTGATCACCGGGCCGGAGGGCGTGATCCGTTCGGATTCCCTGCGGTATTACACCGGCTCCGGCGAGGCCAAGTTTCTCGGCCCCACATGGATCATCCTGGAGAACACCCGGATGTACTGCGAGCGGGGCATGTATGGCACACGCTCCGGCAAGGGCAGCTTTACACGGGCGGCCCGCATGGTGAGCGATGGCCAACGGCTTACCGGCGACAGCCTGCTGTATGATCGCCACACGGGCCAAGGGGAGGGGTGGGGGAACATCACACTGGTGGATACGATCAACCAGCTGACCGCAACCGGGGAGCGGGGCATGCACAACCAAACCACAGGACGCTCCATGATCACCGGGCGGGCCGAACTGCTGTTGCCCATGGATGCCGACACCCTGTTCCTGCATGCCGATACCCTGTTCGCCAGCATGGACAGCAGCGGCAAGCGGCTGCTGGCCCACCGCAACGTGCGCTTCTTCAAGCGAGACCTGCAGGGCGTGTGCGATACCCTTTCATACGCCATGGCCGACAGCCTGATCAGCCTTCGGGGGCAACCCTTCCTGTGGAGCGGTGCCGATCAGATCAACGGTGATACGGTGCACATCCAATTGAGCCACGGAAGGGCGGAAACCTTGCACGTGAATGGTGCCGCCTTTCTGATCGCACAAGCCGACAGCACCCACTTCGACCAAGTGGCCGGCAGCACCATGATCGGCCACTTCCATGCCGGGGAGCTCAACCGGTTGGTGGCTGACGGCAATGCCCGCACGGTATACTTCGCCAAGGAAACAAGGGATTCACTGGAGCAGGTCACCGGAGTGAACCGCGCCGACTGCAGCGTGATCCATGTGGGATTGGACAGCGGGAAGGTGAGCACGGTAACGTTCATCACCCAGCCTTCGGCCACGCTTTACCCACTGGCCCAAGCGCCGCCCGATGAGCTCCGCTTGGACGGGTTCCGCTGGAATGCGGCGGCCCGGCCTGCGGATCGCGTAGACATTTTCAGGCAAGGTCCCCCAGCCCCTCCTTCCGGTCCGTGAACCGCCCCCCCCGTCCACTACCTTCGCGCCATGCGCACGGGCCTCATCCTCGCCACGTTGTTGGCGCCGTTTTTGGTATCGGGGCAGGGGCAGTCGCGCCTGGAAAACAAGGTGCGCAAGCAACTGGACCGGGGCAAGGCCTATCCCGCCATCCGGAACGCCACGGCGCTCATCGGCAAGCAGGACAATGCCGAGTTCCGCGTCCTGCGCGCCGAAGGCTACAACATGATCGGGGAGCACGCCAAGGCCGAGGCCGATGCACGGGCCTCCCTGAAGCAGCGCCCAGAAGGCAATACGCCCGCGTTGATGCAGCTTGCCACGGCCGAGCAGGGGCAGGGCCAATGGGACAGTGCGGCCGCACACTTGCAAACCATCCTGGACCATAGCCCCGACCTGGAGGCACGCTTCCAATTGGCCACGGTGGAACAGCGCCAGGGCAAGCTGGACTCGGCCATGGCGAACATCAACCAGGCCTTGGCCCCTTTTGCGCCCGACGATGCCACGGCCACCAAGCTCCACCGCTTGAAAGGCGAGATCGCCGCCATGCTCGGAGATACCGCCCTGGCCAAGGCTGAACTGGACCGTGCCGTGAGCCTGGCCCCGTCCGATCCGGTGAACTACAACAGCCGGGCCTATTACCTGCATGCATGGCGCGGTGACCACCGCGCCGCCATCGCCGATTACGACCGCGCCATCAAACTGAACCCGAACTACAGCTATGCCTTCAACAACCGCGGATGGAGCCGGTACAAGCTGGGGGAAACGGCAAAGGGCGTGCGGGATATCGGGCGGGCCAAGCAGAAGAAAAAGAGCAATCCATACGTCTACCGGAACTTGGGGATGATCGCCTTGGAAACCGGTGACTCCACCAAGGCCTGCGCATTCTTCAGGCAGGCGCTGGACTGGGGATTCACCGCGCAGTTCGGACCCGAAGTGGAGGAGAAGATGGCGGCCAGTTGCAGCCTCCCCACCGGCAGTAAGGCCCAGCCACCGGTACAACATCCGCCGCAGGACCATCCCGACCGCAGGAACGGAACCCCGTTACCGCGCACCAACGCACCCCAATAATGGAAAAGAACCCCAGCATGATGCGCGACGGCGCGTTGGACGGACAAGTGATCGTGATCACCGGGGGCGGTACCGGACTTGGCCGCAGCATGGCCCAAGCGTTTTTGCGCCTAGGCGCCAAGGTGTGCATCACCAGCCGCAAGATCGAGGTGCTCCGCGAAGCGGCCGCACAACTGGAAAAAGAAACAGGCGGTACGGTGCTGCCCGTGGCCTGCGACGTGCGGAAGTGGCAGGAGGTGGATGCCCTGCTGAAACAAGTGTTGGACCGTTTTGGCCGGGTGGACAGCTTGGTGAACGACGCAGCGGGAAACTTCATCAGCCCCACGGAAAGGCTCAGTCCAAAGGCGTTTGAAACCATTATCGGTATCGTGCTGATGGGCTCGGTGAACTGCACCTTGGCCTTCGGGAAGCATTGGATCGAAGAGCCGCCCGCGCACCGCACCGTGCTGAACATCACCACCACGTACGCCTGGACCGGCAGCGGCTACGTGGTGCCCAGTGCCTGTGCAAAGGCTGGCGTGCTGGCCCTCACGCGCTCATTGGCCGTGGAGTGGGCCAAGTACGGCATACGCACCAACGCCATCGCGCCCGGGCCATTCCCCACCAAGGGAGCCTGGCAACGCCTGCTGCCCGGCCAATTGGTGGAGCAGTTCGATATGGCCAAGCGCGTGCCCCTGGGCCGGGTGGGCGAACACCGCGAACTTGCGGACCTGGCCGCCTACCTCGTTTCGCCCTATAGCAGCTACATCAATGGCGAGGTGGTGACCATCGACGGCGGGGAATGGCTCAAGGGTGCGGGCCAGTTCAACATGCTGGACCAAGTGGAGCCGGCCATGTGGGACGCCATCGAGCGCATGGTGCGGGGCGCCAAAAGTTGACCAAGGCACCTGCGGCCTGCGGGAAGCCGCGTTGTACGGCACCAACCTTGCAGGGATTCCGCAGGGCCACCTGCCGACAATGGCATAACAACGATCAACAATTGCACGGCGCGCAATGGCCATGCAGCCCTATCTTCGCACAACCAAAACCAAAATGCCGATGAGGACGATCAAGATTTTCACGGCCGCCCTGTTGATCAGTGTGGCCAGCGTGGCGACCGCCCAAACCAACAAGGATGCGAAAGCCTGTGCGGACATGGCCAAGGCCAAAGCGGAACTGTTGACCAAGGAACTTGCGCTCAACGATGACCAATCGGCCAAGGTGCACGATATGCTCGCCAAGAACGAAGAGAGCCTGATGGGCATGCGCGGCCATTGCGAAATGATGGAGGCCAAGGCAAAGAAACAGGATGAGGCCACCTACGCCTCCATCAATGGAATGCTCGACGAAAAGCAGCAGGTCCGCTTTAAGGAACTGCAGGCCTCGGGCAAGTTGGAATCCTGCGGCAAGGAGGGCGGCAAGGGCTGCTGCGCCGGTGGAAAGAAGGCTGACAAGGCCCAACAGGGAGACACCAAGTTGCAGAAGGCCGACAAGGTCGACAAGGTCCAAACCGGCCTGCGCGCCACGAAGGCAAGCGAATAAGGGCCACCTGCCCGATCCGGGCAACGCAAGGGCGCCTACGCCCGGAACCCATGAAAAAGGGCCGCTGTTCGCGGCCCTTTTTCATGTGCAATGTCTGCCGTCAGTCCACTTGGACCACCAAGTATTTCGATAGGCTCCAGAAAGCAGCGGCATCCTTGATCTCCAGTTTCTCCACGCGGTCCTTGCCCACCAGCTCATAGCTGCCCGCCGGGTGCGAGGTGATCAGCTTGGCTTTCTTCACATCCAAGGGGATCGAGGATACCTTGGTGAGGTCGATCTCCTTGAAGTAGGCCTTGTTCAGGTCCGTGGTCTTTAGCTTGTTCACGCTGCCGATCCCGATCACCCCGCCTTCTTTGCTGAGGATGCTGTTGTCGCGCAATTCCTTTTGCGTGCCCACGCAATACCAGGCCGCGTTCAGTTCGCCCTGTTGCACGTTCGCCTGCTGTTCCTTGTCTTGGTACATCTGGATCATGCTCGCCAAAGAGGCATTGGTACTGGCCAACTGCTCCTTGATGGAACCGATCTCCTGGTCCTTGTCGCGAATGCTCTGCTCCAGGGTGGCGATGCTCTTGGCAAGTTCCGAAAGCTTCGCATCGTCCGCAGCTGCGTTCTTTTTCATGCGCGCCACGATCTTCTTGTTTACGCTCAGCAGCGAATCGATCGCCCGCAGGTCGTCCAGGATGCCCTGCTCCATGGTGACCCCGCCTTCCACGCCCTTGTGGGCAGGTGCCAACAAGCCCTGCTTTTCACGGATCAGGCGCAGGTTTTCGGTGATCTGGTTGAAGGCGCCGAACATCTCATTGATGGTCGAATCCTTCAGGCTGCTCTGCGCAGCCACTTCCGTCCTGTTTTGCTCGAGTTGCTTGTATTGTTCACTCTGCGTAGGGTCGTTTTGGCAGGAAGAGGCAAGCAGGAGGAGCGCCCCTGCAACGGCTTTTGCGAGGTTTTTCATGGTTGTTTGGTTTGTGGGGTTCCAAGCGGCCTGGCCGCCTATGAACTGCAAAATTGCGTACTTGGGGCCAACGTTGAACGATTGGATCGAAAAAACGTACAAGCAGCGCCCATTAGGAGCACCTTTGGGCACTTGGAAATGAACACGCGCGCCACCGCATTGGTTCGTCTGGCCTGGCTGGCCTTGCTGTCGGCTGCCACCACCGTGCCTGCCGCAGCGCAGGGCAGGGGTAGCCTGACCAAGGATTTCGACAAGCTATCGGCCAAGGACCGCTCGCGCATAGCGGCCCGTGAAGCCGGAGAGGCCGCGCAGGACAGTACGTACCAAGAGGTCATGCGCCAAGGCGAGGCCCTCTTCCAGGAAAAACGGTATGAAGACGCCTTGGAACGCTTTCAGGAAGCACGCCGGCTCAGGCCCTTCAATGTGTACCCGAAGGTGAAGATCGAGGACCTGCAAGCACTGATCAAAAGGCAACAGGAGCTGACGCCGCAGCCGCGACAGGCCGAGGCGCCCGTAAAGGAGGCAGCTCCGGTGGAAAGGCCGGCACCAAGGGAAGTGCCGCAGGCCGAGGTCTTGGCGGTACCTACGCCGAAAACTGATGAGGTGCCCATTGCGGCGCCAGCCACCCCGTTGCGCCCGGTGGCAGCACCGCAAAAGTCCGCGCCTGCCGATCCCGTGCACCGGCCGGATCGCCCGGATCCGGGCCAACCGGGCGAACGCGTGTACAAGGAAGCGGGGGCTGTGGTGGTCGAGCGGGTGGTGTTGGATGACAACCGGCTTGTGACCTATAAGAAGGTGGTCCATCCCTGGGGACACACCTTTTATTTCAAGGAGGGCCGGAGCATTCCGGACTGGCAGTGGGCCGAGCGGTTCAGCGAATAGGCCCGCAGACCAGGTGTACCGGCATATCCAGCAAGGCCTTGTAGTCGCTGCCAGCTTCCTGCATGTCCAGGTCGTCCGCCTCGTAATGCCATACCAGTTCCACCGTGCCGGGGTAGGCGTGGTGCAGGCCATCGAACAACTTCAGCAGGTCCAGGAGGTACTTGGCGGTGCTTGAGTTGAAGTACTCCAGGAAGATCTGGACCGTGGTGTGCGCGGCGGGTTGTCCCACGTAGGCCTCGGCACGATCGAGCAGCGGGCGGAAAAAAGCCTCGGTATTCTCGTGGATGGAGCAGCCTTCCATGCGCAAGGTGCCGCCTTGTGGGTCAAAAGCCACCTCGGGCGTCCTATCGGTACCGGCCAAACGGATGCTTTCCATGGAAGCGCGAAGATAGGCGGCTCCTGGATCCACCCCGCCGGACAAGGATGTGCGGGATGTGGAGCAATTTTTCACTTATCTTCAGGCCCGAGGAAACAACCCTGCTGCCATGGCCATGAAGAACATCCTCGTCCCATACGATTTCTCGGATTGTGCCACCGATGCCCTCCGCGTGGCAGCCAAGCTGGCCCGGCTCAGCGGAAGCATGCTGCACCTGGTGCACGTGTATGAGGACATGGGCGATTTCCACTCCAGCAACCACTGGAAACGCGACGATATTGAGCAGCGCCTGGACCAGGTGCCGGAGATGCCCTTCCTGAAGGGCTTGCCCATGAAACGCTTCATGCTGCGCCAATTCGGCATCACCGAGATGTTCCGCAACAAGCATTTGCGCGGCATGGACCTGATCGTGATGGGGAGCAACGGGGCGCGCGGCATTGCCGGCATGGTCGGCTCCAACACCCAGCGCGTGGTACGCATAGCCCCGATGCCCATCCTGGTGATCAAGCACCAAGTGGAGGACTTCGATGTGAAGGACCTGGTCTATGCGTCCAACTTCACGGAGAAGGACATTGAAAAGTTCGACGAATTCCGCCCCTTGGTGGAGCTTTTCAAGCCCAAGGTCCACCTGCTGAAGGTGAACACGCCCGCCTCCTTCGAGCGCAGTGCGGATACGTACAAGGCCATTGACCGCTTTCTACAGCGCTACGAACTGCGCAAGTTCAGCACCACCATCTACAACGACCTTTCCATCGAGGAAGGCATCCTCAACTTCGCCCGGGGCATCGATGCGGACATGATCGCCATGGCCACCCACGGGCGAAAGGGCTTCTTCCACGTGGTGAACGGAAGCGTTACCGAGGATATCGTCAACCGGACGAACTTCCCGGTGTTGAGCGTGAAGTTGTGAACCGGCCACCAAGGCTTGCCCGTTCGCTTATCTTAGCGCTGCCAATCAACGACAGATGAAATTTCTGCACAGGAAGTACCCGGCCAAACGCGGTGAAGCCATTGAAGTGCATCTGAATGCCGCAGCCATCGTAAAGTTCATGACCGCAAAGGAGTTCAAGCATTACGGGGCCGGCCGTACCCATACGTACTACAGAGGGCAAGCCGTAGCGGAGGGAATACGCTTTGTGCTGCCCTTCGATGGCATATGGCATGCCGTGGTGGAGAAGGGCAATGGCGAGGTCACGGCTTCCTGCAAACATTGCCCCCCAGCACCTGGGCTTGAACAGCCGGTGTTGGAACAGGAAGGGGCGGAAGCCGCTAGCTGAGGCTGACATTACTTGATTTGAACCCGCCCAAGATGCCCTACACCAAGGAGGACGAACTGGTCAACCTGCTCAGGGGCCAGGCTTCCATCATGCAGGAAGTGCATGAAATATTGGAACAAGAGGAAAAGCAGGATGAACTGGTGCGCGCGTCCATCAAATCCTGCATGAAGCACCGGGAGCACGCGGTTCCCGGGCTTGATGGTTCGCGGGTCTTCGGCATTGCGGACATCCGGCGGATCTGCATCCGGTTCCGGCTGCGCTTTCTGCCTTCGGGTCGTTTCAAGGGCGCGATCCCGCAAGGGGCCATTACGGCGGTCCGGCAATTGGAACAGGTGGCCGGCCAGCCCATGCGGAGCTTCATGATCATGGCTCCGGCCAGCCGCTTCCGGTTGTGCGATTGCGATGCAGACCCCCTGCTGTTCGTCCCCGTGGGCAACGGCCAATACTATTTGGTGCACCGGTGGGGCCGCGAGATCGGCCCGTTCCGAGCCGCCTTGGGCTGGCCTGTGCGGAACTGGAAGCACTTGGCCGTAACCGCGTTGGCAGTAGCAGCAATCGTTGCTGCCTTGGTGCCCACCGCGTGGATCACTCCCGAGGCGGGGGCAAGCTGGTGGGGCAGCTACCGCTTTGGCATGTTCTTCTGTACGGCCATGCTCGCCGGTGCGGCCACCACCTTGGCTTGGTTCACCTCCTTCGGGCAGTTCAGCACCGAGGCGTGGAACAGCAAAACGTTCAACTGAGCAACTGGCCGGTTCAACCCCGGGCCGGGATTTCCCCGGGTGAAGCTTGTTCTTCCATCTTGCACACGCACGATGTGCGGAACCAATGCTTGAGCGCCTCGCGCTCCTCGGGGATCAGTCGGCGGAATGCCTTGCGCATCTCCTTGCGGAAAACGGCTTGGTCCGCAAAGCTGATCTTGGACAGGACCTCCTTGTAATAGTCGATCAACGGTTTACCCATGAGGGATGGTGTTACGCCCCGAAGGCGGGCAATGTTGCGGTTTGGATGCACGGACACCCCGAAAATTACGGGCGGGAAGTGCTGCGGATCGTGATGATCCTTACCCACAGGGTGGCAGGCACTGTGGAACAAAAAGCCGGGGCCGCCCTTTTTTGGGACGGCCCCGGGTTCAATTGTCGGCAGAAACGGCTCACTCAGCCAATGGTGATCTGCTTGGGCGTGGGCTTCACCTCCGTCTTTTTGGGGATGCTCACCATCAGTACGCCGTTGCGGTGCTCCGCACTGATCTGCTCGGTATCCACCAGTTCGGGCAGGCGGAAGCTTCGGCTGAAGGAATGGCGTGTGAATTCACAGCGCGTGTAACGCTCGTTTTCCTTGAGATTCTCTTGCTCCTTGTCCGCGCTGATCGTCAGCACGTCCTGTTCCAGGTTCAGCTTCAGTTCATCCTTGCCGTAGCCGGGCGCTTGCACCTCCAGCTTATAGGTCTTTTCATCTTCCAAGATGTTCACCCTGGGCAGCGAACGCCTGGTGGTGGAGCCGCCTGCAAAGGGGTCCATCTCGCCAAAGAAACGATCCCATACATCCGTGAACGGCCGAAGGTTAGTGGTCGGGAACATGAGGTCTTTCGTGTAGGTCATGACGTGGTTGGTTTTCGTTGTTGTTGCACTTGGGTGCGCTGTCGAACGATCCAACTCAATGCCATAGGGGAGATCCTGCCGGAAGGGCACTTCCCATAATGCGCGCAATGCCATAATGACACGCTGCCGCCCTGTGTTGCGCCAAATTGGCTTATTGTGCCAGGAAGAGGTAGGTAATGGTGCCCCGCTGGGGCTGAGGGGCGTTGGCGGCGCTGCTGAAGCGTGCACCATTAGCTGAAGCCAAGGCATGCACGCGCATGCACTCGCTGGAGGTGGTGCTGGCCTCGCGGTCGAGTTCGGCTTTTAGCACGGTACCGGTTCGGTCCACGGCTACGTGCACTACCACCTTCCCACCTCCTTTGCATAGGTACGCGGGAACCTCCAGCACGATGTCGGTACGATCCTTCAGGTCGTACGAGACGGTGGTGAGGCCTTCCACCTTCACGGGCTTGGGCTTCTGGTCCATGTAGTTGCGCTTGTCGAACTTGCTGGGATCCAGTTCTGGCATATCGATTTCCTTGCCATCGGCCTTTCGCTTATCGGCCAAGCGGTCAAATTCCGCCTGCTCCATGCTCTTCAGGTCGCTCTCGATGTGCTGGGCCATGCGCTCCTGCGCAGCACGGGACATGGTGGGGGAAGCGGTGATGTTGCTCGCCAAATTGGTCACCTGTTGGCTGCCCACGACATCCTGTTGCGGCAGGTGCTCCTGCTCCTCGGGCAGCGGCTGGTCATCCGTGAATTCCATCAACAGGGGTTCTTCCCGCGGGGCCACCTCGGTCCGCTGAAGGATGCTGATGTTCAATACCAGCAGCAACAGTGTGTGCAGCAGCAGCGTGCCGATGATGCCGTACTTGTGCCGGTCGAACAGGTCGAGGGAACGGTCGATCAAGGACATGGTAGGGGCAAGTTAAATGCTGCAAGACCCGGGCCGTTTACCGCAAGCGGATCCGCCATTCCGGCGGCCACCGGTTGTTCCAGCGGTTGCCGGCGCCATGAACCCAGCCAAGCCCCAGGTTGCGGTAACGGACCAATGCCGTTCCGGCGGCATGGGTGGCGGGGATCGGTTCACCCCTGAGGAAGCCTAGGGCCTGGCTGCTGTCCAAGTCCAACAGGTTGAACTGCCCATGGTCCAGCATGCCGTTCAGTGCTAGTGCCGGGTGCGGCATCCAAGTACCACCCTTGTGCACGGCTACCGGGCTTCCGGGGGCTATGCACCGGACCGTTCGGGCCAACCGGGACACCAAGCTGTGCCATCGTGCACCAACGGCGAACAGGGTATGGCCCCTTTCCACCGGGCGGAATGCTTCCGGATCGTGCAGCCACTGGTCCGCGGGGTGGGGCAGTGCATCCGGTGGAGCGGCACCCCCTTGGGGAACTGCGGCCCCGGGCTTGTGCAGAAGGGCAAGGAAGAAGCCTTCCCCCCGCACCCGGTGCGGCCAGCAACGCAACCCGCCGTTCGATCGGGAAACGCCCCATTGCGGGTCAATCGGAATGGTCCAATGCTCGGCGCCGCGCTGTGCCAGACGGTGCACTTGGTCTTCGTTCTCGCAGGTCTCCCATGTGCAGGTGCTGTACACCAGAAAGCCCCCCGGGGCCAGCAGGTCCCATGCGGCGTCCAAGATGTGCTGCTGGCGGGTGGCGCATGTTTTCACCAGGTTGGGGCCCCATTGCGCACGGGCCTGCGGGTCTTTGCGGAACATGCCTTCGCCGGAGCAGGGGGCGTCCACCAGCACCAGGTTGCAAAAGGGGCCCATGGGCAGAAAGGCCGCTGGTTCCGCACCGGTCACTACGCTGTTGGAATGGCCCCATTTCCAGAGGTTTTCGGCAAGGGCGGCCTGCCTGTTGGGCACCGGTTCATTGCTGATCAGCAAGGCCTCCCGGGGCAGCAAGGCGGCCAGGTGGGTGGATTTTCCCCCCGGCGCGGCGCACAGGTCCAATGCAATGGGGTTCCGCGGCAATGTGGTGCACGCACGAAGGGCTTGGCCGAGCATCATGCTGGAGGCTTCCTGCACGTAATACGCACCGGCATGCAACAGGGGGTCCAGCGTGAAGCGTGGCCGTTCGGGCAGGTAGCGCCCTTGGCTGCACCAAGGCACGGGCTCGCCCTGCACGTCCGTTGGTTTGGACGGGTTCAGGCGGATGCTCACCGGGGGCGGCAACTTTAGTGCGTCCAGCAGTTCATCGGCCTCCGCCCCCAGCAATTGCTGCACGTGCGGCGGAATTTCCACGGGTACCTGCCGGGGCGGTTTCCCCGCCGGTCGCGTGGCGGCCATGCACGGATCAACGCGTGACGGGGGCGGCATCGCGCACCAGTGTGGCGGTGCGGTCCGGGCCCACGGATACGATGCGCACCGGTACGCCGACGGCCTGCTCGATGAAGGCGATGTATGCTTCGCACTCCGGCGGCAGGGGTTGTGCGGCATCCAAGGTAGGCCAACCCTTGAGGTCGGCATACACGGGTTCCAAGGCGTTGGCCAGCTCAAAGGGGAAGCTTTGGCGGATCTTGCCGCCGGAGCGGTAGCCCGTGCATACCCGTACGCGGTCCATGCCGCTGAGCACATCGGCTTTCATCATGGCCAGTTCCGTCACCCCGTTGATCATCACGGCGTAGCGCAGTGCGGGCAGGTCCAGCCAGCCGCAACGGCGCGGCCTGCCGGTGGTGCTGCCGAATTCATTGCCGGCCTTGCGGATGGCCTCGCCGATGGCATCGTGCAGTTCCGTGGGGAACGGGCCGCTGCCCACGCGCGTGCAGTAGGCCTTGAAGATGCCGATGACCTTGCCGATCATCGAGGGCCCCACGCCCAGGCCGATGCATGCACCCGCACTGATCGTGTTGCTGGAAGTAACGAAAGGGTAGGTGCCGAAGTCGATGTCCAGCAAGGTGCCCTGTGCACCTTCGGCCATCACGGAACGCCCGGCGTTCAACTGTTCGTGCAGCCAATGTTCGCTGTCCACCAGGTTGAAACCGCGCATGGCTTCCACGGCCTTCAGCCATTCCTGCTCCCGGCTGCGCCACTCGGGCTGGTGGTCGTGTATGGCGAACAGGCGCTCGTGCTTGGCCACCAGCGCACGGTAGCGCTCGTGGAAGTCGGGCTGCTCCAGGTCGCCCACCCGCAGGCCGTTGCGCCCGGTCTTGTCCATGTATGTTGGGCCGATGCCCTTGAGGGTGCTGCCGATCTTGCCCGCGCCCTTGTCGGCTTCGCTGGCGGCGTCCAAGGCCCGGTGGGTGGGCAGGATCAGATGGGCCCGGCGGCTGATCAGCAGGCGGGAACGCACGTCCACGCCGACCTCTTCCAAGTGTTGCACCTCCTGCATGAACGTAACCGGGTCGATGACCACCCCGTTGCCCACCAAGTTCCACACGTTGTTGCGGAACACCCCGCTGGGGATCGTGTGCAACACGTGCTTCTTCCCGTCGAAGATGAGCGTGTGCCCGGCATTGGGCCCACCCTGGAACCGCGCGATCACGGCATACTCCGGTGCCACCACGTCCACCACCTTGCCCTTGCCCTCGTCACCCCATTGGGCGCCAAGGATCACATCCACTTTGCCCACCATGGTTCAGGCTTGCAACTTGGCCAAGGCCTGCTCCACCGTGTCCAGAATGGGAAACACGGTATCGAGCTTCGTAACGACGAACAATTGCCGCACCCCCTGCGATACGGCGGCCAGCAGTACCTGCCCACCGGCCTTGCGGGTGCTCGTGAGCACGCTGATCATGATGTTGAGCCCCGTGCTGTTCATGTACACCAGTTCCGCCATGTCCAAGATCACGCTAACGCCCTCATGGCCTTTGAGGTGTTGGTCGAGGGAGCTCATCAACTGGTCGGCCTGCTGCTGGTCCATCAGGCGGCCCTTGAGATGGAAGACTTTGGCGCCCGGCCGGTCGCTGATGTCGAGGCTGAAGGCGGGTTTATCCGTTGCTGTGGGGGTCATGGTTGTGGTTGCGTTCTTGAATGCAGTCGGGGCAGAGCCCGTAGATGTGCATGGCGTGGTGGCTCACCTCGAAGCCCATCACTTCGGTCACCGTGTTGCGGATATGCTGGATGCGCGGATCGCAGAATTCCATCACCTTGCCGCAGTTGGTGCAGATCACGTGGTCGTGCTGGTGGAAGGTGTGCGCGCGCTCGAATTGCGCCTGGTGCGACCCGAACTGGTGCTTGCGCACCAGCTTGCAATCCAGCAGCAGTTCCATGGTGTTGTACAGCGTGGCCCTGCTGACGCGGTATTTCTTCCGCTTCATCGATACGTAGAGCCGCTCGATGTCGAAGTGGCCGGGCTGTGCGTAGATCTCGCTGAGTATGGCAAAGCGCTCGGGCGTCTTGCGATGCCCTTGCTTCTCCAAGTAGTCACTGAAGATGTGCTGCACGTCCTGCTGAACGTCGGGTGCCATGATCACGTGGCGAAGGTAGCTCGCCCGGGGTTGGTATTGAAATGGCCCGGGCATGCCCGCTGCGATCAGGCCGGGAATAGCTGATAGGCGCAGGTTCCCCAAGCTCTTCGTTGCCGTGCTGGGGCGCAGCTGATCATCCCCGATGGCACCGTCGGGGCGCCGGGGCAACAACTATTCCACCACCAGGGATGCTGTGCTGTGCCGCCCTTCACGGTCGGTGGCCACCAATTGGTAGAGGCCGGCATCCCACTGGCTTACGGGGAGGTCCAAGGTCCGGTCCCGGGTGCTCTGCTGCCACACCAGTGCGCCGCGCACATCGTACACCGCCACGTCCACCGCTCCCTTGGGCGTGCTGTGCACCAGCACCGTGGCCAGGTCTTTGGCGGGATTGGGGAACACATGCAGGGCCAAGGGCGGTGCGGCTTGCTCGGCCACTCCCACGGCGCTGGCATCCAGCCATTCCACGTAGCTGTAGTTCAGGGTGATCAGCGAAGTAAGCGTGTCCGACACGATGCGCATCACGGGGTACTTGCCCCACAAGGGATAGAACGCCGTCTCATTGTGGACGTGGGCGATGTTGAGCGGCATCCCGCTTACCGTGAGCGGGATGGATTCCTGCATGCGCGTGGTGACGCGCAGCACTTCCACCGTATCGGCCCCGCCCGGCATCACCACCCGGCCCCAGGCATCGGCCAAGCCGCTCACGGCTCCGTCGCGCTGGCCCGTAGTGGCATCGCCCACTACGGTGAACGTGCCACTGAACAGGTCCGTCCATGTGCCTTGGAAGCTCAATGGCAGCATGAGGTCCAGCGCGTTGTTGGTATAGTTGGTGGCCAAGTGGTAGTCGGTGCCCATGGCCGTGATGGTCTGCGTATCGCCCACACGTTCCAGGCCACTGGCGCCTTGCTTGTAGAAAACGGTGTCCTGGCCGCCATTGGTAAGGACGAACTGCGCGCCGGGGTATTGACCGCCGTTCGACACGGTGGCGGGATCGATCCATTGGTAGGTTTCCGTCCCGGTGCCCGCCAGGGTGTTGAAGTTGAACAGCATGTCGGCACCTCCCGGGCCAGGGGGGAGGTACGCCGCGCGATGCACCGGATAGGACCGGCCGTTGATCGGTACGTTGCCCGGGCTTACCAAGGTGATCTGCGCCCCGGCATGGAGCACAAGCAGAAGGGAAACGGGCAACAGGGCGTATCGGACGGGCTTCATCGATCGGTTGATTTTATGGGATGCAAACCTAAGACAGGCTTGGCGTAAAGATCGTTGCCTCAGCAGGGCTCCCGCCGCTTCATAACTGCGCCTGGCGGCGCTTGTCCGATCCTTGGGCGAACCACGGATCCACACGGATGGACACGGATAGCGAACGTTTCCGGGTATTTGACGCAAAGGCGTGGCCCACTTCCCACATCGTGTATTGATCAATGTTCCACTGGCATCCGCCGGGGTGCATGCACCGCGCCTTTGCAAAGCCTTCGGCAGAGCAAGGCCCGTGGTTGGGCATACGGGAGAGTCGTGACCGCAGGGCGCGCAAGACCCGAAGGCCCTGGTTGCCCCAGGGAGCAGGTCAGGCCATCGTGCGGGCCGGATTGGGCCGTTCGGGCTTTCCTTCGTCCCTTTGCCACCCTTATCTTCAACCATGCGGCACAGTGTTAGCGAAATCACCGCCATTATCCGCGACCGGCGGAGCATCCAACCCAAGGACTTCAGTGCGCGCGAGGTGCAGCGCGAGATCATCGACCAGGTGCTGGGCAACGCCGTGTGGGCGCCCACGCACGGCATGACCCAACCGTGGCGCTTCACGGTGTTCACCGGAGAAGCCCGCAAACGCCTGTCGACGTTCTTGGGCGCGGAATACCAGCGTATGACCCCACCGGAGCGCTTTCTCCAGCGCAAGTTCGACAACCACGTGCAACGGCCCCTGCAGAGCAGCGTGGTGGTGGCCTTGGGCATGGAACGGGATCCCAACGGCAAGATCCCGGTGCAGGAGGAGCAATATGCCCTGGCCTGTGCGGTGCAGAACATGTACCTCACCTGCACGGCGTTCGGCTTGGGCGCTTTTTGGAACACCGGCGCCGTGATGGTCGGCGATGCGATGCGCGATTTCCTGGGACTGGGGCCGCAGGGCCATTGCCTCGGCCTCTTCTACATGGGCTACCCGGCGGTGGAGTGGCCCAAGGGTTATCGCAAGCCGCTGCCTGAGGTGGTGCGCTACATAGAGGCTTGACCGGCACGGGAAAGAAGTATCTTCACCGGCATGCGCCTGCATTATCCCGCCAAGGTGCTCCTGGCCTGGGGAGAGGCCATCTCGGGGAACGCGGAGCTGCGCGATTGGCTCACCCGCAACGGCTACCCGGAACTGGGCATCTTTGTTTTTGCGCTGCACTTGAAAGCGGATGCGCGCAAGTGGCTGATGGAGAACGGCCACCAGCACCTGATGGCGGTGATCAGAGGAATTGAAGGTGATGCGAAAGCCTTGGATTGGTTGGACCACCATGGCCTGCAGGTGTTGCGGAAGGTGGCCGAATGCGGCGGCGATGAGCAGGCATTCCAATGGTTGCTTCAACGGCAACACCGCGAATTGGCCATGCTGGGCTTGAAGATGTGGTCGGTGAAAATGCAGATCGAGGAAAACCACCGGGACCCGCACAAGTATCCACGGGAGTGAGGGGGGTGCGCGGGGAATGCGGCAAGGCCGGGCGCTTGATGCCGGAAAGCTGAACGCCCGGGGCCCCCGGCCACCCGCTCAGTCAATGTCATTTGGTTAAGGGAGGAAGAGCACTGTTGTAGCACAGGCTTCCAGCTTGTGGAACGACAACATCGCAGGCTGGAAGCCTGCGGCCCATGATCCGTTGATAAATCCTCCCTTAACTGAAAGACATTGCCCGCTCAGTGGTCAATGCGCTCCACGCTGCGCACCTCGGGCACGCTGCGGAGCTTCTCCACCAGGGAGTGCAAGTGTTCGGCATCGTGCACATACGCCATCACCTTGCCCTCGAAGATGCCGTCCTTGCTTTCGAAGCTGATGCTGCGCATGTTCACGTTGCTCTCGTGGCTGATGATGTTGGTGATGCGGTTCACCAGGCCCACCGCGTCGATGCCGCTGAACTGGATGCCCGCCAGGAACTCCACGCTGTCCTTGCCCTTCCAACGGGCTTTGACGATGCGCATGGCGAAATTGCTCATCAGCTGCACGGCGTTGGGGCAGTTCACGCGGTGGATGCGTATGCCTTCCGGGGTGATGAAGCCGAACACGTCGTCGCCGGGGATCGGGTGGCAGCACGGCGACAGCTTGTACTCCATGTTCTGCACGTCGTCACCGATCGTCAAGGTGCCGCCGGCCGTGCCGCGGATCTCGCCCACGATCTCCTCCAAGGGGCGCTCGTCCTTGGGCCGCACGCCCTTGGGCAGCACCAAGCGCCCGTTCTTCACCGGGGGCGGGGCCATGGTTTCCAGGTTGAACCGCTCGCGCGCGATCTTCCAATACAGGTCGGTGGCCGAAGTGGCCAGCAGATGGTCGGCCAGGATGTTCACGTTTTCATCGTTCACCTTGGCGCCCCATGCCCTGAGCTTGTGCTGCACGGCTTCCTTGCCCACGATGGCCAACTTGCCCTTTTGCTCCCGCAGGGCCTGTTTGATCTTGTGGCGTGCACTGGCGGTAACCACATAGTTGAGCCATTCGGCCTTGGGCTGCTGCTTGCGGCTGGTGATCACCTCCACCTGGTCGCCATTGCGCAGCGGGTGGCTCAGCGGCACCAGCTTGTGGTTCACCTTGGCGCCGATGCAGCGGCGGCCGATCTGGCTGTGGATGTCGAAGGCGAAATCCAACGCGGTGGCACCCACGGGCAAGTTGCGCATTTCCCCCTTGGGGGTGAAGACCATGATCACATCATTGAAGAGATTGAGCTTGAAATCCTGCACGAAATCCAAGGCGTTGGATCCCGGGTCGGACAACATTTCGCGGATTTTGTTCAGCATGCCTTCCATGGCATGCACATGCTCTTCCTCGCCTTTATAGCGGTAGTGGGCGGCCAAGCCCATTTCGGCCACTTCGTCCATGCGGCGGCTGCGGATCTGCACTTCCACCCATTTGCCCCCGGGGCTCATTACGGTGGTGTGCAGGCTCTCGTACCCGTTGGCCTTGGGCATGCTGATCCAGTCGCGCAACCGGTCCGGGCTGGGCTGGTAGTAGTCGGTGACGATGGAGTACACCTTCCAGCAATCGGCTTTTTCGAGCTCTGGCTTGCTGTCCACAATGATGCGCACGGCGAAAAGGTCGTACACCTCGTCGAAGGTGACGTGCTTGGTCTGCATCTTCTGCCAGATGCTGTAAATGCTCTTGGGGCGCCCCTTGATCTCGAAGTCGAAGTCCTCTTTTTCCAGGGCTTGGCGAATAGGCAGGATGAAGCGGCTGATGAATCGCCGCCGCACTGTTTCACCCTTTTTCAGCCGGTGCTCAATGTCGTGGTACACCTCGGGTTCCTTGGCGCGCAGGGAGAGGTCTTCCAGTTCGCTCTTGATGCCGTAAAGCCCGAGCCGGTGCGCCAAGGGGGCGTACAGAAAGAGCGTTTCACTGGCGATCTTCAACTGCTTCTCCCGGCTCATGCTTTCCAGGGTGCGCATGTTGTGGAGCCGGTCGGCCAGCTTGATCAAGATCACCCGCACGTCCTGCGCCAGGGTGAGCAGCACCTTGCGGAAGTTCTCCGCCTGCATGCTGTCGGTTTGCCAATTGACCCCGCTGATCTTGGTGAGCCCATCGATGATGGTGGCCACCGTATCGCCGAACACGTCGCGCACATCCTCCAAGGTGAGGTCGGTGTCCTCCACGGTGTCGTGCAGTAAAGCTGCCACCACGCTGGTCACGCCCAGGCCAATCTCTTCCGCACAAATGCGGGCCACCGCAATGGGGTGGTAGATATAGGGTTCGCCACTCTTTCGGCGCTGGTCCTTGTGGGCCTCCATGGCAATGTTGAAGGCCTTGCGGATCAGGCGCGTGTTCTCCGAGGTCCGCTCGCCGCGCACCGAACGCAGCAACCCGCGGTAGCGCCGCAGGATCTGTTCCTTTTCCGCCTCCAGGTCAATGGCGGGCATTTGCTCCACGGTGTCTGGCATTTCCCAAAAATACAGGTTGTATGGTTCGGCCGGGTTCCCCACGCAAAGGGTTCAACCGGCAGGCAGGATCTCTCCGCGCACCTCGCCGAAGCCGATGCGCAGGCCGTCCCGTTCGCAATGCCCCTGGATGACCACCGTGTCGCCGTCCTCCAAGAATTTGCGCTGGCTACCGTCGGCCAAGGTGAGCGGCTTGGTTCCCCGCCAGGTGAGTTCCAACAGGCTGCCGAAGCTGCCGGCGTCCGGGCCGCTGATGGTGCCGCTGGCCATTACGTCGCCCGCCCGCACGTTGCAGCCGTTCACCGTGTGGTGGGCCAGCTGCTGGGCCATGGTCCAGTACAGGTACTTGAAATTGGTGTGGCAGATCGTCGTTTCGAGCCCATTCTTGGGGATGATGGAGGCTTCCAGGCGGATGTCGAAGCTGCCAGGGCCGCGGGTGCGCAGGTAGGGCAGCGGCTCCGGGTCTTGGGCCGGCCCGTTGGTCCGGAACGGTTCCAAGGCGTCCAGCGTCACGATCCACGGGCTCATGCTGCTGCCGAAGTTTTTACCGAGGAAGGGGCCTAAGGGCACGTACTCCCAGCTTTGGATATCGCGCGCGCTCCAGTCGTTGAAGAGCACCATGCCGAAGATGTGGTCTTCGGCCTCGTCGGTGGTGATGCGTTGGCCCAAAGGCTTGCCCTGAAAGGTGATGAAGGCCGTTTCCAGTTCTATGTCCAGCTGGTTGCTGGGCCCGAAAACCGGTGGTTCGTCCGCGTTGGGGCGCATCTGGCCCATGGGGCGCTGGATGGCGGTGCCGCTGATCACCACGGAGGAAGCCCGCCCGTGGTAGCCTACGGGCAGGTGGAGCCAATTGGGCATCAGTGCGTTTTCCGCCCCGCGGAACATCGTGCCCACGTTGGTGGCATGTTCCCGGCTGCTGTAGAAGTCGGTGTAGTCGCCCACTTCCACGGGCAGGTGCATGGTCACCTCATCCACGGGCATCACGGCCTCTTCCACCACGCGCTTGCGGTCGCGCAGGAAATCATTGTCCTCCCGGAACAGCTCGATCAAGTGACGGCGCAAGCGCCGGATCCCCGCCTTCCCGTGCGCCATCAGTGGGTTTAGCACGGGCGCCGAGAACACGCCGGGGTCGATCCCAAGCCCGTTGAGCAGATCGGCTTCGGCCAACGCCCGCAGATCGATCACCCGGTTGCCGATTCGCGTGCAGGGGCGAGGTGGCCGGGTGCCGCTGCTGCAAATGCCGAAGGGAATGTTTTGGATGGGGAAATCACTGCCGGCGGGTGCGTCGATCCAGGAACGCAGGTTGTGGAGGTCCGCCGAATTGCTCAGGTCGCTCATGCCGCAAAGGTCGCTTGCAACCGGCGGATGATGCAAGATCGAAGGCCCGGCCGCCCATTAATGCACGGCCACCACCTGGTACGCAATGATCGTTTTCCGGTAGGTCCTGTTGAGGCTCCAAGGCAACTTCGCGTAACCCGAGGCATACATGCCGGCAAATTGTTCCACGTTGAAGAAGGTGGCCGGGCTGGCCGGTTCCACCCATTCGGCCAGGGGCTCCATGTCGATGTTGGCCGCCACCGCCTGGACATCGCAGTCCTGGGGAACCACCAGGATGTCGCCCACGTGCACGTCGCTGGTGAGCGTTCCGTAAACGGACATGCCGGCGTGTTGCGAGTACCATTGCCAACCCCAATGGCCCAGGCTCCAGACGGTTCCCGATGTGCGATCGCGCAATTGCGCCGCGATCATAGGTGCGCTTTTGCGGAAAAAGCCCGCATACGCTTTGTCCGAAACGGTGAGCAGCACCCCCAGCACGGCGGTACAGGCCACGGCGAGCACCTGCGTGCGCACCGGGACCAGGTCCAAGGCGGGGGCGATCAACAAGAGTACCGGCGGTATCAGCAGAAGCACATGGCGGGTGGCCAAGAACGGGGAAAACAGGATCAGGAAGGACCCGAAGCCGACGGCCCAAGCGGCCAAGATCCAATTGTCCGTAGTGGACGGCCCCATGGAGCGGGGGAGGTAGCGGACGCAAAAGGCGATTATGAACAAGCCGTTCAGGGCGAAGGCAAATCGGCGCAGGATCAGGTTCATGCCTGCCTCCCCGATGCTTCCCGTGTATACCAAGGCGGCCAGAAGGCAGGCAACGGCCAATGCGGCCAACCAGGCGGGGAAGATCCATGGTGCCGTGCGCTTGAAGAGGGCGGGCAGGAATGCCGGGGTGAAGGGCGCAATGGCTCCGAAGGCCACCGACAAGGAGAGAGCGCGGAACATGAGCCCGTTCCAGGACGGATCGCCTGCTTGGCGGCCGAACAGGTGCACGTTGCCGAACTCGTGCAGGTTCCAGGCGGACCAGCCCGCCAGCAGGGCCACGGGGATCAGGACCATGGGCAGCCAGCGCCACTGCCGGCGCAGTGCCAAGGCCAGTAGGAACACCACCAGCAAGGGCAGCGCGGTGTATTTGATCGCCAGTGCGGCGGCCAGCGCAAGGCCGGCCAACGCATAACGCCGACCAGTGGGAAAGCGGCGGGGCACAAGAAGCAGGTCGGCGAACAGCAGGGTCATCGCCAACAGCGGGGTGTCGGTCATCAACCCTTGGTTGACCATGAAGGCGGGGCAAAGGGCGAACAAGGCGGTAAGCAGCACGGCATGGCGCGGGGACCGGTGGCGTGCCAAGCGGTAAAAGCACACCAAGGCGAGCAGGGTGAACAGGCTGCGCATCAGATGCATTGGCACTTCGGTGTAGCCGAACAGATGGCCGGTGAGCGCCACCAAGTAGAAAAATCCGGGAGGTTGGTTGAAATGGTGGATCGGTTCCGGATCATCGCCCCAGTTCACCATGCCGCTCATGGGCGTGGCGGGGTGGTGCTCGATCCATTGGGCCGCATACAAATGGAAGGCATCATCAATATGGAACGCCTTGTTCACGTCCATGGCCGTAACAAATACCCATAGCACAAGAATGATCAACGTGGAATTGCGCGGGGATACCAAGGACATTGTTCCGCAAGATGCGAATTACACCGGAGCCGTGAAACGGACCAGGAGGTCCGGCGTTACATCCGCGGCCCGGCGCCAGCGCCCTTTGTTACCGCTGTCCATGCAACGCCATGCAGCGGGGATGGCGCGCTCCAGGGGCCTTTGGGGGCGGAACGGCCGGGGGACTTCCTATGGTTTTCCCCTGCCGATCAACACGCCGAGCACCACCTGTTCCTCGATGAAGTAAAAATGCTGCTTTGCCCGCTCATCGGCCGTGCCGGTGGTCAGCACGTCGGGAAGGTTGATGAAGCCTGCATGCACCCGTGCCCGGACGAAGATGCGGTCGTGAACGAGCGCGAAGATGCCCGCTTGCGCACCGATGCCGTAACCGGCCAAATGGAACCTGTTGTTGAGCCCTTCGCCGAAGAGGCGCACGTCGGTGCGGGGGATCACGGGGCCCGCAAAGAGACCCGGGGTGAAATACAGGGCATGGAGGCCATTGCCACTGTGCCATAGCCGGAGGTAGTGGTCCAGCTCCACGGAAAGGAGGTTCAGGCCGTCCGTGTGCTCGTAGGTGAGCAGGTCCGGGGTCAGGTCCAACTGGCCGGAACCCGCGTATTGCCTGCCGTTACCATCGTCGCCGAGGTGGCCGGTATATGCGACCTGTTGTCCCCGCACCATCACGTATTTCATGTGGTCCAGGCCTATGGAAATGCTCCACCGCTCGCTTGGGAACCAGCCCGCACGGTAGTTGTACTGTGGGATCCACAAGTACTTAGGGTTGAAGTAACCGTTCAGGGAGAAGGGCTCTGGCCGGTCCTTGGCCACCACGCTGTTGAGGGTAAAGTCGTAACCGGGGCCTGTAAAGCGGATGTCGCTGGTGGAGAATTGTGCGCGGTTGTAGCCCCATTGCAGAAAAACGCGGTGCCGCAAATGCGGCCCGTCCTGGCCGAATGCACCTGCCGTTGCCGCCATCAGGGCGGCGGCCACCATCCAGCGGCGGGCGGCGGGAAACTTTCCGGAGACCATGAAGTGCAAGGTGCGGGCCGGAGGCTCACCAGCCGAACAAGGGCTTCAGGCGCATCATGCCGTTCACTTGGAAGCGGATGCGGGCCAGTTGTGCGGCATCGTCCCGTTCCTTGATGGCGCTGTCGATCAGTTCGGTGATCTGGATGCAGTCCTGCACGTTCAGGCCCCGCGTGGTGACCGCGGCGCTGCCGATCCGGATACCGCTGGTAACAAAAGGGCTTTCGGTATCGAAGGGCACCATGTTCTTGTTCACGGTGATGTCCACCGCGCCCAGCACCGCCTCGGCCTGCTTGCCGGTGATGCCCTTGTTGCGCATGTCGATGAGCATGCAGTGGTTGTCCGTGCCGCCGCTGACCACGTTGTAGCCCTTCTCGATCAACGCCCCGGCCATGGCGGCGGCATTGGCTTTCACCTGCTTGCCGTACACGGCGAACGATGGGTCCAGTGCTTCGCCGAAGGCCACGGCCTTGGCGGCGATCACGTGCTCCAACGGCCCGCCCTGGGTGCCGGGGAACACGGCGCCGTCCAGGATGGAGCTCATCATGCGCACTTGGCCCTTGGGCGTTTTCAACCCCCACGGGTTCTCGAAATCCTTGCCCATCATGATCAGGCCGCCGCGCGGGCCGCGCAGGGTCTTGTGCGTGGTGGTGGTGATGATGTGGCAGTGGGGGAGCGGGTCGTTCAGCAGCTTGCCGGCGATCAGGCCGGCCGGATGGGCCACGTCGGCCATCAGCAGGGCGCCCACCTCGTCGGCAATGGCGCGGAAGCGGGCGTAATCCCAGTCGCGGCTGTAGGCGCTGGCTCCGCAGATGATCAGCTTGGGCTTCACCGCCCGCGCCTTTTCGGCCACCTTGTCCATGTCCACCCGGCCGGTTTCCTTTTCCACGCCGTAGAAGGTGGCGTGGTACAGGCGGCCGCTGAAGTTCACCGGCGAGCCATGGGTGAGGTGGCCCCCGTGGCTGAGGTCGAAGCCCAGGATGGTGTCGCCGGGCTTCAGGCAGCCGAGCATCACGGCGGCATTGGCCTGTGCACCGCTGTGCGGTTGCACGTTGGCCCACACGGCGCCGAAGAGCTTCTTCACCCGCTCAATGGCCAGGGTTTCCGCCAGGTCCACGAATTCGCAGCCGCCGTAATAGCGTTTGCCCGGCAGGCCCTCGGCGTATTTGTTGGTGAGCACCGAGCCCATGGCCTCCATGACCTGGCTGCTCACGTAGTTTTCGCTTGCGATCAGCTCCAGCCCCTTGGTCTGGCGCCACTTTTCCTGCTCAATGATGTCGAAGATGGCGGCATCGCGGCCCAGGGTGGATTCAATGGCTTGTGCGGATTGCATGTCGGCGTGGTTGTGGACGGCAAAAGTAG
>ENA-UOUJ01000175-UOUJ01000175.1-activated-sludge-metagenome-genome-assembly--contig:-NODE-175-length-53645-cov-5.052323_pt1 | contig 53645 bp, 49 predicted proteins | sample MGYA00249839_ERZ747224 | MGnify/ENA primary metagenome ERZ747224 (study PRJEB28782, sample SAMN03220277) | activated sludge metagenome | biome: wastewater; feature: sewage sludge; material...
CGAAAAGCAGGAATGAAATGCTTATTGAATAAAAATTTATACTTTTCAAATAATGCTAGCTAACCGGACGAGCAAAGGATGCTAAAGGATTTTTTTTATAATAGCACCTCAAAAAAAGAATTAGCCTTTTATTAGAATACCTTCTCTCGTTCATCAAAAGGAAGGCAAAATGACCATCTCCATGCCGATTTCAAAAAATCCTTTTGAGAATTAGACGAGTTTTTAAGGATAGGCGTGTTCTATTTGCCGTATTATTTCAAATTTTTCTACTTTGATAAGGGTAGAATTCGGAATAAAAGAAGCGATTCTATAATCTTCTTATTTTAATATTTCTGAACCATACATTATTCCCATGATCCTGCAAACCTATTCTTCCGCTCTTAAATGTGCCAAAACCAGGCATATTTTTAAATTTACTTCCGGCAATCAGATTATTCCAGTTATCGTCCCACATTTTGGTACTCACCACATTTACGCCATTCAGGAAAAAGTCAAGTTGCCCGTTCAGCGATCTGATTATAACATGGTTCCATTCTAATGGAGGGTTAACCGGTTCTGACTTACTGGCAATCAAATCATATAAATCGCCCGCTCTATGTTTATGAATTTTTCCATCTGAGTGGCCGTTGTTGTCCAAAATTTGCATTTCAGGGCCGGTACTCCACATATAGGGGTATTTGTTTTTATCCTCATTTACAAAAATACATATACCGCTATTGCCGCCTTTATCAATCTTCCAGTCCAATTGTAATTCAAAATTGCTGTATTCCTCATCTGTTACAATATCGCCCCCGCTTTTAATTTGCCAGCCGTCTTTGTTTGCGGCATCAAGGTACAGGTTGCCATTTGCCACCCGCCAGGCATTTCCAATAGTTCGTGAGCCATAAGCATGCCAGCCGTCGGTGGAGGTGCCGTCAAAAAGTAGTTTCCAGCCGGCTGCTTTTTCTGCATTTGTAAGTGAATTTGGCGCAATATCTGTCTTGGGGGGAGCCAATACTTTAGTCGGCTCCTCCTTCTTAACAGGTGCCTCTACTACCGGCGGGGTTGGTGTTTTTGAAGATGAAGAACTTTTTTTAGAAGTGGAACAACCATTAATAAATACAAACAAAATCAGACTGAACGTTATTAATTTTTTCATACAAATTTTTATTGAAGTAATAAAATATAATCTACCATCGCCTTTGCATCTTCCTGCGACACATTCGGATGTGGCGTCATAGGTACGGTACCCCATACCCCGCTGCCACCTTCTATAATTTTTTTTGCCAACTCATTTCTGGTTGCTTCATTGGCTCCCGAATATTTTTTAGCAACTTTAGCATGAGCCGGACCGGTCAGGTCTTCATCAACCTTGTGGCAGGTTTCACACTGATACTTTTCAACCAATTCGTGTCCTTTTATGTAAGCCGGATTAGATTTCAAAGCATCCAAATTGATTTTACTATCCGACTCGCCTTTATCATTACTGCCACAGCCTGATACAATCGCAGACACTATAAAAGGCAACAGATACTTTTTCATGTATAAGGGTTTTATTGATTTTTTATAATAATGTCTAAGGCAATTTTCATATTATCATAGTTAATGATGCATATTACCCCAAACTCATTTTATCTGTCAGTATTAAACTAATATTAATTAAAATTAACCTAACAAAACTACTGATTAAATCTTTGCAATAGGATAACTTTTCTTGATAAATTTTTAATTATTGTAATTTTTATAAATGTTATTCAATAACTTTACACGGCTTTGGGATTTTTCATTTTCAAATTAATGATGTGAACAGCTTGCTTACTTTTATTATTGCATCTAAGACAAATATTTATTAACTAATAAACATTAGCTATGTCATCTAAATTTACAAGAAAAAAATTTTTAAAAACAGGTGCCGCTGCTGCTGCCGCGTTTACCATTGTACCCTCTGATGTTTTTGGAAAAAAGTTCGGAAAAATTGCACCCACTGACAAACTAAATATTGCCGGCATTGGTGTAGGAGGTATGGGGTTTGCCAACCTTAAACAAATGAAGACCGAAAATATTGTAGGTCTTTGTGATGTAGATTGGGGATATACCGGTAAAAACGGCGTTTTTGATGCATTTCCTAATGCCAAAAAATATTATGATTACCGAAAAATGTATGATGAACTGGGTAAATCTATTGATGCCGTAGTGGTAGCTACTGCCGATCATACACACGCTATTGTGGCTGCTGAAGCTATGACAATGGGCAAACACGCTTATGTTCAAAAACCATTAACGCATAGTGTTTATGAGTCCAGATTACTTACAAAACTGGCAGCAAAACATAAAGTAGCCACCCAGATGGGTAATCAGGGAGCATCTAAAGCGGGTGTACGTCAAATATGCGACTGGATATGGAATGGAGAAATTGGTGAAGTAAGAAAAGTGGAAGCTTTTACCGACAGGCCAATTTGGCCACAAGGTTTAAACCGCCCCGAAAAGGTTGAAAATATACCTTCTACCCTTGACTGGGATTTGTTTATTGGACCGGCACCTATGCGCCCTTATAATTCTATTTATACTCCATGGAACTGGCGCGGCTGGTGGGATTTTGGTACCGGCGCTTTGGGCGATATGGCCTGTCATATTTTACATCCGGTTTTTAAAGGATTAAACCTGCTGTATCCTACTAAAGTTCAGGGAAGTTCTACATTATTACTTACTGACTGTGCTCCCAATGCAGAAATGGTAAAATATACTTTCCCTGCCCGTAAAAATATGCCCAAAGTAGCTATGCCACAGGTAGAAGTAACCTGGTATGACGGAGGCTTGGAGCCAATGCGGCCTAAAGGAGTACCTGCCGGTAAAAACCTGAATGACAGTGGTGGCGGTGTAATCTTCTATGGCACCAAAGACACGCTCATTTGTGGCTGCTATGGTATGAACCCCTGGTTAGTTTCCGGCAGAAAACCAAATTCCCCCAAAAGAAACAGGGAAATTACCATTTCGCACGAAATGGACTGGGTAAGAGCTTGTAAAGAAAGTCCGGCTTCGAGAGTTGAAACCTCATCACCCTTTAGCGAAGCAGGTCCATTGAACGAAATGGTGGTAATGGGCGTACTGGCGGTTCGGCTGCAAGCTTTGAATCAGGAACTGGAATGGGACGGACTGAATATGAAATTTACAAATATTTCACCCACAGCTACTTTGAAAACGGTTATTAAAGACGGGTTCCATATTAAAGACGGACATCCTACCTTTGATAAAACAATGACTGAACCTGTAAATGCACAAGCTTATGCTCAGGAATTAATAAAGCATACCTACCGTGACGGATGGAAATTGCCTGATATGCCGGCGTGAGGGTTAGATTGAGACTAAGGTTGAGGCTGAGGTTGAGGTTGAGACTGAGGTTGAGACTGAGGTTGAGATTGAGGAGGGAAAAGAATTTATTAAACTAAAAAATAAAAATTAGAATTAAATGAAAAAAGTTTTTTTAGGGTTAACAACTTTAATGCTGTTAGTTATGATTAGTACGTCCTGCAATAATGGAGATGGAGAAAAGAAAGATGCAGAAAATAAGGAAGCTACTGCCCCGGAAGCAACAACTAATGCAAGCGCTGAAGATACTACCGGATGGATAACGCTTTTTGATGGCAAAGATTTTACCGGTTGGCGCGGATATGACCGTACAGATGTGCCTAAAGCCTGGGTAATCGAAGACGGAGCAATAAAAATTCAAGGTTCCGGCGAAGGTGAAGCCGGTGCAAAAGACGGAGGTGATATTATTTATGACAAGAAATTCAAAAATTTCGAATTATCTTTTGAGTGGAAAGTATCTCCCGGCGGTAATAGCGGCGTATTCTATTTGGCACAGGAAGTAAAAGGAGACCCTATATGGAAGTCATCACCTGAATACCAAATCTTAGACAATGCAAAACATCCTGATGCAAAATTAGGTAAAGATGGGAACCGCCAGTCTGCATCACTTTACGACCTGATCCCTGCCAAACCCCAAAATTCCAAGCCGGCAGGCGAGTGGAACACAGGTGGCATCATGGTGTATAAAGGGACTGTAGTACACAAACAAAATGGTGAAAACGTGCTGGAGTATCATCTTTGGACCGACGACTGGAAAAAAATGATTGAAAACAGTAAGTTCAAAGGATGGGAAAATTTCATTAATGCCGGCGGACCCGAACATGAAGGCTATATCGGACTTCAGGATCATGGTGATGACGTTTGGTACAGAAATATAAAAATTAAAATTTTGGATTAATTTTTAATATTTTGTGAATGTCCGGGCAGTTAGCCTGGACATTTCTATTATTAATTTTTTTATTTGAAAATAATATGTATAGCCGTAAACAATTTTTAAAATTAACAGGAGGCGCTATCTTGGGCGCCACCTTTAGCAAAGACGTGATGGCTGCAGGTAAAAAGGGAACCATAAAAAATCTGGGAATCCAACTTTATACGCTGAGAGAAGATTTACCTAAAAACCCCAAAGACGTTTTAAAGCAAATTGCCTCTTTTGGATACAAAGAAATTGAAAGCTATGAAGGCGCACAAGGCATGTTTTGGGGAATGGGAAACATCGGGTTTAAAAAATACATGGATGAACTCGGTATGAAAATGGTAAGCAGCCATTGCGATTTCAGAAAAAACTTTGAGCAAAAAGCCGCAGAAGCCGCAGAAATTGGTATGAAATACCTGATTTGCCCCCACGTGGGTCGTCAGAAAACTTTGGACGGCTACAAAAAAATAGCAGATGAATTTAATGCAGCCGGAGAAATTTGTAAAAAGAACGGTATCAGGTTTGCCTATCACAATCATGATTATTCTTTCAGGCAGCAGGAAGGACAGTTCCCGCAGGATATCATGATGCAAAAAACCAATCCTAATCTGGTAGATTTTGAAATGGATATTTATTGGGTAGTTGCGGCTGAACAAGACCCGGTGAAGTGGCTTAAAAAATATCCGGGTCGTTTCAAACTCAGTCATATTAAGGACAGAACAAAAGGGATTGTTCCAAAACAAGGTGAGCCCAATGTAAGTTGTATTGTGGGAACAGGTTCTATTAATTATCCATCTATTTTAAAAGAAGCCAAAAAATTGGGAATGATTCACTATATTCTGGAACAGGAAGCTTATGAAAAAGCGCCGATTGAGTGTGTGAAAGAAGGAGCGGAGTACTTAAATAAAATCAGATTTTAAACTTATTGGAATAAACATAATCTGTTATCTATTAAAAATTTAAAGATTTTTAAGATATTCGTTAATAATTTCAGTGTCGATTTTGATTATGAGTCAATTTTATATTTGAATTGACTAATTACGAGGCGTGTAATGGTTTTCTATAATTTTAAATGAAAGATAATTCAATTTGTATTGTAGCGGCACAACATGATTTATATGACGATAGGTGTTATTGGAAGCAGGCTGTTTCACTAAAAAATGCAGGATATCGTGTATATTATATTATAATAGGCGAAAAAGAAGAAGAAGAAGGAATAACAAATGAAGGTATTTATTATAAACTAGTTCATCAAAAGAGATATTTTGCTAATAGGTATTTCAATTTTATTTATAAGAAACTTTTTTACAAAAAAGAACAATTCAAAGTACTTTTTAAGGCCTGCAAAGAGGTTAATGCTAACCTCTATCAAATAGTAGATTTACACCCGAATAGGATTATCGAAAAATTAAAAAATCTGAAAAAAAAGCCAAAATTAGTTTATGATATACATGAACAGGCCTATTCTTTTTATCTGGATTTGATAATGAGGAAATGGAGAATTCCAAAAATTATTAAAAAAGGATATGCATCCTACATTCAAAACTGGGAATATAAAAAAGCAGCATTACATGATTTCATAATAGTTACAGACGATGCACTAAAGAACAGAATTGAGAAAAATATAAAAAATGCCAGGGTCGAATGTATTTACAACTACACAGATTTAGGTAAGTATAGGGAGTATATACCCATTGAAAATAAAGAATACGATATTGGATATATAGGAACTGTTTCTGAAGAAAGAGGCGTTATGATTTTTTTGGAAGCCATCAATATTCTATCCAAAAAATTATCCTCTTTTAAAGCTATAATAATCGGGAAACCGGTGAATGAAGAGGCCAGAAAAAAAATAGACCGATATATATTTACTAATAGTTTAGAAAAAAATGTAGTATTTAAAGGTTTTATTCCTTATAATGAAATTCAATATTATTATAATCGAATTAAAATTGGTACCAATCCATTACTTAATCTAAATAAATTTCAGGAAATCATTCCTATCAAATTATTTGAATTCATGAATTTTGGTATGCCAATAATTGCATCTGAGCACAAATATATGTGTCAATATATACGCGAAAACGATGTTGGAATATGCATCCAGGCAGGTAATCCAAAAATATTAGCAGATAAAATATTATTTTTATTAAATAATTTACAAGAAATGGAAAGGTATGCAAAAAACGGGATGAAAGCTGTAGATGAAAAATACAATTGGTCAATAATGGAAAAAAAATATATTGGAATAATTGACTCTCTGTTAAATGAAAATATATCCTAAACAATCCACCTGGAGCAATACTTCCTCATCAATAGGAATTCATTTTTCATGGTATTTTTTATCACTTATCGTAAATGTTGCTATCAGTTTTATCAAATCACCCATATATACTGATTTATTCTCTCCTAATGAATTTGGCTTATATTCTCTTGTATTAATATCTTTTACCATTTTTTCAATGTTTCTGCTTAATTTCAGTAGTAGTGCGATATGGCGCTTTCATATTAAAGCAAAGCAAGAAAATAGTATTGAAAAACTTTACTCAACTATAATTTCTTTAATACTAATTTCAGGTTTTTTTTTAATTACAGCTTCATTATTTATATCAACTTTTGCAGAAAAATTGATATTAAAGAAATTGATTGTTTTTGGGGCATTTTATTTTATTACAAATGAGTTGGTGAACATTATAATTATACACCTTAAAATAGAAGGCAAGTCGGCCAGATATAGTATCATTACAAGTATTCAGTTATTAATATCATTCGGGATATTATTGTTTTTAACTTTTGTATTGCATCAGGGGATTGAATCTTTTTTTAGCAGTATTATCCTTTCGAATATAATAATCCTTATCTGGCTAACAATAAAATTCAGAAGTTATCGCATTTTCATATTTCCAAGAATAGATAAATCATTTTTTTCCATGATTATAGAGTACAGTAAATTGGCTTTAATCGTGGATTTTGTTTTCTATATCTTTAAAAATATTGACCGTTATCTCATCCAGTATTTTAAAGGCATATCTGAAACAGGTTTATACAATCAAATTTATAATATTGCTGATTTAACCATCTTTTCAATCATCACAATTTTCTTTTCTGCAATAACACCAAAATATTTCAATTTACTAGAATCTAAAGTCTCAAAAGATATATTTTCAAAAAAATATAAAAATCTTTTAGGATTGTATCTAATTATATTTCTACCCGTATGTACCTATTTGAGTTTATATTCAAGAGAAATATGTCATATATTGTTCAGAGGTGAATTCAGGAACTATTCGCATATTTTGCCACCAATCATTTTTAGTAATTTATTTTTTGGGTTATTACAATTCAATGCCATAAAATTCAGATTTGAAAATAAACGCAAGCTAATGTACATCTCATATATTTCAAGTTTAGTATTCAATATTTTATTAAATATAATTTTATTAAATCTTACGAGCTTCGAAGTTGCAGCTACAGTAACGCTCATAAGTTATATTGGCCTGTTTGGCTTCTTTTATTTTTACGATCTAAAGAATTATCTGGATAAAGCCTGTCTATCACCATTAATGATACCAATTATAATCCTGATAATCCAAATCGTAATACACCTATCTATCAAATATTTCTTTAAAATTGACAGTATTCTTTTCGCTTTTATTGAAGGACTAATTTTTGCAATTTCCTATTTTTTAATGACAAAAGAACGTAGTATAAACTTAAGTACGTAAATTCTAAAATCTACAGAGTGGTAAGGTTTTTAAATTTTTTTGTTACTATCAAAGTAACTGTTTTTAGGCCTATATAATCTTTTGTTGAAACTTCAATTTTTTTATCTTTTAGTTTTTTCATTAACAGAGATATAGTTTGTTGTTCTCCTTTTCTACTACTATCATCCATCATTATTACAAACTCATCTCCAGGGTTAAGATTATCAATGAGTGTAATGATATCCGGCCTTGAGTAATTATCTGTACCAACAGGGCCGTCAACGAGATAAAATTCAAATTTCTCCTTTGTTACTTTGTCAGGTAGTTTATAGGCAACCGTTTTACGGTTTTTAATAATTTTTTCTTCTACGTTAGCATGAATTAATTCGGATTTATTGGATAGAACGAATTTTGATGTAAAAAAAGTTATCCATTCTTCATCATTTTCTATTACAATATGGCTGCTTTTTGTTAAATAATGATTCAAATATGTAGAAATCATTTTACTTGATTCACCCAGACCAAATTCCAAAATCCTTTCGGGCTTAAAATCATTAAGAATTCTGTTGAGCACATAAAAAAAAGAATAATTACCTGCCATTCTTCCGATATTTAAAGAGAGCTCTTTTAAGAAACTTTTGTCTCTGATACTATCATGATAAACATGAGCCCACTCTATTTCTTTAAGAAGTAAATAATTCTTATGTGGAGAAAAAAAACTTCTGATATTCGACTTTACATTCTGAGGTATAACAGCTTTTATTTTCTTAATAATATTCAAAACCGGAATTTTAAAAAAACAGGTACTCAGAGTTTGAATTAGCATCTTCCCCTAAATACCTGTTGAAACAAATATTATGTTATCTTCTTTTAGTTTAACCCCTTTATTATCTCCACAAAATCAGCAGCTACCAATGAAGCGCCGCCTACCAGACCGCCGTCCACATCGGCACAGCTAAATAATTCTTTTGCATTAGTGGCTTTTACACTACCGCCATACAGAATGGAAATTTCATCTGCAACTTCCTGTCCATATTTTTTGGCCAGTACAGAACGCAGATAAGCATGAATCTCCTGAGCCTGTTCGGTCGTAGCTGTTTTGCCGGTGCCAATAGCCCAGATGGGTTCGTAAGCAATGATGATTTTTTTAAGATCATCGGCCGACAGATGGAATAGTGATTCTTCCAGTTGCTTCTCTACGTATTCATTTTGAGTACCGGCTTCTCTAATGGAAAGAGGTTCGCCACAGCAAAATATAGGCGTTAATCCTCCACCCAGCAAAAGATCTAACTTTTCGGACAGCATCAGATTGCTTTCTCCAAAATATTCTCTTCTTTCGCTATGACCGATAATACAATGTTTGACACCAATTGATTTCAGCATTTCTACCGATACTTCTCCCGTGTAAGCGCCCGATTTTTGGTTATAACAGTTCTGAGCCGAAACATGATAGTTTTTTGCCTTCACTTTTCCTTCGGCCATTGTTAAGTATGGAAAAGGTACGCCAAAGATTACTTCCTGATTATCTTTCAACTCAATATTGGCTGCAAGAATATCATCCAACAATTGTTCACCCTGTTGATAAGTCAGGTTCATTTTCCAGTTTGCTGCTGCGATTTGTTTTCTCATTTTTTAATTATTTTATATGTTTATAAATATTCCTAAGAATAGATTTTTCAGTTTCAGAAAGCGCCTCATTCTTTAATTTTTTCCAGTTGTCGGCATCACGAAGTGCATTTTCCTGTTTATATATCGTTTCTCCACTCATTCCCCAGGCAAAAGAAGGTATATGCTTAGGTGTCAGTCCCCCACCAAAAACATTACAACTCACCCCCATCACCGTACCTGTATTAATGGATGTATTAATAGCAGTTCTCGAAAAATCGCCCATCAGCACGCCGCATTTTTGCCCGGCTTCTAATTTTTGATGCTGCAAATGTACAACGATATTTCCAGCCGTGTTCTTTAAATTGCTGTTGCAGGTTCCTGCTCCCAGATTGCACCACTCTCCTATTACCGAATCGCCCAGATAGCCGTCATGTGCCTTGTTGGAATTGCCAAACATCACCACATTCTTTATCTCACCGCCAACAGTGCAGCCCGGACCAATGGTGGTAGCGCCATAAATTTTGGCGCCCATTTTTACTACTGCATTTTCTCCAATGAAAATCGGGCCTCGCAAGCAGGCGCCTTCCATTACTAAGGCATTTTTTGAAATAAATACTGGTCCCTGTTCGGCATTTATAATTACATGCTTTAATACAGCTCCTTTTTCTACAAATACGCTTTTTACCCCACTGATTTTGTTTGCCTTATCAAAGGGTTCCGATTTTTTGTTTTTGGTCAGCCACTCAAAATCATATTGTAACATTTGCTTGTTTAAACCAAAAATGTCCCAGGAAAATTCAATTTTTAACAAATCGTGCAATATTGTAACCTCATTGGGCTCTGGCATCTTCTTTTCTTTACTCAACTGTTTTTCACCAAGAAGATATACCAGAATTTGACCATCTGCAGCTGCAATTGCACCGCCGGGTTTTAGTTTTTTTATTTTTGAAATCAGATTTTTTGTAGGCAGCAGATTGCTTTGCATTAAATACACGGTATCAGATGGTTTAATATCTTGCCACTTGATTTGAGGATGCAAGCAAGGCAGTTTGCCGCCCTCTTCTAAATCAAATGATGGAAGATGCAGCGTCCTTTCCCAACGTTGACGGTTGGTCATCATGCCCATCATAATATCCTGTGGATTGCGGGTAAGCGTAAAGGGGTATAAACCCTTGATATTAACTCCTTTCCGGGTAAATAAGAGGTATTTCATACAATGCTGCTAAGGTAATCATAAACTGTCAGGCATCAAAAAAACCCCGCAAAAGACGGGGTTTTCTATAAAAACAATTAATCATTCCGTAATTATTTTTTGGCGTACTTCCTTTTAAACTTGTCAATACGGCCTGCGGTGTCAACCAACACATTTTTACCGGTGTAAAAAGGGTGTGAAGTGCTCGAAATTTCAAGTTTAATTAACGGATACTCATTGCCGTCTTCCCATTTAATGGTTTCTTTTGAGTGAGTAGTTGAGCGGCTTAAGAACGCATCGCCATTACTCATGTCTTTAAATACAACTAAACGATAATTTTTTGGATGGATACCTTCTTTCATAACTATATGATTTTTAAGGTTGTACGAATACCTACATTACATGGAGGAGTTTTGCCGTACAGTTAATAATAAATTTTGGAGTGCAAAGATAAGGATTTGACCGCTAAATACTGAATCTTGTGAAAAACAAAATCTTCAATTGAAAAAACCCGAAAATAAAAAACCCACCCGAACCCCAACCTGCTAAATAAACCATTCAGCCTGCTGCATATTTGGGTGGGTTTAAAATAATAGAATCAAATATCTAACATCTAATATCTAATATCTATTGTCTAACGTCTAATATCTAATATCTATCTCGGCTCCAACGCCTCTTTTATCCTGCTTTGCAAGTCTAACAGGTGGTTTCTGGATGCTACGTCGGCATAACCGGCTGCAGCTGCCTTAATTTCGGCTCCCAAAGACCTTAATTGGCCTTTTACCACAGATACAACATCTCCGGTAGCCATGGAGGCATCACTTTTGGCCATTGCAGCCAGTTCCTGTTTTGAAACGCCACCGATTGCTATTAATTTTTCAACTAATGACTTTTGCAATTGTCTGCGGTACGGATCAATCGCCTTTCTACCTGCCAATTCGGAGAAAACTGCCTTTTTCACATCCGACAGCATTTGTGTAGCGCTGTAGGCTTTGGCTCCCTCATTAGCTTCAAAACGAGATAGCTTGCTTAGAATTGATGGATTGATTAACCCGCCTAAAGCACGGTTTTGCACCTGTCCAACGATGGCTAATGGCTCCAGACCAGTTAATGATGCATAATTGTTCTGCACTAACCAAAGCGGCGTAGTAAAGACATTAGCGTCTAACCAGGCCATTGCTTCCTGTTGGCGCGCTTTGGAGGTAAACTGATACACCGGCCCTCCCTGTTCAATGGTTTTTGGAGTACGTTCTATACCCCCAATATTACGGGTAACATGACCTACATAACGTACCATTTGATTTGCCACCTCAGTATAAATGGTTTTAAGGTTGGTATAATCTTTATTGGCTTCTTTTGTGTACTCAGGTATATTTACAATGATGCGCTTGAGGTTTTTAATACCATAATTACCGGCTTTCATTGAATTATCTCCCAAATCCTCAGTCTGGCTTCTGGGGTCATCATTATATCCTTCGCCATCTCCCCACCATAATCTCGGGTTTTTAAGTTTGTCAATGGTAATTTTATTAAGCATAGCCACCTCATCATCGGCTGTTTTTGCCTCAGGATACCAGCGATATCCCCACTCAATCGCCCATTTATCATAATCACCAATGCGCGGGAACAGACCTTTTTCAGTAATATTGTCTTCAGGCTGCGCTATATAGTTGAAGCGCGCATAGTCCATAATGGATGGAGTGTGTCCATTAGCTTCTACCCAGGCTTTATCTCTCAGTTTTTCCACAGGTACTGTAGAAGAAGATCCAAAATTATGTCTTAATCCAAGTGTATGGCCCACTTCGTGGCTACTCACAAAACGAATAAGTTGCCCCATCAATTCATCATCAAATACCATTTTTCTGGCTTTAGGATCAACGGCGGCAGTTTGAATCATATACCAGTTGCGCACTAAGCTCATTACGTTGTGATACCAGTTAATATGGCTTTCCATAATTTCTCCGCTTCGCGGATCATGCACATTTGGACCACTGGCATTAGGAATATCGGACGGCTTATAAATAATGGCACTGTGGCGTGCATCTTCCAGACTGAATGTGCTATCTTCTTCGGGTGTAGGCGCTACTTTTGCTACAATAGCATTTTTAAACCCTGCCTTTTCAAAAGCCACCTGCCAATCATTAACCCCCTGAATCAGATAGGGAATCCATTTTTTGGGCGTAGTGGGATCAATATAATAAACAATCTGTTTTTGAGGTTCAACCAGTTCGCCACGTTTGTATTTTTCCACATCCTCGGGTTTGGGTTCCAAACGATAGCGGGCAATATATTTGTACTGATCAATACCTTGGGGGTTCATATCAAAATCAGTAATCGTTTGAGTAGTAAAATAGCCTACTCTGTCATCATAATATCTCGGCTTCATGGGTACTTTTGGCAAAACCACCATTGAAGTATTCAACTCAAATGTAATCGGACGAGGTGCAGGCGCTCCCATTGTAAATGTGCTTGGGGCTGATCCCGAAGCAGCTCCGGCGCTTGGTGGCGTTAATGTATAGGTTTTTACAGTTTTCACTTCCAGATTGGTAGGAAATGTTTTAGCAGATACTATATAAGACCTATCGGCCATTACCTGCCCCAGCCCCATCCTTCTTTTACTGAAGGGCGAAAAGAAAAAATAATCATTATCTCCATTCAAAAAACCGGTAACATCTATAACAGCGCCTCCTTTGGGCGCCCATGCTTTCACATCGAAAGAAGCGCCAATAGGTTGCAAATTGCTGTTCATCACACTGCGATACATCCCTTCTGTACTGTCTCTGCCGGTTTCTCTAAAAGAAATCTGTCTTAAAAAAACTTTATTGTTGGGTCCTTTTTCGAAACTAATGGTTTCAGAGTTGATTTGGTCGCCTGCATAACTGGCTCCCGTTCTGAATCCCGCTGCTGCTTTTGACAGGCGGCTCACTACCAATATCTCTCTGTCAAACATATCTCCGGGGATTTCAAAAAAGTAGTTATCGTCCACTTTGTGCACTTTAAACATTCCATCCGAAGAAACTGCCTTTGCGGTAATCACTTCATTATAGGGTTTAGGTTTATTGGGTGGGCTTACCGGAGGCCTTTTGGCTGTATCAGCGCCGGGGGTTGCCGTTGGCGCTCCTTGTGGTACTACCGGCCTGCGTTGTTGCGCATCGGCATTAAGAAATGGCAATAAAACCATCAAAGCAATAGTCAAAATTTTTTGCATACACTTAATTTATTGAAAAATATAAAAAATTAAAGCGGTGAAAGTACTAATTAATACTATACCTTTTTAAATATTTGATGGGCGGTATCTTAGCTTTCAAATCTATAACAGAAAATAGTTATTTTTACTGCTATCATTATTTAAAAAATATCAGATGCGAACATATTTGATTATTTTTCTTTCATTGTTTTTCTTTACAAATTCCGGAAAATCAGTTCCTTCCGGTCAACTTTCTCTCTCATCTTATTTACCGGAAGTAAATTACAGGGATGTCAGTTATGGCAACGATCCAAAACAAAAAATAGATATCTACCTGCCTGCGGGTAGAAGCAAATCTAAAACTAATGTTTTGGTGCTGATACATGGCGGCGGCTGGACGCAGGGAGATAAAGCAGATTTCAAAGACGTATTGGACTCTTTAAAAAACCGATTGCCGGATTATGCCATTTTTAATATCAACTATCGATTGGCCAATCGTGATGGTAATTTTTTCCCAACACAAGAAGAAGACATAAAAGCAGCCATAGATTTTATTTTTAGGAAAAGGAAAGAATACAAAATTTCTTCCCGTTGGGTATTGGCAGGAGCCAGCGCCGGCGCACATCTGGCTTTACTACAAGGATATAAGTACAGCAAACCGGTTAAGCCAAAAGCCATCATTAATTATTTTGGGCCTACCGACCTTGACTCACTGATAGCAAACACCGATGCTAAAGAAAAAACCAAAGCCGAATTGAAAATCATCACTAATAAGGTAGTTAACAGCAGCAGCCCGGCGCGTCTGGTGAATGTACATACACCACCTACCATCAGTTTTCAAGGTTTGAACGACGGTCTTGTGCCTCCTTCGCAACAAATTTATTTACACAGCAAGCTCAAGGCTATGAACATCCCCGAAAAACTGGAACTTTACCCAAATGAAGGACATGGTTTTACTCCGGCAACAATGACCCGATCAATGGATGCAATAGTTGATTTTTTGAAAAAATATGTAAAGTAATAATCAGTCGTTTTTAACAGTTTGATATTCAATAGTTTCTCATGTTAACTTTTTGTTTTGGGCAGCATTTTGAAATCATTTTTTTTATTGTTAGTTTTACTGAAAATTAAAAAATGCGATTGTATCTCTTTATACTACCATTTATACTTTTTTCCTGCACAAAGAAAACCGTATTTAAACCCGACGAACCGGTAGTAGGTCTTGAGGCACAAATTCTTAAAAACATAGCTTACGAAAAAGATAAATTTCAAAAAATGGATATTTATCTTCCTGCTAACCGATCTACTGCCAGTACCAAAGTAATGATTTTAATACATGGTGGTTTCTGGATAGAAGGCGACAAAGATGACAATGATGCAGCTCCAATGGTGGACTCCATCAGAAAAAGATTGCCAGACTGGGCTGTTTTCAACCTGAATTATCGTCTGGCGCCATTTAATAAATTTCCGGATCAGGAAAATGATATCAATCTGGCCATAAAATATATTTTCGACAGAAAAGACAAATTCGTCATTTCTGATAAATGGGTTTTTGCAGGAGTAGATGCAGGCGCACACTTGGCCATGCTACAAGGTTACAAATACAATCAACCCATTAAACCAAAAGCAATAATAAATTTCTTCGGGCCGGGCGATCTGGTAGAACTATGTAATGTGGATGCCGAAACGGCTTATTTTTTAAGCGTAATTTTAAATGGTACTCCTCAGGAAAACCCAAATCTTTACAGTAGTAGTAGTCCTATTAATTATATTAATGCCCAATCACCGCCAACTATCATTCTGCAAGGGGAACTAGACGATACAAGTCCGAAAGAACAGGCTTTTGCACTAAGAGATAAATTGCAAAGTTTTAATGTAAAAAATCAACTGATACTTTACCCCAATGAGTATCATGGTTGGTCGAGCGAAGCAACACTTGTGGACAGTTTTGACAAGGTAATGGCGTTTTTGAAATCCAATGTACCTTAAACCCAATATTTTTTACCTAACCCTAATTTAATCATTTTATGAAAAATTACTTGTCGAAATATTTGTTTGCAGCATTAAATAAATTTTTGTATATGCGGTATTATTTATTTTTTATTCTTGTCATTTTTTCTTGTACCAAAAAAGGCACTTTCAAACCAGATGAGCCTGTTGTTACGGTTGAGGCACAAGTAATTCAGGATGTTGCTTATGGCGGAGACAAACAACAAAAAATGGATGTTTTTCTGCCGGGGAACAGGTCGGTAAGCAGTACCAAAGTATTTGTTTTTGTACACGGAGGCGCATGGGGAGAGGGTGATAAAGCCGATTCGACCAACAGAAAAATAATTGATTCTTTAAGAAAAAGACTGCCTGACTGGGCTATTTTTAATTTAAATTACAGATTGGTAAAGTATAAATTTCCATTGAGTGTGGACAACAAATTCCCCACTCAGGAAGACGATATAAAATCTGCCGTAAAATATATTTATGACAGGCGCAGCAGTTTTATCATTTCAGACAAATGGGTATTGGCCGGAGCCAGCGCGGGCGGACATTTGGCATTGCTACAGGCATATAAAAACAGCGACTTGATAAAGCCCAGAGCCGTTGTTGACCTTTTTGGGCCAACAGATATGAAAGAACTATACAACTATTTTTCCAAAGCCGACCCGGGCACTGCCACACTTATAAGCCTGATGATGAACGGGAACCCCGACAAGAACCCTTCTTTATACGCTTCAAGCAGTCCCATAAACTATGTTTCGGCACAGTCGCCACCCACAATTATTTTGCAAGGCGGACTGGACGATGCCGTTCCCAAGGAACAATCTTTTACACTTAGCGATAAATTACAGAGCTACAATGTTACGCATCAGTTTGTTTATTATGACAATCAAACGCATGGCTGGTCTGATCCTGTAGTTGTAAATGACAGTTACAATAAAATTGTTTCTTTTTTAAATGCCAATGTGCCTTAATTTCGTGGCATGGTACCTCTTGCAGAAAGAATACGCCCACATTCCTTAGAGGAGCTTGCAGGACAAGAACATTTAGTAGGCAAAAACAGTATTCTCAGAAAAAGTATAGAAAATGGTCGTATCAACTCCATGATTCTTTGGGGACCGCCCGGTACGGGCAAAACAACTATTGCAAATATCATTGCTAATACTCTTTCTGTTCCTTTTTTTTCTTTAAGCGCTGTAAATGCAGGAGTTAAAGACGTGAGAGAGGTGATACAAAAAGCCAAAACTGCAAGAAACTGCATTTTATTTATTGATGAAATTCATCGCTTTAATAAAAGCCAGCAAGATGCGCTGTTACACGCAGTTGAAAAGGGTATCATCACACTCATTGGCGCTACAACCGAAAATCCATCCTTCGAGGTGAACAGCGCATTACTAAGTCGCTGTCAGGTATATGTGTTGAAGGCATTGGATAAAAAGGCGCTTATTTCTTTATTAGAAAAAGCAATTTCGAAAGACCAAATTCTGTCAAAAAAGAATATAGAACTAAAGGAAATAGAAGCGTTGATTACACTTTCTGGCGGTGATGCCCGAAAACTACTGAACTTATTGGATATTATATGTGATACTTCTGAAAACGCTATAACCATTACAGACAAAATGGTAATGGAGATAGCCCAAAAGAAAATTGCACTTTATGATAAAACAGGCGAACAACACTATGATATTATTTCTGCTTTTATAAAATCACTGAGGGGTAGCGACCCGAATGCTGCTGTTTATTGGCTTGGACGAATGATTGCAGGAGGAGAAGATGTGAAATTCATTGCCCGAAGAATGGTTATTCTGGCGAGTGAAGATATCGGCAACGCCAACCCTAATGCCCTGTTGCTGGCAAATGCTACATTTGAAGCGGTGAATAAAATAGGCCCTCCGGAAGCCCGCATCATTTTATCGCAATGTGCTGTGTATCTGGCATCCTCTCCCAAAAGCAATGCTTCTTATACTGCTATTGATAGCGCTTTGGCAATGATTGAAAAAACCGGCGACCTCTCCGTTCCTTTGCATATCCGCAATGCTCCTACCCGGCTGATGAAGGAGTTGGGCTACCATCAGGGTTATGAGTATGCACATGGCTTTGAGGGAAATTTTTCGCCTCAGGAATACCTGCCAGAAGAAATTGCCGGCACTAAATTTTATGACCCGGGAAATAATCCGAGAGAAAATGAATTAAGGAACTACCTTAAAAAACTTTGGAAAGAAAAATATGGCTATTAAAACATTTTAAAAACCTGAATGAAATTAAACTGGATTTGTAAGCATTTCAAGGATTTATCATCCAAAGAATTATATGCAATATTGCAGTTACGCGCTGAAGTATTTGTGGTAGAGCAAAATTGTGTTTTTCAGGATTTGGACAACAAGGACAAACTATGCTTTCACCTTATGGCGTGGAAAACTGATGTACTGATTGCCTATTCACGGATTGTTCCACAAGGAGTGAGTTATGATATGGCATCCATAGGTAGGGTGATTGTAAAGCAAAAACACAGGAACGCCGGACTTGGCAGCGAATTAATGAAAAGAAGTATTTTACTTTGTGATGATTTTTTTGGAGCATCCTCCATAAAAATCGGCGCTCAGTTGTATCTAAAAAAATTTTACATGTCATTGGGTTTTGAGCAAAATAGTGATATTTATTTTGAAGACGGAATAGAACATATAGAAATGATAAGAGTACATCCCTAATTCAGGCGATGCTTTTAAAATTGGTTATTGTTTTATTTCAATCTATCTAAAAATTGTTTAATTTCACATTGGTTATTTTATTCAAAAACTTAAAATATTTATTATGAGTCTAATTGACAGAGTAAAAAACATTCTTCTCACTCCAAAAACGGAGTGGAATGTAATTGATAATGAAACAGCCACACCACAATCACTCTTGACCGGCTATGTGGTGCCGCTTGCCTTAATTCCGGCAATTGCCGTTTTTATTGGCATGGGTTTGATGGGTACAAGTGTATTAGGAATTAAAGTTGGCGGCAATGTAACCTTTGGCCTGGCAATGGCAGTATCTTCATTTTTAAATTCGATTTTGTCTTTTTACATCGCTTCTTATGTAATTGATGCACTGGCACCCAGTTTTGGGTCAGAAAAAAACATCAATAAATCGGCTCAATTGGTGGCTTATGCTTCAACAGCAATTTATGTTGCCGGTGTTTTTCAAATATTGCCTTCATTGGCTTTTTTGGGTATTCTTGGTCTTTATGCGGTTTATCTTTTTTATTTGGGCCTTCCTATACTTAAAAAGACACCTCAGGACAAAGTTATCGTGTATATGATAGTAGGCGCTATTGTAATTTTTGTTATATCCATGGTGGTAGGATTTATCCTAAATAAAATAGTTTATGGAATTGTAGGTAATCCATATACAGTGGATGTAAGCGACATGCTGAAAGGAATAAAAATATAACACCTGATTTACAAGAACCAAAGGCCATTCACCAATAGGCAAAGAGTGATTGAGAACAATGATTTTCAATCACTTTTATTTTTTCTTTGGCTTGGGTCTTGCAACGATTTCTTCCTTTTTCTCAGGTTTTTTTGCAGTTTTTCTTTTCGGGTACACCCCGTCAAATGTACAATCCAATGCTCCCATTCTGGAGCCGCATCCCTCTACCTCTTTTAAGGTTACTCCATTATTATTAAAAATAAATTGCAGCACGCAAGGGTCGCCTCCCAGACGGTACTCTGCAATATTTGCACTCGTAAAAACAGCTTCACCTTTAAGTTCTCCTACACAGTTCTTGTTATTCTTTTCAAGATGTAAAAAGAAGTTTACTCGCCCTTCCCGTTGTCCGTCTCTGATGGATATCAGATTCATTTTACCCTGACCATAATCGCCTGTATATTTGAACGTTTTTGGCAAAGTATCAATCGGATTAACTAATTCCGTTACAGCTTCTCCCAATGAATCGGTCATAATCAGCATAAAAGTTTTTGCCGCAGTATTGAGTGCATATACATCATTTCCCTTTACCTCTACACCATTAGGAAGTCTTTTGATAACATTCTTATTTATGTTAAATCTCGAGTCAATCGTAACCTTTGCATTTATGGGGTCATTAACACCATGAATTACTAAAGACTGTCCTGCAATATATTTATTGTCTTTATCAAAAGCAGAAATAAAAATTGCCTTCTTATTATTACCAATTACTTTGGATATTAAATATAGTTCCTCCTTTTCTTTACCAAATTTACCCACAGAATATATTTTTGGTTGTGCTTTGGCATCAAAAACCTTTTTTATCAAACTATCAGGGATAAACTGATAATACACCTGTGCACCAATCATTAAAGAATCGTTTTCCTTAGTTTTTTTACTCAGGGCGCTGTCAGAGAATTGAGCAGGCAAAGTTAGTACCGGAAAAAAATCAAAAAAATCCTGAATGGTTACCTCGTCTTCACCTGTCATGCTTTTTTTCTTTTCTCCGCCACAGGCCGATAAAAGAAGCAGTAAAATTGTTGATAAAACAAAAACTTTTTTCATCTTATAATAGCAATTAATACAAAAGTAAAGGTTTGCAAATAGGTTCGTAGAAATATTTTTTTGAATTGACAATATAATTTTTTAGATTTGTCTAAATTTTTTTTTAGATATGCTTAATTATTCCCGAACTGAGGAAAATTATATAAAAGCAATATATCATTTGGAGGCTGGTAAGGATAGCGTTTCTACCAACGATCTGGCAGAATCACTTCAAACGAAACCGGCGTCTATTACTGATATGCTCAAAAAACTTAAAAAGAAGAAACTGGTAAGTTATCAGGCTTATTACGGGTGCAGGCTTACCCTTGAGGGCAAACAACTTGCTTTAATGATTATCCGCCGGCACAGATTATGGGAATATTTTTTGTCGCAAAAATTAGATTTCAGTTGGGACGAAGTACATGATGTGGCTGAAGAACTGGAGCATGTGAGCAGCGAAAAACTGATAAACAAATTAGACGCTTATCTTGGATTTCCGAGATTTGATCCTCACGGCGACCCTATTCCAGATGAGAAAGGAGCAATTGCAAACGATAAACTAATTTCACTGAACAATCAACCTGAAAACAAACCATGTATTGTTTCCAAAATCGGGAATCAATCGGTTTCAATTTTGGAAATGCTGGAACAGAAGAATATTGTCATTAAAACAAGATTAGAAATTATTAAAAAATACCCCTTTGATGGCTCGATGGAGGTTAAGGTAGGGCGTAGCAGAACAACCATTTTAACCAAAGAATTGGCTCACAATATATTTATAAAGGAAGTATGAGAAGGCATCATTCTGAAATATCACTCAGTGAGGTTCACAAATCGGTGGACACCAATCATCCGGGCAGGTCCAAATGGAAACGGGTGCTGTCTTTTCTTGGTCCGGCCTATTTAGTGAGTGTGGGTTATATGGACCCGGGCAACTGGGCTACAGATTTGGCAGGCGGTAGTCAGTTTGGATATTCGCTGCTATGGGTATTGGTGATGAGTAACATAATGGCGCTGCTGCTGCAAAGCCTTTCTGCAAGGCTTGGAATAGTAAGAAACAAAGACCTGGCACAGGTTAATCGCGAAACCTACCCCAGAAGCATCAATTTAATATTATATATTTTAGCCGAGATTGCCATTGCAGCTACTGATCTGGCTGAAATATTAGGTATGGCCATCGGTATTCAGCTATTAACCGGCTTACCATTAATTTATGGCGTATTGCTTACAGTTTTAGATACATTTCTGCTAATGCTTTTGCAGAGATTAGGCATCCGAAAGTTAGAGGCTTTTATTGTGGGTCTTATCTTTATTATTGCCGTGTCTTTTTTTATACAAATATTTGTTGCAAACCCTAATGCCGGCGAAGTAGTTTCGGGACTTGTACCACATCTTGAAAACAGTACCGCGCTTTATATTGCCATTGGTATTATTGGCGCCACTGTAATGCCACATAATCTATACCTGCACTCGGCGCTTGTACAAACCCGAAAATTCAATACCGATGACAAGGGAATCAGGAAGGCGCTAAAGATGAACTTCATTGATAGTGCAGTGGCACTAAACATGGCTTTGCTGGTAAATGCTGCCATTCTGATACTGGCTGCAACCGTATTTTACAAAACCGGTCGCACCGATGTAGCAGAAATCAAGCAAGCTTACGAGCTTTTGCCACAACACCTTGGCAGCACCTTTGCAGCTCATTTATTTGCAATAGCCCTGATAGCTGCAGGCCAAAGCAGTACTATCACAGGCACATTAGCAGGGCAGATAGTGATGGAAGGTTACTTGCGGCTCAGAATAAATCCCATTGTCCGAAGATTAATCACCAGACTGATAGCCATTGTTCCGGCGGTTTTAGTCATTCTGTTCTATGGCGAAGAAGACGTGGACAATTTATTAATCTTCAGTCAGGTAATACTGAGTCTGCAATTAGGTTTCGCCATTATACCACTCATTCATTTTGTAAGCGACAAAAAAACAATGGGTAAATTTGCCATAAACATTTATGTAAAAATATCGGCATGGCTCATTGCAATCGTTTTGGTCTATTTGAATCTCAGAATGATTATTGAAGAGTCCGACATCTTTATTGAATCGTCAAGCAGCCTTATCTGGAAAATTTTTGTGGTTATTGCCGGTATTTTATTTATTCTTTTTCTGGGATATACAACTTATTACCCCTTGAGCAAGACCAGAAAAAAAGCTATGATTTCTCATTTGCACAACGAACCGGCATTGTTGAATATCAAACCTTTACCGGAATACAAAAAAATTGCTATTGCGCTTGACTTTAGCGATATGGACCAGCCTTTGTTCAATCAGGCATTAACTCAGGGATCGAAAAAAACCAAATTTGTGTTAATACATATTGTAGAGAGCGTATCGGCCAACGTTTATTATGAGGAAAGCACTGACAATGAAACGCAAACAGACCGAACTTTTTTGCAGCATTATTCAGACCAGTTGAAAGAACTGGGCTACAATTCCGAGGCAAAGTTGGGCTTTGGTAAAACGGCAAGAGAAATTGCAAGAATTGTGAACGAAACGCAATCCGAATTATTAGTGATTGGCGCACACGGGCACAGAGGTTTTAGCGATTTTATTTACGGCGAAACCATCAATAATGTGCGCCACCGAATTAAAGTTCCGGTATTAGTAGTAAACAAACCAAGGGTATAACGCATTAATTTTTTTCCACATTCAAAAGCATGCTTTATTATAGGCACAGGCGCTTCCTGTATTTGCGAAAAAAAATGATTTTCCTTAGATCAGATGATTTTCGGGCTTCACTTCATTTCTTACAAGATGTTTAAAGCGACTGAAAGTTTCGGGTTGAATGTTCAAATAAGAGGCAAGATATTTTTGAGGCACTCTTTGTAAAATTTCGGGATAGTTTTCAAAAAAGTTCAAAAACCTTTCGCGTGGCGATTGTTTAATCAGATTGGTTTGCCAATTGCCTTTCAGTACCATTATATAAGTAACTACTAATCTACCCAATCTTTCAAAATTATGACTGGAAGCAAAAACCCGCTCTAAATCTTCATAAGAAATTGAAATAAGCGTTGTAGGCTCCACTGCCTCCAGATAGAATTCCGAAGGATTTCGGGTATATAGAGATTCCTCACAGGAAACTAAATGTCCTTCTATTGAAACCTGAACCACTTTTTCTTCATCACCTTGTTTATAATATTTCAAAACCAACCCCTGTTCAATGTAGTTTATAAAATTTTCCACCTCCCCAGCCTGAGTAATCAATTCTCGTTTTTTGAATTTTCTGAGGATTACAACAGGCAATAGGAAATTTTTTACTTCGTCATCAGAGATAGCAACAAACTGACGCAGGAACCATACAAAATTTTCAATAAGCCGGCTTTCCATATTAAAGATTAAAAGTATTATTGCAAATGTATATCACATTAACCACTAACCCAAAATTAAACCTCATTTTCAATTCAAATAGCGCTTAAAATCAGTAGTTTTGCCACAATTGCAAATTTACTTATTAAAATTATAAATTATGGCTCAAAAAATTAATGTAACCAATCCAATTGTAGAGTTAGACGGAGATGAAATGACACGAATCATCTGGAAATTTATTAAAGACAAGCTGATATTGCCGTATCTGGATATTGACATTAAATATTACGATTTGGGTATTGAGCATCGTGATGCAACTGATGATCAAGTTACCATTGATGCAGCCAATGCTATAAAACAATATGGTGTAGGTGTAAAATGCGCCACCATCACACCTGATGAAGCTCGTGTGAAAGAATTCAATCTAAAACAAATGTGGAAAAGTCCAAATGGAACTATCCGAAACATTTTGGACGGAACCGTTTTTCGTGAGCCAATTGTAATAAAAAATATACCCCGCCTTGTAACTAACTGGACAGCGCCCATCATCGTTGGCCGTCATGCATTTGGCGACCAGTACCGTGCCACCGATACAGTGATTAAAGGAAAAGGAAAACTGACCATGACCTTCACTCCTGAAGACGGCAGCGAGCCTCAAACCTTTGAAGTATTTAATTTTAAGGGAGATGGCGTAGCATTGAGCATGTACAATACTGATGAAAGTATAAAAGGATTTGCCAGGAGTTGCTTCAATATGGCTTTAAGTAAAAAATGGCCGCTGTACATGAGTACAAAAAATACCATTCTCAAAAAATATGATGGCAGATTTAAAGACATTTTTCAGGAAATATATGATAATGAGTTTAAAGCAGAATTTGAAAATGCAGGTATCACCTACGAGCATCGACTGATTGACGACATGGTGGCCAGCGCTTTGAAATGGCATGGCAACTTTGTGTGGGCTTGTAAAAACTACGATGGTGATGTGCAAAGCGATACAGTAGCACAAGGATTCGGTTCTCTCGGCCTTATGACATCCGTGCTGATTACCCCTGATGGGAAAACCATGGAAGCGGAAGCGGCTCACGGCACTGTTACCCGCCACTATCGCGAATACCAAAAAGGAAATCCTACCAGTACGAATCCAATTGCCAGCATTTTTGCCTGGACCAGAGGATTAGCTTTTCGGGGTAAATTAGATGGCAATCAGGAGTTAATTGATTTTGCAAACAAATTAGAAGCGGTTTGTATCGAAACTGTAGAAGAAGGCAAAATGACTAAAGACCTGGCTGTTTGTATCCATGGCAATAAAGTGAAGCTGGGCGAAGATTACCTAAACACAGAAGATTTCTTAGCAGCAATTGACGAAAATTTGCAAAAAAAATTAAGCTAAAAATTATCATTAAAGGATATAAAAAATGCACCACTCAGGAGGTGCATTTTTTATTACATAGTTTTAGTATGATTTACGGATACAATAAATACTTTTCTCTCATTTGTTTATATTGTGATAAACCCGGCTCCCAGGTTTTACGAATTTCTTCATCCGTTTTGCCGGCAATAATCTGATTTTTGAAATCATAAACACCAATCAACTTATCAATATCCCCTATCTGATTGCTTTGTGTTTTATCAAAAAATTTTGCTTTGTCGGGGTAGGATTTATACAAATCGATCATCCATTGAATATTGATTTTACGCTGTTTAACCAACTGGCTCATATCGTAGTTGCGAAGGTCGAGCCCGTAGCAAACCTGATTGAGGTGCAGCGGCGTTTCAGCCATCCCCTTTATACTTTCAGGCTTAAAGGAAAACTCATATTTCCCCTTGAGCAGGGGCGCACCCAAGACAGTAAAAGGGAAAAGGGTACCACGCCCCTGGCTTATGATGGTTCCTTCAAACAGGCATAATGAAGGATAAAGCAACACACTTTGTTCTGTATTTAAGTTAGGCGATGGTTTTACCGGAAGTGTGTAAGCCATATCATGATGATAATTGGCTACCGGGATTACCTTCAGTTTACATTGTGCTTTATTGGGCAGCCAACCTTCACCATTAATCATCTGAGCCAGTTCGCCCACTGTTAAGCCATGCGCTACCGGAATAGGGGACGCGCAAATACCTCACTTCAGCCGCATATCCAGCACCGGCCCGTCAATGAGGTATCCATTCGGGTTTGGCCTGTCGAGCACTAACAATTCTTTATTATTTTCTGCACAAGCCTCCATCAGTTTTCCAAGCACATTTATATAGGTGTAAAATCTGCATCCCACATCCTGAATATCATAAATCATAATATCTACATTAGCCATATCTTCCTTTGAGGGTTTGCTTTTTGATCCATATAAGGAAATTACCGGAATTCCGGTTTTGGCATCTGTTGCATCTTTTACCGAAGCGCCTGCCGAAGCATCGCCTCTAAATCCGTGCTCAGGTCCAAAGGCTTTTACAACTTTTATTCCCATACCAATCAGACTATCAACCAAATGTACTTTCCCAATTCTGGAAGTCGGATTAGCCAGCACGCCTACTCTCTTACCTTTCAGATAGTCAATGTACTGCTCAGTTTGGTCAGCGCCGGTTTTTATTTTTACTGAAAAAGTAGAATCCTTTACCAAGGCATAGGGGTCGGCAATACCCGGCTTGGAAGAACCACAGGAAAGAATCAAAAAAACAGAAAGGGTCAAAAAAGCAAAAAATCTCATCGTAATACGTTTTAAACCTTTCAAACTTACACAAAATTTTTTATTTGTAAGTAATAAATAATCAATACTTAGCGATAATAAATTCATTAGAGAAATAATTCCCGATTTCCATTAAACTTAATTAGTTTTAGAAATCAGCAGCTTTTTTCAATTAGCCTGAATTGTTAAATCAGCCTAATCTATTTTATATAGTGGTAACTTTGCAATTCCTTTTTTAGGCAAAAAGGTGTTGAATAAAAGAATTTGAAAATCGTTAGTTCTGAAATTAGCATAAGAGCAACTTCAAGCTTAACTATTTCGTCATGTTTTTGTTAAGTTAGAATAAAACGTACAATTTTTAAACTGAGATATAATTTATTAATAATCAAATCAATTAAGAACAAGATGAAAAAATTAGTTTTTGCATTATTGGGTATATTTATGGCAGGAGCTGTAATGGCTCAATCAGAACCGGTTAAATGGAATTTTTCTTCAAAAAAGATTTCTGACAAGGTTTATGAAATTCATTTGACTGCTACATTGGACAACGGTTGGCATATTTACTCTCAAACCCAGCCAAAAGATGCCATTTCGCAACCAACCAAAATCGCTTTTACTTCAAATCCTTTGACTAATCTGGAAGGGTCAGTAAAAGAAGTGGGGAAGATGGAAAAGTTTCATGATGCAGCATTGGGCGCCAGCGCTAACCAATACAGCAAAACCGTAAAATTTGTACAAAAGGTTACTTTGAAAGCTGCTGCCAAAACGAGCGTTGCAGGCACCGTAGAATATCAGCTTTGCGATGATTCAAAATGTCTTCCTCCCAAAAAAATGCCTTTCAAGGTAAATGTGGGATAAAGTAGTTTTATTATAAAATATAAAATCTCTTTCATTTAGTGTGAAAGAGATTTTTTTTGTAGAAAAGATGAGAGAACGCCTCAGCCCCAGCTCCTCTCCTCACAATGAATAAGATGGTTGATAAATAAACTCATTGAGATGGAGAGGTTTAAATTGAAACAGCCGAAGCGTATGGCATCAGAGGCATGGAGAAACGCCTCACCCCCAACCCCTCTCCTCACGGAGAGGGGAGTTGGAATACGTTTTATTTAAAGTTTAATTTAATATATATTATACTTTATTGAGGCAGTAACACCTGATCAATCCTATGCATTGAGCCATTTATGAAATTCTGATCGCTAGTACCGTTTACAAACGGATTAATCAGCACATTAGATGCAGTAGGATTTGCGGCGCCCTTAACAGTTGCAGCAGTAACACCGGTAGGTCCCAAAACGGATTTCAAACCAATGCCGGGATGAGCAGTAATAGCACCATTCAGCAATGTAGGAAACTTAGTTTCAGTAGTAGGCATATTCACAGTATAGGCTCTTGTACCCATTATATGATATACCACCAGTCCCTTTACAGTTTCAGGAGTCAGAACTCCTGCTAATAAAGGATTCTGAAAAACATCGGGAGTGGAAGCTATACTTGCTGCCTGAGCTTGCGCCAGATTAAGAATTGTTGTTTTATGAGGCTCTGTTTCTGCCATAGCAGTGGCTATTTGTAGCGCATCTGCCTGAGACATTCCCGGATTGGCTGCCATTATCTGAGGTACCAAACCGGTTGTGATATACTGATTTTTAACAACAGGAAGAACACCTGGTGTAATCTGAGCCGTAAGCAACGCCTGAAAAGCAGCATTTGTTGGTGCAAATACAGTCAGATTTGCAGCCGGATTACTAAGCGCCGATTCTAATGTTTTATTGGCATCACCCTGATCTGCCTTATTTACGGCTGCTTTAAAATAACTGTAATCCGGATTGGTAGCAATCCTTTGCCACAACACCTGGTCTGGCGGTAACAGAGCAATAGCTGTTTTATGCATTACACCATTTGAAGCCGTAAGATCCGGGCCGGTAATTGGTACACCATTTACAAATGAGGCTGAACCGGCCTTCGCAGGAAAAATTGGCATTCTTAAGCCGGGAGGTAATGCAGCAGAAGGAGCTGAAAGAATCAATGCAGATTGCAAATACATATTAGGGAAAGTAGTAGTAAAGTTGGAGGTTTTCAGCGTTCTGCCACCTATAATATGGTATTTCAATAATGTATCTAATTTGCCCGCGCTGAAAAAATTAAGAGAAGAAGCGTCCGCAGGTAATCCTAACAGGCTGAATGAAGTCAGAATTGCAGTATTATCCGGAGCAAAAAAAGTTAATTCGCCGGCAGGGTTACCTAACACATCAGATAATTTTCCCGTGGTACTATTGAAAGTACTGGCCTTTTCGACGGCTGTTTTCAAAATAGAAAACTCAGGCGCGTCTAATTTTTTCAATACCGTCTCTGATGCAGACGCCAACGGGAAATCATTGGGAATTGGTTCAGGCAATTCCTTATTGCATGCCGAGAAAATAAAAACTGAAGCAAGGGCCGCTACAATATTTAATTTATTAAAAAATTTATTATATGTTATCATTTTGTAATATTTAATAGTAAGCAATGGATTATAATAAATTATAAGTAAAAGCAATGTAGTACAAACCGCCAATACTTGGGTTCCCCACAGCATTTACATAATATTGATTAAACAAATTGTTGGCTCCCAGTTTGATCTGAGATTTGATGGAAGGCAGTTTGTACATCAGCCCTAAATCTACTACGTGTGTAGGATCAATGGTTCCTGTGGCAAAATCGCTTTCAAAGTCCATCTTTGTCTGCCAGCGCCAGTTGAGCGAAAATCCTAACAGATTGCGAGGCCCGAAGCCTGAATTACTAAGTCCCAGAAATGTTTTGTACTTAGGCGTATTGAATGAAGCACGAAAATTGTTGGGTACGTCTTTAATTTCATCCGAAGAGATATTTCCATTCAGACTGAAATTGGACGGCAAACGCCAGTCGAAGCTCACTGCCCAACCAAAAGTTTTAACACTGGCATCAGAATTTACAACCACTGATATACCTCTGTAAACCGCCGGATTTGATTTGTCGGTAAATTGCAATACATCTCGTCTTCCAATGAAATTGGTATATTTTCCGCTATAAACATAAGCATCAACCAGGAAGTTTTTCTGAATAATAAATTTATATCCCAACTCATAGCTGGCCACACTCTCAGGTTTTACTTCTTTGTAAGTTATGGGTATTCTGTTTGCCGGATTAGCTATAAAGTCGGGTGCAGAAATGCCGGGATTATTTATTAGGTCATAAGCTTCCCAGATTTTTTTATTGGAACCAATTAATGTACCTCCTCCTACTGACAGGTCAATCCATTGTTGCTGTGTACTCGGGAAGCGGTAAGCAGTCTGATAGGACAAACGGATACTGTGGTTTTCGGCAGGTTTAATCAATGCGGTAAACCGCGGTGTAAATTTACCTTTGAAATATTCGTTTTTATCATACCTACCTGAGGCGGTCAGTTTCAATACGTTTTTGATAATTTCTTTACCCAACTGACCGTAAGCGCCGATTTCGTTGATTTTGATAGGGCCATCTTCTTCATGGAAAAGTGTGTTTTCACTATTCAGAACAAATTGCCTCCAGTTGCCACCAACCAAAAATTCTACGGCATGGTTAAACAATGAAGTAAAATTATACTGACCTTCTGCTACATATAAGTCAGATTTGTCGAGGAAAAGACCTCCATTTTGATAAATAGGCGTCAGGCGTACTTTATCCCACTTTTCTTTAAAATCGGCAGAGCCTACTTCAGGCCTACCCACATCTGCAATCTGCCTTGCTTTGTTGTGTGCATCAATATCCCGCATACCGGCCATTTTAGCATTCAGATAAGCAAAAGCATATTGTTGATACCAATCGGTACTTGGTTTCCAGCGTTCATTGAATTGACGGGTTGTGGCAGTAAGGTTATGCGATTGACCTGCATCTTCCTGAGTAGTATATCCTCTCAGGAACCAGTTATCTGCCTTAAACTCCAATTTGTATTGTGCAATTTTGAAATCTTTCAGAGAATACCTGTCGCTACCGGTGTAAATGGTATTACCTCCACCAATCTGCCCCATCAGGATAGCCTCTACTTTGGGAGTGATTTTATAATGAATGGCCGCCGACCCTTTCAGGTTAATGGTATTGGGATCCACTAATTCTTTTTCGGTATATCCTGTTCTGGATACAGGAATGCTGGCAGGAAGCGTTTTCACATAATCAGCCCAGAAGGGCACTTGTTTTGCAATAGCATCTAATACCCTTGTTCTTAAATCAATAGTCGTTTCATCGCCATATACATTTATACCATCATAGTTAGGATCGGTTTCTCTTGTTCCGGAAGGTGCAATTTGTCCGTTTGAACCGATCCTCAGGTAGTTCCGATAATCGCGAGCCAACCAGTCCTGCGCCTTTATGTATTGCGCAGTAACCTTATAAGCTAACTTATCTGACACCTTTTGAGCCCACCTGAAACCAATATCATAGTAAGGAGAAGGATCTCTATAGCTGTTTGAAAGATTCATCACACCCAACTTAGCTTGCACTGATAGTCCACGTGAGGTAAAAGGGCTTTTACTGTTGATGAGCAAGGTGCCATTCATACCGCCGGAGCCATACAATGCCGAAGATGCACCGGGCAATAATTCCATGCTTTCTACATCCAGTTCTGATAGACCGACTACACTGCCTACCGAGAAATTCAGCGCCGGCGCCTGATTGTCTATTCCATCCACTATCTGATTGAAACGGGTATTACCACTTCCCGAAAACCCTCTGGTGGTAGGTGAGGTAAAAGTGAGTGAAGAGTTAACCACATTCACTCCTTTAATATTGGAAATAATATCATAATAACCCACTGCCGGCGTATTCCTGATAGCAGCGCTGCTCACCCTTTCCACAGTAACAGCCGAGTTCAACATTCTTTCGGCAGTACGTGATGCAGACACCACTACCTCCTGGCCCAGTTCGGTAAATGGCCTCAACAGAATGGTTTTGGTGTTCCCATCAGAAAAAGCAATCTCCTGCGTTTCGAAGCCAATAGAAGAAAACGTAATTCGAACAGGAAATTGAGTTACAGACAATTCAAATTCTCCATTTGATTTGGAAGAAGTTCCTCGGTCGGTTCCAGTTATTTGAATAGAAACCGATGGAACAGGGTCATTTGTTTCACTGTTTTTTACAACTCCTTTAATAGTTTGCTGTGCAAACGCCATGTAAGGTAGCAATTGAATAACTGCCATTATGGCCAACAATCGTAATAAGAATCTCATAAAAAAAATTTTGTTTTGTTGAAATAGCAGGTGTAAAATAACATTTGTTAGCATATTGACAAAAAAAATTTATAAAAAATAAAAATTAGTTTTAAAAAGGCAAGAATTTTTGTTGTTAATTCTTAAAAAAATCTAATTAATTAATCGCTTCAATAATTAATTTCGCAGCATGTCAGATATCCATTTTTCCAAACAAACAGGTTTTTATCGGGGCAAAGTGAGAGATGTTTACTTTATTGATAATAATTACCTTGTGATGATTGCATCCGACCGCATTTCGGCCTTTGATGTGATTTTGCCAAAAAAAATACCCTTCAAAGGACAGGTGCTCAATCAGATAGCAGCCTTCATGCTCAATGCCACTAAGGATATTTGCAAAAACTGGCTGATTGCCACTCCCACACCCAATAGTTCTATCGGACTGAAATGTGAGCCTTTCAAAATTGAATTAGTGGTAAGAGGTCATCTTACAGGACATGCCTGGCGCACCTACCAATCAGGTAAAAGGTTTTTGTGTGGCGCGGTATTACCCGAAGAGATGATAGAGAATCAGCCTTTTTTGCATCCCATCATCACCCCCAGCACCAAAGCAGCCGAAGGCCATGATGAAGATATAAGCAAAGAAGATATTATTGCAAAGGGTTTAGCCACAGAAAACGAATGGCAGCAATTGGAAAAAATAGCTCTTGCCCTTTTCAAACGAGGTAAGGAGATTGCTTTAAAACATGGATTGATACTTGCAGATACAAAATATGAGTTTGGGAAAATAGGCGATGAAATCATTTTGATGGATGAAATTCATACGCCGGACAGTTCGCGGTATTTTTATGCCGATGGTTTTGACGAGCGACTCCAAAGAAATGAAAAGCAAAAACAGTTGAGTAAGGAATTTGTAAGAGAATGGCTGATTGAAAATAATTTTATGGGTAAGGAAGGGCAAACGATTCCTGAAATGACCGATGAATGGGTAAACACTATTTCGCAGCGATACATTGAACTTTTTGAAAAAATAACCGGTGAGGAATTTGTGCCGCAAACAGTTACTGATGCAGAATTGCTCGAAAACATTAATAATGCCATCTATTCCCTTTAAATCAAAAATGGGCCGCCTTTCGGCAAGCCCACTATAGGGAACGGACTAAAGCCGGACCTATTGGATACGTCTTTTATCGGACTGAGAAATCGTTTTATTATTCGCTTTTGTTGTCAGGTATTTATGAGCATAGTAATCAAGTGCATCAAAGGCATCTGCCTTGGTAGGTACATTTTCTACTACGTACAAATTGATATAAAATCCTGCGGTAATATTATAAATACGTCTTTGCTGTCCTTCATAAAACCTGCCTTCCAGCCTGTCATATACTTCGGGCCAGTATTGGGTATCATACTCCATGCTTTCTACCACAGCATAAGTGCGGTCATAATCGTATTGAATTAAAGAGTAAGGCGTACCATTTACATAATCAATCACTGTAGCTCTTTCGATATCATCTTTCTCATAGTAACCCCTCTTGGTGCAACTGCCAAATACCATTGCTATTGCAACTGCTAAAACTGAGAATGTAAAAATCTTTTTCATTGTAGTTTAACTTTAGTAGTTTAAAAATCAGGTTTCAAATCCGTTTTCATATTAAAGAAGGGTAATGTGAAAAAAAGTTTGCATCCGATTTGTTAAAAATCAGATAATGTCTGAAAGCAGGTATTTTACCTTCGTTCTAATAAGTCTGCTAAACAAGATGGCTCTCGTAAATACTTTGTACATACGAAAAGTGGAACAGTAATTGCGAAATACTAAACGAACTTTAAACAAGTCATTGAAATGAATAATTATTTACCCGTCATCTTCTTTTTCTTTTTGATTATAAATACGTTTTCCTGCAAAAAGAGCGCTCAAAACCCCGAATCCGGTACTACCATTAAAGGTTGGAAATATATTGGAGGCGATGAATTTAATGAAGATAAACCAGACACTACACGCTGGTTTCGATATGGAGATGGCAAAAATGCTAACTATGGTCGGCCACAAGGTATGATTCAAACCTATCGTCCACAACAGGTAGAGATGGCTACACTCCCTTCCGGTGAAAAAGTGCTAAGAAAAACCTCTGTAAAAAGAAACAATGGCGATAGTATTAATGGGAACCCCGGTTGGTGGTCGGGTGCAATTTCTACGCGGGAAACTGAAATATTTTATCCGCTTTATTGTAAAATTGAAGTGAGGGCCAAGGTAGCTAATGAAAAAGGAGTTTGGCATGCAATATGGAGCAGGTATAGGGATGGAGCTAGTATTGCAGAACTTGATTTAAATGAATTTTTTGTAAAGAAAGTCGGTAAGGGAGTTGTGTCACAGGCTATTCATTTGTGGAATACCTTGTTGTGCATCATCCTATTCAGCCACAGTTTGCCAATTCAGCAACCAGACCTATCAAACCCCACCTTTTTAACACTAAAATCTGACACTTTCCCCCGAACAATGTGGAAAAATCTTTATAAATCTGAAAAACCCAACATTTTAACTAAATTTGACCATTATCACATAGTATAATGCAAGGAACACTTTTTGATATTGACGTAGAAATAAAAACCAAAGAGCCTGACATCTCTGAATGGGGCACATTTCGTGACAGTTTAAGAGCACCAGTGCATGGTTGGTTTACTTACCCAGCCGGTTTTTCTTACAAAGCAGTTGAGCACAGCATTGAGCAAGCTGACTTGACAGTTGGTACGTCAACAATCTATGACCCATTCATGGGAAGTGGCACGACAAATCTTGTTGCAAAGTCGCTTGGCTTTAACTCAATCGGAGTTGAAGCACATCCGTTTGTTCATCGTATTACCCAATCTAAAATGAATTGGGATATTAGCTTTGATGAATTAAATAATGCTATTGAAAAAATTCAAAAGCAAGTTTCAAAAGCAGAACGACCAGAAAAACTTGAACCTTTTTTGAAACAAGAATTTCCAGAACTTATTTTAAAATGCTTCTTACCTGAAACGCTATTTGAACTTTGGACAATTCGTAATTCCATCCTAAAACTTGACAGTACAAAGGGAACTAAAGAATTTTTGCGTACTGCTTTGATTTGTGTATTGCGTGACGTTTCCATTGCTGCTACCGGATGGCCATACATTGCACCCAACAAAACGAAAGTTACAAGCATGTCAAAGAAAGGTTGGGAAACTTATCGCAATCGGGTTTTAAAAATGTATGGCGACATTGTTGAGATAAATCGGAAAGCCTACAAAGGAAAATCAACGCACCAGGTTCTCAATGGAGATTCACGGAATACAGTCGGACAAATTGCTGATGAATCAGCCGACCATATTTTTACTTCACCGCCCTATCTCAATAACTTTGACTACGCCGACAGAACAAGACTTGAACTTTACTTCATGGGTGAAGCAAAAAATTGGGGAGAGATTTCTGACCAAGTGAGAAAAAAACTTATGACGAGTGCAACAACTCAAATCAATCGCACAGACAGTAAGTATCAGTTTCTTGAAGGATTCAAATTTGAGTGTCCCGACCAATACACATTTCTTTCAAACGCTGTAGAAAAACTTTCAGAATTACGCCTTACAAAAGGTGGGAAGAAAAGCTACGACTTAATGACTATTGGTTATTTCAACGACATTTATCAAATCATAAAAGACAACTTTAGAGTTTTACGCAAAGGTTCTAAAGCACTTTATATCTTAGGTGATTCAGCACCTTACGGTGTGCATATTCCGACAGACGAACTCATAGGACAAATCGGAGTTGCCATTGGTTTTTCTAACTATCAAATTCAAATTCTCAGAGAACGTGGCGGCAAGTGGGAGAAAAACCCACAGCGACACAATGTTATGCTTCGGGAATCAGTAGTAATCCTTCAAAAATAATATGGAGAATGTTCAGAATCCGGGAAGTGCTTTGGGTGAAGCAATCGGGGCACAAATGGAAATCGCCTTAAACACTTACCTCACAAAAGTCGTCAACAAATATTCATGTCGTTTAATTTCCAAAGGGCAAGAAAACCCGAAAACGAAAAAGGCAACCAAACTTTTGCTGTACGACAATTTCGGAACAGCTTACAACATTGACGCAGTTGTTGCCAACGAATCAATGCAACCATTAATTCTCGTTGAATACAAATACATCCGTTACAAAAAGCACAACCGAGATAAAGGCAGTTGGCTTTGCACAGCACATAATGCAATAAGAAGAAGATATAATTCAGTTCGAAGTTCCATTGCAATCTTAGCAGGCAGTTGGAGCGGCAGTAGCATTGCAATGATGAAAAGTCATGACATAAATTTGTTTATCATTCCGTTTGAGAAAATAACTGCATTGCTAAAGAAACAAAAAATCAAATTTGATTGGGGAGAAAAAGACCGTCATGTTGCAAGTGCATCATGGGAAAAATATTCTGCACTGACGAATAGACAGAAATTAAAGATTGCCGAAGAGATGATTTCTGAAATCAAACCTGATTTAGAAGCGGCAATTGAAAAAACACTTGACAACAAAACCAAAAGGCAAATTGAGAAAGTAACAATAGAAATTCACACAAATATTGGCGAAGTGAAGCGTTTTGAGTTTGCAAATGTTGAAGACGCTTTGAATTTTTTGGAAGATTTCAGTTTTGAAGAAATGTTAAATCACGCTGACTCATTTACTTTGTTTGACAAACCTGAAATAAGCGAAGAAGAAGACGAATAATATGTAATGACATCCAGAATTACAAAGGGCGAATGAACAGTGGGTTTGCTGCTATGCTGGCAGACGAATATATTCTCATCTTTTTGCTACTATCAGCTTAAGTTCTGGTTGACCGAACTCTACTCAACACAAGTACATATCTTCGGTATCAATAATTTTAATGGGCAGACGTTTTTTAAATATCAGAACAGCATCAAGCCGTGTTCAAAAAGCTGCTACCGATTTTAATCTCCCCTTTGGACAAAACAGAGACAAGCCGGTTGTGGACCCTTCCAAAATTTTTTATACATATAGTGTACAGATTGATAAAGATCCAAACACCAAAAATGAAGCCATCATCACCCTTCTTGTGAATGGAGAAATAAGTTATTCGCTCTATACCGCAGATATTCCGAGCCACAATAAATTCATCCTTGATGCCATAGAAAAGAACCGCCTCGATGCTGTATGGGATGTGGTCATCACCGGTCAGATAGGCGCTACTAACCCCAGCGTGGGCTATCCTGATGGGGAGTTGAATCAAGTTGTTACAGAAATTGATTGGGTGAGAGTATATGTGAAGGAATAAAACCAATCACTTCAATTATTGCCCCTTGTTTTTGGAATTAAATCTTACTCCTGCCAAAAAAATAGGTTTTTTATAAAGGTCTTGCTTTATATACTCATAGATTTAAATTGTTGTCAATTGCTTTTGTTAAAAAAATTAAAGCTGTTTTACCACATTTGCCACGTGCAGCGGATTGCCCAACGTGTAGAAATGCAATACCGGAACGCCGCTCTTCTTTAAATCTTTTGCCTGCATCAACATCCATTCTTGCCCCACCACTTCTACCTCTTCATTTGTCTTGCATTTTTGCAATTCTTTCGATAGGTCGGTTGGCAGGTCGATATGAAATATTTTGGGCAAAACCGTTAACTGACTCTTTACGGCAATGGGTTTCAGGCCAGGTATAATAGGAACCATAATACCCATATTTCTGCATGCTTCTACAAAGCTGTAATATTTATTATTGTCAAAAAACATTTGAGTAACGATGTAATCGGCGCCCCCATCCACTTTCTTTTTCAAGTACTGTAAATCTGTTTCCATGTTGGGCGCTTCAAAATGTTTTTCGGGATAGCCTGCCACCCCGATGCAAAACGAGGTTTTGTGTTTGGATTTCAGGTCTTCTTCTACATAAATGCCATTATTCATATTTGTAACCTGCTGCAATAAATCAGAAGCGTATTTATGCCCTTCAGGGTTGGGGATGAAGGCAGTTTCATTTTTTGCGGCATCTCCCCTCAAAACTAATACGTTGTCTATACCCAGATATTGCAAATTGATCAATGCGTCTTCAGTTTCATTGATACTGAAACCTCCACAAATAAGGTGAGGAACCGTGTCCACATTGTATTTATTCATGATGGCGGCACAAATACTTTCGGTGCCCGGTCTTTTTCTGATAATTACCTTTTTAAAGCTGCCGTCAGGATTTTGTTTAAAAACGTGTTCGCTACGGTGGTAGGTAACGTTAATAAAAGAGGGTTTAAACTCCATCAATGGGTCTAAATGATCCCACAGGGCTTTAATTCCTTTTCCTTTTAAAGGGGGCAATATTTCAAATGAAACTAATGTATCTTTTGCCTCTCTGATGTGATCTATAACTTTCATAACCTGCAAAACTAAGAAAATCATAAATCTCTGCCAGTAAATATTAAATCGGTTGCCTTTTACTATTTTTGCGAACAATGAGCATTACTATTTATACTAAAAATCTCGTGAAGCGTTATGGAGAGCGCACTGTGGTGGACCACGTATCCTTTGAAGTTCATCAGGGAGAAATTGTGGGATTGCTGGGTCCAAACGGCGCCGGAAAAACCACTTCTTTTTATCAGGTAGTAGGATTGATAAAACCTGATGAAGGAGATGTGTATTTGAATGAAGAAAACATTACCAAGCTGCCTATGTATAAACGAGCCAGGATGGGTATCGGCTATCTGCCTCAGGAGGCATCAGTATTTCGCAAGTTGAGTGTGGAAGATAATATTGCGGCTGTGTTGGAGATGACTAAAAAGCCAAAAGCCGAACAAAAGGAAATATTAGAATCGCTCATCAGTGAGTTTCGTTTGGGACATGTGCGCAAGAGTAATGGCGATGTGCTTAGTGGCGGCGAAAGAAGAAGAACCGAAATAGCCAGAGCATTGGCTGTGAATCCTAAATTTATTTTACTCGATGAGCCCTTTGCCGGCATTGACCCCATAGCGGTGGAGGACATTCAAAGTATTGTGGCCAGACTCAAATACAAAAACATAGGAATATTGATAACCGACCATAATGTGAATGAAACACTCTCGATTTGCGACAGAGCTTACCTGATGATTGACGGTAAAATATTTGAAAATGGTACAGCCGAAGAATTGGCGGCTAACGAACAGGTGAGAAGGTTGTATCTGGGTCGTAATTTTGAACTAAAGCGTAAGGACTATCTGCACCAGGAAGCGCTGGACCAAACAAATTCAGGCGATGCTCCTACTGCGGTGGAAGAAGACAAAAAGCCGGTAGCAGATGCAGAAGAAGAAATACAAATATCAGCATCTGCCTCCGAAACTATTATTCATCCAGAAACAGATCCTGATATAGTTTGATACCCGGTGTAACGGCATAAGGTTCCAAATCGGTAATTCCTTCCTGCCTAAGCACCTCTTCATCGATCAGGCAATGCCCTGTATATTCTTTAGGATTTTTGCTCAAAATATAATAGGCAGTGTCTGCCAATATTTGTGGTTTACGACTAACTTTTGCCAATGCTTCGCCTCCGAGAAGATTTCTGACGGCAGCAGTATCAATAGTGGTTTTGGGCCACAAAGCGTTTGAAGCAATTCCATATTCCTTAAATTCTGCAGCCCAGGCCATTGCCATCAGGCTCATATTATACTTCGAAAGCGTATAGGGGATGTGTGCTGCCAGCCATTTTACATTCAGGTTTACAGGAGGCGATAGAGTCAGAATATGCGGGTGTGCCGATTTTTTCAGAAAAGGCAAACAAGTCTGCACAACAAAAAAAGTTCCCCTTACATTGATATCATGCATCAGGTCAAAACGTTTGGGCTCGGTTTTTTCGGTATTGGTCAATGATATGGCAGATGCATTATTGATTACCATATCTATTCCTCCAAATTTTGATATACCTTCTTCCACAGCATGTTTTATCTGGTCTTCAAAGCGGATATCGCATTGCACGGGGTGCGCTTTGCCTCCTGCTGCTTCTATTTCTTCGGCGGCTGAAAAAATAGTGCCGCCAAGTTTTTCATTTTCAGTAACCGATTTGGCCGCAATAATAATATTGGCGCCTTCTTTAGCCAACCTCAAAGCGATGGCCTTGCCAATGCCACGTGTGGCGCCGGTAATAAAAATAGTTTTTTCCTGAAAGTTCATATAGCAAAAATATTAAGCGCTTCTATTGGGGAGCTGCATCCGTAATAATGCGACCACTCGATTTATTAAATTTAATACGATTCAGGTCCTGAGTGGCTTCCATTCCGTTTTCGCCTTTGTAATAGGGCATAGAAGGCGATTTGTAAATGGCTTCCAAATCTGTATAAAACAATTCCTTATTTTGATCCCACCAAAGATCCTTACAAAGGAGCGTATCGCCTTTCTTGCTTATCACCCTCACGCTGTCTTTCAAATATATCTTGTTCACATTCTCCAGATACTTGCCATATTTGCAATCGAGCCAGGTGGACACCTCATTCATTTCATTGAAAAAATCAACATGTAAATTTTTGGGAAACTCTGTGATGGTAGTATCACCCATAGTTCTGGTCATAAATGGGGCTGTAAGTTTAGCCCTTGTTTTTCCTCCCTGGCTCAGATAGCTTTCTACCTTTACTACCTCATCTACCATATTTACCTTTTTGTTTAGCGCTTTGATGGCTTCATCACTGTTTTCGCACGAAGTGAAAACAGCTCCATAAAAAGTTATTATTAGAAGATATAGTAAAGAATTCTTCAAAATGAGTGAAAAAATTATACTGTAAAGATAAAATATTTGCTATTTACCAAACTGACAAGCAAGGGATTAGTCATACCTTCTTTTACCAAACCACAAATCGGTGAGGGCAAAACCTACCGAAATTCTGTACAGATTTTCTTTCAAAATGTTTTTATCATTTCCTCTTTTCACATATTCCAAAGCCAGATTGATGAGTGTGCGTTGGTATTTTGCCTGCGGACTGTAATTGGCTACCGGCAAACCCATTCCAAAACTAAGTCCATAGCTTGGCAATTCTTTTTTGGGATAAACATAATCCGGCCCTGTATGAAATCCTACTCTGTAAGCTACATTGCTGAAATAGTTATTTTTGCGTATTGGATGAAATTCAGCTCCCATTTTCAATTGCCAGTCCGATTTAATGAGATTGTCTTTTACTCCATCCACTCTGTAGTCATCCCAGTTATTTTTGGTAAAATCCATCCCGAACAGCCATCCTGCGTCTTTAATCGTTTCTTGTGGTTTCTGAATAATAAAACCTGCCGTAAATCCTGAAGGATAAGCGATGGTTCCTTTTACATTCTTACTGAAAGCTACAGTATCGATAGGCTGATATCCCACATTTTCATTATATATATACGTGCCGGTCAAATAATCCTTTTTGGTGTGCAGCTTTTGTTTCACATTACCATAGGCCCCAACGCCCATATACACTTTTTTACTCAATTTAAAGTGGTATTGCATACCTGCATCAAAATAAGCGCCTCCCAAAGTAGTACTGGTTTGATGAAAAGCGCTGCTATAGGCAGTGGAATCATTTGCAAGTGAGCGGCGGGTAGCATAATCTTTCTTGCCAAAGGTATAGCCGCCATTAAACCCAAAACTCAAAAACTGGCTTTTTGCCAATTTAAATTTGAAACCGGTACCTATTGTAGGTAAATAAAGACCTCCATTGCCTTCAAACAATGTTTGTCCTTTGTCGATGAAAAGTTTGTTGGCATCATTTACTATCTTATTGGAATCCAATATCTTATAATCAATATTGTGTAGTTGCCTGATACCAAAAGCCATACCCCAGTTTTTGCGGAGCGGCACACCCAGCATCACATTGCTGAACAAAAGATTGCTGGCATTAAACTTGGTTTTGGTTTTTGAGTCCACAATAATTCTATTGTCGTTATTGACAGCAATATTCAAAATAGCCCGCCCGGAATTTAATTTCTTAGATTTTAGCTCCTGATTGGCTTCGTAGTAAGCATAGGATGCCGGGTTATTGTAGTTAACGTCGTAATAATCGTTATGAGCTGCATTAATGCCTCCCATACTTCTGCTTATCACATTACCGGTGGGTGTTTTGTCGCCCAGCCCATATCGGGAGTAAGGCGAGTTGTCTTGTGCCTTTGAAGCAGGTAACACACATGCTATAAAAAAAATTACCGCCGCATGGCGAATTATAAACAGTTCAGATTTATTAAGCATTATTAACTTCACTAATCGCATAAAGTCCTTTAAAAATTAAATCAGGGTCGGCAAATATCCTGTTTTTCAGGTGTGATGCCAAATGTTGATGGTCTCCACCGGTTAATACCACGTTAAAGTTGTCAAATTTGGCATTATATTCAGCTATAAAACCATCCAATTCATACGCCATGCCCAAAATTACCCCGCTCAAAATGTTGGTATCTGTATCATAACCAATCAGGGGAACGTCGGCTTTTGGCGATACTAAGGGCAATTTGGCTGTATAATGTTGTAACGACTTCAGCCGCATCTCCAGCCCCGGAGAGATGGAGCCTCCCATCCATTCCTTATATTTGTTTACAAAATTAAGTGTAATGCACGTGCCTAACCCTATGATTAACAAATTCTTATCAGGGTAAAACGCCACACCGCCCGATGCCATTGCCAGCCGATCGGCTCCAATGGCTTCCGGTTTTGCTATTGGAGTAGTGAAAGGTAGCTTTGACTTGCTGCTGAGCAGGTGAAATCGGGTCTTTTCGGTTAATAAAGTTTCTATTTCGGCATTATGATTAATAACCGAAGAAAGTATTGTTTTCTCGGGTTTATGTGTATCTAAAAGTTTTTGAAGGGTTGTGATGGCATCATCCTCCAAAACTATTGTTTGGCTCAATTTTTTGTCATAAAATATTGCGGCCTTCTTTCGGGTATTGCCAAAATCGAAACAAATAGTTACAGACATGGCGTGAAAGTACGGGAAAAATCAAAAATTGAAATAGTAAATCTCGAATTTTATTATTTTTTGATAATTTGACGGGTACTAAAAACTCTTTAAACTGCGAAAATGACCATTCATTTGAATCTTTTCGCGAATTGTTTTCAGGTTGGGCAGCGAGGCAGACAGGCTTTCAAAATGTCTTCTCAGATATTCTTGTCTTTGTTTTTCATTAAACAGTTGCAGTAATTCGTATTCCTGCTCAAGGCTTAATCCCGAGTGATGAGCAATATCGTAAGCGGTGAGTTCCTCATCTTTTACCGAAAAATCTTTTCTTACATCCATTTTTTGGTGAAAATCTCTCATTTTCACTATCAATGCGCTCATCAAGTCAGCTTTTCCCTGCAAATGATTTTCCGGATAATCTACGATGGCTCCTGAATATAATTTATCGGGCACGGTGTCAATTATTTCCAAAATACGAAAAACACTCTCACCTGTAGTTTGAATGTCCCTTTTGCCATCAGCGTAAGTTTTTACGATTTCTCTGATGGTGATGAGGCAGCCAAATTCTCTGATTTTCCCTTCGCTTGCCAGCGGAATTCCAAAAGGTTTGTTGGTTTGATGGCAATCATTTATCAATTGCTTGTATCGAGGTTCAAAGATGTGGAGATTGAGGTGCTCGCCCGGATAAACCACAATTTCTAAAGGGAAGATGGGTATAAAATTGATCATAAACAAACGTACATAAAATATTTCAGATTGAAGCTATTGAGCAGGGCAAACGCATCTATATTCACAAATGGGTAATCATCACAAATCACAGAGAGATAAAATTATAATGAGAATAGGATTGTACCCTATTTTACAGAGCCCCAAAGGAGCGAAATGTCATCCCTACGGGATTTTGAACACGACCAAACGATTATTTCTATAATGATATCTGTCTTTCAGGCTTGTTTTCAGACTAAAAATCAGATGCGTTTACCCTGAAATCAATGAAGTTTAACTTTTGCATAAAATATTATTACTGTAATTTCGTTCCAATTAAACAGAAAATAACAGATATGAAGAGGCTTTTTCTTGCGGCAGGATGTGTTCTATTATTTATTTTGGCTAATGGTCAGTCAAAAATTACAGCAATACCTGACTCCAAAGGAATTATTGTGCAGCACAAAACCGCTCCCAAGGAAGGGTTGTACTACCTGTCGCGGATATATGATGTAAAATTGGACGACATTGCCGCTACAAGTAAAATTGATAAAAATAAAAGCCTGTTGGTGGGTGAAATAGTGAAAATTCCCCTTGCTTTTGAAAGGCTCAACCAATCAGCATCAAAAGGCACACCCATATATTACGAAGTGGGAGAAAAAGAAGGATTGATGACGGTGAGCAATAAATTTAATAAAGTACTGCTGAAAAACCTGCGCTCATGGAACAAATTGCAAAAAGATGAGCTCTCCAAGGGGCAGCAACTCATAATTGGTTATGTTTTCTTAAATGAAGAGCCGCTTCCGGTTGGCAAGGCAGAGGCAACTGAGAAGCCAATAGAAAAAAAGCCGGTGGAGCAAAAGCCGGTGGAAGTAGCTGTAGAAAAACCTCAGCCTAAGCCGGTGGAGGAAGTGGTTACTAAACCTATACCCGAGCCGACCAAACCCGAAATAGTGCAGGAGCTACAGGGAAAAGGATATTTTAAGGGGCAGTACACCCATCAGCGCCATGAAGGCGCCAATACCCAAAAGACAGTTACTTCGGGCATTTTCAAGGCCAATAAAGGGTGGGGCGATGGTAAATATTATATATTAATAGATGATGTAAAGCCGGGAACAATCGTAAAGATTACCAATCCTGAAAATAATGCCATTATCTATGCTAAGGTTTTGGGTCAAATGAAGGGCATAAAGCAGAATGAGGGTTTGGATATCCGAATCAGCGATGCCGCAGTGTCTGAACTGGCGGTTTCAGATTCTGAAAAATTTATAGTTTCAATAAGTTACTGAAAACGATAACCACGAAGAAAATCTTCAATATTCATTCTTTTTTTTCCTTCTAATTGTAAATCTTTTACATTCAGATAACCATTTTTGCAGGCAAACATCAGGAAGGTTTTACCATCGGTTTTATAATCTCCGATGTTATCTTCGGGAATTTGGAAAATCATTTCTGTTTTAAAAATTTTAATCTTTTTTTGGTTGAGATAGGTAAAGGCTGCCGGATAAGGACACAGACCCCTTACAAGGTTGTGCACCTCTTCCACAGACTTATTGAAGTCAATATGGCAGGTTTCAGTAAATATTTTAGGCGCATGAGGAATTGATTGGTTGTCGGAAATAAGCTGCGGCATTTCTTTCAGCCCGCCTTCGGCCATCTGTTTTACTGTAGCTACAAGCAAATCGGCCCCTATTATTTTCATACGGTCGTGAACGGTTCCGGCAGTGTCTATATCGCTGATTGGAAAACTTTCTTGAAGGAGGATGTTTCCGGTATCAATTTCATGCTTCAGTTTAAAGGTGGTAACTCCGGTTTCCTTTTCGCCGTTGATGACAGCCCAGTTGATAGGCGCTGCACCTCTGTATTTGGGTAGCAAAGAGCCATGCAGATTGATAGTGCCCATGGGTGGCATGTTCCATACTACTTCGGGCAACATCCTGAAAGCTACGCATACCTGCAAATCGGGCTGAAGGTTTTTCAGTTCTTCCAAAAAATCAGGATTGCGAAGTTTTTCGGGTTGCAGCACTTTTAAATTATTTGCACCAGCAAATTTTTTCACGGCGCTTTGCTGCATTTCCATGCCACGCCCTGCCGATTTATCAGGTGCGGTAACAACCGCCACAATATTGCAACCCGCTTTTAGCAATGCCTCCAAGCTGGCCACTGCAAATTCGGGCGTACCCATGAAAACAACTCTTAACTCTTTGAAGTGCCTTGCTTGCATAAAATGAAAAAATCCTCAGTTTAGGTTCAAATATACTTTCTAATCCTATTCAATTCTTCTTAATTTAATTGCAGAAGCAGGTGAAACCACCAATGGAAATTTTTCTACCGTAACATTGGCCTGATCCAGACCAAAACCTTTTTCTTCAGATAGGCCGATTTGCTTAATAAGAAAATGAAATTTCATAATCAATTTTTCTATAAAAGGCAATTCATTATCCTGACTCAGATACTTTTCCAATACGATAAACTGAAAATCGCCCACTATATTATTACTTGCCAGACTTTCATAACGGCTGATGATATTCACTTCCTTATTTTCTACCAAATCTTCCAGCACCTTTTTAAACATCAGGTTGATACGAGGTTGTACGCGAAACCCAAGTTTGAAGTCTATTCTGATAATGTCATTGGGTATAATGTGTTCTACTTTATATTCAGAAGTATAGGGTGCATCCATAGTATCCACATGTATAAACCAATAAATATCAGCTCTTTTGGGTTTGTTGTTCAGGATGGAATAAATGATTTTATGCTCAATTTCCTTTGGATTATCGGCGCTGGTAAGGTAGATGAGGTGGGTGGCGCATTTGGCAATACTTCTGTCGTTGCTCAGTTCCTGTATTTTGGAGATATAATGCTCCATGCGCACAAATTCCACATAACGATTTTTGATTTTACGCGAACGAAACCAAACAAACATTACGATAAACATAATGCCGCCTATCATTAGGGTCATATAGCCGCCATGAGAAAATTTTTCCATAAGCGCTACCAGATAACCTGTTTCGATAATGAAGAATGAACCCAGAAAAATATATATCCAAAATGGCTTTATTCGTTTGAGTACCAAATAGTTGGCAAACAGCATTGTGGTACTAATCATGGTTATGATAATAGCCAGGCCATAAGCTGCTTCCATTCTGGATGATTTTTGGAAGTATAAAACCACTCCGGTGCAACCCACAAACATTAAAACATTAATTGCCGGAATAAAAATTTGGCCTCTGGCTTCGGATGGATATCTGAGTTTTAATTTAGGCCATAAATTTAACCTTATAGCCTCGTTGATTAGCGTAAAAGCCCCCGAAACCATAGCCTGACTTGCAATAATAGCGGCAGCAGTGGCAATTACTACTGATGGAACTATAAACCATTCAGGCATCAGGCTGAAAAAGGCATTAATTCCCATTGTCTGTTTTGCCTGTTCGGTTACATGAACGCCATTAAAATGAGAAATAAGAAATGCACCTTGACCGAAGTAATTGATAATCAATGATAGTTTTACAAAAAGCCACGAAATTCTTATATTTTCTCTTCCGCAATGCCCCAAATCACTATAAAGCGCTTCTGCACCGGTAGTACACAGAAAAACAGCTCCAAGCAGCCAAAACCCGTGAGGATAAGTGGCTAAAAACCGTATAGCATAATGTGGGCTAAGCGCTCTGAAAATACTGAGATCGTCAGTAAGATGAATAGCCCCTATAACTGCCAGCATCGTGAACCAGATAAACATTATTGGCCCAAAAATCCTTCCAATATTGGCAGTGCCAAATTGCTGTAAAAAGAAAAATAATGAAAGGATTATTAATACAATTGTAACTACTGTTTGAGTGGGCATATCAAGCAAAGAGGGCAAAATTCCTAATCCTTCAATGGCCGAGGTAACAGTCATTGGGGGTGTTATGATTCCATCTGCCAAAAGAGAAGCGCCTCCGATCATTGCCGGTATTACCAACCATTTTCTCCTTCGGCGCACTAAAGCGTATAAAGAAAAAATGCCCCCTTCCCCCTTATTATCTGCTCTTAGAATAAGAACTACATACTTCAGGGTGGTTTGTAATGTGAGTGTCCAAATAATGCAGGACAAGGTACCCATTATTAGATCTTCTGTGATGACTCTGTTGCCTATAATGGCATTGAACACATATAGGGGGGATGTACCAATATCTCCATAAATTATACCTAGTGCAACTATCAATCCAGCAGCGGTAGCTTTGTTTGTGGATACTTTCACTTATTTAAGTTGTATTTTAAATTATTCGCCAACAAAGTTTAAAAAAAACATTTTAAAAAACGCAAATTTTATTATTTTATTGTTTTTGCTAAAAAATATTTAATGAGAATCGAAAAACCCTAAAACTATTATAAATTTCAGCTTGTTTCGATGAATATATAAATCAATATGTAACTTTATCAACAAATTCGGTTTTCTATGAAAAAAATTTATTCGTTTGCAATTGTTTTTTTGATGCTTGCGTTGTGCAATAATGCACTTGCACAATCCGAAATCATGTATGCTGATGTCAACAGAGCGGATGTACAGCGCATGAATTTTGAAATTATTGGTAAAACTGCGAGTAATTATTTGATTTACAAGGAAATAAAAGGCAGACACTGGATCAGTGTGCATGATGAAAACATGCGTGAGCTTGAAAATGTGCCCATTTCCATTTTGCCTTCAAAATCCGAACTGATGGATGTAACTTTTTTTCCCTCAGGAAATGGCGCATGGCTGATTTACCAGTTTCAGAAGGAAAATATTGTCTATTGTGAGGCTGCTAAGGTAGAGGCCAACGGTCGTATTCTGGATGCTCCTACACTGTTAGACACAACCATTATTACCTATAAGACTGATAACAGAATTTACAATACCCTCATTAATGCAGATGGCAGTAAAATCATGTTGTTTAAAATAAACAGAAAAGACAGGGCTTTGTACCATTTGAGTACCAAATTATTGGATAATAAATTAGAGCCCCTTTATTCAGGTACTGTGTCGCTTCCGATGAATCCTGATGGCGATTATCTTACCGGATACAGCCTCGATGATGATGGCAACTTAGTCTTTGTGAAGTACAACCGAATGAAAAGCGGCGAAATTGGCGCTGCTTCTTTGATGGTGAAGCCTTCGAACAAAGATGTAATTGAAGATCATTCATTGAATATCAACAACTTATACCTTGATGACCTTAAAGTAAAAATTGACGATAAAAACAATAAATATCTTTTAGTTTCTTTTTATTCCGAAAAGAAGAAAGGAAATCTTGCAGGATTATACACTTACGCCTGGGATAAGAAAAACAATTCTTTTGCCTACGAAAAGACCAGTTCCTTAACAGAAGAAATGCTCAGAAAAGGAAAAGGCAAGTCAAAATCAAAGTCAGCTTATAATGATTATTTCATTAACAATATTGTTCTCAATAATAATGGTGGGTTCACTGTAGGTGCAGAAGTGCTTTATGCTACCAACTATGGCGGCATGTATGACCGATGGGGTTATTGGGGATCGCCCTATTTTGGCGCACCTTACGGAGGCTTTTATGGAGGATGGTACGGCTGGGGTGGATGGTCGCCATGGAGCTACGGATGGGGACGCTTTGGTTATTGGTCGCCTTATTATTACTACTCCCCTTTCTTTTACCGTAGCTACTGGTGGGGCGATTATGGATATAGCGGCTCACAAAGATTTCATGCCGGTAATGTGGCCCTGTTTGCATTTGACAAAGACGGGAATAAGGAATGGGATAATGTTATCGTGAAATCACAAAGCAGTACTAATACAGATGCCACTATTTCTTACCTGATATTAAATAAAGGCAGTGATTTACATGTGGTATTGAATAATTCGGGTAAAATTTCCGATTTGGAAAATATTTCTATAAACGGCGCGGGAAGTATTTTTCAGGAAAATCCATTGCAGGCAAAAGATAAACATAGCGAGTTTATGCCCCGCTATGCCAAACAAATAAATGATAATGAAGTGATTATGCCTGTTTTGACAAAGAAAAATATACAATTTGCTAAGGTTAAATTATAAACTGATTTTTTTAAACTAAGTATATAAAGCTATTTTTGCCTGAAAAGGTCAGGTAAGTGATAGGTGTATTTAAAAAAAAGAATCCCGGCAATGTGCTGATGCTGTTTATCATCGGCGCTTTACTTAAAATACCGGTTTTTCTGTCGGCTGAAAAAATCATTGCAAACGACAATGACGGTATTCTTTACCAAAAATTAGTTAAGTTTTTGGAGCCTTTGGGCAATGCCTTCCCTGTTGCTTATGCACTGATTGCCTATTTGATTATCATTTTGGAGGCTATTATCCTGTCGCAGTTTATTAATGCCAACAGGCTGATGAAAAGGTCGAATTTTCTTGCAGGCCTGGCTTTTGTATTGATTACTTCCTTTTTGCCTGAGTTTAATTATTTATCATCTCAGCTCATAGCATCTCTTTTCTTTTTGCTGATTTTTATTCAGATGTTTAAATCACATAACCAACAGCTGACAACCGGGGGTATTTACAATAGCGGATTAACATTGGGTATTGCCGTTCTATTATTTTTCCCTTCGCTATTCTTTCTATTATGGATGTTTATAGCGCTTGTTTTGTTCAGACCATTTCAGCTAAAAGAGTGGGTTTTGATGATTATGGGCCTGTTAACGCCTTATTATTTTCTGGCATCCTATTTCTTTTTGACAGACCATTCTCTCCTTACACTCTTGCCTCAGCTTTCGGTTGGCTTCAATAAGGAAGCTCCTTCAATATGGTTGGCAGGAACTTTCTTTTTGGTTCTAACTCCTTTATTAACAGGATTTTATTATAGCCAGTCACTTTCTAACCGTATGCTCATACATGCCAGAAAGGCGTGGACTATGTTTCTGATTTTTATACTTGTTTCCATAATTATTGTTTTCTTTAACCCTACCGCCGGATACGAAAACTGGATAATGGTTTTATTGCCGGTTGCGGCATTTCATGGTTTTGGATACCTGAACAGTGAAGTGAATATTTATCCTAAAATATCTTTTTGGCTGTCGGTGGCGTTTATTATTTTCTCACAGGTGTATATGAACATTCATTGATTTCACAATTTGAATAGTAGCCGTCTTTGACCCTATGCCGGATGCCATACTATTTGCCTAATATCCAAAAGATACTAAACAAAATTTTATTCTTCTGCTCCCTCAGCATATTCTCTTAAATACTCAAAATGAGCGCTAAGTTTCCCATTATGTACAATAGTAGCCCGGTCAATAATTTCTGAGCCGCCTTCGGCAAGGGCTTCCAATACAAATTTAATCAATTGTTCTCCAAAGTACCTGCTGGCATCTCTGGGGAGTTCATTGGGCAGATTGCCTACCGCCATTATGTCAATTGAATTTTTCTGATAAGGTGGTGTTTTTTCTAAAGTATTCCTATCAATGCCATATATCGGGTCTTCGATGGTCTGGCTATAAAGATTTATGGGCACCGAACCCTCTCTGTCATCCGAAACGTCGGCAATTGCTTGTATAATAAAGTCCTCTGCCCGAATATCATCCTTTTCGAATAAGCGAGGGATACGCTCGTCCCAATATACGCCATTCAACAATATATCTGTTTGAGTGGTATAAGGTAAAAATTTACAAACATATTCCTGTGGATTTTCATGAAAATGCATTCGGCTGTACTTTCCTGTATTTCGGTGCATATAAAGTTCGGCCCCTTTTAGCTGCGTATATACAGGGTAAGCAAAGCGCCTTATCAGATAATCATCAGGTTCCACCTCATGTATCCCCATCAGGTTCATAATCTCCAGTAAACCCTGAGCCACCCGTCCACTACCTGTAATGGCTATTTTCACATTGGGCAGCCGAAGACCAAAGTAGGTGTGAATCAGTTCTTTGAAACTTCTTTGTTTATACACCCGCTCTAATTTGTACAATCCGGTTCTTTCGCCATAGGCCATCATACCGTTATGAGCGCCCACGATACCGGCAAAAAAGCCAAAGCCTATAATTCGCTGACCGTCATCATGCTCCAGACATTCATAATCAATCAATGTAATATTTTTTTGAATGATTGCTCTCAGAAGTTTACGATTATGTGGTTGTTGTTTTTTGGTATGTGAGAAAAACAGATAGGTTTTATTTTCAATCAAATCATCAATGGGTACTTCTTTTATCCCAAGCAAAACATCGCATGAAGAAAGATCGTCACTCAAGGTTGCGCCGGCCCTTTGGTACTCATCATCCGAGAAGCATCTTTTGGCTGATGGTTGTACCATTATTGTAATGTCATTTCTGTTTTTGAGCAACCATTTACACTGTTGGGGAGTAAGCGCTACCCTGTTGTCCTGAGGGATTTTTCCTTCTTTAATTAATCCTATTTTAAGCATCCGTATCATCATTTAAGCAAACAATTCGGCAATATAATTGTATTTATTAAAAGAATTTCTTATGGCACATATTAAAAAATTGCTAATAAATATACTGAATTTTCTCAAGCCAAAAAAAAGTTGTTGCAAATAAAGTCTGTTGGCAAAAAAATATTTGTATCAGATAGCGCTGTATTCCACTAAAACTTTGTAATATTGCACCCCCACAGCCCAGATGGCGGAATTGGTAGACGCGCCAGACTCAAAATCTGGTGTCCGCAAGGATGTGCAGGTTCGATTCCTGTTCTGGGCACGAAAATCTCGCAATAAGGCGGGATTTTTTCGCATTAAAAAGGTTCTGATTTTCTAAAAAAATGAACCCATTTTAAACAATAATAGCATAACCAATCGGCAATTAATCTCAATCCTAATTCAAAACCCTGAAACAACATTTCCCTACCTTCGCTTGTTATCATTTACTCAATCTATTTCTTTAAATATATACAGATTTTGAATTCAACAACTGACGAAACAACAATTAAAAAATTATTACCCTTTATTCTGGCAACTGCTATCTTTATGCAAATGCTCGATTCTACCATTCTGAACACATCTTTGCCTGCAATAGCCAAAGACCTTAACGAATCGCCGCTAAATATGCAGAATGCCATCATCAGCTATGTACTAACCCTTGCGCTTTTTATGCCGGTGAGTGGTTTTTTGGCAGATAAATTCGGTACCCGTAAAATATTTATTCTGTCGCTGGCCTTGTTTTCGGCAGGGTCCCTGTTTTGCTCACTATCTCAAAACCTGACACAATTAGTAGTTTCACGCATCATTCAGGGATTAGGCGGCAGCCTGATGACACCGGTAGGCAAACTGGCGCTCATCAAAACCTTTCCTAAAAACGAACTGATAAAAGCAATGAACTATGCCATCATACCGGCGCTAATCGGACCGGTATTGGGCCCATTGGTGGGTGGGTACATGGTGGACTATCTTTCATGGCACTGGATTTTTTTAATCAATATCCCAATTGGCGTATTGGGTATCCTTTTGAGCATAAAATATATGCCTGACTATGTTTCGGATATTATCAGTTTTGACCTTAGAGGATTTTTATTTTTTGCGGCAGCTTCTTTGTCACTTTCGGTAGCCTTGGAGATGATGGGGAACGTTATCCACGTTACTCCTGTGTTACTCATTTTGCTTGTTGGTTTTCTGATGCTGTATTTTTATTACCGTCATGCTCAAAAGGATGATAACCCTATTTTTCCGCTCAATCTGTTTCAGGTGCGTACTTTCAGGGTAGGTATTTTAGGCAATCTGGCAACCAGATTGGGAATTAGTGCAGTGCCATTATTATTACCATTAATGATTCAGATTGCTTATGGACAATCGGCAATCGTATCGGGGTGGATTGTGGCGCCAATGGCATTGACCGCCATGTTTGGAAAATCGGCAGTAATCAGAATTTTAAATAATGTCGGCTATCGAACTACATTAATTACCAATACATTTATCATCGGGTTATTAATTTGTATGATGGCTATTCCGTCTCTTCACACTTCCATTTTTTGGTATATCCCTATTATTGCCACACTTGGATTTTTTAATTCTATCCAGTTTACGGCTATGAATACTATTTCCATCGCTGATTTACGCGATTATCATACAAGTAGCGGCAATTCATTGGTTTCGGTCAACCAGCAATTGGCAATTGGCTTTGGAATAGCCTTCGGATTGATTGTTTTGAAGCTGTTTGAGAGCGATAACCATATTGTGCACAACGATCTTCATACTGCATTCAGATATACTTTTCTGGTTGTAGGAGGTCTCACCATACTGTCTGGCATTATATTTCGGAGACTGCATTTCAAAGATGGCGACAATATGAAGACGGATGATTAATTTTTAATTTTGGTTGTTCAAAAAAGCTATATCCGAATAAAAAAATTTGACCACGCAATAACTAAACAACTATGGATTGCAAATCCATAGGTTGAGTACATTGACTGAAAGTC
>ENA-UOUJ01000176-UOUJ01000176.1-activated-sludge-metagenome-genome-assembly--contig:-NODE-176-length-53303-cov-8.987098_pt1 | contig 53303 bp, 45 predicted proteins | sample MGYA00249839_ERZ747224 | MGnify/ENA primary metagenome ERZ747224 (study PRJEB28782, sample SAMN03220277) | activated sludge metagenome | biome: wastewater; feature: sewage sludge; material...
CGCCCTCATCGACGAGGTCTTCGGCGGGCAGGCGCGCGAGCTCGACGCGAAGGCGGTGCGCCAGCTGCGCGCCCGCCTCGAGCGCGTGCTCGGCCGCCGCGACGACTGGGACATGGCGCTGCTGCGCGCGCTCTTCGACGCCGTGCTCGAGCGCGCGCGCCGGCGCCGGCGCTCGGCCGAGCACGAGCGCGTGTGGCTCAACCTCGCCGGCTACTGCCTGCGCCCCGGCCTCGGCGCGGCGCTCGACGACTGGCGCATCGACCAGCTGTGGGCGCTGTTCGGCCAGGGCCTGCAGTACGTGCGCGAGGGCAACAACTGGAGCGAGTGGTGGACGCTGTGGCGGCGCTGCGCCGGCGGCCTCGACGAGGCGCGCCAGCTGCAGGTGCTGGAGGGGCTGGCCGAACACCTGGAAGACTGCGACGCCGCCCGCCGCCGCGGCGATCCGGTGCAGGGCAGCTACGACGACATGGTGCGCCTGGCCGCCGCGCTCGAGCGCGTGCCGGCGATGCACCGCATCGAGGTCGGCAAGTGGCTGCTCGAGCGCCTCTCCCGCCCCGCCGAGAAGGCGCACACCTGGTGGGCGCTCGGCCGCGTCGGCGCGCGCGAGTCGCTGTACGGCAGCGCGCACACCGTGGTGCCGCCGGAGACCGCCGCCGAGTGGCTGCAGGCCGTGCTTGCGCTCGACTGGAAGGCGGTCGAGCCCGCCGCATTCGCCGCCGCCCAGCTCGCCCGCCTCACCGGCGACCGCGCGCGCGACCTCGCGCCCGCGCTGCGCGACGAGGTCGCCCGCCGCCTGGCGGCGATCCGCGCCCCGCAGAGCTGGATCACCATGGTGCGCGAGGTGGTCAGCCTCGACGACGCCGACCGCCGCCGCAGCTTCGGCGAGGCGCTGCCGCCGGGCCTGAGGCTGCTGTGAAACGCGCCTGCGCGCTCACTTCAGGCCGGCGAGGGGCGCGCGGTCGATCGCCGACAGCGGCGCGTTGACCTCGAACAGCTTCGCATGCACCTCGGGCACGCCGAAGCCGAGCAGGCGCGCGCGGTGCATCTCCAGGTAGCGCTCGGCGTCGGCGCGGTCGGCGAAGAGGTAGATCCCGCCCGCCTCGCCGGTGTCGCGGTTCTCGGTCCAGATCTTCCACAGCAGGCCGGGCTCCTGCGCGATGGACTGCGCCAGGCCCTGCATCGCCTGCGCCATGTCCTCGCCCCAGGGGCCTTGGTAAGGGAAATCGACTTGAAGAAGGATGGGCATGGGGGATCTCCTGTTGCGCGGGGAGCGAAGGGAGGGCGCGGGCCGGACAGCCCGGGAACGGCGGCCCACGGCATGATCGAGGTTCGCAAGGGCTCGGAACTCGTCGATCATTCTACCCTCGCCCCCCATCCGCCCTGCCGCCCACGATGACCGCCTCCATCGCCTTCCGTTACGACGCCATCGCCCGCACGATCGCCTTCGCGCGCGCCCACCCCCATCGCACGCCGGCCCCCGACGCCGTCGCGGATGCGCTCGGGCTCGACCTGGGGCAGTGGCGCCAGGTGCTGGCGGAATGGGCGGGGATCACCCCCGAACGTTTCCTGCACTGCCTGGGCCGGGAGTACGCACGCGAGCGCCTGGCACTGACGCCGGAGCTGCTGCCGGAACTGCAAGGCGGCGGTGCCGAACGCACGGAGCACTCACGCCCGCTCACCTGGGAAGCGATGACGCCAGCCGCGATCCGAGCCGCCGCCCGAGGGATCGAGCTCGGCCACGGTCTTGCCACCACGCCCTTCGGCGACGCGCTGCTGGCCTGGTCCGCGCGCGGCCTGTGCCATCTCGCCTTTCGCAGCACGGACGAGGCGGCCCTGCTCGCGGAACTGCACCAGCTATGGCCCACGGCCACGCTCGTGCGCGACGATGCGCACGCGCGCAGCCTGGCGCAGCGGATCTTTCCGTCGCGCTCGCCTTCCACCTCGGCGACTGCAGCCGCCCTGCCCTCCGGAAAAATCGATGAGGCAGACTCCGACCGCGGCGGCGTCCATCTGCTGCTGCGCGGCACGCCCTTTCAGGTCCGCGTCTGGTCCGCCCTGATGCGCATCCCGCGCGGCCGCCTGCTGTCCTACCGCCAGCTCGCCACCCTGCTCGGCATGCCGGCGGCTCCGCGCAGCGTCGGCAGCGCGATCGCGGCCAACACCCTCGGCTACCTCGTCCCCTGCCATCGCCTGATCCGCGCGGACGGCGACGCGGGCGAGTTCCGCTGGGGCAGCGAGCGCAAGCTGGCGATGCTGGCCTGGGAGGCGTCGTGAGCGTGCCCGCGGTGAGACGAAGCGACCGGGGAGGAATTCAGTGAATACCCGACACAGCCCCGACTATCTGGCTGGCTATCCGCCGGCGCTGGTGCATCAGGTGAGGACGCTGATCGAGCAGGGCAGGCTGGCCGACGCGCTGCGCCGACGCTACCCGCAGGCGCACGCAGTGCGTTCGGACAGCGCGCTCCACGACTACGTGCAGGCGCTCAAGGCCGCGCATCTGCGCAGCGCGCCGCCGCTCTCCAAGGTGCGCTTCGACAACACGCTGCACGTGATCCGCAACGCGCTCGGCACCCACACCGCGATCTCGCGCGTGCAGGGCTCGCGCCTGCAGGCCAAGCGCGAGATCCGCATCGCCACGCTGTTCCGCGCCGCACCGGAGGCCTTCCTGCGCATGATCGTGGTACACGAGCTTGCCCACCTGCGCGTGCGGGAGCACGACAAGGCCTTCTACCAGCTCTGCCTGCACATGGAGCCGGACTACCACCAGTACGAGTTCGACCTGCGCACCTACCTCACGTACCGCGACGCAGGGGGCGAGGTGCTCTGGGAGGCGTAGCGGCGTCTGCAGGAGCAGCGGAAACCGCGAACCGACCTTTCGATCAGCGCAGGTGCTAATTCTCGTCGCTGCGATCGCGATCCTGTGTTGGAAAGTCTCAGCTCGCCTTGCGCGCGGGCGCGCGCTTGCGCGGTGCGGCGACCGCGGCGTCCTCGCCCGCTGCTTCGTCGCCCTTGGCCGCAGGCTTTGCACCCGCCTTCGGCGTCTTGGCCTCGAACTCGAAGCCGACCTTGCCGTCCTTGCCGCGCACCAGAAAGGCGGAGAACTTGCGCCGCGTACGCGCCGACACGAAGCCCTTGAGCAGATCGGTCTTGCCCTCGATCAGCAGCTTCGCCATCTGTTCGCGCTCGATCGGCTGCTGCAGGATGATCTTGCCGGAGCGGAAGTCGCAGCTCTTGCCCGGGCCGACCGACTTCTCGCACACGTAGGCCATGCCGTGCTCGAACACGCGGCTGGCGCACTTCGGGCAGGCGCCGACCGGCTCCTGCGCCGAGAAGTCCACCGCCTCGGCCTCCTCGCCCTCCTTGGGCTGGCCGAAGTCGAAGGTGGGCTGCTTGTCCTCGTTCAGCACGATGTCGGCGTTGAACAGGCGCCCCATCTTGTTGCGGAAGCCGAGCAGCGGTCCGACCTTGCCCGCGCGCAGCAGGGTCTCGATCTCGTCGTACTCGAACTGGCGACCGGCGACGATCTTCCAGGTGCTCCAGTCGCAGGCCTGGCAGGCGAACTTCTTGTAGTTCTCCTTCACCACGCCACCGCACTTCGGGCAGGGCGTCTGCAGCGTGACGAACTCGCCCGGCACGGTGTCGGACTCGTAGCGCTTGGCGCGCTCGACCACCTCGCGCGTCATCTCGGCGATCTCGTTCATGAAGGCTTCGCGGCTGAGCTTGCCGTGCTCCATCTGCGCGAGCTTGTATTCCCAGCCGCCGGTCAGTTCCGGCGAAGTCAGCGCGGTGACGCCCAGGCCCTTCAGCAGCGTGATCAGCGAGAAGGCCTTGGCGCTCGGGATGAGCTCGCGGCCGTCGCGGTGGATGTACTGCTCGCTGATCAGGCCTTCGATGATCTGCGCGCGCGTGGCCGGGGTGCCGAGGCCGCGCTCGGCCATCGCCGCGCGCAGCTCCTCGTCGTCGACCATCTTGCCCGCGCCTTCCATGGCCGAGAGCAGCGTGGCTTCGTTGAAGCGCGCCGGCGGCTTGGTCTGCAGCGACTTGACCACGATGTCCTCGGTGGACACGGTCTCGCCCTGCTTCACCGCGACCAGTTGCGGACTGCCACCTTCCTTCGTGTCTTTCTCGTCGTTGGCGGCTTCCTTGCCATACACCGTCAGCCAGCCTGGATTGACCAGCACCTTGCCCTCGGTCTTGAAGGCCTCGCCCTCGACGCGGGTGATGCGGGTGGTGATCTGGTACTCGGCGGCCGGGTAGAACACCGCGAGGAAGCGCTTGGTGACGAGGTCGTAGATCTTGTGCTCTGCGTCCGACAGGCTCTTCGGCAGCGCCCCGGTGGGGATGATGGCGAAGTGGTCGGAGATCTTGGCGTTGTTGAAGATGCGCTTGTTGGGCTTCACCCAGCCCTGCTTGGTGATCTCGTTGGCGAAGGGCGCGTACTGGTCGGGCAGGGTGCGCATGACCTCGCCCACGGTGGCGAGGTAGTCCTCGGGCAGGGCGCGCGCATCGGTACGCGGGTAGGTCAGCACCTTGTGCTTCTCGTACAAGGCCTGCGCCAGTTGCAGGGTCACGCGCGCCGAGAAGCCGAAGCGGCCGTTGGCCTCGCGCTGCAGGCTGGTGAGGTCGAACAGCAGCGGCGACAGCTGCGTGGAGGGCTTGGCCTCCTCGCTGACCACGCCTGGCTTGCCCGCGCACTTGGTGCGGATGGCCTCGGCGCGGGCCTTGTCCCACAGGCGAAAGGCAGTGGCGTGTTCATCGCCCTCGGGTTTCTTGAACTTCTCGTCGAACCAGCGCCCAGGGTATTCGCCGGCGGCGCAGCCGAAGCGCGCTTCCAGCTCCCAGTAGTCGCGCGACTTGAACTTGCGGATGCGGTCCTCGCGCTCCACGACCATCGCCAGCGTGGGCGTCTGCACGCGGCCCACGGTGGTGAGGTGGAAGCCGCCGGTCTTGGAGTTGAACGCGGTCATCGCACGCGTGCCGTTGATGCCGATCAGCCAGTCCGATTCGGCGCGGCAGATCGCGGCGTTGCGCAGGCCCTCGACCTCCTGCGCGGCGCGCAGGTGGGTGAAGCCGTCGCGGATCGCCTGCGCGGTCATCGACTGCAGCCACAGGCGCTGCATCGGCTTCTTGCTGCCGGCGTGCTGGGCGATGAAGTTGAAGATCAGCTCGCCCTCGCGGCCCGCGTCGCAGGCGTTGATCAGTCCGGTGACGTCCTTGCGCTTGATCAGCCGGGTGAGCAGCTTGAGGCGGTCCTCGGTCTTCTCGATCGGCTTGACCGCGAAGTGGGGCGGGATCACCGGCAGGTGGGCGAAGGTCCACTTGCCGCGCTTGACCTCGAATTCCTCGGGCAGGGTGAGCTCGAGAAGGTGGCCAACGGCCGACGACAATACATATTCGTCGGACTCGAAGTAGTCCTTCTCCTTGGTGAAGCCGCCCAGCGCACGGGCGATGTCCTGCGCGACGGAAGGCTTTTCCGCGATGATCAGTTGCTTGCTCATGCTCGACAGTCAACGAGGGTCGCGCCGCGAGGGCGCGTGGGTTCGGAAGCGGCGGATGATAAGGAGCGCCCGTCGGAACAGGCAAGCCGCACGGATGGACCGTTCAGTGCACCGTGGGCTCGTAGGCCCAGTCGTCTTCCTCGGCGAGCAGCTCGTCCACCATCAAGGTGTCGATCGGCTCTTCCTGCTGCCACAGCACCATCAGCACGATGACCTTGAGCCGGTTCAGCGTGATGTTGAAGTCGGCCAGCGCCATCGCGCGCTCGATGATCAGCTCGCGGTGGGCGGTTCCGAGCACGCCGGCGCTCTCGAGCAGGCTCAGGAAGCCGCGGCAGCGGCCGTCGAGCAGGGCCTGCTCCTCCTCGGTGTAGATCCGCACCGACCCGGCCTGTGGCGCCGTCCCGGGGTGGATGTCGCGAGCGACACGGCGAAGGCCGGCAAGCCACTCCAGCGCCTCCGAGATGTCGTCCTGCTCGAACCCGGCCGCAGACAGCTTGCGGCTCAGCAGCTCGCCTTCCGGGCAGGCGTCGGCGTGGATGTAGCTTTCGAAGAGGTATACGAGGATGTCGAACAAGGCGGCCTCTCGTGGATCGGCAGGGGAGGCGGAAGGGCCGGCCCCCCGCGGGGGTATGGGGGACGGCGGCTCGCGGCCGCTCTTTCAGGTGATGCGCTGGAAGCGTCCGCCGGGCAGCTGGGCCAGGCGCCCTTCCAGTTCGAGTGGCAGCAGGATGGCGTAGAGGGCGTCGACCGTCAAGCCGCAGCGCGCGGCGATCGTGTCGAGGTCCACCGGATCATGTCCGATCGCCTCGAGCACGCGGGCGGTCTCGCCGTCGAGCGCGAGCGCGGCCTGCAGGGGCGGTTCGGCCGGGGTGGCGGGCTCCGCGCCACGACGACGATGGCCCTTTGCCGGCGTGACGACCGGTGCGGGCCAGCCGAGGCGGCCACGCAGTTCCTCGAACACGTCCTCGGCGGTCTCGACCAGCTTGGCGCCGTCGCGGATCAGGCGATGGCAGCCGCGCGAGAGCGGCGAGTGGATCGAGCCGGGGATCGCGAACACCTCGCGCCCGGTCTCGGTGGCCAGGCGGGCGGTGATCAGCGAGCCGCTGCCGAGCGCCGCCTCGACCACCAGCACGCCTTCGGCCAGGCCGGCGATCAGGCGGTTGCGGCGCGGGAAGTTGTGCTGCAGGGGCGGCGTGCCGAGCGGGAATTCGCTGACGACCGCGCCGGAGGCGGCGATCTCGCGTGCCAGCGCGGCGTTGCGCGCGGGGTAGATGCGATCGATGCCGGTGCCGATCACCGCCACCGTGCCGGCGCTCGCGCCGCCGGCGGCGAGCGCACCGCGGTGCGCTGCAGCGTCGATGCCGAGCGCCAGCCCGCTTATGACGACGAGGCCTTGCTGGGCGAGTGCGCGTGCGAAGGCCTCGGCGTTGGCCTCGCCAGCCGCGGTGGCCGAGCGCGCGCCGACCAGCGCGATGCCGGGGCGGGAGAGTAGCGCGGGTTCGCCCTTGACGTAGAGCAGCGGCGGGGGGTCGGCGATGTCGAACAGCCGCCGTGGATAGTCGGCGTCGGCCAGGGTCAGGATGTGGTTGCCGGCCTCGCCCGCCCATGCGAGCGCGCGCTCGATACTCTCATGCGGAGCCGCGGACAGCACGGTATCGGCCATCGTGCCACCCACCACGGCGGCGAGTGCGCCGCGACCGGCAGCGAAGATGTGGCCGGGCAGGCCGAAGCCTGCGAGCAGCGCGCGCTGGCCCTGCGCACCCAGACCCGGCACGCAGGCAAGGCGCAGCCAGTCGGGGAGGTCGTCGGCAGGCCCGGTCACGATGCGAGGGCTGCGTCTTGCCCTTGGCGAGTCAGGGCCGACGGACGGTGTCGCCGATCGTCACCGGACCGTCGGAATCCATTACCAGTGCATAGGCCACGCGATCGAAGACGCGGAACACGAAGGCCACGCCGTAGCGCTTCTCGGGCAGGCGGAAGCTCTCCTTGCCGTCCTCGCCTCGATACTCGGCCACACCGCGGTTGCGATAGAGCGCAAGCACATGGCCGCGCTCGAGGCCGTCCTGCTCGCCCGTGTTGAGCGCGACGACGTTGAGCCGGCCGGTCTCGCTGACGCCGCGGTGGATGGAGATGATCCTGCCCTCGACGTCGAAGTCGGGCGCGCGCGGCGCATAGGAGAACACGCTCGGCGGCTCGCTCGGCATCATCAGGTCGCCGGTACCGATCTCCTCGACCGCCGAGACGATCTCCAGCGTGGTCGGCTCGCCGCGCTCGGTGACGCGGGCGGTACCCAGATAGGCGGCTTCCCAGGCAATCGGCTCACGGGTCTGCGGGTCCTCGAGCGGGCGGGCGGGGCGGTAGATGTGCCAGACCTCGGCCTCGTCGCCGACGTTCTTGGCGAACACGGTGTCGCCCGTCCCGGTCAGCACGCGACTGGTCTCGGTGGCGACGATCGTGGCCGACCCCTCGAGACGGGGCTGATCGATGATGAGCGGGCGGTTCAGGAAGGGCTCGATGATCTGCAGCGGAATGCTCGGCAGCGCTTCTGCGATCGGCTCGCTATAGATCCTGGGCTGCAGGCGGCCGTCCTGGGCGCCACCGCCACCGACTCGCCGGCCGATACTGAGCCAGGGGCCGCTGCGGTCGAGCAGGATCACCTGGCCCGGGTAGATCAGGTGGGGGTTGCGGATCTCGTCGCGGTTCAGGCGCCAGACCTCGGGCCAGCGCCAGGGCTCCTGCAGGAAGCGCCCGGAGATGTCCCAAAGGGTGTCGCCGCGCACCACCGTGTAGCTGTCGGGAGCGTCGGCGGCGAGGCGCACGTTCGACTGCGCGTGCGCGCCGGTGCCCAGGAGGCTCGCGAAGGCGACGAGCAGAGGGAATATAATTCGCATCATTGGACGCATCCGATCGGGACCTTGCGTGCCGGGGGCGACCCGGAACGCTGGGTGCGCGCCCGGGTCGAAGCAGTTGATCGCGCCCTGCGCGCGTCCTGCATACCGGTCGCGGATATTCCGGCTAAATACATGCCGAAGCGTGTGAAAACGCTTGAAATTCTGCACTCAAAGGCTTAACCCAGCAAGGTATTCATGGCTCTCCTACCCATTCTCCGCTACCCCGATCCCCGCCTGCACACGGTCGCCGCACCGGTGACGGAGGTCGACGACAAAATCCGCAAGCTGGTCGCCGACATGGCCGAGACCATGTACGAGGCGCCCGGCATCGGGTTGGCCGCCACCCAGGTCGACGTGCACAGGCGCATCGTCGTCATCGACGTCTCCGAGGACAAGTCCGGCCTGATGGCGCTGATCAACCCCGAGATCCTCGAGCGTTCGGGCGAACAGGTGTGCGAGGAAGGCTGCCTGTCCGTACCCGGAATCTACGAGAAGGTGTCGCGCGCCGAGCGTGTGAAAGTTCGCGCCCTGAACGAAAACGGCGAATCCTTCGAGTTCGAGGCCGACGGACTGCTCGCGGTGTGCGTGCAGCACGAGATCGACCACCTCGACGGCAAGGTCTTCGTCGAATACCTGTCGCAGCTCAAGCTCGGCCGCATCAAGTCCAAGCTGGCCAAGAAGGCCCGCATCACAGCGTGATGGCCGCCACCGCATCCGTGGCCGGCGGCCTGCGCGTCGCCTTCGCCGGCACCCCCGAGTTCGCCGCGCAGGCGCTCGATGCCATCCTGAAGGCCGGCTACGCGGTCCCGCTCGTGCTCACCCAGCCCGACCGCCCTGCCGGCCGCGGCATGAAGCTCAGTCCGAGCGCGGTCAAGCAACTCGCACTCGCCCACGGCATCGAGGTCGACCAGCCCGAGAAGCTGCGCACCGACGAGCAGCGCGCCCGCCTCGCCGCATGCGCGCCCGACGTGCTGGTGGTCGCCGCCTACGGCCTCCTGCTGCCGCCCGCGGTACTCGCGCTGCCGCGCCTGGGCTGCATCAACATCCACGCCTCGCTGCTGCCGCGCTGGCGCGGTGCGGCGCCGATCCACCGCGCGATCGAGGCCGGCGACGCGCAGACCGGCATCACCATCATGCAGATGGACGAGGGCCTCGACACCGGCCCGATGCTGCTGCGGCGCACGCTGCCGATCGCCGCGGACGACACCACCGCCAGCCTGCACGACCGCCTCGCCGCGCTCGGCGGCGAATGCATCGTCGAGGCCCTCGGCACGCTCGTCGCCGGCGGACTGGCGGCGACGCCGCAGCCGGCGGAGGGCGTGACCTACGCGGCCAAGATCGGCCGCGCCGAGGCCGACATCGACTGGAGCCGGTCGGCGGCGGAGATCGAGCGCGCCATGCGCGCCTTCGACCCCTTCCCGGGCGCCGTGTCCACCCTGCGCGACACCGCGATCAAGTGCTGGAAGGCGCAGGTCGTCGCGGGCGAGGGCGAGGGCGAGCCCGGCCGGGTGCTCGCGGTCGATGCGGACGGCATCGTCGTGGCCTGCGGACGCGACGCGCTGCGTTGTACGGTGTTACAGCGCCCGGGCAGCAAGCGCCTGCCCGCGGGGGAATTCCTGCGCGGGTTCCCGGTCTCTGCAGGCGAACGCTTCGCGCCGGCGGTGTGAGCGCGCCGGCTGTTCGCGGCGGGCTTGAAGCCCGTCGCCGACGCCCCAAGCTACACTGACGAATCAATCTCCTGCAGGAAGGACCCGCAATGTTCGGAAACTGGATCAAGACCTCCATCCTGATGGCCGGCATCGTCGCGCTGTTCGGCGCGATGGGCGCGGCCATCGGCGGCCAGCAGGGCATGCTGATCGCGCTCCTGATGGGTGGCGCCATGAACGTCTGGGCCTACTGGTTCTCGGACAAGATGGTGTTGAAGATGTACAAGGCGCGCGAGGTCGATGCCGCCTCCTCGCCCTACCTCTACAACATGGTCGCCGAGCTTGCGCAGCGTGCCCAGCTGCCCATGCCCAGGGTGTACATCATCGACGAGGCCCAGCCCAACGCCTTCGCCACCGGGCGCAACCCGGAGAACGCAGCGGTCGCCGCCACGACCGGCATCATGCGCATGCTCTCCGAACGCGAGCTGCGCGGGGTGATGGCGCACGAGCTGGCGCACGTGAAGAACCGCGACATCCTGATCTCCACGATCTCGGCCACCGTCGCCGGCGCGATCTCGATGCTGGCCAACTTCGGCATGTTCTTCGGCGGCCGCGAGGGCGAGGAGCGTCCCAACCCGATCGTATCGATCGCGATGATGATCCTCGCGCCCCTCGCCGGCATGCTGATCCAGATGGCGATCAGTCGCACCCGCGAGTTCGGTGCGGATCGCGGCGGTGCGGAGATCTCCGGCGACCCCGAGGCGCTCGCCGGCGCGCTCGCGAAGATCGATGCCTACGCCCGCGGCATCCCGATGCACACCGCCGAGCGCCACCCGGAAACCGCGCAGATGATGATCATGAACCCGCTCTCGGGTGGCGGCTTGCGCGGGCTGTTCTCCACCCACCCCGCCACCGAGGAACGCATCGCCCGCCTGCGCGCGCTGCGCTGAGCCGTGTGCGCGGCAGCCGGAGCGCGGGCCGCGGGCGCGCACGGTGGAAGGGGTCGAGGTCGCAAGACCGCGCCGAGTCCTTCGCAGACGATCGCCGAGGGCGGTCTGCCGCAACGACGGGCATGGTGTAGGCTACGGACTGCGCCGACCGTCGGCCCTCGACAAGCGGCGGCGTACCCCACAACGAAGAGGAGATCTATATGAGCAAAGTGACCCTTGGCGGTAACCCGATCGACGTCGCCGGCCGCTTCCCGCAGGCGGGCGAGGCCGCGCCGGCATTCAAGCTGACCGGCGCCGACCTCGCCGACATCGGTCTCGAGGCTTTCGCCGGCAAGCGCAAGGTGCTGAACATCGTCCCCAGCCTGGACACCCCGGTGTGCGCCACCTCCACCCGCAAGTTCAACGCCGAGGCCGCCGGCCTGGCCGACACCGTGGTGCTGGTCGTCTCCGCCGACCTGCCTTTCGCCGCCAAGCGCTTCTGCGAGACCGAAGGCCTCAAGAACGTGCACACGCTGTCGACCTTCCGCAACCCGAAGTTCGCAGAGGACTACGGCGTCGCGATCAGCTCCGGTCCGCTCGCCGGGGTAACCGCGCGTGCGGTCGTGGTTGTCGATGGCAACGACAAGGTGGTGTATTCGCAGCTCGTGCCCGAGATCAAGGAAGAGCCGGACTACGCTGCCGCGCTCGCCGCGCTGAAGTAAGCCACGGTTCAGCGAGTGTCGCCACCGCCTGAGGTGGCGACACTCAGCGCCTGGTCGATGCGCTCGCCGCCGCCGGGCGCTCCGGCTCGTCGAAGCGGCTGTCGTCCTCGAGCGCGAACACGCCCAGCCCCTGGGTGGCCAGGCGCACCGTCGTCGGCCCACGGTCCTGGGACAGCTTGAGCATCTGCTCGCCCGTGCGCACGATGCAGCCTTCGAACATCTCGCGGTCGGCATTCACCCTTGCCTCGCGGGTCAGCGCGAGACGGTGCTGCAGTTCCTCTTCCTCGCTGCGCAAGCTCTCGATCTCTTCAGACAGCGCGCTCGCGGTCTGCTCGGCGCGTCCCACCATCTCCGGGCTCACCCGATCGGGGTGGCGGTCGGCGAAGGTCAGCATCTTGCCGATCTCGAGCAGGCGGTTCTCGAGCGCGTCGCGCGCCTCCGATTTCTCCTGGATGGCCTGCTCCAGCCCGGTTTCCGTGCCGATTTCGAGTTCCGTGCGGATGTGGCTGCTCGACCCGATCGTGCGCGCATGGATGGACAGGCTGGCGCGGCAGTTACCGCCGACGATCAGGCCGCGCAATCGCTTGCCGACTCGGATGTGGTTGCGTGCATCGAGCTGGCATTGCATCGCGACGTCGTCGATGAAGATCGAATCGCCCGCGCTGATGCGCGCCTGTTGCGCGTAGGTGGCGCAGAAGCTGCCTGTGCAGCGGATCGCGTGCACGCTGTAGTCCTTACCGGCGGTCTTGCCACCCAGCCCGCCGAGGACGCCACCTTTGACCACGATGCTGCCGCCGGCCTCCAGCGTTGCCGGCTCGACCACGCCGCCGACCTCGATGTCACCGGTCGCGCGCACCGTCATGCCGGCCTGGACGTCGTTGCGGATGCGGACGGTGCCGTCGAAGTCGATGTTGCCGGTGGCGAGGTTGACCGCCTCCACGGTGAAGATGGGCTCCACCATCGCGCCGTTGCGCACGCGCAGCGGCTGGCCGTCGCAGGCGGCCACGAGCAGCTCGGGGTCGTCGGGCGAGCTCGTGGTGCCGCGCAGGCCGGGGGCGAAACGCTGGTCGCGACCGCGGCGTGCCACGATCGGCCGGCCGTACACGTTGACGCCGTCGACCCCGGGCTGGGGCGGGTGCCGCCGCATCAGGGGGTCGCCGGCATGAACGACGAGGATCTCGCCGAGGTCGCGGTAATCGGTGCGACCGCAAGGGCGGACGCTGGGTACGCGCTCGCGTGTTTCGGGCAGCAGGTATTCGAGCCAGCCGTCCTTTCCCGGCTCCGGTTCGCGGCCTCGCGCAATGGCCAGGTCGTCGGCCTGACCAGTGGCGATCGCGCGGTTCATCTCCTCCAGCAGCAGGCCCTCGACGATACCGCGCGACTCGATCAGGGCGAGCAGCTCGGTCTTGCTCGCCGGCCTTCCGCCCTTGGGAGGCACGATGCTCAGGCGCGCAACCAGGCCGTCGAGCGAGACCCCGATCTGCATCGACGCATCCACGCATTGCGCGATCTCGACCGGGGCCACCGACTCGGCCGCGTTGTACTGCGAGATCAGGCGCTTGATGGGATCGGGCCGGATCTGCAATTCGGCGTAGCCTGCGACCTCGAGGCGTCGGCGCAGCCACACTGCGTCGATGCGCGGGAAATGGGGGTCGTACGCAATGCTCACGCTCAGGGTGCGCGTGAGCTCGTCGAACGAGACTTCCAGTTCCGGGCCTTCCGGGAGCTCCTTGTTCATGTTTCCAGCGCGATCCGATCGCGATTGTCCGTTTGCGGGGCCGGCGAATTGTAGCCCTCCCCACATTGTTGGTGCCAATGGGGCGAACCCGAGGCAAATCTTCCGCGTACAGCCTGCGGGTGAGGTTCAGGCGCGCAGTGCGCGCGCGATGAAGTGCTTCGCCACGCGCGGGCGCGGCACCTTGTCCTCGAACCAGGTGCGCACATCGGCGTCGAGGCCGATGCCGTGCATGTAGTTGTATAGCGCCTTGTTGAGCGCCCTGCCCAGGCGATCGTGGTCCACCCCGGTGGGGTCGATGAAGCCGACGTCGTTCTTCGCGAAGCGGATCTCGGGCAGCGGCACGAGCGTGACGCCGAACTCCTCCGGGTTCTTGCCCACCGGCGAATGCACGGTGCACGCGAAGCGGTGGAAGAAGCCCGACTGGATGCAGCCGGCCTCGAAGAGCTGACGCACGTATTCGAGCGCGTCCACCGTGTCGTGCACCGTCTGGGTGGGGAAGCCGTACATCAGGTAGGCGTGCACCAGCACCCCGGCTTCGGTGAAGGCGTGGGTGACGCGCGCCACCTGCTCCACCGACACGCCCTTCTTCATCAGCTGCAGCAGGCGGTCCGAGGCCACCTCCAGCCCGCCCGACACCGCGATGCAGCCGCTGTCGGCGAGCAACTGGCAGAGCTCGGTGGAGAACGACTTCTCGAAGCGGATGTTGCCCCACCACGAGATCGCCACCCCTCGCCGCAGCAGCTCCTCGGCGAGCGCGCGCAGGGCCTTGGGCGGCGCGGCCTCGTCGACGAAGTGAAAGCCGGTCTGGCCGGTCTCGGCGATGATCGCCTCGATGCGGTCGACCAGCAGGCTGGCGGCGGCGCCGTCGTAGCGGCCGATGTAGTCGAGGCTGATGTCGCAGAAGGTGCACTTCTTCCAGTAGCAGCCGTGGGCCACGGTGAGCTTGTTCCAGCGTCCGTCCGACCACAGCCGGTGCATCGGGTTGAGCATGTCGAGCACCGACAGGTAGCCATCGAGCGGCAGGCCGTCCCAGGTGGGGGTGCCGACCTCGGCGAAGGGCACGTCGGGCTCGGCGAGGTGGATGTAGCGCACCTGGCCCGTATCCGGATTGCGCACGAAGGTCCGCACCAGGCGCGACCTGCCGCGCCTGCCCTGCAGGTGCTCGAGCAGCGCCAGCAGCGGGCGCTCGCCGTCGTCCAGGGTGACGTAGTCGAAGTAGTCGAACACCCGCGGTTCGGCGAGCTCCCGCAGCTCGGTGTTGACGAAGCCGCCGCCGAGCACGGTGACGATCTCCGGCTGCGCGGCCTTGATCGCCTGCGCGATGCGGAAGGCGCCATACACCGAGCCGGGGAAGGGGGTGGAGACCAGCACCACCTGCGGCGAGTGGTGGGAGAGGGCTTCGAGGGTCAGGTCTTTCAAATACTCGTCGACCAGCGTCGGCGGGGCGGCGAGCGCCGCGGCGAGCGGCTCGAAGGTGGGCTGGCTCATCGACAGCGACTCGGCGTAGCGCACGAACTCGAAGCGCGCATCCACCGCGTCGCGCAGGATGTCGGCGAGCTCGTTCAGGTACAGCGTGGCGAGGTGGCGCGCGCGGTCGGCGAGACCCATGGCGCCGAAGGCCCAGGCGAGCGGATCGCCGCCCTCGGGGTCGTCGGGGTCGACATAGGCGTCGACGGTGTCGAAGCGCGGCCCCTCAGGCAGGAAGCTGCGGCTGGCGATGCGATGGGCGATGGTCGGATCGCGGCCCTGCAGGAACGCGATGGTGGGGCCGACGGTGTACCGATAGCGCGCGAAGTGCTCGATGAAGCCCTGCACCAGCGGCGTGCGCCGCTTCTTCGGCAGCGCCTCCGCGCAGGCCCGGATGTCGTCCAGCCCGGCGGGCGAGAGCAGGCGCAGCACCAGCTTGAGCGCGAGGTCGTCCTGTACCGCATCCACTCCGCGCGAGCGCAGGAAGCCGGTGAGATAGGCAGTGGAGGGATAGGGCGTGTTGAGCTGCGTCATCGGCGGAATCACCGACAGGACGCGTGGCGAGGTGTTTTCCATGATGAAGGACGGCGCACCCCGGGCTGCGGCGCCTCACGGGATGAGGGGGGACGCGGTGTGCGGGCGCGCGCGAGTCTTGCGCGGGGACTGGGGCGCCCATTCTACGTGAGCGTGCCGCGCCGCGCGGCGGACGACGGGTCCGGCACGCGGCGCGGTGGCGTCGCGCTCAGGACATCTCGCCGCACAAGGCCGTGCCGAAGCGCGCGCGCACCACGGCGGGGTCGGAGTGGGTCGCGAGCAGCACGTGCAGCTTGGCGAAGGCCGCCTCGAGCGTCATGTCTGCGGCCGCAACGACGCCGATGCGGTTGAGCGCCGCAGCGATCGCGTAGGCGCCCTGCACCACCGGCCCGTGTGCGCCCTGGGTCCGGTTCACCACCACCACCCCGCGCGCCACCGCGCGCGCCAGCGCGTCGAGCAGGCCCGGTGTGGCATCGGGCAGGTTGCCGGCGCCGTAGCTGCACAGCACGAGGCCGCGCAGCGCGGGGTCGTCCGTGAGCGCGTCGACCTGGCGCGCGGACAGGCCGGGATGCACCGTCAGCACCGCCACCGCGTGCGGATCGAACTCGGGGAGCTGGAAGTCGCGCGCGCCCGCGGGCAACGGGCTGTGCGCATGAACGCTGACCTCGATGCCCACCTCGGCCAGCGCCGCCGCATTGGGCGAGGCGAAGGCATCGAACGCGGTGCTGCTGAACTTGGTGCTGCGGTTGCCGCGCAGCAGCCGGCGACCGAAGAAGATGCCGACATCGCCGCAGCTCAGGGTTCCGGCGAGCAGCAGCGCCGTGTGCAGGTTGGCGAGCGCGTCGCTGCGCGGCTCGACCAGCGGAATCTGCGCGCCGGTGAGGATCACCGGGCGGTCGGCGCCGCGCAGCATGAAGGACAGCGCCGACGCCGTCCACGCCATGGTGTCGGTGCCATGCAGCACGACGAAGCCGCGGTAATCGTCCCAGCGTGCGACGAGCTCGGCGGCGATCGCCGTCCACTGCGCCGGTTGCAGGTTGGCGCTGTCGATCGGCTGCGCCAGTTCGACAAGGTCGAAGGCCGGCAGGCCGGATACGCCATCGAGGTGGCGCCGAAGCACGGCGCCGAAGCACGGCATCGGACGGTAGCCGTCCGTGCCGCGCTCCATGCCGATCGTGCCGCCGGTGTGCAGCACCAGGACGCGTGCGCTCATGCCGCGAGCCGCTGCGGTGCGAGCATGGACTGCGGGCTCAGCAGCGCATCGAGCTCGGCCTCGCGGAGGAGGCCTTCGCCCAGCACCAGGGCGCGCACGGTGTCGCCGCTGTGCAGCGCCTGGGCGGCGATGCGCGAGGCGTTGGCGTAGCCGATGTGCGGCACCAGCGCGGTGATCACGCCGATGCTGTGCTCGACATGGCGGCGGCACTGTTCGCGATCGGCGCGGATGCCGCGGATGCAGCGTTCCTCCAGCATGCGGCAGGCGGCGTCGAGCATGCGCACCGAGGACAGCAGGTTGTAGACGATCAGCGGCTCCATGGCGTTGAGCTGGAGCTGGCCGGCCTCGGCCGCCATCGTCACCGCGAGGTCGTTGCCGATCACCTGGTAGGCGGTCTGGTTCACCGCCTCCGGGATCACCGGATTGACCTTGCCCGGCATGATCGACGAGCCCGGCTGCATCGGCGGCAGGTGGATCTCGCCGAAGCCGGTGCGCGGCCCGCTGGAGAGCAGGCGCAGGTCGTTGGCGAGCTTGGAGAGCTTGACCGCGAAGCGCTTGAGCACACCCGAGAACAGCACGAAGGCGCCCATGTCCGAGGTCGCCTCGATCAGGTTGGCCGCCGGCACGATCGGCTTGCCCGAGATCGCGGCGAGATGGCGCACGGCGAGCCCGGCATAGTCGGGGTGGGTGTTGATGCCGGTGCCGATCGCGGTGCCGCCGAGGTTCACCTCGCACAGCAGGGCGCAGACCTCGCGCAGGCGGTCGATGTCCTCGCCAAGGTTCACCGCGAAGGCCTCGAACTCGAGGCCGAGCGTCATCGGCACCGCGTCCTGGAGCTGGGTGCGGCCCATCTTGATCACGTCGGCGAACTCGCGGCCCTTGTCCTCGAGCGCGCGCTTGAGGCTGGCGATGGCCTCGACCAACGGCTCGACGGCGAACTGCAGGCCGACGCAGACCGCGGTCGGGTAGGCGTCGTTGGTCGACTGCGACATGTTGACGTCGTCGTTGGGGTGGAGGTGCGCATAGGCGCCCCTGGGCTGGCCGAGCTTCTCCAGCGCGAGGTTGGCGATCACCTCGTTGGCGTTCATGTTGGTCGAGGTGCCGGCGCCGCCCTGGATCAGGTCGACGACGAAGGCCTCGTGCAGGCGGCCGCCGATGATGTCCGTGCAGGCGGCGAGGATGGCGTCGGTCTTGTGCGCCGGCAGCAGGCCGAGCTCGCGGTTGGCGCGCGCGGCGGCGGCCTTGACCATCGCCAGTGCGTTCACCAGGGCGGGGAAGTGGCTGATCGGGACGCCGGTGATGGCGAAGTTGTCGACCGCGCGCTGGGTCTGGATGCCGTACCAGGTGTCGGCGGGCAGTTCCATGTCGCCGAGCAGATCGTGTTCGATGCGGGTGTTCATGCGGAGGTTTTCCTGTGACGGGGGCTGGCGCGGCGTGCGCCAGCCGGATCGGGGTGGTCGGGGGGATCAAGCCTTGGCCGGAATCGGGGCGGCGGAGGGGGACGCGATCGCCACGCGATCCTCGTCCTCCAGGCGCCAGGCCTGGGTGTCGATGTTCAGGTCGGCGAACCGTGCGGCGTCGAACACCGGCTCGGCGACACCGGCCTCGATCTGCGCGTCGTAGTCGCGCATCAGGCGCAGCCCGGGCTTGAACAGCGCGGCCAGCGCGAGCAGGTTGGCGAGCGCGAGGAAGCCCATGGTCACGTCGGCGAAGGCGAACACGGTGCCGAGGTCGGTGGTGGCACCCCAGCCGCACAGCGCGATCACCACGGCACGGTAGAGCACGACCAGCCCGCGGTTGTTGGCGCTGAGCCAGCTCAGGCTGTTCTCCCCAAGGTAGTAGTTGTAGATGATGGTGGTGAAGCCGAACAGCATCAGCGCAACGCTGACGAACACCCGACCCCATTCGCCGACCAGGCCGGCCAGCGAGGCCTGGGTGAGCGCCACGCCGCCGATCTGCGCGCTCATCCCGGGCTGGTAGACGTCGCCGAGCAGCACGATGAAGGCGGTGCAGGAGCACACGATCAGGGTGTCGATGAACACCGAGAAGGCCTGCACGATGCCCTGGCTGGCCGGATGGCGGACATAGGCCACCGCGGCGACGTTGGGCGCGCTGCCCAGACCGGCCTCGTTGGAGAACAGGCCGCGCTTGACGCCCATCACGATTGCCGCGCCGATGCCGCCGCCGATCGCCGGCTCGAGGCCGAAGGCGCTCATGAAGATCAGCGCCAGCACGCCCGGTAGCTCGCCGATGTTGAGCACCATCACCACCAGCGCGATCGCGATGTAGCTCACCGCCATCACCGGCACCAGCACTTCGGACGCCTTGGCGATGCGCTTGACGCCGCCGAAGATGATCGCGCCGACGACCAGGGCGAGGACGATGCCGGTGGCGCCGACCGGAATGCCGAAGGCGTCGTTGATCGAGGTGGCGACCGAGTACGACTGCAGTGCGCTGAAGCCGAACCCGAAGGTCACCAGCAGCAGCACCGAGTACACCGCCGCCAGCCACTTCCAGCGCGGCCCCATGCCGCGGGCGATGTAGTGCGCGGGGCCGCCGCGATAGGTGCCGTCGGGTTCGGCCTTCTTGTAGGCCTGGGCCAGCGTGCATTCGAAGTAGCTGGTGGCCATGCCGATCAGGCCCACCATCCACATCCAGAAGATCGAGCCGGGGCCGCCCAGCGTGATGGCGACGGCGACGCCGGCGATGTTGCCGCCGCCGACGCGACCGGCCACCGACAGCATCAGCGCCTGGAAGGAGCTGAGGTGGCCGTGCTTGTCATGGGCGAAGGCCTGGTTCGCGCCGAGGATGCGGAACATGCGGCCGAAGTAGCGGAACTGGACGAACCGTGAGCCGATGGTGAACCACAGGCCGAGGCCGATCAGCACCACGATCAGCACCTTGCTCCACAGGAGGTCGTTGAGCAGATCAAGCATGGCGGCACCCCCCGTGACGGCGGTGCAGATGGCTGGGCGCGGTGACGGAGGGCTGCAGGTATCCGGCCGGGGCCGGGACGTGACTCGAGTAGGCAGGCATGAAGTGTCTCCTTGCTGCGCGGCGCGGGGCCGCTGTTGTCGTTTTCCCTCGCACGAGCGGCGGGGGTGGAGGCATTTCAGCAAGGAGCGGGCTGCGGGGGAATTTGGCGTTCTGGCTCGCGCCGACGCTGAATGACGCTGAAACTGCGCCATACTGCGACAGATGCACTGTGTACCGCCGGCCAGCGCAGCGCCCGCGAGCCGGCCGGCCTACCGCCCGAGGAGCCCACCATGCACGAGGATTTCGCCCGCAACCTGCGCCTGCTGTGCAGCTACTACCGCTCGGTGGCGGAGGTCTGCCGCCGCCTGGACATCAACCGGCCGCAGTTCAACCGCTATCTCAGCGGGCGCTACCGGCCGTCGGCGCACACGCTGCGGCGCTTCTGCACGTTCTTCGGCGTGGAGGAGCACGAGATCCTGCTGCCCAGCGCGCAGTTCGAGCGCCTGGTGCAGGTGCGGCCGCGCGCGGCGGCGCCTGCCGCAAGCGAAGCGCCGGAGACGGCCCATCTCGCGCATCTGAAGGACATCGGCAGCGCCGGGCTGGACAAGTACCTCGGCTACTACTTCGAGACCTACCTGTCGATGGCCTGTCCGGGCCAGTTGCTGCGCACCCTCGTGTGCCTGGAAAAGCGTGACGGCCGGGTGTATTACCAGCGCACCGAGCGCCTGGTCGAGCATCCGCGCGAGAAGGCCTACCACGGCATCTACCGCGGCCTGGCGCACCTGCTGACCGACCGCATCTTCCTCACCGACTACGAGACGCTGACCGGTCTCGAGATGACGCAGACGATCCTGTTCCCCTCGTTCAAAAACCGCGTCACCCGGCTCACCGGCCTCAAGCTCGGGGTGTCGGGCAGTGGCGAGCGCATGCCATGCTGCGCGCGGGTGGTGTACGAGTATCTCGGCGCCGCGATCGACGTGCGCCGTGCGCTGCGGCTATGCGGCCTGTACGCGCCCGATGACCCGCGGGTGGACGAGCTGACCCGACGCTCGGTGAGCAACGACATCGTGGCGGGCGAGTGGCACCTGCGCGCGCGCTACTGACCACGGCGCAGCTGCGGGCGAACGCTACTGGAAGGCGACCTCGGCGAAGCTGCGCAGCTTGCGGCTGTGCAGGCGATCGACGCCTTGCTCGCGCAGGCGCTCGAGGGCGCGGATGCCGATGCGCAGGTGCTGGTCGACACGCTCGCGGTAGAACTTGTCGGCCATGCCGGGCAGCTTGATCTCGCCGTGCAGCGGCTTGTCGCTGACGCACAGCAGGGTGCCGTAGGGCACCCGGAAGCGGAAGCCGTTGGCGGCGATGGTGGCCGATTCCATGTCGAGCGCCACCGCGCGACTCTGGCTGAAACGGCGCTCGGGGCTGGTCGACATGCCGTGCGAGGGCAGCAGCTCCCAGTTGCGGTTGTCGGTACTGGCAACGGTGCCGGTGCGCATCAGGCGCTTGAGCTCGTAGCCCGAGAGCTGCGTGACCTCGGCCACCGCGGCCTCGAGCGCCACCTGCACCTCGGCCAGCGGCGGGATCGGCACCCAGGGCGGCAGCTCCTCGTCGAGCACGTGGTCCTCGCGCACGTAACCGTGGGCGAGCACGTAGTCGCCCAGGTGCTGGCTGTTGCGCAGCCCGGCGCAGTGCCCGAGCATGATCCACGCGTGCGGGCGCAGCACCGCGATGTGGTCGGTGATGGTCTTGGCGTTGGCCGGGCCGACGCCGATATTGACCATGGTGATGCCGGCGTGGTCGCCGCGCACCAGGTGGTAGGCCGGCATCTGCGGCAGGCGCGGCGGCGGGGTGCCCTCGGCGTCCTCGGTCTGTGGCGGAAGGTCGGCGCGGCGGGTGACGACATTGCCCGGCTCGACGAAGGCCTCGTAGCCGTGGCCGGAGGCGGTGTCGGCCATCAGCTCGTGGCCGAGGCGGATGAACTCGTCGATGTAGAACTGGTAGTTGGTGAACAGCACGAAGTTCTGGAAATGCGCCGGCCGCGTGCCGGTGTAGTGGCGGAGGCGATGCAGGGAGTAATCCACCCGCGGCGCGGTAAATAGCGACAGCGGATGCGGCTCGCCCGGGCCAGGCTCGAAGGTGCCGTTGGCGATGCCGTCGTCCATGGCGCCGAGGTCGGGCAGGTCGAAGTGGTCGCGCAGCAGGCGGCGGCGCTCGGGGCCGAGGTGGCCTTCCAGGTAGTCGTGCTCGGGCAGGGCGAAATGCACCGGGATCGGTTGCGTGCTGCTGCCCACCTGCAGCGCCACGCCGTGGTTCTCCACCAGCAGGCGGAACTGCTCCAGGTAGTAGTCGGCGAACAGCTCCGGCCGCGTCAGCGTGGTCTCGAACACCCCCGGCCCGGCGACGAAGCCGTAGGACAGGCGCGAATCCGCGCGCGCCACGGTGTCGGTGCGCACGCGCAGCAGCGGGTAGCAGGCGCGCACGTGGCGGCCGATGTCGGCGCCGTCGACGTAGTGCTGCAGGCCGCGGCGCAGGTGCTCCACCGCAAGCGTGTAGATCTCCTGGACCCGCGCCAGCGCATCGGCCGGCTCGATGAACTCCTCGATCTCAAAGTGGGGGGCGTGGCCGTTCATCGGGTGTCCGGGGTTCAGGAGCGCGCGAGCATGCGCTGGACCGCCTCGAGATGCTCGGGCTCGTTGTGGCACATGCCCTGGAAGGCGGCGGACAGGTCGAGGAAGTCCTTCAGCTCCATGCGCTGCGCCATCTTCATCAGGCGCTTGGTGAGCCGCAGCGCCTTCGGTGGCTGCGCGGCGAAGCGCGCCGCGATCGCCTGCGCGCGCACCAGCAGCTCGTCCGGCTCGACCACCTCGAGCACGATGCCGAGTGCCTTCGCCTCCTCGGCGCCGACGATGCGGCCCGACAGGGTCAGCTCGAAGGCCTGCTGGTAGCCGATCAGGCGCTGCATGAACCAGGCGCCGCCGTCGCCGGGAATGATGCCCAGGTTGAGGAAGGTCTCGCCGAACTTCGCCTTGGTCGAGGCGATGCGCAGGTCGGCCATGTTGGCGAGGTCGAAGCCGGCGCCGATCGCCGGGCCGTTGACCGCGGCGATGATCGGCACCTCGACCCCCTGCAGCGCCAGCGGGATGCGCTGAATGCCCTGGCGGTAGCGGGTGGCGACCTCGGCCACGTCGCCGGCGAAGTCGCCGCCGCGCGCGGCCATGTCCTTGACGTTGCCACCCGCCGAGAAGGCCGCGCCCTCGCCGGTGATGACGAGGACCGAGACGTCTTCGCAGCGGTTCACCCACTCGGCCACGCCGACGATGTCGTCGATCAGCGCGGTGCCGGTGAGCGCGTTGCGCACGTCGTCGCGCGCGAGGGTCAGGGTGGCGACGCGGTCTTCGAGGACGAGGCGGGCGTCGCGGACGGTGGGCAGGTTCATCGAGTGGTTCTCCTGGTGGCCGGCGGATGGATCGGTGCCGCGGCGGCGGCGAAGTGCGGGGACCCGGCCTTCAGCGCGGGTTGCGCAGCGGTTCGGGCAGCTTGAGTGTGCCGGTGTCGCTGAAGCGGGTACCGCCGAGCAGCCCGCCGGCGAGCCGCCCGCGCAGGGTATAGGGGACCTCGGTCTTCGGCTCGCCTTCGATGACGCCAAGCGCCTGGCGCACCACCGCGATCGCCGAGACCGACACCGGGATCTCCACCAGCGCCTCGCCGAAGCGCGGCACGCTGCCCTTGCGGTCGCTGACGCCGGTGGCGAAGGGCTTGCCGTTGAGGTCGAGCTCGAGGGCAAGGCCGTCGAAGTCGATCGCCGCCTCGTTGGGATTCTGCACCCGCAGCTTCACCGCGAAGCGCATCTCCATGCCCGCACCCGGCAGGGGTTCGAGCCCCACGACGTTGATGCGCACCGGCTCGCGCTGGATCAGGCTGGCGCAGCCGGCGAGGCCGAGCACGAGCAGGGCGCCGAACAACGCGAGCAGGCTGCGGGCGATGCCGCGTCGGGGCAGGGCAGCGGTGGCGTGCATGAGGAGGCTCCGGATCGTCGATGATGGGCTCCGCCGTGGCGGGGGCGGAGGGCTCGATTCTAGCAACCGTGCCGGCGAATGCCCGGCGCGTTCTCCGCGAAGGGCACCAGGGTGGCAAGACGCTCGTGCGCGATGCGTTTCAGCCGGCGCACTCAGTCCCGGGTGAGCCACTCGAGCAGGCCGTCCATCAGCGCGTGGGTTGCGGCGAAGTGCGCGCCGGCGCGCCCGAGGATCGTCGCCTCGTCCTGGATCCAGCGTGCCGGGACCAGCTCGCCGCGGCAATTGTCGACGATCGCGCGCAGGCTGGATTCGGTCATCTCGAGGTGGAACTGCAGGCCGATCGTGCGCGCGCCGAGCTGGAAGGCCTGGTTCCTGCACGCCGCGCTCGAGGCGAGCAGGCGCGCGCCCGCGGGCAGCTCGAAGGTCTCGCCGTGCCAGTGCAGCACGGTCGCTTGCGCAGGGAAGGGGAAGCACGGCGGGGCTTCCTCGGCGTCGTGTTCGGCGCCGCTGGCGGCGACCTCGAACCAGCCGATCTCCTTGTCGGCGTTGCGATGAACGCGGGCGCCGTGCGCGCTGGCGATCAGCTGCGCGCCCAGGCAGATGCCGAGCACCGGCCGGCCGCGCGCGACCACCTCGGCGATGAAGCGCTTCTCGGCGACCAGCCAGGGGAATTCGGCCTCGTCATTGACGCTCATCGGCCCGCCCATCACCACCAGCACATCGACCGCGGCCGGGTCGGGCAGCACCGGCGCTTCCCAGAAGCGGGTCGAGCCGATGTCCGCGCCGCGCGCGGCGAGCCAGTCGCCGATGTGGCCGGGACCTTCGAAGGGGACGTGCTGCAGGATGTGGGCTTTCATGGTGTGCCGGGGCGGTGGGGTGGAAGGGGTGGGGCATTCTAGAAGCGCGAACCCGGCTGGCTCAGGAATTCGGCTTCCTCGGGGCTCGTCTCGCGCCCGAGCGCGGCGTTGCGGTGCGGGAAGCGGCCGAAGCGCTCGATGATCTCGAGGTGGCGGCGGGCGTAGTCGAGGTAGCCGGCAAAGGCCGTGCGCAGCGCAGGCTCGACCGCGGCGGCGAGCGCGTCGAAGCGGCGCACCGCCTCGCGCTGGTCGGCGAGATGCTCGGAGTGCTCCAGCGGCAGGTACAGGAAGACGCGCTCGATCGGCCGCAGCTCGCCGTCGAGCCCGCGCGCGAGCGCCTCCTTGGCCCAGCGCAGCGCGAGCACGTCGAAGGCGAAGGCCGCGGCCTCGCCGCGCCAGATGTTGCGCGGGAACTGGTCGGTCAGCAGGACCATCGCCAGGCGTCCGCGCAACCCGCCCAGCCAGGCGTCGAGCTCCCCGCCCGCGGCGCGGCCCACCAGCGGCGCGAAGCGAGCACGGATCGCGGCATCGACCTCGGGCTGCTTCTTCCACCACAGCGCCGACTGGCGCTCGATGATGGCGTCGTCCTCGTCCTCATCGGCCGCGGGGCCGAACCAGAAGGCGTGGATCGTGGCGGGCGTGTCCATGCGGGGCTCCGGGCGGACGATCGGGGTGGGGCAAGCATAGCCCAGCACGCTGCGGTGCGGGATGTGGGAGCGCCGGATCCTCGGGGCGCTCGCGTCGAATGCGAAGGGACTTCGTGGGAGCGGGCGATGCCCCAGCCCTCCTGCCGCGCACCCGGTCCGCGCGGTTGGCGCAATAATCCCGCCATGCCCCGCGAAACCGCCTCCCCCGCCGCGCTCTCCACCCTGCGCGGCCTGCTCCCCTTCCTGCACCCCTACCGCGCGCGCGTGGCGCTCGCCTTCGTGCTGCTGTGCCTGGGCTCGGCGGCGATTCTGGTGGTGCCGCTGGCCTTCCGCGACCTGATCGACGCGGGCTTCGGCGGAGTCTCCGCGGGCGGTGCCGCGGCGCACGAGGGTGCCGGGCTGTTCGGCGCGCAGGGCCTGGACGGTCGCTTCGTCGCGCTGTTCGGGCTCGCGGTGTTCTGGGCGGCGGCGGTGGCGGCGCGCTACTACACCGTGTCGTGGATCGGCGAGCGCGTCACCGCCGACCTGCGCAGCGCGGTGTATGCGCGCGTGCTGCGCCAGTCGCCGCAGTATTTCGAGACCCTGCAGACCGGCGAGGTGCTCTCAAGGCTCACCGGCGACACCACGCTGGTGCAGACGGTCGTCGGCAGCTCGATCTCCCTGGGGCTGCGCAGCCTGTTCCAGTTCGTCGGCGGCATGGTGATGCTGGCGGTGACCAGCGTGCAGCTCTTCGGCCTCATCTTCGGGCTGATGGCGCTGCTCGCGCTGCCGATCACGCTCATCGGCCGGCGCGTGCGCAGCCTCTCGCGCGAGGCGCAGGACCGCATCGCCGACGCCTCGGCGCTCGCCGGCGAGATCCTCAATGCGATGCCGACGGTGCAGGCCTTCAGCCAGGAGGCCAACGAGGCCGCGCGCTTCGCCGCGCGCGCCGAGACCGGCTTCGCCACCGCGGTGCGGCGCACGCGGGTACGCGCGGCGCTCACCGGGCTGATCATCGCCGCGGTGATGGGCACGATCATCTTCGTGCTGTGGATCGGCGCGCGCCAGGTGCAGGCAGGCGCGCTCTCGGTGGGCGAACTCGGCGCCTTCGTGATCTACGCCGCGCTGGTGGCGGGCGGCGCCGGCACGCTGGCCGAGGTGTGGGGCGACGTGATGCGCGCCGCGGGGGCGACCGGGCGGCTGCTGGAGCTCCTGCGGGCGGAGCCGGTGATCCGGGACGTGGAGGTGGTGGAGGGCGCGCGGGAGGACGGAGGTGGGGGTTCGCGGCGGGCGTCGCTCCTACACGAGAACCCCTGTAGCACGCGCCCTGTAGGAGCGGCACCAGCCGCGAACCCCGCACCCGACTCCCCCACCGACACCCCCACCACCCACCCCGCGATCGAACTCGCCCACGTCGTCTTCCGCTACCCCGCCCGCCCCGCCGTGGCGGCGCTCGACGGCATCGACCTGCGTATCGCGGCGGGCGAAAGGCTCGCGCTGGTCGGCCCCTCGGGTGCCGGCAAGACCAGCCTGTTCCAGCTCCTGTTGCGCTTCTACGAGGCCGGCGAGGGCCACATCCGCATCGACGGCCACGACATCCGCGCCCTGCCGCTGCGCAGCCTGCGCGCGCGCATCGCCCTCGTCCCCCAGGACCCGGTGATCTTCTCCGCCAGCGCGCTCGACAACATCCGCTACGGCCGCCCCGATGCCGGCGACGACGAGGTGATCGCCGCCGCGCGCGCCGCGGCCGCCGACGAGTTCATCGCCCGCCTGCCCGAGGGCTACGCCACCTTCCTCGGCGAGCGCGGCACGCGGCTCTCCGGTGGCCAGCGCCAGCGCATCGCGATCGCGCGCGCGATCCTCAAGGGCGCGCCCATCCTGCTGCTCGACGAGGCCACCAGCGCGCTCGACGCCGAATCCGAGGTCCTCGTGCAGCAGGGCCTGGCTGCGGCGATGCAGGGTCGCACCACGCTGATCATCGCCCACCGCCTGGCCACCGTGCAGAAGGTGGATCGCATCGTGGTGATGGACGCGGGGCGCATCGTCGAGACCGGCACCCCGGCCGATCTGCGCCGCCAGGGCGGACTGTATGCGCGCCTGGCGGCGCTGCAGCTCGAGGGCTGAGCGCGGGCGGAGCCCATTCGCGCCTTGCGGCGCTCCCACACGAAGCACCGCGGCTCGGCGCCAGGCAGGAGCGCCGCAAGGCGCGAACCAGCCGACCGGCGATCGCTGGCGGCGCAAGCCGCGAACCGGTGGTCCTGCTCGCGCGTCAGGGCAGCGCGCGCTCGCGCAGGTAGCGCGGAAAGCGCGGCAGGCCGGCGGGGGTGAGCTCGCGGTAGCGGTAGGTGACCAGGGCGCCGAGCGCGGGCGGGTTGGCGCGCAGCGCGTCGCTGAGGCCGCTGCCGATGCGAAAGCGCCTGCCGTCGGCGGTCTCGACCCGCAGCGCGCCCACCCTGCCCTGCAGCCGGCCCTTGCCGGGCAGGTAGCCCACCACGCGCGCCTCGGCGTCCAGCCAGGGGGTGAGCTTGCGCAGGGCCTCGCTGCGACCGGGCTGCCAGGGGGCGTCGGCGCGATGCAGCATGAGGCCTTCGCCGCCGCCAGCGAGGACCTCGTCGAGCAGGCGCTGCAGCGCGGCGCGGTCGGCCACGCGCTGCTGCGGGACCGCCTGCACCCACGCCGCAGCGGCCGCGTCGGCCAGGCTGCGCAGGTGCGTCAGCCGGGTGTCGAAGTCGCCCGGGGCGCCGGGCAGATCGAAGAGCATGTAGCGCACCTCGCGCCACAGCGGGTCTTCGGGATCCTCGCGGCGCAGCAGGCCGGAGAGCGCGTCGAAGCGGCGGCGGCCCAACCAGAGCTCGCCGTCGAGCGCGACCGGCGGCAACACGGCGAGGAACCAGGCCGGCGCCGGCAGCATGCGCCCGCTGCGGAAACGCAGCACCTTGCCGTCCCACGAGGCGCGCACGCCGTCGAGCTTCTCGCTCACCCACCAGCCCGCAGGGTCGATCGCGGGGTCGTGGCGGAGGGCGAGCATGGCCGCAGGCGGCGCGGGTGCGTCGATGGGTGCCGCGGTCTGCGCGCACACGCCGACCGGAAGCAGGGCTAGGGCCAGGATCAGGCTGCGGAGGGGCGTGGCCGGCCCGCGCAGGGCCGGTGCGGGAATGCGGGTGGGCGTTCTCACGAGCGAACCTCCTGTCCGGGCACGAGCGGCGGCGCCTCTTCTTCCGTGCCTCGCCGACGCAGGCGGGACTCGCGACCGAGCACCCGCTCGGGTGCGGAGTGGCCTGCGCCCTCGATGGCCTCCCCGAATACCCCACCGGGAGAGGCCTGTAAATGACAAAGGGATTCTAGCGGTGTTGCGCGTGCGCTGCCAGGCGGAACTTCAGGCGCCGGCAGCGACGCGCGCGGGCCTGCGCTGCGGGCGGAACTGGCGGGTGTCGCGGTAGTACTCGACCGACTCGCTGTCCGGCGTCACGCCGGGGATGCCGAGCAGCGGCAGCGGCGCGAGGCTGCGCGGGCCGAAGTCGCCGATCGTGGCGGCGAGGCGGGCGGCGAGCCAGGCGTCGGTCTCGGCGAGCGCCGCAGGCATGGGCAGCGCGAGCCAGGCGGGATCGACCACGCGGTGGAGGGCCTTGGCGCACAGGCCGGGGAAGGGCGCGCGCAATTGGTCCCAGCTGCCGTGGCCGAAGACGAGGAAGCGGGTGCGGCGCTGCACGGCTTCGCGCCGGTTCCAGAACACCTCTTCCCACTCGTGCGCGGCGAGCAGGGCCGGGACCTGCGGGTCGGCGGACACCACGACGATGCCGCACTCGTCGAACTGGGTCAGCGCGTCGCGCCGCGGCCCGCGCCCGGCGAGGCCGGCGGCGGCGCGGGCGCGCAGCTCGTCCAGGTGGAGGCGGTTGCAGCAGGCCTTGGTGCGCGGCCAGGCGCGCCAGGCGAGCGCGTTGAAGAAATCGTGCCAGTCGCCCTCGCGGGTCGGCACCTCGCCGGTGGCGAAGATGCGCGCCTCGTAGCCGGCCTCGTCCTCGCCCGGCGCGGCGAAGCGGATCCGTGCCCCGCCACCGCTGCGCGCCGCGGGCGCGGCCTCGACGAGCAGCGCGTCGAGCGCCGCCCGCGCGGGCACGCCGGGCGCGGTGAAGCGGGCCAGCCAGGGCGCGATCGGCTCGAACAGCCGGCGCTCGGCGAAGGCGGCGGGGGTGGCGAGGGCGTCGTTCATCGCTGGAATTGTGCCGTCTCGCGGGCGGGCGGACCACTGCGGGTGAGGCGGAGGGGCCGCGGCGCGTGCCTTGCGGTCGCGCTACCGCGCCACCGCATGCCCCCGGTCAGCGCATTTCGAACAGCTCCTGGTGGAAGCGCTCGGCGGGCAGGCCGCGGGCGGCAAGGGTGTCGCGCAGCATCGCGCCGAAGCCGGCCGGGCCGCAGAACCACACGCCGGCCTGCTTCCAGTCGGGCACGCTGCGGCAGATGCCGTCGGCGTCGAGGCGGCCGTCGCGTTGCGAGACCAGCACGTGCAGCTTCACCCGTGCCTGGGCGGCGAGCTCGCGCAGGCGGGCGATGAAGCCCTCGTCGGGGGCGCTGGTGCTGTAGAAGAGGTCGACCGGCGCGGCGCCGCCCGGCTGCGCTTCTTCCTGCGCGCGCGCCTGCATGCGGGCGACGAAGGGGGTGATGCCGATGCCGCCCGCGACCCAGATCTGCCGCGCCTGGGCACCGCCGAAGTCGAAGCGGCCGTAGGGGCCCTCGACGCGCACGGGGTCGCCGGCCTTCAGCGTCGCCGGCAGGCGGCCGGTGTAGTCGCCGAGCGGCTTGATCATGAAGTCCATGCGACCGTCGCCGCCCCAGGCGGACGAGATCGTGAAGGGGTGCGGACCCTCGCGCTCGTCGAAGGTGACGAAGGCGAACTGCCCGGCCTGGTGGCCCGGCCACGGCGTGTCGAGGCGCAGGCCGACCTCGAGCACCTGGTTGGCGGGATGCTGCACCACGCGCTCGATGCGGCCGTGCGCGCGGCGTCCGCTGCCGATGCGGCCGGCGAGCGAGCGCAGTGCGGCCCAGCTGCCGGCGGCCATCAGCACGCCCATGACGATGCCGATCGGCTGCGTCCAATAGGTGAAGGGCAACAGCACCACGCCATGCACGACCAGGGCGAGGTACACCGCCGCCATCACGCGGTGGGTCTGCACGAAGCGGCGATAGGGGAAGCGCTTGATCAGCGCGATCGCGGCGAGCACGGCGAAGAGGTAGAAGGCCCACTCGCCGATGCTCTCGGCGAGGCCGCGCTGCTCCTGGAAGAAGCGGAACAGCTCGACGGTCTGTTCGGGACGCGGGCCGCGCGCGGGCTTTTCCAGCCAGCCCCAGCCGACCGCCCACTTGGTGCCCTTGGCCCACAGCCAGTGCACCACGCCGACCGACAGGCCGGCGATGCCGAGCCACTTGTGCAGCCGGTAGGCCTTGTCCATGCCGCCGAGCAGCGGCTCGAGCGCGGCCGGGCGCAGGGCGAGGATCATCGCCGCGCTCATCGCGCCCATGGCGAGCACGCCGGTGTAATTGACCGCGAGCGTGCGCAGCGCGAAGTAGGTGTCGCCCTGGATCAGCAGCGGATCGGCCCACCACCACAGCAGGCTGAGCGCAGCGAGGACGAGGAGAAGTGCAGATTTGATGTTTTTCATGATGGCTCCCTTCGAGCGGGATGCGGGTGCCATGAGGCAGCGGATCCCATGCGGGAATTGTGCACCACAGCATGTGTCCGGCTTGTAGCGTCTTGTACCGCGTGGGAGGCGCCCGCGGCTGGTCAGCGTGGCGGCGCGCCTATAGACTCGCGGGCGAACCTCGACCGGCCGCCGTTTGCGGCCACCGCACGGCACCCCGAACATGTTCCAGCACTCCGCCCCCTCCCCCGCCTGGCTCCAGCACGACATGGAGCGGGTCGATGCGATCATCCGCGCGCACATGAACAACGACGTGGCGCTGATCCGCCAGGTGGTCGAGTTCATCCTGCACGGCGCCGAGCGCCGGCGGCCGGCGTTGGTGCTCGCGACCGCGCGCGCGCTCGGCCACGGCGGCGAGCGGCCGCATGCGCTGGCGGCAGCGGTGGAGCTGATCCACATCTCGCTCGCGCTGCACGACGACGTGACCGAGGCGAGCGGCGGCGCGGCCGACGGCGCGCACGAGGCCGCGCTGTTCGGCAACGCGGGCAACATCCTGCTCGGCGATCTGCTCTACACCAGCGCCTTCCGCATGATCGTGGACCTCGACGACATGGAGGTGATGCGGGTGCTGTCCGATGCGACCAACGTGATCGCCGAGGGCGAGGTGGCGTATCGCGAGGTGCTCGCCGCGCCGGCCTCGCGTACGCCGGAGGCCTGGCTGGACATCGCGCGCCGGCGCCGGGCGAAGCTCTTCGAGGCGGGCGCCGAGTGCATGGCGATCGTGCACGGCGCCGACCCGGCCACGCGCTCGGCGCTGGCGCGCGTCGGCCTGCATGTGGGCAGCGCGCACGCGTTGCGCAGCGAGGCGGAGGACGCGGCGCGCTTCGGCATCGTTGATGCGCATGCGCGGGCGCAGGCGGAGATCGACGCGGCGCGGCTTGCCATCGATGGCTTGGCGCTGGCGGACGCTGCGGTGATTGTGGGGGTGGTCGAGGGCTGAGCGCGGGATTCCTGCGCGCGCTGGCGCGGCTCCGGAAAGGGGGCCGCGCAAGGACTGGTGTCGCGGATCGACGAATGCTGTGGCTGCGATCCGGTCCCAAGGCCTCGCGTCGGCGCGCATTCGATTCCCTCGGCGAGGTCGTCGGCAGGAGCGCCGCAAGGCGCGAACCCGGCGTTCGGGGTTCCGAAGACGCCCGTCGTCCGCACGCGCCTCCTGGAGTCACCCTCGGATCAGGCTGCCCGGCACTCGTTGGCGAGCGGCTTGTGGGTGCGTCCGTCCAGCAGCAGGCCCTTCCACGGCAGGTCGATCCACACCAGGCCGCTGACGCTGTCCTCGAAGCGCGGCAGGCCGGAATCGGACGGGTCGCGGACGAGGAGATACTGGCTGCCATTCCAGCCGAGCTCGATGCGGTTGTTGACCGCGTTGGCGAGCTCGCGGCGGATCTGCAGACGCTCGCCGCGCTCGCAGCGGTATTCGCCGCTGGGCAGGGCGAACTCGAACTGGCCGGTCTGCTGGGTGACGCCGGGGGCGACCTCGATCTTCTGCGGGAGCAGGCTGCAGGCACCGAGCCCGAGCGTGGCGGCGATCCAGAGTGCCCCGCTGGACATGCGCGAGGCCTTCGCCGTCGCGGCCATCACTTCACCTCGAGCAGGCTGTCGTCCCACTTGACGTGCTTGTCCAGGCCGAGCAGGTTGGCGACCGTGGCGGCGATGTTCGACAGGCCGGCGGTTTCCGTCTGCTTCAGGCTGAGCCGGCCGCCGCTGACGTTGTCGTAGAGGATCAGCGGCACCGGGTTGAGCGTGTGCGCGGTCTTGGCCTTGTAGCTGCCGTCCTTGTTTGTCGCCGGCTGTTTCGTCTTCTTGTCGAGCTCGAACATCTCGTCGGCGTTGCCGTGGTCGGCGGTGATCAGCGCCACGCCGCCGGCGGCGTCGATCGCCGGCAGCAGGCGTGCGAGCGCGAGATCCACCGCTTCGATCGCCATGGTGGCGGCGCGGAAGTTGCCGGTGTGGCCGACCATGTCGCCGTTGGCGTAGTTGCAGCGCAGCACCTTGTACTTGCCCGACTGCAGCGCGGCGATCATCGCGTCGGTGATCTCGGCGGCCTTCATCCACGGGCGCTGCTCGAAGGGTACGACGTCGCTCGGGACTTCCTGCCAGGTCTCGCCGTCGAATTTGTTCGAGCGGTTGCCGTTCCAGAAGTAGGTGACGTGGCCGAACTTCTGCGTCTCGGAGCAGGCGAACTGGGCCAGGCCGGACTTGCTGAACCACTCGGCGGAGGTGTCCTTGATCGCCGGCGGGGCGACCAGGAAGCGCTTGGGCAGCTGCAGATCACCGTCGTACTGCAGCATGCCGGCGTAGGTCACGCGCGGATGGCGCACACGGTCGAATTCGGTGAATTGCTCTTCGACGAAGGCACGGGTGATCTCGATCGCACGGTCGCCGCGGAAGTTGTAGAAGACGACCGCGTCGCCGTCCTCGATGGTGCCGATCGGCTTGCCGCCCTCGGCAACGATGAACTCCGGCAGGTCCTGGTCGATGGTGCCCGGGTGCTTCGCGCGCAGGCCGTGCACCGCCTCGGTGGCGTTGGCGAACTGCGGGCCTTCGCCGAGCACGTGGGTGCGCCAGCCGCGCGCCACCATCGGCCAGTTGGCGTCGTAGCGGTCCATGGTGATGGTCTGGCGGCCGCCGCCCGAGGCGATGCGGGCGTCGAAACCGACGGTGCTGACGTCCTGCAGGAAGGCCTCGAAGGGCACCACGTACTCCAGCGCGCTGGTCTCGGGCACGTCGCGACCGTCGAGGAGCGCATGGATGCGCACCGTGGGCACGCCCTCCTCCTTGGCGCGCAGCACCATCGCCTTGAGGTGGTCGATGTGGCTGTGCACGTTGCCGTCGGAGAACAGGCCGATGAAGTGGAGCACACCCCGGCCGGCCTTGGCGCCGGCGACGATCTGCTGCCAGGCCTCGCCCTGCCAGATCGCGCCTTCAGCGATCGCGTTGGCGACCAGGGCGGCGCCCTGCGCGTAGACCTGGCCGGCGCCGATGGCGTTGTGGCCGACCTCGGAGTTGCCCATGTCGTCGTCGGACGGCATGCCCACCGCGGTGCCGTGGGCGCGCAGGCGGATGTTGGGGTATTGCGCGAACAGGCGGTCGAGCGTGGGTTTGCACGCGGCGTCGATGGCGCTGCCGAGCTCGTGCTTCGGAATGCCGTAGCCGTCCATCACGATGACGACGACAGGGCCCTTGACGCCGGCGAAGGCGGGGAGTTTCTGCAGCATGGTCGTTCCTGAAGGAGAAATCCGGGGCCGGCGGGGCAGGCGGGCTGCCAACCGGTCAAAACGGTATTTTCCTTCAAATCAGCGGTGGATTTTCATGCGCGTTGTTTATCCGCCCAATGGATTCCTTCCGCGCACGACGCGGCCCCTGGCCGCGTGCGTTCCCCCCGGCCCGCTCGCGGCTCAGGCCTCGCCCTCTCGGCGCTGCTGCGCCTCCAGCCACAGCGCGCGGCCGAAGGCCTTCCAGACCGCTCCGCCGTGGCTCTCGATGCCGACGCCGGCGCTCTCCTCCATCGTGCGCAGCATCAGGCTGGCGAGACCGAAGAGCGTCACCTTCGCGCCCAGCTGATGGTCGTCCGGGCTGGCTGCAGCCTCGCGGATCCTGTCCTGCGAGTGATCCAGCGCCTCGCGCGCGAGCGCCCTCACCTGCGCCTCGTCGGACCAGTCGATGCCGAGCGCGACGCCCATGTGCTCGATCTCGTCCTCGATCTTGCGAGTCGCTTCCTGATAGTTCTCGAATCCCGCCATGGCCTCTCCTCGGGCGTTTCCGGTAGGTGTGCGCCGGCGTGCCGGCTCCGGGTCGTGCGTACGCGTGGCCTACACGCGCAGCACCACCACCTTCAGCGGCGGGTTGTCGTCGCGGCTGGGGAAGTCCGCCTCCGGGGTGATCCACTCTGCCTCGCGCACCGTACGGCCCGCCTTGCGGGCGCTGCGCTCGAGCTGGTCGAGCCAGTCCTCGCGACTCACGCGTGCGACGTTGTTGCAGCAGATCAGGGTGCCACCCTCCTCGGTAGCGAGCAGCGCAGGCTTGAACAGCGCGGCGTAGTCATGCACCAGGTCGACCACGCCGAAGGGGCTCTTGGCGTAGCGCGGCGGGTCGAGGAAGACGAGGTCGAAGCGGTGCGGCGCCAGCTCGGGGAAGGGCGGCAGGTGCTTGCCGCGCACCATCTTCGGCTGGCCGATGCCGGCGTACTGGCGCAGCGCGGCGAAGGCGTCGGACTTGACGAAGCGCACCCGGATCGGCAGCTCGTTGAGGCGGGCATTGTCCTTGCCGACCGCCAGCGCGGACTCCGCGAAGTCGACATTGACGACGTGGCGCGCGCCGGCCTTGGCCGCGGCGACACCCACGCCGCAGGTGTAGGCGAACACGTTGAGCAGCGACTTGCCCTCGGCTTCCTGCATCACGCGGCGGCGCGCGGCGCGCAGGTCGAGGAATAGCCACGGATCCTGCCCGGCATGGCGGGCCTGGAAGCGGTAGCGCACGCCGAGCTCGGAGAACTCGGAAGGCTGCTCGGCGAGGGCCTGCTGTTCGGGCGACAGGGTGTTGGCGATGCGCGAGTTCTTGCCGCTGCGGTCGTTCCACACCAGCGGCAGGCCGGGCAGGGCCTGGGCGTAGAAGGCCTCGAGCTCGGCCAGCTGCTCGACCGTCAGCGGGCGATGGAAGGTCTGCGCCAGCAGCACGGCGCCGTAGCGGTCGACGGTGATGCCGGGCGCGCCTTCGACGGTGCCGTGGAAGAGGCGCCAGGCGTCGGTGTCTTCGGCAGCGAGCTGGGCGATCAGGGGGGCGCGGGCGGCGAGCGCGGTGGCGAGCAGGTCGGTGAGGGTGGAGGACATGGCGGTTCCGGCGCGGGGCGCGCCAGTATGCCCGAGTGTGCGCAGGAAAGACGAGGGCGGCCCCTCAGGCGTGCCCGTCCCTCGCGGCGGCGCCGTCCGGGAGGGCGCGGGCGGCGCCGGGTGAGGATGCGCCCTGCCGGTAGGCGGCAGCCTCGTCCTGCAGCCACGCGGCGAAGCGCAGCAAGGCCGCGCTCGGGCCCGGGGTTTCGGGGATGACCAGGTAATAGGCCTGGGCCGACTCGAGCGAACGCTGGAAGGGCACCACCAGCTCGCCGGCGGCGAGCTCGCGCTGCGCGAGGAAGCGCGGCACGAGCGCCACGCCGAGGCGGGCGAGCGCTGCCTCGATCAGCATCGAGAAGAGCTCGAAGCGTGCGCCGGCGCCGACCTCGACGTCGCGCACCCCGGCGTGCTCGAACCAGCGCGGCCAGGCGTCGTGGCGCCCGCTGTGGTGCAGCAGCGGCAGCCGGGCCAGCTCGGCGGCGCTGGCGCAGCCCGCGGGCGGCAGCAGCTGCGGGCTGCACACCGGGATCATCTCCTCGCCGAAGAGGGCGCTGGTGCTGGCCCCCGGCCACTCCGGGCTGCCGAAGTGGATCGCGGCGTCGAAGCCGGTGTCGGTGAAGATGAAGGGCTGCGAGCGCGTCGTCAGGTTGAGCGTGATCCCGGGGTGGCGTGCCTTGAAGGCCCCCAGGCGGGGGATGAGCCAGCGCGTGGCGAAGGTCGGCACGGAGGCCAGCTCGAGCACGTTGCCCTCGCCGCGATGCGTCATCAGCGCGCCGGTGTGGCGCTCGAGGCGGTCGAGGTCCTCGCCGATCTGACGGGCGTAGAGCTCACCGGCCTCGGTGAGCGAGATGCGCTTCTTGACGCGATGGAACAGCGCGAGGCCGAGGTAGTCCTCGAGCGCGGCGATCTGCTTGCACACGGCGCTCTGGGTCAGCGACAGCGCGACCGCGGCGCGGGTGAAGCTCTGATGGCGCGCGGCGGCCTCGAAGGCGACCAGCGCCTCGAGGCTGGGGATGCGTCGTCTCACGGTTGGTTCCTCCGGCTCATGATCTCCTGCGCATTTTTCGTTTGAATCCGCCCGTCCGCCGGCGAAGAATCGCGCCTAGCCAGATCCGCGGGTGCGGCTGGCAAGCGATGAACACAGACTCCTTGGAGACGGCAGACAATGCATCAGATGCAGGCGATCGAGCAACAGGCGGCGGAGTGGATGATGGCGGGCGCAGAGGCGGGCGCGGCGACGGGCGATGCGGGCGAGCGCAGTGGCGTGCGCCACGAGGCGGGCGAGGCGGGCGAGCTCGCCCATGCCGTGGTGCTCGGCTACAACTGAGACGGCCCCAGATCGATGGACACGCGGCCGCCGGCCTTGCAGCCGGCCTGCAGCGAGGGCGCGAGGTGAACTCCCAGCGCACCCTGAACCACCCGCTGCGCCTGGCGCTGGCGGGCGAGATGCACGCCCGCCCCTTCATGCGCATCGAGCCGCCCGAGCGCGTGCTGCACCTGGCGCTGTTCGCCGGTGATGCGCTCGAACGCCACCACGCCTGGCTGGGCGAGCTGTGCGAGTGCTTCGGCGTCAGCGCGCCGCAGCGCGGTGCAAGTTACTTCTTCCACGATTTCGGCCCCTGGCGCCTGAAGTGGGAGAACCACTCCGAGTTCTCCACCTACACCTTCGCCTTCCGCGGCGATGGCAGCGGCGACTTCGCCGACGACCTGCTGCGCCGCCTGCCGCAGGCCTGGCTGGGGCAGCTCGCCGGGAACGTGATCTCCGCCGCCCAGCTCGCCTTCGTCAGCGCCGGCGGCCAGCCGCTCGCGGCGAGCGATCCCTGGCTGCGCACGCAGTTCTCCGGGCCGCTGATCGCGGGTGCGCGCGTCATGGCGGGCGGCGAGGTGTGGTCGGACTTCCTGGTCCAGCCCGACGGGGTCAGCCGCTTCCTGCTGCGCGACGTCGGCCTGCGCGAATTTCAGGCCGGGCGGCTGAGCCAGCGCGTGCTGGAGATCGACACCTACCGCATGATGGCGCTGCTCGCGCTGCCGGTGGCGCGCGAGTGCCAGCCGGTGATCCGCGAGGCCGAGGCCGCGCTGGCGGCGATCTCGGGCGAGCTGGCGGCGGCCGATTCGCCCGAGGCCGAGCGCTCGCTGCTCGAGCGCCTGACGCGGCTGTCCGCGCGCATCGAGGCGATGGCCGAGGCCGACAACTACCGCTTCAGCGCCAGCGCCGCCTACTTCAGCATCATCCGCGCGCGCCTGCAGGAGCTGCGCGAGGAGCGCATCGAGGGCGTGCCCACCCTCGGCGAGTTCATGGAGCGCAGGCTGGTGCCGGCGATGGAGTTCTGCGAGTCGGTACGGCGTCGCCAGCATGAGCTCATCGAGCGCCTTTCGCGCACCGACTCCTTGCTGCGCACCCGCGTGACGATGACGCAAGAGCGCTACAACTCGGCGATCCTGGCCTCGCTCAACAAGCGCGCCGAGCTGCAGCTGCGCCTGCAGCACGCGGTCGAGGGCTTCTCGATCGTCGCGATCTCGTATTACCTGCTCGGCGTGCTCGGTTACGGCCTCAAGGCCCTGGGCAAGCTCGGCGTGCCGGTCGAGGCCGAGCTCGCGACCGGCCTCGCGCTGCCGCTGGTGGTCGGCGCGGTGTGGTTCGCCGTGCGCCGGGCGCAGCGTGCCCTGCATCGCGGGCACCCGCCCGAGGATCCGGCGCCTGCGCCCGGGGTGTCGTCGAGCTGAACCGCGCGGTCTGCGCGGCGAGCCCGCCGCCGTGCAGGCTCAGCGCGCGGGACGCCTGGGCACCAGCTTGCGCATCGGTCCGCCCACCACCTCGCGGAAGCGCGGGCTGTGCAGGCAGATGCCGCCCGCCAGACCGACGACGCAGCCGAGCAGGGTGTCGATGAAGCGCGACGCGATCAGCTCGGCGAGCGGCGCCGCGCCCAGGGTGGCGGCCTCTGCGAGCAGGATGGTGAGCGGGGTGATGAAGATCACCGCAAGGCCATAGTGGCGAACCACCAGGCTCTCGATCACGAAGACGAGCGCGATCACCAGCAGCGCGATCCGCCAGGGGTCGAGCGGCAGGCTCAGCAGCGACCAGGCGAGCAGCATGCCGATCGCGGTGCCGAGCACGCGCTGGAGCTGGCGGTTCCACACCGCGCGCAGCGACACACCCTGGATGACGGCGAGGCAGCTCACCGGCACCCAGTAGGGACGGTCGAGCTGCAGCGCCTGTGCGATCGCGAGCGACAGGCCGACGAAGGCGCCGATCATCACGGCGTCGAAGACGACGAAGTCGAAGGTCGCAGCTTGCAGCGGCGGGATCGGGTCGGCCGGCTGCAGCCGCAGGACGTGAAGGCTGTAGACGAAGGCGATCAGGCTGGCGAGCAGGGCGCCCATGGTCAGCAGCCCGACACGAAGCGGGATCTCGTCCACCGTCCCGGGCGTGTAGGCGCCGATCGCCGCGGCCATGACGAAGAACAGGCTGCCCGGCGGACCGACACGATAGAAACGGCAGACCATGGTCACCAGAACGGCGATCAGTGCGAGCACGCCCACCCTGGCGAGCGGCAGAAAGTGCGTCATCAGGCCGAGCGCATAGCTCGCCGCCATGCCGAAGGCGCAGGCCATCAACCACACCATGCGGTGCGACATCGGGGTGTTGGGCAGGTAGAGGAAGGCGAGGCCGCCGATCGAAGAGATCAGCCCGTACTCGAGGTGTCCGAACCAGGCGCCCACCATCAGCGGCAGGCCGGAGGCGAGGGCAGCGGCGAAGGCCATCTGCCAGCGCCGGGTGCTGGGAGTGAAGGTGGTGAGGTGATGCCACTCGGCGCGCAGCAGCTCTGCGGCGCGTTGCAGCGGGGAGCGGGTGGTCATGCGTGTCTACCGGTCGAGGGCTCGATGTATAGCACAGCGCGCTTGGGAGGGCGCGGACGCTTCAGAACGGCACCGGGCTGTCGAACACCATCGGCACGCGGGTGTGCGGATGCATGAAGGCGACGCGGGTGGCGTGCAGGTGCATGCGGGCGAAGCGGGCGGCGGACTCGGGCGGCGCATAGAGCGGATCGCCGAGGATGGGATGGCCGAGGGAGAGCAGATGCACGCGTAGCTGGTGCGCGCGCCCGGTGACCGGCTTGAGTTCCAGCCGGCTGATGGCGTCGGCGCCGGTGCCCTGGCGATCGAGCACGCGGTAGCGGGTGAGTGCGCGCCGACCGCGCAGCGGGTCGACGATCTGGCGGGGGCGGTTGTCCGCATCCTCGGCAAGCGGCAGATCGATCTCGCCGCTGTCCTGCACGACATGCCCGTGCACCACCGCCAGGTATTGCTTGCCGACGACGCGCTGCTCGAAGGCGAGGCTCATGCGGCGCAGCATCTCCGCGCCGCGCGCGAACAGCACCAGTCCGGAGGTAGCGGCGTCGAGCCGGTGCACGATGCGGGCGTCGGCCCAGCGCGCCTGGATCCGCGCCGCAAGACAATCCTGCCGACCCTCCCCGCCCGCGGGGACGGAGAGGAGGCCGGCAGGCTTGTCGGTGACGAGGAGGAACTCGTCGAGGTGCAGGACGGGGATCGTGTGGGCTTCCGACCGCATGGGCGCCTGTCGAGGAGGGGGGTGATGATGAGGCTGCAGTTTCGGCGCTTGGGATGCGCGCTGTCGGGAATTCTTACACGTCCGCCACCCCGACACTCTTCCGACGTGCCCATCGTTTTCGCAAGATCATGTAATTAATGATTAATTCTTCGGCTCTGACGAATTGGCATGAATTTCGCTAAAACGGCCATGACGCGGTGCAACCGAGAACGATCTGGAGACGGACATGAAAACAACGATGCGGACGATGTGCAAGGCGGGTCTGCTTGCACTGGCGCTGGGTGCGGGAAGCGCCTCGGCGGCACAGATTTACTGGACGGACTGGACCGGAGGCGACCAGGATCCGGGCGCCGGCTTCCGGGGTGTCGGCACGATCACGACGTCGAACTCGACGGTCACCGTGACCTACACGAACCCGCAGGGGATCGGCTTCTATCAAACGAGCGGCGGCAACGATTACTACAGGAACGGCACCGACGGCCCCGGCGGCACCTCGCCGTTCACGAGCACGGCGGTGGACAACCGCCCGGCCACGACCGACATCATCGCCCTGCAGTACGCCGGTTCGCAGACCTTGAGCTTCTCGCAGGCGATCGCGAACCCGGTGTTCGCCTACGTCAGTCTCAACGGCAACGGCTACGGCTTCGACCAGGACTTCGACATCCTCAGCTTCGGCGACGCCAGTGACGGCAATGTCTGCGGCTACTGGGGATGCGGGACCTCGTACAAGCAGGTGGTGACGGTGAATGGCAAGACGGAGTATCAGCTGCTGGGCACGGGCGAACCGCACGGCACGCTGCAGTTCAAGGGGACCTTCGATACCGTGAATTGGCGCAGTCTCAGCAACGAGTACTGGAACGGCTTCACGGTGGGCGTACAGGAGACGGCGGTCGAATTCTGCACCGCGAACCCGACCGCACCCGGCTGCACGCCGAACAGCGTGCCCGAGCCCGCTTCGCTCGCGCTGCTCGGATTGGGGCTGGCGGGGCTTGCGGTGCGGCGTCGCCGCCGGGGCTGAGACCGGCTGCTCGATCTCCGCAAGAACAAACGGGAGCCCGAGGCTCCCGTTTGTTCTTGGGCGCACCGGATCCGGGGCGCTGCCCGGGTCGGCGTGCATCGAGTGGATCAGAACACACTGAAGGGGTAGTCGAGGAAGATCCGGACTTCGTTGCCGCTGGTGTTGTAGGCGCGGGCGTTCTCCGAGACACGGAGGGTCGAGGCACGCAGGCGGACGTGAAGGTCCTTCGCCGCGCCGCTCTGGACCTTGTAAGAGAGCTGGTTGAACAGCTCGTGCTCCCTGCCGTCGGTGGTCGTGCCCACGTCGATGTCGTGGCCGCGCACATAGGCGATGCGATAGCTCAGACCGGGGAGGCCGTATTCGGCGAAGTCGACCGAGTAGGCGACTTGCCACGATTGTTCGTCCTTGGCGTTGAAGTCGGACCAGTAGGAGTTGGCCAGCCAGATCGAGCCGCCGCCGTCGCCCACCCAGCCTTCGCTCTGGTAGAAGCCGTAGTTGAAGTCCACGTCACCGCTGCTGCGCTGGTAGGCGAGGGTGACTGCGTGCGGTCCGGTGGCGTAGGTGGAGGCCAGGCTCCAGATGCGGTTCTTGCCGCCACCATAGAAGCTCTCGTCCTGCTTGGTGCGGTAGCCGTTGAAGTCGAAAGTCAGCGAGTTGCTGGCGATCGGCAGCACGTAGTTCAGATTGAGGTATTGGCGCTTGAGCACATCCTCGACGTCCGAGGCGTAGAACGCGCCACTCAGGGCGTCGCTGAACTTGTAGCTGGCGCCGATCACGTCGATGCCCTTCAGGCTGCCGCTATCGCGGCCCTCGTCGCTCTTGCGCGACTGGGCGTGGAAGGTGCCGACATTGAATTCCAGGCCCTCGACCTCGGTCGAGGTCAGCATGGTGCCGGTGAAGCTCTCGGGCAGCAGACGGGAGTTGTCGTGGCTCAGCACCGGCAGGTTGGGGCGAAGGTCGCCATAGGCGAGCACGGTGTTCGAGAAGCGCAGCTTGAGCGACGCGCCGCCCTTGGCCACGTCCTTTTCCGGCATGCCGGTGCTGTCCTGCCTGAAGAAGTCGATCCCCCAGTTGCCGGCGCGGTCGCGGGACCCGTCCAGACGAACGGCATAGGCAGCGAATGCGTCCACACCGAAGCCGACGGTCCCTTGGGTGAAACCCGACTCGAAGTTGGCGATGGCGCCCTGGCCCCATTCGCCGCTGTCGTGGCGGCCGCCCTTGTAGTCGCGATTGATGAACGCGTTGCGCAGCAGCACGTTCAGCGAGCTGTCTTCCACGAAACCCTTCGCCTCGGCCTGTCCGGCGGCGAATGCGGGCGTCGCGCTCGCGAGCCCAAGAACGATCAAGCCTGCCAACTTCTTCGACATGTTATTTTCCTCGATGGTGTCTGTTGTCTTTTCGACCCTGCCGACAGCTCGTGCCTGCCGGGGTGGGGCGCGATTCTCGCACTTCCTGCATCGAGCGGTGCGGCGTGGTTGCAGGAAAATGACAGTCCAGGAGCGGGCAAGGGCGTAATCCGGGACACGCGCGCCCTGTGGGCTCTCCGGATAGATTTCATTGTGCACCGCAACCAAGGCGGATAGTCTCCATCAATCCTTCCCATTGCTTCCAAAGCGATCGATCTTTGCTAGTCTGAGTCTGTCAGCAGCGGTTTTCGGCCGCTTCCGGCCTGCGTCCGCGATCACGGGCCAAGGGCGGGAGAGGGTTCCTGCGAGGTGCGACCGCCCTTCGCGAACAGTTTGCGTCACAGTCAAAGAGGGAGAATGAGATGAGCGAGAACAGCACGAGCAGCGCAGGGAAGTGCCCGGTCATGCATGGCGGCAACACCTCCGCCAAGGACTCGGTGATGGCCTGGTGGCCCAAGGCGCTGAACCTGGACATCCTCCACCAGCACGACAGCAAGTCCAACCCGCTGGGAGCAGGTTTCGACTATCGCGAGGAGCTCAAGAAGCTCGACGTCGACGCGCTCAAGAACGACCTCAAGGCCCTGATGACGGACAGCCAGGACTGGTGGCCGGCCGACTGGGGTCACTATGGCGGTCTGATGATCCGCATGGCCTGGCACGCCGCGGGCACCTACCGCATCGCCGACGGCCGCGGTGGCGCGGGCACCGGCAACCAGCGCTTCGCGCCGCTGAACTCCTGGCCGGACAACGGCAACCTCGACAAGGCCCGCCGCCTGCTGTGGCCGATCAAGCGCAAGTACGGCAACAAGATCAGCTGGGCCGACCTCATCATCCTCGCCGGCAACATGGCCTACGAGTCGATGGGCTTCAAGACCTTCGGCTTCGCCTTCGGTCGCGAGGACATCTGGCATCCCGAGAAGGACATCTACTGGGGCTCCGAGAAGGAATGGCTGGCCCCCAGCGGCAGCGAGGGTTCGCGCTACTCCGGCCAGCGCGACCTCGAGAACCCGCTCGCTGCGGTGATGATGGGCCTGATCTATGTCAACCCCGAGGGTGTCGACGGCAAGCCCGACCCGTTCAAGACCGCGCACGACATGCGCGTGACCTTCGCCCGCATGGCGATGAACGACGAGGAGACCGTGGCGCTCACCGCCGGCGGGCACACCGTCGGCAAGGCCCACGGCAACGGCAGCGCCGCCCTGCTCGGCCCCGCGCCCGAGGGTGCGGACCTCGAGGAGCAAGGCTTCGGCTGGATGAACCACACCACCCGCGGCATCGGCCGCGACACCGTGACCAGCGGCATCGAGGGCGCGTGGACCGCCAAGCCGACGCAGTGGGACAACGGCTACTTCGACATGCTTTTCAAGCACGACTGGTGGCTGCAGAAGTCGCCCGCCGGCGCGTGGCAGTGGGAGCCGGTCAACATCGCCGAGGAAGACATGCCGGTGGACGTGGAAGACCCGTCGATCCGCTGCAAGCCGATGATGACCGACGCCGACATGGCGCTGAAGTTCGACCCGGCCTACCGCAAGATTGCGGAGCGCTTCCGCAACGACCAGGCCTACTTCGAGGAGGTCTTCGCGCGCGCCTGGTTCAAGCTGACCCACCGCGACATGGGCCCGAAGGCGCGCTACCTCGGCCCCGACGTGCCCGCCGAAGATCTCATCTGGCAAGATCCGGTGCCCGCCGGCAACAAGAGCTACGACGTTGCCGCGGCGAAGGCGAAGATCGCCGCCGCCGGCCTGTCGGTGGGCGACCTGGTCGCCACCGCCTGGGACAGCGCGCGCACCTTCCGTGGCTCGGACTACCGCGGCGGCGCCAACGGCGCGCGCATCCGCCTCGCCCCGCAGAAGGACTGGGAAGGCAACGAGCCGGCGCGACTCGCCAGGGTGCTGGCGGCGTACGAGAAGATCGCCGCGGAGACCGGTGCCAGCGTCGCGGACGTGATCGTGCTCGGCGGCAACGTCGGCCTGGAGCAGGCGATCAAGGCCGCCGGCTTCAATGTCGAGGTGCCGTTCGCCCCGGGCCGCGGCGATGCCAGCCAGGCGCAGACCGACGTCGAGTCCTTCGAGGTGCTGGAGCCGGTGCATGACGGCTTCCGCAACTGGCAGAAGAAGGATTACGTGGTCCAGCCCGAGGAGATGCTGCTCGACCGTGCCCAGCTGCTCGGCCTCACCGCCCCCGAGATGACCGTGCTGATCGGCGGCATGCGGGTGCTCGGCACCAACTACGGCGGCAGCGGGCACGGCGTGTTCACCGACCGCGTCGGTGCGCTGACCAACGACTTCTTCGTCAATCTGACCGACATGCGCTACAGCTGGAAGCCCACCGGGCGCAACAGCTACGACATCGTCGAGCGCAAGAGTGGCGCGAAGAAGTGGACCGCGACCCGCGTCGATCTGGTGTTCGGCTCCAACTCGATCCTGCGCGCCTACGCCGAGGTGTATGCCCAGGACGACAACCGGGAGAAGTTCGTGCGCGACTTCGTCGTCGCCTGGACCAAGGTGATGAACGCGGACCGCTTCGACCTGCGCTGATCCGGATTCGGGTTGCAGCACTCTCCCGCCCACACCGCGGAGCCACGCGGTGTGGGCGGTTCTTTTTCCGCGCCCGGCACCGTCCGTGCGTGTGCGTCCGCCGCTTTGGCGCCTGCCGGGGCGCCTGCGGAAACCGTTCCGCTGCCGTCCGCGGCGCTTCTCGCAGGAGCGCCTCAGCCCGCGGTGTAGCGTACGCCGCGGCGGGGCCGGCTCGGGCGGGCGATGTGCTCGAGCGGCAGCACGTGGGTCTGCTTGACCTTGCCGAGCACGATGTCGGTCTTGATGTTGGCGATGCCGGGCAGGCGCAGCACCCGCTTCATCATCAGCTCGGAGAAGGCGGCGAGGTCGGGTGCGACGATGCGCAGCACGTAGTCCGCGTTGCCGCTCACCGAGAAGCACTCCAGCACCTCGGGCAGCGCCGCCACGCCCTCCTCGAAGGCCTCGGTGCGCACGCCGCCATGGCGTTCGAGTACCACGTGGGCGAACGCGATCACGTCGAGCCCGAGCGCGGCGGGGTCGAGCAGCGCCGTGTAGCCGGTGATCAGCCCGGCCTCCTGCAGGCGCTGCAGGCGGCGACCGACCTGCGAGGCGGACAGGTGCACGGCTTCGCCAAGCAAGGCGTTGGTCGCGTCGCCACTGCGCTGCAAGGCATCGAGAAGCGCGAGATCGTGACGGTCTATGCTCAGGGTACTCATTTTCAGGCCTCTTTATGCGCGAAACGTGCGTATCGGGGGAGTTTATACCCCCATGATGCGAACACGGTGCGGGGCAGCCCGCCCATAATCGTCCTCACCACAACGAGGGGGAGACGAGCATGAACCTGACCGAATCGCTATTGCACGCGCTGGTGGACCACGGCGCACGCCAGATCTTCGGCATCCCGGGCGACTTCGCCCTGCCGTATTTCCGTATCATCGAGCAGACCGGCATCCTGCCGCTGCACACCCTGTCGCACGAGCCCGGCGTGGGCTTCGCCGCCGACGCCGCCGCGCGCGTCCAGGGCGGCATCGGGGTGGCGGCGGTCACCTACGGCGCCGGCGCGCTCAACATGATCAACGCGGTCGCCGCCGCCTATGCCGAGAAGTCGCCGCTGGTCGTCCTCTCCGGCGGACCGGGGCTGGGCGAGTCGCAGTCCGGCCTGCTGCTGCACCACCAGGCCAAGACGCTGGACTCGCAGTTCCGCATCTTCCAGGAGATCACCTGCGACCAGGTGCGGCTCGACGACGCCGCGCGCACACCGGCCGACATCGCACGCGTGCTCGGCAGCTGCGTGCGCAATTCGCTGCCGGTGTACATCGAGATCCCGCGCGACATGGTCGCCCGCCCGTGCGCGCCGGTGCTGCGCGAGGCGCCGCGCGCGGTCGATGCGGATGCGCTCGCGGCCTGCGTGGACGAGATCCTCGGACGCCTCCGGGCGGCCCGCGCGCCCGTGCTGATGGCCGGTATCGAGGTGCGCCGCTTCGGCCTCGAGGACAAGGTCGCCGAACTCTCGCGCCGGCTCGGCATCCCGGTGGTGACCAGCTTCATGGGCCGCGGCCTGCTCGCGGACCACGACGCCCCACTGATGGGCACCTACATGGGGCTCGCCGGCCTGCCCGAGGTGAGCGCCCTGGTGGAGGATTCCGACGGCCTGTTCCTGGTCGGGGTGATCATCTCCGACACCAACTTCGCCGTTTCGGGCAAGCACATCGACCTGCGCCACACCATCCAGGCGCTCGAAGCGCGCGTCACGATGGGCTACCACACCTATGCCGACATCCCGCTCGACGCTCTGGTCGACGGCCTGCTCGCGCAGGTACCGCCGGCCGAGACGCACTTCAGCGTGGACCGCCCCGCCTTTCCGCATGGGCTGCAGGCGGACGAAGCGACGATCGCGCCCGCCGACATCGCCTGCGCGGTGAACGACCTGATGGCGGCGCACGGCAAGCTGCCGATCGCCTCCGACATGGGTGACTGCCTGTTCACCGCGATGGACATCGAGCACACCGCACTGGTCGCGCCCGGCTACTACGCGACCATGGGCTTCGGCGTGCCCGCCGGCCTCGGCGTGCAGGCGGCCACCGGGCAGCGGCCGCTGATCCTGGTCGGCGACGGCGCCTTCCAGATGACCGGCTGGGAGCTCGGCAACTGCCGGCGCTACGGCTGGGATCCGATCGTGCTGCTGTTCAACAACGCGAGCTGGGAGATGCTGCGCACCTTCCAGCCCGAGTCGGGCTTCAACGACCTCGACGACTGGGGCTTCGCGCAGATGGCCGCGGGAATGGGGGGAGACGGCGTGCGCGTGCGCACGCGCGCCGAGCTGAAGGCCGCGCTCGACAAGGCGATCGCCACGCGCGGACGCTTCCAGCTGATCGAGGTGATGATCCCGCGCGGCGTGCTGTCGGAGTCGCTGTCGCGCTTCGTCAACGCGGTCAAGCGGCTGAACGCGGGCAAGGCGGGGTAGGGCGGTTCCGCCCACACGTCCATCGCGGCTCCACGGCCGCGTTCGCGCCTTGCGGCGCTCCTACAGGAAACCGACGCAGCATTCGCGTCCGTCGGTACTCCCACGGCGACTGAAGAGCGTGCTGTTTTCTTGTAGGAGCGCCGCAAGGCGCGAATGCGGCGGGTAAAGCCGCTCACGCGCCCGGCACGAGCGCCCAATGCCTCACGGCGCTCCTGCAAGCGGGGATCCGGCGCTCAGCCCTCGAGCAGGCTGCGCAGCATCCACGCGGTCTTCTCATGCACCTGCATGCGCTGGGTCAGCAGGTCGAGCGTGGGCTCGTCGCTCGCCTTGTCGGCGACCGGAGCGATGCTGCGTGCGGTCTTGACGACCGCTTCCTGGCCCTGCACCAGCAGGCGGATCATCTCCTGCGCGCTCGGCACGCCTTCCGGCTCGGTCATGCTGGTGAGCTTCTGGAATTCCTTGTAGGTGCCGGGCGCCGGGAAACCGAGCGCGCGGATGCGTTCGGCGATCTCATCCACCGCGAGCGCGAGCTCGTTGTACTGCGTCTCGAACATCAGATGCAGGGTGTTGAACATCGGCCCCGTCACGTTCCAGTGGAAGTTGTGCGTGGTCAGGTACAAGGTGTAGCTGTCGGCGAGCAGGCGCGACAGGCCCTCCGCGATCTTGGCGCGATCCTTTTCCTTGATGCCGATATCGATTTCCATGCTGGTTCTCCTGAATATGGCAGGCTTCACGCGGCCCGCAGGGATATGCGCTTCATCTTAGCGCCTGACCGATGCATTGATCAAACCGATTGCTTCGATGGTTCCGATCAACGATTTTCATGATGGATCCGCCCTCGACACCTGCCCGGGCGGCATCGCGCGACCCACCGGACGCACACCGGGCAGGGCACTGTCGAGGATCGCCGCCCGCAACACGTCGATCGCCCCGTTGCGCGGATACGTGACCCGCCATGCGAGCGCGACGCGACGCGAGGGCTCCGGCTCGGAGAACGGCCGCACCGCGACCAGCGAATTCTGCGTCGCCATCTCGTCGGCGGCCGAGCTCGGCAGCACGGTCACCCCCAGCCCGGTGGCCACCATGTGGCGGATGGTCTCGAGCGAGCTTCCCTCGAGGGTACGCTGGAGTCCGCCGATGTTGCGGCAGCTCGGGCACACCTCCAGCACCTGGTCGCGGAAGCAGTTGCCGGCGCCGAGCAGCAGCAGCTGGTCGTCGGCGAGATGCTGGGGGTCGATCTCGCGTTCCGCGTTCCACGGATGGTCGGCCGGCATCAGCACGCGGAAAGGCTCGTCATACACCGGCTGCGCCACTATTCCCGCCTCGTCGAAGGGCAGGCTGATGACGATGACGTCGAGCTCGCCGCGCTTGAGCGCCTCGGCCAGGCGGACGGTGAAATTCTCCTGGATGATCAGCGGCATCTTCGGTGCGAGCTGATGCACGCGCGGGATCAGCCGCGGCAGCAGGTAGGGCCCGATGGTGTAGATCACGCCAACACGCAGCGGGCCCGCGAGCGGGTCCTTGCCCGCGGCGGCGATCTCCTGGATCTGGCTCGCCTCCATCAGCACGCGCTCGGCCTGGGCGACGATGCGCCGGCCGGTCTCGGTGATCTTGACCTCGGAGGCGCTGCGCTCGAACAGCTGGATGCCGAGTTCCTCCTCGACCTTCTTCACGGCTACCGAGAGCGTGGGCTGGGAGACGTGGCACTTCTCGGCGGCACGGCCGAAATGACGCTCGTGGGCGAGCGCGACGAGATAACGTAGATCGGTCAGGGTCATGGCTTCGACACGCGGGAGGGGGTGAAACCCGTAATCGGCGTTTTTCGATGTTACCCCGTCTTTCCTTTGCTGCGCGCCTCGAAGACGACTCGGTATACTTCGCGGTCCAGCGCTCCCGACCGCTTCCGATGCCCCGACACCCCCACCGTATCGCATTCGCAGTGCTGCCGCTGCTGGCCGCCAGCGCTGCCGGAGCAGCGTCCGAAGAAACCTTCTTCCAGCCCCTGCCGATCGTGTTGAGCGCCTCGCGCCTCGCCCAGCCGCTGCAGGACAGCCCGGGCGCGGTCACCGTCATCGACGCCGACCTGATCGCAGCCACCGGCTATCGCGAGCTCGCGCGCGTGCTTCGGCTGGTCCCGGGCTTCCAGGTCGGCCAGGAGCGCGGCAACCTGCAGTGGGTGACCTACCACGGCCTCGGCATGGACTCCCCGATGCAGATGCAGCTCCTGGTCGACGGACGCGCATCGCTCGCCCCTTCCTTCGCCGCCAGCGCCGAGCGCGCGCTGCCGGGCGACATCGAACGCATCGAGGTGGTCCGCGGCTCCAACTCGGCTGCCTACGGCTCGAATGCCTTCCTCGGCATCGTCAACATCATCACCGACGACGCCAGCCGCCAGCCCGGCACCCGTCTCAAGCTCTCGGCAGGCCAGCCGGGCATCCGGGACGCGAGCCTGCGGCACGCCTCGCAAAGCGGTCCCCTCAGCCTGCGCGTCAGTGCGCATCATGAACAGGACGATGGCTTTGCCGACCTGCACGACGGTCGCAGGACCGACGTCCTGAACCTGCGTGCCGACCTTCGGCTGGACGGAGGCGACGAAGTCGTCATCAACGCAGGCATCGCGGAGAGCACGCACGAGCTCGGATACGCGGGCTCGATATTCGACATGGCTGCGCTGCGCAATGGGAACGATACCAACCGATCCTTGCACCTGTGGTGGCGCCGTGGCCCCGAGGACGACGCGATACGGGTCTCGGCCTACTGGAGCCGGCAGAGTCGCGAGGATCTCTGGCGCTACGATTCCGCGACAAACAGCGGAGTCCTGTCGAGAGCCTTCCCCGAACGCCTGCGCGGCACCGTAGGCAACAGTGCCACCTTCGTCCAGCACAACCTGGAGCTCGAGCGGCGCGAGCGCCTCGACGAGAGTACCCGCCTGATGTGGGGGGCGGAATGGAAGCGCATCGAGCACGACTCGCCCTTCTGGTATCACGAGCGCCGCAGCCACGCGCGTGACGAACACCGCCTGTTCGCCAATCTGGAGTTGCGAACGGGCACCGACCTGCTGTGGAACCTCGGCGGCATGCTGGAGCAGTTGCGCGGCGACGAGGCGCGTCTCGCGCCACGCGTGTTCCTCAACTGGCAGGCCTCCCCGCAGCTCACCTGGCGCATCGGCCACTCGCGGGCATGGCGACAGCCGGACCTTTTCGAACGCAACGTCGACATACGGATCACCGACGACAAGGGGGAACTGGTCCAGCGCCGCCAATACCCCAATCCCGACCTGCGCCCCCAGCGCATCGATGCCAGCGAGATCGGCATGCTCGGCGTGTTCGGCGACAGTCGCAGCACGCTGGACGTACGCCTGTTCCGCGAGCGCATCACGGACATGATCGTGCGAAGTCCCGTTCCCGCGGAATGGCCGATCGAAGGCAAGCTCCCGGAGGCGATCTCGCGCAGCCTGGGCAGCACCTGGTGGGAGAACCACGAGGGCCGCTTGCAGCTGAACGGCATCGAATACCAGCTCCACCTCAAGCCCTGGCTCGGAACCGAGTTCATCCTGTCCCACAGCCTGATCGACCGCGATGTCGACGAGCCGCGCATCCGCCGCAACGTCGCCCCGTACAGCGCCAGCCTGAGCTGGCTGCAGCGGGCCGGAGCGTGGCGCTCGATGCTGAGCGTTCTGCGCATGGGGCCGATCGACGCCGGCTTCAGCTACGTTCCCGGCTACGACTACACGGTGCCGTCCTACACCACGCTGGACTGGAGCATCGCGCGCAGCCTGAGGCTGCTCGATCACCCGGTCGAGATCCGCGTGACCGGCATCAACCTGCTCGGCCGCCATCAGGAACTCGCCAACCGGCCCCTGCAATTCCAGGCGGAGTTCGGTCGGCCGGTCAACCAGGTCAGCCGCCAGGTCTGGCTGGCACTGGAGACGACGTTCTGAACCTGCCCTCTTGAAGCGCGGCTTACCCGACCCGATGTGAAAATGCAGGTTTCTTCGGGAACGGCGCGCGCCCGGTCGCGTCCACGTCAGGTGCTCGCCGGGATCCCGGCGCAAACTCCCTTCGTTGCCGAACAAGGATGCTCAACGACATGCGAAAACTCCTGACCGTCACCGCCGTCGCCCTCGCGCTCGGCACGATCTTCCCCCAGGCCTCGGCGCTGCCCGCCGCGCACGCCCAGGCTGCCGCCCCGTCGATGGTTTCGCCGAACCGCTTCGGCCTGCCCGACTTCGGCGACCTGGTCGAGCAGGTCGGACCGGCGGTGGTCAACATCCGCGTGGTGCAGCGCGCGGCGCAGGGCACCGCGGGCGAGAACCCCTTCGCCAACGACCCCTTCTACGACTTTCTGCGCCGCTTCGGCGTGCCGATGCCGGGCTTCCCCGGCCAGCCCGGCATGGGACCGCGCGCGCGCCAGGGCATCGGCTCGGGCTTCATCGTCAGCCAGGACGGCTACGTTCTGACCAACGCCCACGTCGTCGCCGGCGAGGATGGCGACGCCGAGCTCTCCGAGGTCACGGTCACCCTGATCGACAAGCGCGAGTTCAAGGCCAAGGTGGTCGGCATCGACCGCCGCACCGACGTCGCCCTGCTCAAGCTCGATGCCACCGGCCTGCCCGCGGTGAAGATCGGCAACCCCGACCAGGCCCGCGTAGGTGAATGGGTGGTGGCGATGGGGTCGCCCTTCGGCTTCGACAACACCGTCACCGCCGGCATCATCTCGGCCAAGGCACGCCGCCTGCCCGACGAGACCTACGTGCCTTTCATCCAGACCGACGTGGCGATCAACCCGGGCAACTCCGGCGGTCCGCTGTTCAACCTCGCCGGCGAGGTGGTCGGCATCAACTCGCAGATCTACTCGCGCTCGGGCGGCTTCATGGGGATCTCGTTCGCAATCCCGATCGACGTCGCGATGAACATCAAGGACCAGCTCGTCAGCCATGGCCGCGTGCAGCGCGGGCGGCTGGGCATCGCCATCCAGAACGTCGACAAGGACCTTGCGCAATCCTTCGGCCTCACCGACCCGCGCGGCGCGCTCGTCGCCAGCGTCGAGCCGGGCAGCGCCGCGGACAAGGCCGGACTGCAGGCGGGCGACGTGGTGCTCGCGGTCGATGGCCGCCGCATCGAGGACTCCGCCGAGCTGCCGCGCGTGATCGGCGAGAAGCGCCCGGGCACCCGCGTCAAGCTCGAGCTCTGGCGCGACGGTCGCAGCCGCGAGGTCGCCGCCACCCTGGACGAGCTCAAGGCCGAGACCGTGGCGGGCAGCGCACCGGTACCCAGCCAGGTGGAGCGCCTCGGCGAGCAGTTCGGGCTCAGCGCGCGCGCGCTCACTGCGGAAGAGACCGCCCGCCTGCAGCTGCGCGGCGGGGTGATGGTGGAGGGCACCGACGGTGCCGCCGCCCGCGCCGGCCTGCAGCGCGGCGACGTGATCCTGGCGATCAACAACCAGCCGGTGCTGAGCGTGACCGACCTGCGCGCGCAGCTCGAGCGCGCGGGCAAGCGCTTCGCCCTGCTGATCCAGCGCGGCGAGGCGCGCATCTTCGTGCCGGTGCGCCTGGAGTGATCGCCTCCGCCTGAAGGGCACGATCGAAAAAGGGCGGGACCGGCGACGGTTCCCGCCCTTTGCACATCCACCGGCGCGAGCGCGCTCTCAAGAAACAAAACTAGCCGGGGCGGTTTTCATGCGGCTGCCCCGATGGGG
>ENA-UOUJ01000177-UOUJ01000177.1-activated-sludge-metagenome-genome-assembly--contig:-NODE-177-length-53144-cov-10.312287_pt1 | contig 53144 bp, 41 predicted proteins | sample MGYA00249839_ERZ747224 | MGnify/ENA primary metagenome ERZ747224 (study PRJEB28782, sample SAMN03220277) | activated sludge metagenome | biome: wastewater; feature: sewage sludge; material...
CTCGCGCTCTGGGGCGCCTCGCATAGGTTTGCGAATGTTTCAATCTCCTATCGTGATTTCAGATCGTCGGCCCCGGAGCGGTCGATGGGCACGCCTGAGCGCGACCTACGGGATGCTCCGGAGCATTGCGAGCACAAGAATTCAGAAAAGCGCGTCCGTCAAGGTCGGCGGGTGGGCGCCACCAACAAAATCCGGACCCGGAGCAGCCGATCAGCCCTTCCGACCCAGGACTTCCTGGTAAACGGCCAGATAACCCCGGGTCAGCCGCTCCAGAGTGTAGCGGCTGCGAACGTGGGCGGCCGCCCGGGCGCCCATTGCGGCGCGCTGGGGCTCCGGCCATCCGAGAAGCTCAGCCAGGGCCTCGGCCAGCGCGGGCGGTTCGGCGAAGGGAACGCGCAAGCCGGTTGCCGCCTCAGGCGAGACGTCGGGCGCGGTGAGCGCCACCTCACGGCCGGGGCCGGTGTCGGAGACGATCACCGGGACGCCCATGGCCTGGGCCTCCAAGGCGACGCGGGGCAGGCCCTCGAATTCCGAGATGTTGAGCGAGACGGCCGCCAAGCTGTAAAGCGCGGCCATGTCGCCGACGTTGCCGGGAAAGCGGACGCGCTCCGTAAGCCCGAGCGCGCGCGTGCGCCGGTCGAGCTCCGCCATGTAGTCCTGCTTCTCCACCTCGCCGGCAAAGACGCAGACGAAGTTTTCGATGCCGCGCTCTTTCAGGATGCCGGCGGCTTCGATCAGATGAGCTTGCGCCTTCCGGCGTGTGATGCGGCCGGGGAGCAGCACGATGAGGTCGTCCGGGCGCACACCGATCGCGGCGCGGATCGCGTCGAGACGCTCCGGCGTGACGGCCGCGGGATCGAACCGCGCGGGGTCGAAAGCGCGGTGAATGACCGGGATGCGCTCCAGCGGAAGCCCGTAGCGGCTCTGGATCAGGCCGCGCATGTTGTCGGACACCGAAACCACCCGGTCGGCGCGCGCCATGACGCCGTTGTAAAACCGCTTGATGCGGCCCCGCTCGGAGTATTCCGAATGATAGGTCGTCACAAAGCGGATGCCTGTGACACGCGCGGCGCGAAGGGCACTCCAGGCGGGGGCGCGGCTGCGCGCATGGATGATGTCGACGCGCTCGGAGCGGATGATGTCGGCGAGCCGCTTGCTGTTCTGCCACATCACGAAGGGGTTCTTGGACGCGAGCGGGAGAGTGATGTGGGTTGCGCCGGCGGCTTCGAGCGCGTCTACCATGCGCCCGCCTTCGGACGCCACGAGGGCGCGGTGGCCTGCCGCGACGAGCGCTTCGGCAACCTGCAGACAGCCGAGCTCGGCACCGCCCGCGCGCATACGCGGAATGATCTGAAGAACGGTGAATCGATTTTCCAACGTCTGTCCCTTGCCGGCGCGTGTGCCGCCCACCGTTTTACGGCGCTCGTCGCAGCTTCTATAGACGGAGGGGTCCCAAATGCCAAGTTGACCCCGCGGCCGATCCGCGGTGCCGGAAGGTCTTGGCGAGCACAACGCGAACGAGCAGGAGCAGCGGCAGATGGTGGGCGACGACGTGAGGTTTCTCGACGTGGGCGAGGGCGACAGGCGGCGGCGCATCGCCTACCTCCACGCAGACGCAGACGCGCCAGAGACGGCGAGCCTGGTGTGGCTGACAGGGCTCAAGTCCGACATGGTCTCCACCAAGGCCGAGGCGCTGGCGCGGTGGACTGCGCCGCGTGGGCTCGGTCTCACGCGCTTCGATTACTCGGGCCATGGCCGATCCGACGGCGCCTTCGAAGAGGCGACGGTGAGCGATTGGCTCGAGGAGAGCGAGGCCGTTTTCCGTATGGTGACGACGGGGCCGCAGATCCTCGTCGGCTCCAGCACGGGCGGGCATCTCGCGCTGTTGCTGCTGCGCCGGCTCGTCGAGACGGCGCCGGAGGAGGCGGCCCGCGTGCGCGGCCTCGTGCTCGTCGCGCCGGCCTGGGACCTGACCGAGGAGCTGATGTGGAAGCGCTATAGCGACGACGCGCGCTGCGAGATCGTGGAAACGGGCCGGTGGGTGCAACCCTCGGCCTACGATCCGGCGGGCTACGTCATCACGCGAGCCTTCATCGAGGACGGCCGGCGTCACCTGATCAAGGATGCGGCGTTCGATCCCGGCCGGCCGGTGCTGGTGCTGCAGGGCGTGCGGGACACGGACGTTCCGGTGGAGCACACGCGCGCTCTGGCCAATGTGCTCAGCGGCGATTGGGTGCGGATCACGGAGGTTCCGGACGGCGAGCATCGGCTTTCGCGTCCGGAAGATCTCGCGAAGCTCTATGGGCTGATCGAGGAGTTGGTCTAGAGCCGTTCCGTCCGTAAGCCTCACGGATTGCGGCGAGGCAGGTTGGCCAGCACGAACAGGTTGAGGCCTTCCAGGCGGCGCATCGCAATCCAGTTGATGACCGACATGGAAACGATGGCGGTCGCGGTCGCGATGGCCGCGCCCGTGACGCCCCAGATCGGGATCAGTACGAGGTTGAGCACGACGGAGAGAACGGCAGCGGTCGCGAGCGACAGCGCGCTGGCCCGCTGGTGGCCCAGCATGTTGAGGATCAGCTCGGACGGGCCCATGGACGCCTTGGTGAGGATGCCCGCGGCGAGAATGAACATCAGCGGATAGGCGTCGGTGAAGCCTTCGCCGAAGCTCGCGAGCACGGGATAGCCCATGGCGAGAATGGCGAGCGTGACGGCGGCGGACGGAATGAACGTCCAGCGCACGGCCTGGCCGACGAGGGTTTCGATCTCGGCGCGGTTGCCGAGCGCGGATGCGGCTGCGATGCGGCCCGCGTAGGCGGTGCCGACGGCATAGAGCACGAACAGCGCGAGGGCTGTGGTTTTCGCCGCGGCGTAGTAGATGCCGATCTCCTCCGGCGGGCGGAAGAGATTGAGCAGAAGCACGTCGGCATTGAGGGTGACGATTTCCGAAATGCCGCCGGCGAGCAGCGGCAGCGAGATCTTGAACCACCCGGCATAGTCGTAAGTAGGCGTGGCTTCGGGGACGGTCTCTCGGATGCGCCGCTTGAGCAGAACGGTCTGCATGACGTTTGCGGCGACGACGGAGAAGAACGCCAGCATCATGCCGGTGACGGCGGTGGCCGGGGAGCCTGCAACGAACGCGACTGCGACCATCGCGAGCAAGGCGAGGGGGCGCACGATGAAAGGCGGCACGATCGAGTCCATCGTCCAGCCCTGGCCGCGGCCGAGGCCGTCCTGCACGTCGGTGCGCGTGTAGAGCGGCAGGCAGAGGAAGGCGAGGGCGAGAGGGAGGGCCAGTGCCGCGCTCTCTTGCGTCTGCACGATCCAGACGGCCACGAGACCCAAGAGCGCCACGACGGTCGCGGATGTCGTCGCCACGCGGCGGCCGCCGGCCCAGAGGCCGCGGAAGGCGCCGTAATCCTTGTTGGCGTAGTACTGCGGCGCGAGGCGCATCATGGCCACGTTGAAGCCGAGATGCACGATGCCGCCGAGCACGAGCACGCAGGTCCAGGCGGTGACGAAGAGACCGTATTCGGCTGCGCCCATCCAGCGGGCGAGGACGATCTGCGTCAGGAACAGGAGTGCGGCGCTGCCTGCGCGGACGACGAATACGCCGACGGCGTTCCAGCTTTCGGCATGCCGTTGCCGGCTCGACCACAAGGCTTCGAGGGCGAGGCGCCAGGCGCTCGGGGCTAAAGTTTTGGGGGCATGTGCTTTTGCTTCAATCATGGCGCCGGTGCTCTGCGTTTTCCGCGGACGGCATCGCATCGACGAGGCCCCAGATGAGCGCCATCTGCAGGAAGAAATGGCGCCAGTGATCGGTGTCGATGACGAGGCCTTCGAGGACGACTCCGGCAAAAGCCGCGGTTGCGATGATGAGCGGGCCTTGCAGGACCGTTCGCCGGCGGGCGGCGTAGAGCCCCGCTGCGAGCGTTCCGAGAACCGAGATGACGTAGAGCATGCCGCCGATCCAGCCCGCGTTCAGGAACTGACTGAGGTAGACGTTGTGCGGCTCTTCCTCGTGGTAGCTGTCGCGGAAGGTGTGCGTGCCGATGCCGAACGGGTTTTCGAGAATGAGGCCGACGGCCTTGGCTTGTCCGCCGAAGCGCCCTTCCGGACCGCTGTCGTAGGACTGATCGAAGCTCGCGCGCTCTGACAGGAGGCTGCTGATCGATTCATGGCGTAGTGTGTTCGCAAGCGCCAGGGCGAGCACGAGCGTGCCGAGCGTACCGACCGCAACGAGGCGGACGTGATCTCTCCGACGCCGTGTGGTGACGACAGAGAGCCAGACCGCGATGAGGAGCGAGAAGGCCGCCGAAATCCACGCGCCACGAGAGAACGACAGCAGGAGAGCCAGCATCAGCGGAAAGGAGACGGCTGCGGCAATCGCGGCTTGGCGTAATGGGAAGCGGAGCACGATCCACGCCGTGTAGACGATGGCGGGCGCGAGAGCCGCGCCGAACACGTTCGGGTCCTTGAACGTTCCGCGGGCGCGCCCGTGGTTCGTGAACAGCTCGTAGGCGCTGGGCAGGACGTTGAAGTATCCGGCCAGGCCCGCCACCGCCGCGACAACGCAGGCCAGGGTGTAGAACCGCATCACGAGATGGAAGCGGGGCTCGGGGTCGGCCGCGATGTAACCGGCGAGAACGAAGGCGCCGAGCACGAGATAGAGCGTGACCACCTGGTGGGTAATCGCGGTGTTCATCGTGGTCGACATCGCGCACGCGGCAATGCCGCAGGCGACGAGCACAAGCCACAGCATGAGGTTGAGAATGGCCGTGTGGCCGAAGCGCGTCACGCCGAGCAGAGGGAGGCCGACGATCACGGCCGCCATCAAAATGTCGGCGACGGCGGGCTCCGAGAAGACGATGGCGCTGGTGCCCATCGCGGCGGCGACCGCGATGGCGGCGAGCGTGCTCGCCCGCACGAGCCATGCGCCGGTCTCGCCGCCCAGGGCCACGCGCGATGCCTCGGCGGACGCGCGCAGGGTGCTTCGCCGGCGGTCCGCGGGCCATCCGTTCTTTTGCCGAAACTGGAGCGATGCTGCGGGCACGGGGCTAGTACGCGTTCTTGCCGGTGAGCAGGGCAAACGGAGTTGCGGCGATGATGTAGAGATCCAGCATCAGCGACCAGTTGTCGATGTAATGGAGATCGGCCTCGACACGGCGCTGGATCTTTTCGTGCGTGTCCGTCTCTCCGCGCCAGCCGTTGATCTGCGCCCAGCCGGTGACGCCGGGTTTGACGCGGTGGCGCGCGCAGTAGCCGTCTACGACGGTCTGGTAGAGATCCGAGCTCGCCTTGGCTTCGGTGGCGTGGGGACGCGGGCCGACGAGCGACATCTCGCCCTTGAGGACGTTGAAGAGCTGCGGCAGCTCGTCGAGGCTGGTCTTGCGGATGAAGCGACCCACCCGCGTCACGCGGGGATCGTCGCGCGTGACGAGCTTGCTCGCGGAGGCATCCGCCTTGTCCACGTACATCGAGCGGAACTTGTAGACTTCGATCAGCTCGTTGTTAAAGCCATAGCGGCGCTGCTTGAAGAGGATCGGGCCTTTGCTGTCGAGGCGGATCGCCAGCGCGACGAGCGCCATGACGGGGGCGGCGAGCACGAACAGAGCCGTGCCGACGACGCGATCCTCGACGTTCTTGATGACGCGGTCCCAATCGGTGAGCGGGCGGTCCATCAGGGCGAGCATCGGAACGCGGCCGATGTGCGAATAGGTGCCCGACGCGAGGCGCAGCTTCGAGCTCAAGGCCGAGATGCGGATGTCGACCGGCAGCGTGAAGAGCTGCTTCAGGATCTGCATGAGGCGCACTTCCGCGCTCATCGGCACGGTGACGATCATGAGATCGACGCCGGTGTTGCGGCAGAAGGCGGGAAGCTGCTCGAACGTGCCGAGCTTCGGATAGCCCGCGATGCTGTCGGCCGAGCGGTCGTCGAAGCGATCGTCGAACACGCCGATGATGGAGATTTCCTTGAGCTTGTCGCGCTCGAGCGCGGAAATGAGCGTTTCGGCGTCCGGCCCACCGCCTACGATGACGGTGCGACGCACGAGGCGGCCGGCGTCGGTGAGATGGGCGAGCCCGCGTGCGAGCGTGAAGCGGAACGCGGTCATGAGCACGATGGCGGATACGAGCCATGCGGCTCCGGTCTGCGGCGAGAACGGCGCGATGTTCAGCAGGTATGCGGCACCGACGGTGACGCAGAAGACGACGATCACGCTGCGCAGGATCTTGCGTGCCTGCCGCGCGGGTTCGCGCAAGGCGTGGATCGTGTAGGACCAGTTGCGGCGCAGCTCGAGCGTGGTGGCGACGGCAACAACGGTGGTCCAGGCCGCGATCACGACCGTCGATACCGGAGCGGGTTCGAGCGCTAGGAACGCCAGGACGCCGGTTGCGATCAGGATGGCGGCGTCTGTCGTGCTGGTGGCGAACAGCAGCTTCGGGCGCGAGACGTTGCGCCGGGCATCCGAGCTGAAGATGCGGTCGAACAGGTTCGACGCGGCGCGTGCGAGGCCGGCCGAGAGCTTTTGCCAGCCCGAAGGGCGCGTGTCTCCGTTCGGAGTTTCATGAGTTGCGATGGCCATGGCCGCACGTCCAGGATGGGTAAATTCTTGGCTCCCACCATGGCCGAGCTTTGTCTCGAAGCGGTAAAGGCATCGCGATTCAAAAGCCGAAACACGCGCGTGTGTCTGCGATCCTGGTTAAGGATCGGTAGCGGCGTGCGCCGAAACGAGTCGCTGGAGCGTGTTCCGCCCGTCGGCGGTTCACTCAGAAGTTTTGGGCGTGGAGCGCGGCGGAGCGGCTCGGTGCAAGGCCGCTTTCGAGCGCGGCGGCAAGGGCAGCCGGACCGGCCTTCCGGGCGAGGTCTTCGTCGATGACCCACGCGCGCCAGGAACGGGATCCGTAGATCTTCTCGCACACCAATGTGCCCTGGACGATCCGGCAGGAGCGGTCCGCTTCGAGGCGGAGCGGTTCGCGGCGGTCGTGGCGCATCACGCGCAGGTCGATGGGCTGGATGCTTGCGGACGATCCGTGCAGGTTCACGTCGCGATAAACGCAGGCAAGGCGATGGTTGCAGGCGCCCGCGCGGCGGCCCATCGTGTTGGCGGGGCCAAGCGCGAGCCCGCGCGTGACGGACTTCGCGGGGCGGTCGGCGCCTGATCCGATCCAGCAATTCGCGCCGGAGCAGAGCACGGGGTCGGCGGTTTTCTTTCCGAAGCGGCGAATGCCCGTCGCGCCCGGCTTCATCACGAGAAGAATAGTCACGCGCTCGGCAGGTTTCGCGGCGGGCGGCGCCGTGAGGGAAGCGGACGCACGGTCGCCAGGCACGCCGAGACCCATCGGAGACTTGAGGGCCGCAAGGAACTTCGCGGTGCGCTCCGCTTCGAGCTGGCGGATACGCTCGGCGCGGCGTTCGTGCGAGGCTTCGCGTTCGGCGGCGAGGGCGAGGCGGCGGCTCTCCGCAAGCCGTTCGGCCTCGGCGATGCGGCGTTCCTCCGCGAGACGCTGTTCCTCGGCCAGCCGTCGTTCTTCGGCAATCCTCCGCTCTTCCGCGAGCCGAGCGGCGGCCTCGGCGCGCCGGCGCTCCTCATGCGCCCGCTGTTGCTCGGTGCGGCGCTGCTCCAGAGCCGCGCGCTGACGCTCTTCGTCGGCCCGCTTCTGCTCGGCCAATCGCTCTTCTTCTGCGATGCGTTTTTCTTCGGCAATCCGGGCGGCTTCTGCGCGCGCCTGCTTTTCCTTGGCGCGCTGCTCGGCCGCGATGCGCTTCTCTTCGGCGAGCCGTTTCTCGTCGGCTATGCGCTGGCGCTGCTCTTCGGCGCGAACCTGCTCGGCGATGAAGCGTTCGCGCGCCGCGCGCTGCTCCTCGGCCAGACGGCGCGCCTTCTCGGCGCGCTCCTCTTCGGCAATACGCTTGGCTTCCTGGGCTTCTTCTTCTGCACGGGCCTTGTCGGCAGCGGCCTTGCGCTCGAGGGCCTCAGCGTGCGCGCGTGCCAGCATTTCGGCTTCATCGGCTTTGCGGCGCTTGGCGTCCTCGGCTTTGCGCCGCTTCGTTTCCTCGGCCTTACGGCGCGCGTCTTCCTCGGCCGCGCCGGCAGCAAACCTCTCGGCCAGCGCGTGGCCAGGTTGTTCGGCCTTTGCCGATGTGCTTCCGACGGCAACGCCCAGCCCCAACAGCATCGCCAGAAGCGGCATGGGGTGTCGGGCAATCATGGCGGCCTCGCGTCGAACTACAGCAAAATGAACATTGCGTGCGGAGCGGAAACTCGTTCCGGTTCCGAACATCATCATGCGCATCATCCGCCCGGATTCCGGCGACAAAGAGGATGAATGCTGTCAGTCCGTTCAGGTTCGCGATTTTGCGAGAATGGCCGCGAGCCCTTCGCGGTAGCTTGGATAGGAAAGCGTGACGCCGAGGTCATCCTGCACGCGGGCGTTCGCGACGCGGCGGTTCTCGGCGTAGAAGCTTCTGCCCATGGGCGAGAGTCCGGCCTCCTCGACGGAGATCTCGGGCGGCGGCTCCGTCGCTATGAGCTCTGCTGCGTGCGCGATCATCTCGTGCGAAGGGGAGGGCGTGCCGTCGGTGACATTGTAGACCGTGTGCCGTCCGGCACCGTTCGCGGCGGCGAGAAGCACACTTGCGATATCGTCGACATGGATGCGGTTGAAGACCTGGCCCGGCTTGACGATGCGGCGCGCGGTGCCGTCGCGGAGGTCGTCGAACGCGCTGCGGCCGGGACCGTAGATGCCGCCGAGCCGGAAGATCTGAACACGCTTGCCGTGGTCTGCGCCGAACGCGAGCCAGGCGTTCTCGGCTGCGACACGCCGTTTTGCACGCTCGGAGCCGGGGTTGGGAGCGGCCGTCTCGTCCACCCAGGCGCCGTCCGTATTGCCGTAGACGCCGATGGTCGAGAGATAGCCGATCCAGCGGATAAGCGGTGCGTGGGCGAGGTCGGCTTCGTGAAAGCGGAGGGTGGGATCGCCCTCCTGGTCCGGGCCGGCGGAGACGAGGATGTGCGTCGCACTCGCGAGAGCGCCGGCAACCTTCGTTCCCGGTGCGACGCCGTCGAACAGAAATGCCTCATATCCGAGCGATGCGATCCGGCCCTCGCCTTCCGCCGTGCGCGCGGTGCCTGCGACGTGCCAGCCCAGCGGGCGCACGCGCCGGGCCAGCGCCTCGGCGGTGTAGCCGAGGCCGAAACAGAACAGGCTGGTCATGCATCTCTCCCGGAGGTCCATTCGTTGCGCACGTCGTCGTCCGTCTCGCGCGCGAGGTGGCGAGTGCGCGTTGTTGCGACGCCGTCGGCGGGCGCCAGGCGGCGGAAGGCCCAGACGGCCATCGCGCGCACGAGCGGCGAGGGGTCGGCGAGCAGGTGCGTGACGTGCGGAAGCAGCGAAGCGTCGTTCGAGTTCCCGGCGGCGATCAACCCGTTGCGCACCACGCGGTCGCGGCCTGTGCGCTTCACGGGCGTGCCGCGAAAGCGCTCGCGGAAGGCGGCGTCGTCGAGCGACAGCAATTCTGCGAGCGGCGGATTGTCGAGGTCGTCCATCTGCGCGAGCCGGACTTCCCGCGTCTCGCGAGCATATTTGTTCCACGGGCAGACGGCGAGGCAGTCGTCGCAGCCGTAGACGCGGTTTCCTATGGCGGTGCGGAACTCCTCGGCGATGTGACCTTTGTGCTCGATCGTGAGGTAGGCGATGCAGCGGCGTGCGTCGAGCTGGAAGGGCGCCGGGAACGCCTTGGTCGGGCAGACGTCGAGGCAGCGCGAGCAGGTGCCGCAGTGGTTCCGCTCCGGCTCGTCGGGTGCGATCTCGGCGGCGGAGAGGATCGCGCCGAGGAAGAACCACGATCCGCCGTGGCGGGAGACGAGGTTGGTGTGCTTGCCCTGCCAGCCGATGCCCGCGGCCTCCGCCAACGGCTTTTCCATCAACGGCGCGGTGTCGACGAAGACCTTGACGGGCTTCTCCGTCTGCTGAGCGAGGTAGGACGCGAGTTCCTTCAGCTTGCCTTTCATGACGTCGTGGTAGTCGCGCCGCTTGGCGTAGGCGGAGACGACGCCGTTGAGCGGTTCGGCAAGCGCGTCCATCGGGTTCGTGTCGGGGGCGTAGCTCATCGCCAGCATGACGACGGAGCGCACGTCCGGCCAGAGAACGCTCGGGTCCGCGCGGCGGTCGGCCGTCGTCTCCATCCAGTCCATCGAGCCGTGCCGGCCCTCGGCGAGAAAGGCTTTCAGCCGTTCGCCCGAGAGCGGAATGGCGTCGGGGCGCGTGACGCGCACGATCTCGAAGCCGAGCGCATGCGCGCGCTTGGCAAGAACGGCCTTCATGTCACGCGGCCGGTCGGTGCGGGCGGCGGAGGACGAGCGGGTTTCTCGCGTGTCGCTGGTCGGGCCGCTGGTCGTTTCTGGATGCATCATCAAAAGTCGAGATCGGTATAGACCGGCGCGGGCGCAATGCCCGGCAGCCGGTCGGCGAGAAGCGGACGGAACGACGGGCGGGACTTTACGCGCGCGTACCAGGATTTGGCTGCCGTGTAATCGTCCCAGCGGATTTCTCCAAGATAGTCGATGGCGGAGAGATGGGCCGCTGCTGCAAGATCCGCAAAGCTCATCTCGTCGCCCGCCAACCAACGGCGCTCGTGGGCCAGATGGTTCACGTAGCTCAGGTGATAGCGCAGGTTGGCGCGGATGGCGCGCAGCGCCTCGGTGTCGGGCGTGTGGCCGCCTTCTCCCATGAGGTGCCCGTAGACGCGCTCGTGCAGCAGCTCGCGCGTGGCTTCACGGTCGAGCTTGCCGTGAAACCAGTCCACGAGACGGCGCTGCTCCGCCCGCTCGGCGAGGGAGCCATGGAAAAGCGGCGCGGGACGGCCGTCCTTCTGCATGTTTTCGAGCATCCCGGCGAAGTACTCCGTGATGGCGTAGGAGCCGCAGAGGACGAGCCCGCCTTCGAGCGCAAGCACCGGCAATTCGCCCGCGGGGTTGAGGGCCAGAAAGTCGGTGCGCCATTCCCACGGGCGTTCTTCCACCAACTCGGGGGCGATGCCGATCTCCGCCAGCGCTATGCGGACGGCGCGGGAGCGGGGGCAGAGCCGGAAATGGGTTAGCGTGTGCATGGATTGCGATCCACCCGCATCAAGGTGCTGTCTCCGAGGACGGGACTGACGTCCGGGAATGCCTGAAGTTCTTGCTGCTTCAACTCGGGGGCGATCGGGCCGCTCGGCCGAAGCCGCAGTCCGTTGTCATCAGACCGCCGTTCCCGGAACGTATCCTCGTTTCCGCAAACGTGCTACCGAACCCGCCAACTTGTCCGTCTCCTCCCTTGGGGGGTGTCGCGGAACCCCCTGTTCATCCAGTTGCGTCACGCTCGCCCATTTCCAACCGGAGCGCATCGTTCATGCCGATCTGGCAAGCTATTCTGCTTGGGTTCCTGGAGGGACTGACCGAGTTCCTGCCCGTATCGTCCACCGGGCATCTGCTGCTTGCCGGGCACTTTCTGGGCTTCGAATCCCCGGCCAAGACGTTCGAGGTTCAGATTCAGCTCGGGGCGATTCTTGCCGTGGTCGTCGTCTATTTCGGCAAGCTTTGGCAGATGCTGCTCGCGCTTCCGTCCGATCCCTGGGTGCGGCGCTTCGTCATTTCCCTGTTTGTCGCCTTTCTTCCCGCGGCGGTGTTCGGTGCTCTCCTGCACGGTTTCATCAAGGACGTCCTGTTCGAGAATCCGGTGCTCGTGTGTGCGATGCTGATCGTGGGTGGGTTCGTTCTCCTCGCGGTGGACCGCTGGCTCGCGCCTACGCCGCGATTTGCCGACGCGATGGATATTCCTCCGGCTCGGGCGCTGGGGATCGGCTTGTTCCAGTGCCTCGCGCTGGTGCCCGGCGTTTCACGCTCGGGCGCGACCATCGTTGGCGGGCTGTTGATGGGCGCCGAAAGGCGTGCCGCTGCAGAGTTCTCGTTCCTGCTCGCGCTGCCGACGATGAGCGGCGCGTTCGCCTACGATCTCTATGTCAACTGGAACAAGATCGAGTCGACCGATGTGCTGCCGCTCGGCATTGGATTCGTGATGGCGTTTTTGACTGCGGTGGTGGTGGTCAAGCTCGCGCTGGACTTCATTGCGCGACATGGGTTCACGCCGTTCGCCTGGTGGCGCATCGTCGTGGGCTCAGCCGGGCTCGCAGCGCTTGCGATCTATGGATAAGAGAGCGCGGCGTGGCGTCGTCGTGCCCCGCCGCGCTTCGCCCCCCGGCTAAGCTCTAAGTTTTTGCTTTATCGTGCCTCTTATCGGACTTCGTGAGGGCACGGCTTCGCCATGACCCGGTTCCCACTTTTCCGGAAGCAATCTAAGCGGCGTGCGACGCGAGAGGCGATGTCAGCGCAAGCTGAAGGCTCGCAAGATCCGGTGCCGCGCGAAGCCGCTCGAGCGCGGTCGGCTCGCGCACCAGCCTCGAAATGCGGGCCAGTGCCTTGAGGTGATCTCCGCCCGCGTGATCGGGCGCGAGCAGCACGAAAATCAGGTCCACCGGCTCTCCGTCCGGGCTTTCGAAGTCGATCGGCCGCGCGAGGCGCGCGAAGAGGCTCACGATGCCGTCGATGCCGATCAGCTTGACGTGGGGAATGGCGATGCCGCGGCCGAGACCTGTCGAGCCCAAACGCTCACGCTGGAGCAGGGTGTCGAAGATCGTGCGTCCGTCGAGGCCCGTCAGCTCGCCGGCCTGGACCGAGAGCCCGTGAAGCGCCTCCTTCTTGGTGGTGGCTTCGAACGCGGGAAAGATACCCCGAGGTGCCAGTAGATCGCCTAAATCCATTTGTCGGGTCCCATCAGCTCAGTGATCGCCACATGGCCGATCAATGTTGCTCTTTGACGCCTCAGCGCCGTGCCCCTCAGAGGGCGCCGGCAACGCGCGGCTCATGCTTACCACTCTGCATCTGCACGCACATATGCCTCAAAAACATATGCACCAAACATGCCGGTCGGCGCGCCGTCAGGATGCCCGACCTCGTTTCGCGTGCAGAGCCCCGCGAAACGCGGATCAGATGTCGGTCCTTCTTACTTTATCGCGCTTTCCGCACACGACGCGCGCGACCAAGCCTTTGTATGCACGCTGTTCATTTGGCGGTACCGGCGTTCGTAAACAGCAAAAGTGGCGATTCGGTAGCCTTGCACTGCGCAAAGATGCGGCACCCCGGCGTTCCGGCTTATCTCTTCCTGATCACAAGCGATCTCTGAGACCGGTCGTGTCATCGGGGCGTCGTGGTCTTGCGCCTCCAAGGCTTTCTACGCGTGCTCTCCAGCTCCGGACGCCCGGCGTGCGCCGGATGTATTTTATAATTATTTCAATTCTTTATTTCCTGCCCGGCACCGGCCGAGCAGATCTTCCGCAACGCTAGAGCGGGGATTCGGGGGTGTCAATCGCGAGGCGGTACGCAGTGGTGGATGGAGGCTGGAGCCGACGCCGCTCCAAGAGGTCCGCGTCGGTCGGAGGCGATCGCGTTTAGAGCGTGATCATTTTCGATTGAATCGGGATCACGCTCTATCTCTTTGGTGAGACCGATAATTCACGCTTCAGGCTGATAGGGCCGGAAGCGATTATGGTCTAGCGGCCGACGCGCTCGGCGTGGCGCTTCTCGCGGCGGCGCTGTACGGACGAGGGGATGCGCATCGCTTCGCGGTACTTCGCGACCGTGCGCCGCGCAATGTCGATGCCTTCCGCCTTGAGCCTGTCGACAAGCATGTCGTCGGAGAGCACCTGGCGGACGCTCTCGCCGTCGATCATCTGGCGAATGCGATGGCGGACGGCTTCCGAGGAATGCGCCTCGCCCTCGCCTGCGGATGCGATGGACGAGGTGAAGAAGTACTTCAGCTCGAAGATGCCGCGCGGCGTCGCCATGTACTTGTTCGACGTGACGCGGGAGACGGTCGATTCGTGCATCGAGATGGCATCGGCGACTGTCTTGAGGTTCAGGGGCCTCAAGTGCTGGACGCCGTGCGTGAAGAATCCGTCCTGCTGGCGGACGATCTCCTGCGAGACCTTGAGGATGGTGCGCGCGCGCTGATCGAGGCTTTTCACCAGCCAGTTCGCAGTCTGAAGGCATTCGAGAAGGTAGTCCTTCTCCTTCTCGGTGCGGGTCGATGTGCTGACCTCGGCGTAGTAGGTGCGATTGACGAGGACGCGGGGAAGCGTGTCGCTGTTGAGCTCGATGGCCCAAGAGCCGTCTGAGGCTGCGCGCACGATGACGTCCGGCACGACGGGCTGGATCTGAACGGATCCGAACTTGAGGCCCGGTTTCGGATCGAGGCGCTTGATCTCCTCGATCATGTCGGTGATCTCCGACATGTCGGCGCCGACGGCCTTCTTGAGCGCGGGGAGATTGTGCGCGGCCAGGAGATGCAGGTTGGCGAGGAGAGCTGCGATCTGCGGATCGTAGCGGTTCTGCTCCTTAAGCTGAAGCGCCAGGCACTCGGCGAGCGAACGGGCGAACACGCCTGCGGGGTCACATGACTGAAGCGTTTCGAGAACGCGCTCCACCATGCCGAGCGGGGCGCCGAGCTTGACCGCGAGCGCATCGAGATCGCCCTGCAGGTATCCGGCCTCGTCCACCATGTCGATCAGGTGCTGGCCAATCAGGCGTTCGACCGGGTCCTGGACTATGAGCGGAAGCTGTGCGGTGAGATGCTCGCGAAGCGTCGGCTCGCTGGTGACGAAGGCTTCGGGGTTGATCTCGTCGCCGGAAAACGAGCCCGAGCTTTGGCGCAGGCCAGCCCAGCCCGAGTCGCCGTCGAGGCCGCTGGTCGGCGCGCCTCCGTCGCCGTCTACCGCATAGTCTTCGACGTCGAGCCCGCCGTTCGGCTCTGCGGCCGGTTTCGCCAGGTCCAGCCATTCGCCGTCGCTCGCGGCCTCGGCGGTGCTCGCCTGGTCGAGCTGACGCTCCGCGTCCGGCTCGTTTCGCGTCGCGCCCTCGGGGGCGTCGTCGATTTCGAGCAGAGGATTGCGCTCGAGCTCGGTTTCCACGAACTGGCCGAGCTCCAGATTGGAAAGCTGGAGAAGGCGAATGGCCTGCTGAAGCTGGGGTGTCATCACCAGCTGCTGGCCTTGCCTCAACTCGAGCTTTGCCGATAGCGCCATGGTCAGACTTTCCGCGTCCGACGCCGTGCCGGAGCGATCCGGCTGCGCACGGCAACGGCGCTAGGGCATGACGTTGCCCGCGCCGCAATGCTCATGCATTGCAGGGTCGCTGCCCGGTTGGGTGGCGCCTGATGTGGTCTCATCGCGTTGCGTTCCAAAATGCGTCGAGACCCACGCCTATACTCAACCGGCGTTAACGAACATATCCCCGAGGTAGACACGCCGGACATCTTCATTCGCTATGATTTCCGCGGGCTTACCTTGTGTCAGAACCTGACCGTCGTAAATGATGTAGGCACGGTCGATCAGGCTCAGGGTCTCGCGGACGTTGTGGTCCGTGATGAGGACCCCGATGCCGCGGTCCGTCAAGTGGCGAACAAGCACCTGGATGTCGCCGACCGCGATCGGGTCGATGCCGGCGAAGGGCTCGTCGAGCAGGATGAACGACGGGCGCGAGGCCAGCGCGCGGGCGATTTCGCAGCGGCGGCGCTCGCCGCCCGAGAGCGCCATGGCCGCAGATTTGCGCAGGCGCGTGATCTGGAATTCCTCGAGCAGGCTGTCGAGCTGCTCCTTGCGGGCGCGGCGGTTCGGCTCCACCAGCTCGAGGACGGCCATGATGTTCTGCTCGACCGTGAGGCCACGGAAAATCGACGCTTCCTGCGGCAGGTAGCCGATGCCGAGGCGGGCGCGGCGATACATCGGCAAGCGCGTGACGTCCCGGCCGTCGATCGATATGCGGCCGGCATCGGCGGGGACAAGCCCGGTGATCATGTAGAAGACGGTGGTCTTGCCTGCGCCGTTGGGGCCGAGGAGGCCGACGGATTCGCCGCGTCCGACGGCGAGGCTGACGCCGCGCACCACCATGCGCTTCTTGTAGCTCTTCTGCACGTTTTCCGCGACGAGCCAGCCCTGGTGGCTCGCGAGCTCGTGGTTGTCGGCGGCATCGGCGTAGGCGTACGCATCTCCTGCGGGGCCGTACTGTCCGCCGTAGGGATCCGGCTGAAGCGTATCCGCGCCGTCAGCCTTTTGTTTCAGGGGCCACAATCTCATGCTGACGATCTGTCGTGCTCTGGCTCAAGGATGCTGGGCTCAAGGATTGCCGCCCTGCCGGGCTTTCATGCGACCGATGATTCACGTTTCAGGCTGGTAAGGCCTGAAACGATCATGGTCTGGTATTCGACCCGTTTTCGGGTGTCGATGTCAAATCCTTGCCGCGCGACTATTCGTTGGGCTCCGATGTCGCGGACCAGCCGTCGACCCCCGGCGCCGGCTGCTTCTTTTTGTTCTTCTTCTGGCCTTCCTTCATCTCCTGGGGGAAGAAGACGGCGCTGGCCCGGCCGGCTTTGCGCCCGGGTGCGGTCTCGGCCGCGGTTTCCGTGCTGGCGGACCAGCCTCCTCCGTTGTCGGGTACGGCGACTGTGTTGCCCGGGGCGGTGTCGATCTTGCTCTCGCCTGTCGTGAGGTCGATCAGGAGGCGGGTGCCGCGCACCATGCTCTGGCCCTGGGAGAGCACGACGTTGCCGCCCATGGTGATCTTGTTGGTCTTCGCGTCGAAGTTGGCCCAGTCGCCGGTGGCGGTCTGGCCATCGGCTGCGGTGACCTTCACGTCCTTGCGGACCTCGATGCGGGTGAGCTCCGATCCCGAGCCTTGGCCGGCGCCGGCCGCGCGTGCGCCGCCGCCTGCCGCGTCCATGAGACCGGCCTCGCCCTTGTAGAACGCGGAAAGCTCCGCGCAGTGGATCGCAACGGCACCCTGGGTGGCTTCGACGCTGCCGCGGAAAATGGCGACCTTGCTGCCGTCGTCGACGTCGAGCGATTCCGACGTGACGTTGACGGGCGACTTGGGATCGGCCTTGAACGACATGGCCCCGAGGCCCTGTGCCGCCGGTGCGGCGGCCGTTGTGCCGCCTCGCTCGTTGGCGTCGCGGATCAGGCGCGCGCTGATGCGGCCGGGGATGACGGACGCTTCGGGCGGAGAGGTCAGGCGCGCGGTCATGCGGTTGCGGTCGACGGCGAGGCGGCCGCCGCGCAATTCGTTGGTGCCCTGCGTGACGACGACCTCGCCGATGAGGACGACCGTTCCCGCCGCCTCGTCGAGTTCGACGCGCCGGCTGGTTGCGTGCCGGTCGGCGCCGGAGGTCATGACGACCTTGTCGCCGAGGAGAACGGCGGTCGAGGTGACGGCATCGAAATCGGCGCTGTCGCTCGTCACGACTTCGCCGGTCGCGCGCTGCATGACGACAGGCTTCTTGGCCAGGATGCGGCGCAGGCGTCCCGCGCCGCTTTCCTCGGACGTCGCGGCGCCGGCCGACATCATGCCTTCGCCTTCGTAGAAAACTTCGAGTTCCGGCGTCGTGAGGTCTGCGTCGCCCTGACGTGCGCGAACCGAACCGGAGAACAGTGCCGTCTTGTTCGCGTCGTTGATGTCGAGGCGATGCGAGTTGATGTGGATCGGTCCGCTGGAGGGCGTGAAGAGCGCCGCGGTTTCCGATTGGGCGGCTGCGGTCTCGGCGGCGTCGGCTTTCGGCTTCTCGTCCGGAGGTGGCGTGAGCTGGACCTGGACATCCTCGGTGAATGTCGCTTCGCGCGCCTTCTGGCGGAGCGTCATCTGCTTCGCGTTGACGGTGCCGCTCGGAAACGCAACCTCGACCGGCTCCGGCGAGGTCAGGAGATCTTCCTTGGCAAGGATCGTCGCGCGGGTGAGTTTCGCCGTGAGCCCGCTTTCGGACGCGACGTCGATCCGTTCGTAGAGTTCGAGCACGCCTTCGTTGTTGTTGAAGACGCCGCGCACGGCCGCAACATCGGTGCGTGTCTTGTCGGCCTGATAGATCTCGCCCGAGATGCCGTTCAAGGTCACGACGTTCGGATTGGTCAGGTCCGGGTCCGCCGTCTTCGCCGTGAATTTGTAGCTCACGCCGTCCTTGCCGAACCCCTCGTAGCGCGGGTTCGTCATGGCCAGGTCTTCGGGCAGGATTTGTCGCAGCGCGACCTCGGGCAGGTTGTCAGGGCTGACGAGGCCCGTCTTTTGCGCAATCGCCAATCCATACACGCCGAGGAGCGTGGCGATGGCGACGGGAAAGGCGATGCGCAGGATGCGCACGGTCATGGTGCGCTGGGCGGCTTTCTTAAACTCGCGCGTCCGGTCCGCGGCCATGACCAGCCCCTGACCGGTCTGGCGGGTCGCCGACGGCTCCGATTGGGGGTTAACGGTCATCAGCATGGAGGTGTCCCGCCCTCGAACTTCGTCGACCTCACGTTCCGGGCCGGCGGACGGGCGAGGAGCGAACGGCTCTTCAGCCCTACGACATGTCCGCTGTGACGCGTCCTTCGGATAGATAGGTCTCAATCCGTGCAGGGTCCATCCCTGCATGGCGCGACACGGCCGAGTTTTGGGCCGAGTTTTGCACGCGCGAAAGTGTGCGGACAATCACCGTCAAATAGGGTGAGATTGGGACCTCCCGGCCCCCAGACGGCGCGTTTATGCTGCCCGGGTCAGTGTGCGAAAATGTCGACTTCGCCGAAGCCAGCGAGGTCGAGTGTGGCGCGGGTGCCGAGGAAGCCAAAGGCGGCCTCCGCGAAAGCCGTGCGGCCCTCCCGCTCCAGCATGGCGTCGAGCTTCGCCTTCAAAGCGTGCAGATGCAAAACGTCTGAGGCGGCGTATGCGAGCTGTTGCTGGGTGAGGGTCGGCGCGCCCCAGTCCGAGCTTTGCTGCTGTTTCGAAAGATCCACGCCCAAGAGTTCCGAGGTGATATCCTTCAGTCCGTGGCGGTCGGTGTAGGTCCGCACGAGCTTGGATGCGATTTTCGTGCAGTAAACCGGAGCAACCGTCACGCCGAGATACTTCTCCAGGACTGCAAGATCGAAACGGGCAAAGTGAAAAATCTTGAGCACGGCCGGGTCGGCCAGCAACGCTTTCAGCCGTGGCGCGTCGTAGGTTGCCGGATCGGGCTGCACGAGATGGGCGTGGCCGTCACCGCCCGATAGCTGCACGAGGCAGAGACGGTCGCGGTTGGGATCGAGACCGAGCGTTTCGGTGTCGATGGCAACGCTGCCTCCGAACGAGACATCGGCCGGAAGATCGCCTTTGTGAAGCGTGAAGGGCTGCCCTGACATGTGAAACCTCGTCTGTGGCCGAAAGCTGATCCACGAGGCCATTAAGATATTGATATATATCGTGGATTTTTGTGATGTTCCGAGCGCGGGTGTAACGGTTTCGCGCTCCGAAAGCAAGAGCGCGCATCTTGGGCGGTTCTTGCGCCCGTTCCGTACCCTAGGGTGTCCGGTTGTGCTTGACCCTGGAAATTTTCATGGGCGATAAGCGCCCAACCGGGAAACGGAACGGCGGTCGATGGATATTCTTGCGCTTGTTGCGGCCTCGTTCCTGCTCGCGCCGCTGGCGGCATGGCTGGGCGGAAGGTCGTCGCCCCTCGTGGCGGCCATTCCGGCAAGCCTTTTCGCAGGGTTCTGTGCATTCCTCCCCGCGGTCCGCAGCGGGCGGACGCCGAGCGAGGTGTATGCGTGGGTTCCGTCGCTCGGGATCGACGCCTCGTTCCGGGTCGACGGGCTTTCTCTTCTCTTCGCCCTCCTGATCACGGGCATCGGGACGCTCGTGTTCCTTTACGCATCGGCTTATCTCAAGGGGCAGGAGCGGTTACCCCGCTTTTACGCGGCGCTCACGCTGTTCATGGCGGCGATGCTCGGGGCGGTTCTGGCCGACGACCTGGTTCTGCTCGTCGTTTTCTGGGAGCTCACGAGCCTGACGTCGTTCCTGCTCATCGGCACGACGCCCGAAAGCGCCGAGGCGCGGCGCTCCGCCCAGCAGGGGCTGCTGGTGACGGTGGGCGGCGGACTGGCTTTGCTTGCGGCCGTCATCCTGCTGGGTCGTGGCCTCGGCACCTATTCGATCAGCGAGATCGTGGCGTCGGGCAGTGCGGTGGCGGCGCTTCCTGCCGCGCCCGCCATTGTCGTTCTGCTGGCTGTCGCGGCGTTCGCCAAGTCGGCGCAGGCGCCTTTTCATTCGTGGCTGCCCAACGCGATGGTGGCGCCGACGCCAGTGTCCGCCTTTCTGCATTCGGCGACGATGGTGAAGCTCGGCGTCTATCTGCTCGCCCGTTTCAATCCCGCGTTCGAAGGGCATGGGCTGTGGGTGCTGCTGCTCACGAGCGCGGGAGGCGCCACGATGGTTGCGGGGGCGGTGCTGGCGTTGCGCGAAACGGACTTCAAGCGCCTGCTCGCCTATTCGACGGTCGTCTCGCTCGGCACGCTGGTGCTGATGATCGGCCTGCCGGGAGAGATGACGGCGCTTGCGGCTGTGGCCTTCCTGTTCGGCCATGCGCTTTACAAGGCCTGCCTGTTTCTGGTTGCGGGGATCGTCGATCACGAGACCGGCACGCGGGAGAGCACGGCGCTCGGCGGATTGCGTCACGCAATGCCGGTGACGGCTCTTGCGGCGGCGCTGGGCGCGATGTCGATGGCGGGTCTGCCGCTGTTCTTCGGCTTTCTCGGCAAGGAGATGATCTACGAGACGATCCTTGCAGACACGTGGTGGCCGGCCCTCGCAGTGGCGGTGGTTGCGAACGCTACGATGGTGGTCGTTGCCGGGATCGTCGCCGTGCGTTGTTTCCTCGGGCCGCGGGTCCCGACGCCGTCCGCTCCGCACGATCCGGGATTTCGGATGCTGGCCGGGCCGGTCGTGCTCGCTCTTCTCGGGCTCGTCTTCGGTGTCGCGCCATGGATCGCAGGTGACACCCTGCTGACGTTCGCGGCGCAAGAGATCTCGGGCCGGCGCACGGACGTGCCTCTCGCGCTGTGGCACGGCTTCACGCCCGCTCTGGCCCTGAGTGCGATGACGTTGGTGATGGGTGTCGCCGCCTTCCTCCGGTGGGATGCGCTGCGCGGGGCGCTCTCGCGCGTTCGCGAGATCGATGCGTGGGGCCCGGACCGTGGATATGACGGGCTGCTGGCCGGATTGCAGCGGCTTGCCGTCTGGCAGACGAACGCGATCCAGAACGGAAGCCTCAGGGTCTATGTGGGGCGCGTGCTGGCCACTGTCGCGCTTGCGGGCGCGCCTGCGCTTTATCTGCTCGGCGGTGTCGCGTTTCCGGCGCCCGATGCCGGATGGTTGAGGCCCGATCTGGCACTCGCGGTTGCGCTGATCTTTGCGGCGCTTGCCGTCGTCGGCGCGCGGGGGTTCGTGTCCGGCATTGTCGCCGCCGGCATGCTGGGATTTGCGGTGGCACTGCTTTTCCTTCTCAACGGTGCGCCGGATCTGGCCTTTACGCAGTTTTCCGTGGAAGCGATCGCCATCGTGATCCTGCTCGCCATCGTCGGGCGTCTGCCGTTCCGCCAGCAGGATGCGCGCACGAGGCGGCAACGGGTGCGGGACGGGGGTATTGCCGTGGGGCTCGGGGTCTCCGCGACGTGCGTGCTGCTCGGCATTCTCGCGATGCCGTTCGATGCGCGGCTTTCGGATTACTTCCGCGCGGCGAGCGTGCCGGAGGCGCACGGGCGCAATCTGGTCAACGTGATCCTCGTCGATTTCCGCGCACTCGATACGCTGGGCGAGATTTCCGTGCTGGGCCTCGCGGCCGTGGCTGCTGCGGCCGTCATCGCGGGTGTCCGTCGGCGGATGTCGGAGAAGGCGTCATGAACTCTCCCATCTTCAAGGCCAGCAGCCGCGCGATCCTTCCGCTCGCGCTTCTCTTTTCCGTGTATGTGCTTCTGCGTGGACACAACGAACCGGGCGGCGGCTTCATCGGCGGGCTCATCGCAGCGGCGGGCTTGGCCGTGTACGCGTTGCCGCGCGGGCGGTCGGTGCTCGTGGCGCTCATTCGCGTCTGGCCCAAGGCGCTCATCGGCGCCGGCCTTGCGCTCGGGCTTGTCTCGGGGCTTCCGGGGCTGATTTCGAATGCACCCTACCTCACGCACCAATGGACGTTTCCGGGCGGCCTTGCCGTCGGGACGGCGCTCGTGTTCGACGTCGGTGTGTATCTTACGGTCGTGGGCGCGGTGCTCACGTTCCTCTTGCCGTATCTGGAGGACTGACGTGGAGCCCGTGTTCGCGCTCGCCTTCGGCGTGATGATAGCCGTTGCGGCCTACCTGATCCTGTCGCGCAACGTGCTGCGCATCCTGCTCGGCCTTCTCGTGCTCGGCAATGCGGCGAACCTCGCGATCTTCCTGGCGGGGCGTCTCGGCTCGCGCGTGCCGCCGCTCGTCGAAGCGGGCGAGACAACGATCGCGTCCAGCGCCAATCCGCTTCCGCAGGCGCTGATCCTCACCGCCATCGTCATCTCGTTCTCGCTCGTCGCGTTCACGGCGGTGCTCTTCGAGACCACGCACAAGCGGCTCGGCACGCTCGACCCCGACGCCATGCGGGAGGCCGAGACGCCGCCCGGATCACAGCGCGACGGCGACGAGGGGCGAGCATGACGCGCGCCGACCTGTTGCTCGCGCTGCCAATCCTCTACCCGCTCGCGGGTGTGGCGCTGTCGCTTCTGGCCTGGCGGCGGCCCCTCGTGCAGCGTGGAGTCAGTCTTGCGGCGAGTTTCGGGCTTCTCCTGTCCGCCGTCATGCTTGTCGCGGCGGTTTACGACGGCACCGTTCTCGCAACGCAGTTCGGAGCCTGGCCGGCGCCGTTCGGCATCAGCTTCGTAGGCGACATGCTCTCGGCGGCGATGGTGCTGATCACAGGGCTGATGGCCGTCGCGGTCGGGATCTACGGACTGGCGGGCGATGCCAGCGCGCGCGAGCACGCTTTCTACCATCCGCTTTATCAGGGCCTTCTGCTTGGCGTGACGGGCGCGTTCCTGACCGGAGATATCTTCAATCTCTACGTCTGGTTCGAGGTGATGCTGATCTCGTCGTTCGGTCTCCTCGCGCTTGGCGGGACGAAGGCGCAGCTCGATGCCGGCGTGAAATACGTGACGCTCAATCTCGTCGTCACGACGCAGTTTCTGATTGCGGTCGCCTTTCTCTATGGCGCGACGGGGACGCTGAACATGGCGGATCTCGCTCGTGTTCTGCCCACGGTGGAGAACCAGGGGCTCGTGACGGTGCTTGCGTTGCTCTTTCTCGTTGCGTTCGGCGCAAAAGCCGCGGTGTTTCCGCTCTTCTTCTGGCTGCCGGCGGCGTATCACACCGCGTCCGCACCCATCGTCGCGATCTTCGCGGCTCTGCTCACGAAGGTGGGCGTCTATGCCATTCTGCGCACCTTCACGTTGATGTTCGACGGTGATGCGGGTGTCACGGCGCCGATCGTCGGCATCATCGCCGCGGCGACGATGATCACGGGCGTGCTCGGGGCGGCCGCGCATTTCGACATCCGCCGCATCCTCTCGTTCCATATCATCAGCCAGATCGGCTACATGCTGCTCGGGATCGCTATCGCGACGCCGCTCGCGGTGGGCGGCGCGATCCTCTACGTGATCCACCACATCGTCGTGAAGGCGAACCTGTTCCTCGTTGCGGGTGCGATCCATCGCGCCGGTGGATCGTTTCATCTGAAAGAGATTGGCGGGCTTTATCGCGGGCTGCCGCTGCTCGCGATCCTGTTCGCGATTCCGGCGCTGTCGCTTGCCGGGTTCCCGCCGCTCTCGGGTTTCTGGGCGAAATTCGGTGTGATCAAGGCGAGCCTCGATGCGGGGCACCTCGCGCTTGCTGCGACGGGCCTCGCCGTCGGTTTGCTGACGCTCTATTCGATGGTCAAGATCTGGAACGAGGCGTTCTGGAAGGCGGCGCCGGAGATGTCGGTCGCGGCGGAGCGGCGTTGGACGTCAGAGCCCGGAACGCGGCGTCTCATGCTCGCGCCCATCGTTGCGCTCGCGGCGATTACGCTCACCATCGGACTCTGGGCCGAGCCGTTCGTCGATTATTCGCTCCGTGCGGGCGAGCAGTTGCTCGACAAGTCCGCCTACATCAACGCGGTGTTTCCGACGGAGACGGCGTCGGGCTCGCACGGTCGCGAGGTGGCGCGATGAGCGTGATCGGGAAGGCTGCGGCGTGGGCGCGGCTCGGGGGCCTGTTCTGGCGCGAGCTCGTTCTTTCGGTGACGGATGTGCTGCTCGCGGTGCTCGATCCCCGGCGGCCGCTGCGACCGGCGATCGTGGCCGTTCCGCTCGATGTGAAGAGCGATGCGGGAATCGCGCTTCTGGCCAATATGATCACGCTGACACCGGGGACGACGAGCCTGCACGTGAGCGCGGATCGTCGTACGCTTTACGTGCACGTCATGAACGCCTCGGAGAGCACGGTTGCCGATATCAAGAGCGGCTTCGAGGCGAAGGTGCTGGAGGTGCTGACATGAGCATGAGCGGTGCGGCGGCGTTGGTGCTCGCGACGATGGTCGCCGGGGTGCTGCTGGCGGTTGCCATCCTCTGCGTGGCGGTTCGGATCGTCCGTGGGCCCACGACGCCGGATCGCGTGGTGGCCCTCGACATGCTCTCGCTGATCGGGGCCGCCGCCGCCGGGCTCGCGGTGCTGGTGTCCGGCTCCACCGCGTTCGTGGATATTGCGCTCGGCGTGGCGCTGGTCGGGTTCCTTGCCGTCGTCGCGTTCGCCGGTTTTATCGAGCGGGGCACGATCCGAGGCGACGACACCGGGGATGCGCCATGATGGCCTGGATCGGCGCTGGCTTTCTCATTCTCGGTGCTGCCGTGTGCCTCGTCGCGGCGATCGGCGTGCTGCGGTTTCCGGACTTTTTCATGCGCATGCATGCGGCGACGAAGGCCGGCGTTGCGGGTGCGGGGCTGGTGTTGATCGGCGTCGGATTTGCGGTGCCCTCGTTCGAGATTGCGATCAAGGTCGCGCTGGCCAATCTGTTCTTGCTGCTCACGGTCCCGATTGCAGGTCATCTGCTCGGACGGGCCGGATATATCGCGGGCGTACCGCTCTGGAGCGCGACGCGGAAGGACCAACTCGCCGGTGTGCTGGCGCGCGGTGCGTTCGATCGGCCGCGTCCGGATGCCGGCGTCGATGCGCCGGGCGATGGAGGCGGCCGATAGGGGTGTTGCTCGGCATAAAAAAGAGCGCCCCGTTTCCGGAGCGCTCTTGCGTTTTACGTTGCGAGCGTTAGCGGCTCAGCTCTTCCTTGGTGACGTCGAGCGCCAAGTTGATGTCGGCTTCCGTCAGTTCCGACGAGAGGAAGAAGCGCAGGCGCGCCGCGTTCATCGGGACGCCCGGGTACATGATGAAGGACGCATTGACGCCGCGCTCGAGGACGCGCGCGACCGTCTTGGCGGCGCGGCCCGTGAGGCCGACCATGATCGGCAGCATCGCGATGCCCGCGGCGCGGCCGGTATCCAGGCCGCGTTCGTGTGCGCCGTCGAAGAACAGCTTGCTGTTGTGGTGCAGCCGCTGGACGCGCTCCGGCTCGCGCTGAATGATGCGCAGCGCGGTGAGGGCGGCGGCCGTCATGGACGGCGGAAGACCGACCGAGAAGACGAAGCCCGGTGCCGCGTAGCGCAGCGTGTCGATGAGCTCCGTGTTGCCGGCGATGTAGCCGCCGCAAGAGGCATAGGCCTTGCTCAGCGTGCCCATCCAGATGTCGACCTTGGCGCCGTCGACGCCGCAATGCTCGGCAAGGCCGCGGCCCGTCGCGCCCAGCACGCCGCAGCCGTGGGCGTCATCGACCATCAGCCACGCGCCGTAGCGCTCCTTGAGCTCGACGATCCGCGCCAAGTCGGGAAGGTCGCCTTCGGTCGAGTATAGGCCCTCGATGACGACGAGGACATTGCGGTACTTCGTGCGCTCGGTGCGGAGAATGTTCTCCAGCGCGTCGAGCCTGTTGTGCTTGAAGCTGCGCGTCTCGGCGCCCGAGAGGCGCATGCCGACGACGGCGCTGTTGTGGACGAACTCGTCATGGACGATGAGGTCGTCGGAGTTCATCAACGTGCCGATCGTCGAGACGTTGGCGGCGTGGCCGCTGACGAAGACGAGCGCTGCTTCCACGCCGATGGTGCGGGCGATTTCCGCTTCGAGCTCGCGATGCATCGGCGTGTCGCCAGAGACCATGCGGCTTGCCGAAAGCGTGGTGCCGTAGCGGCTCGTCGCATCGTTGGCGGCGGCGATCATTTCGGGGTGCTGGCTCAGGCCGAGGTAGTCGCACCAGGCGAAGTTGAGCACGGGCTTGCCGTCGATCAGCGTCAGCTTGTCCGTCATGCCCTCGGTCGAGCGATAGAACGGGTTCGGAATACCGAGCGTTTTCGCGAGCGTCTGGTGGTGCTTGATCGCCTTGTACGAGGACAGCGACGAGAACGGCTTGGCCGCTACAGGACGATCCCCATTGGCGCGCAGCCAGTTCTTCGTTTGCGGAATCAAGTTTAGCACTAGGCACTCCTTAGGTTTTGGGCGCGCAGAGCGTCGCCAAATTTTAGTGGCAGGGCGTGATCCGGGATGGACGCGACGATGGACCATGGAATGGCGTGCTTCCGGTCTCTGTCGGCGCGTGCGAATTTCGGCAGTGGGGGATGGCCCGGCAACGTGGCGAGGCTGAGGCTACCGCTACCGCGGTGCGGAGAGCGCGATCTCTTGTCATGTATCTTGGGTCACCCCTCAGTAGAAATACAGACGGGCGTGAACCCAACGCGCAGGCGCAGCTCCCGAAAACGATGGCATGCCGTGCGACGATTGAAGGGTGACACCGAACCCAAAAGGTATCCTTACTTCAAATCCGCAAATCTTGCTGCAATTTTTTACCCATTGACTCAATGGGTTAATCAATACTGTTGATGTCGATCGTGAATACCAACGCATCGCATGCCTTATAAAACGTCACGAACGCGTATCTACGCGGCTTTACGTCCCATACCTGCCTTGATGATTGCCGCGTCGACGCGCCAAAAAGCGCGAGGAAATTCCGGCCAAATTTTTCGATCTGCATGCGTGATCGGCGTGTCTGCACCGCGACCGATCGAGGGTTCGAAGTCATGACCGGAGAAATCATGATCAGCACGACAACCCGTCGTGTGCCTCAAAGTTCCCTATGCATCGCGATGAGCGCGTCGCGAGTTGCACGCTGCGGAAGCAGGCGTGGATCGCGAACATGAGGACGTGAGTGGCATTCACACGTGTATGCGATTGAGACCGAGCAGACGCGAGACGCCTCTGCGCATGAGCCGGCTCGGAATCTTTCCGCGTACGGCATGGGTGATGCGCGCGAGCGGACCTACGGGATAGCGGAAGCGCGGGCGTTCTGCGTCGAGCGCTTTCACGATCACGCGCGCCACTTCGACAGGATCGCGCGCCGTGCGTTCGGTGTGCTCGTCAGCGGCTTTGAAGAGCTGCTCGGACCAAGCGTAGTACGGACTCTCTGGCGGCATGACGTGCGGTGAGTTTTCCCAGATCGGTGTGCGATAGGGGCCGGGCTCGACGAGGACGACCTCGATTCCGAACAGGCCGAGCTCATGCGCGGCGGCTTCCGCCCAGCCTTCGACGGCCCACTTCGAGGCGCAGTAGATGGCGTTGCCGGGCTGCCCCATGAATGCGGCGTCGCTCGAGACGATGAGGACGCGGCCGTGTCTTTGTTTGCGGAACGTTGGCATCAGCGCGCGCGTCAGTGCGACGACACCGAAGAAGTTTGTCTCCATGACGTGGCGCGATTGATCGTCCGGTATGTCTTCGAAGGCACCGCCGACGGCCACGCCGGCGTTGTGGACGACCGCGTCGAGCTTGCCGCCGGTCTTCGAAAGGATGGCTTCGACCGCGGTGCCGATGGATGCGGCGTCGGTCACGTCGAGCTGCGCGATCTCGACACGGTTGCGGACACCCGCGTCGGCAAACGCCGTTTCGAGCGGGCCGCTCCTGGCGGTGTTGCGCATGGTTGCGAAGACGCGCCAGCCTTGGCTCGCGAGTGCAACGACCGTGTCGAGCCCGATGCCAGAGGATGTTCCGGTTACGATTACCGTTTTCATTCGCGCCCCTTCTTTCGCCAAGCGCCGAGCCGGCGACGCAAAGTTGGCCGCGCGGAAGCACCAGGGGGTGTTCTGTGTTCTATCGGCGGCTGGTTCAAGGACGACGGGTCAGTATCGTTGACGGAGCTCGGGGCCGAGCGCCGATCATCCTTAACCGGACACTCCCTCAACCCGGCCTCTGCGCGGTGGGACGCGTAAAGGGCGGGCTCGAAATTCGATGGGAGGCGATTTGCTGCGAAGAATGCGGAAGGCGCGACCGGGCGTCATTCGCCCGCGCGATTCGGACAGGCGACCGCTCAAGGCTGTCGCCAAACGCATTTCATAGTGTTTGATTAAAACAAGTGCTTGATGGTGCCCAGAAGAGGACTCGAACCTCCACGCCTCGCGGCGCTGCTACCTGAAAGCAGTGCGTCTACCAATTCCGCCATCTGGGCAAGCCGTGAAGCCTGCGGCGCCATGAACTAGGGTGTGGCGCGCCCGTTGTCAATTGACAGGGATGACCGAGATCAGGGATCGGTGCATATCACGTGCTTATATGGAGCGGTAACATCACGTTCCGGACTGGTGAGGGCGGGGGTAGACGACATGGCACCACAAGGCGGCAGCAACGGTCTCGTCACAATTTTCGGAGGGCCGGGCTTCGTCGGCCGGCACGCCGTACGCGCGCTGGCGAAAAACGGGTATCGCATCCGGGCGGCCTCCCGGCGTCCGGATCTTGCGGGCCATCTGCAACCTATGGGCGATGTCGGGCAGATCCAGCCCGTGCAGGCCAACCTGCGTTTTCCCGATTCGGTCGCGCGGGCCGTCGAGGGCGTGGATGCGGTCGTGAACGCGGTCGGAATCCTGGCGCCCTCGGGGGCGCAGACGTTCGCCGCGGTTCATGTGGACGGCGCGCGGGCGGTCGCGAGGGCGGCCAAGGCGGCGGGTGCGCGGCGGTTCGTGCATATCTCCGCGATCGGGGCCTCGGCGTCTTCATCAGCCCACTACGCGACGACCAAGGCCGCGGGCGAGGCGGCCGTGCTGGAGGAATTTCCGGAGGCCGTCATCCTCCGGCCCTCGATCGTGTTCGGGCCCGAGGACCAGTTCTTCAATCGCTTCGCCTCGCTTGCGCGGATATCTCCGGTGCTGCCCCTGATCGGCGGCGGGCGGACCCGTTTTCAGCCGATCTATGTGGGCGATCTGGGAGCGGCGATTGCGGCCGTCGTGGCCGGGGCCGGGACGCCGGGGACCATCTATGAGCTCGGCGGGCCCGAGGTGCTGACGTTCCGCGAGTTGATGGAACGGACGCTCGCCTATGCCGACCGGCGCTGCAAGCTCGTGTCGCTGCCGTTCTGGCTCGCGAAGCTGCAGGCGCTCGCGACATGGCCGCTGCCGAATGCGTGGCGGCCGCTGACGGTGGACCAGGTGCGCTTGCTCCAGACCGACAACGTCGTGAGCGAGCAGGCGATCAAAGAGGGACGGACGCTGGCGGCGCTCGGTGTCGCCGCTCCGGATGCCATCGGCTCGATCGTGCCGGGCTATCTCGAGCGCTTCAAGCGAAAGGGGCAGTATGCCCGTTATCGCGGGTAGGGACGAGGAGGAGAGGGGGCGGCATGAGCCGATCGCGTGCGCCGGGGACAGGGACCCCGCTTGCCAAGCTGCTCAAGGTCCGATCGTTCGGGACGCTCGGCGTCGTTGCCGTCGCGGCGTTCTACGTCGCATGGCCGCTCTGGGCAGGATACGATCTCAAGGCGTCGCTCGACGACGGGGACGCCGCGCGGCTGGAGCAGCGGATCGATTTTCCGAGCGTGCGGATTTCGCTTCGGCCTGCCGTTTCGAAGAAGGTCGAGGAGGTGGTGGCCGATCAGCTCCGCAAAACCGGAGCGGCGGGAGAGCTCGTCTCGGCGCAGCTCAAAGAAACGCTGATGCCGCGGATCGTCGACGGCGTGCTGGCGACGCTCGTGACGCCGGACATGCTCATCCGCATTCACGCGAGCGGCAGGAGCCTCAAGGACGCTCTCGATAACATCGTGCTCGAACGGGCGTCGCAGTCGGACGGTCTCGGCGGCCTGCTCGTGGTCTCGGGGACGGACCCCGGCGCGCGGCGGAGCCGGCTCGAAGAGATTGCCGGTGCGTTCGGCATCGATACGAAAAAGGCGCTGGGCGGCCTCGCCGGCGCGGGGGCCGGGACTGCGGAGACGGGCGCTTTGGCCGCGCAGGACGCGAAGCCTGCCGCGGGACCGCGCCCGACCTACGGGTTCGGCAATATCAAGCATGTGTCCGTGACGGGACCGCTTGGGCTGTCTGTTGGCGTGGCGCGCGACGCGAAGGCCCGGCAGGCGGATCTCACGGCGGACATGAGCTTCGTCAACGGATCCTGGAAGCTGACAGGTCTCGTGCCGAGGCTGTGAGCGGGCCTCCCACTCATCCGTTCGACGGGGCGTCACGACATGGCCGCGCGGCATTCCTCATCGGGGGGAAGCGGATCGCAGTCCGTGGCTTCCACGCAGGATTCGAGCGCCTTGCGGACGTCGCGCGTATAGAGCCCGTCGATCGGGCCGCGGTAGAACCCCGCCGCTTCGAGGCCGCACTGGTAAAGCCGTACCAGAGATTCGCCGCCGAGCCGCATGGCGCGCTCGTAATCGCGGAGCGCCGGCCGACGCTCGCCGAGCGCCTGGCGAATGTGCGCGCGGGTGTCGTGCGCGTGCGGGCTCGCAGGCCCCAGGACGAGCGAGCGCTCGACATCCGCGAGCCCCTCCTCCAGCCGGTTGAGCTTGTATTTGACCCAGGCGCGATTGTTGAACGACATCGCCGAGAAGGGATCGAGCTCGATGGCCTTGTCGTAATCGGGGAGCGACTCGTCGAGCTTGCCTTTGAGCGACAGGGCGAGCGCGCGCATCGCGTAGGCGAGGCTTCTGGTCCCGGCGTCGATGTTCGGGTTTTCGATCAGCTCGGTGCATCCGGCGATGCGCCGCTCGTTGGCCTGGCTGAAGCATTCCGATGTCGAGGTCGAGGCCGCGCGGATGGGCCCTGCGCCTGCCAGAAGCATCGCCCCGGCGATAAGGGCCAGGTGGAAGATGCGGCTAGGGCGCACAGGGGCCGTCATCGGTAACCATCGCTTTCCGGTCGGTGGGCCGCGGGAGGCCACCCTATGATAGCCTTATGCTAACTTGAGCACTCAATATTGGATGCGCTCTTTTAAGGTGCCCTATTGCCGCAAATACGGCGGGGCCCGTCGTCATCTCGTGGCGGCATCCTGCAAAATGGCTTGTCTCCAGGAATTGCGGGTCTCATGTAAAGCGGGCAAGAGCCTTGCCTTCGAGGCCGACAGGATCACATGAAACGCGTGCTGCTCATCATCGGCGGTGGAATTGCCGCCTACAAGTCGCTCGATCTCATCCGGCGCCTCAAAGAGCGCGGGATCGCCGTCAGGTGCGTGCTGACGAAGGGCGGGCAGGAGTTCATCACGCCGCTCGCCGTCGGTGCGATCAGCAACGAGCACGTGGCGACCGACCTGTTCGATCTCAACGCCGAGCGGGAGATCGGGCATATCCGGCTCGCACGGGAAACCGATCTCGTGGTGGTGGCGCCGGCGACGGCGGACCTTCTGGCCCGCATGGCGCAGGGGCACGCCAACGATCTGGCGACGGCGGTGCTGCTCGCGACGCGCGCGCCCGTGCTGGCGGCCCCCGCCATGAACCCCGCCATGTGGGCGCACGCTGCCACGCAGCGGAACGTCAAGCAGCTCGCCGCCGACGGCGTCGCGTTCGTCGGGCCGAACGCGGGCGAGATGGCCGAACGGGGCGAAGCCGGCGTCGGGCGGATGGCGGAGGTCGCCGAGATCGTTCCGCGCGTGGAGCAGATGCTCCAGGGCGAGACTGAGGACGGCGGGGGCTTCGGGTTCATCAACGTTTCGGAGATGCGGTCGTCCGGCGGACGGCTTCCTCTGGCGGGCCGGCATGTGCTCGTCACAAGCGGGCCGACGCACGAGCCGATCGATCCCGTGCGCTACATTGCCAACCGCTCATCCGGCAAGCAGGGGCACGCTATCGCGGCGGCGGCGCAGAAGCTCGGCGCGCGGGTGACGCTGATCAGCGGGCCGGTCGAGATCGCGGACCCCGAGGGCGTCGCCGTGCAGCATGTGGAGACGGCGCAGGAGATGTTGGCGGCCGTCGAGGCCGCGTTGCCGGCCGATGTCGCGGTGTTCGCGGCGGCTGTTGCGGATTGGCGGGTGGCCGCCGCGGCAGAGGGCAAGATCAAGAAGGCGAAGGGCGCGCCGCCGCCCGCGTTGCACCTTGCTGAGAACCCGGACATTCTCGCTACCGTTGCGCGGCTCGAAGCGCGCCAGCGGCCGCGGCTCGTGATCGGGTTCGCGGCGGAAACGGACTCCGTGGTGGAGAATGCGGAGCGCAAGCGGAGTGCCAAAGCGGTGGACTGGATCGTCGCCAACGACGTCTCGCAGGGCTCGGGGGTTTTCGGCGGCGAGCGCAATACGGTGCATCTCCTGACCGACCAAGGCGTCGAGGACTGGCCGCAGATGAGCAAGGCGGATGTCGCGGACGCCTTGATCAGCCGCGCCGCGCGCCATCTCGCGCAATCGGTCGAGTCCGTGTGACGATGGGGAGCAGGAACGTGGCGGTGACGGTGCGTGTCGTGGTGCTGGACCATGGCGAGGGGTTGGCGCTGCCGGCCTACCAGACGGATGAGGCCGCGGGGCTCGACCTCGTGGCGGCGGTGCCTGCAAGGCGGCCGGTGACGATCGGTCCGGGCCAACGGGCGCTGATCCCGACCGGGCTTCAGATCGAGCTGCCGCGCGGATACGAGGCTCAGGTCCGGCCGCGCTCGGGGCTGGCCTTGAAGCATGGTGTGACGTGCCTCAACAGCCCCGGCACCATCGATGCCGACTATCGGGGGGAGGTGGGCGTCATCCTGGCCAACCTGGGCGAGGCGCCTTTCGATGTGAACCGCGGCGACCGCATCGCGCAACTCGTCGTGGCGCCGGTGACGCGGGCGGTGCTGCGGCCCGTCAAGGCGCTCTCGACCACGCGGCGCGGGGTGGGCGGGTTCGGCTCGACCAAGACGAAGACGGCGAAGAGCACCGCAAAGGCTTCGGCCAAGACCGCTTCAAAGCGTCAATCGCAAAACAAGGTGAAGGCGGGCGCTCGGCCGTCGCGCCCGAAGTCGCCCCGGAAAAAATCTGCAAAATCCTGATGTTGCGCCCTTCCTGCTATTGTGGGGGCGTAACAGCGGCAGCGTACAAAATGTATGGGCGGCCTTTGGACACGAAAGAAAATATGCGAAAAGCACCCCATGGAGCCCCATGATTCAAGGGAATGATGGGCGAGCGCGATGACCGTGGAGAGCAAGACTGTGGCCGATACCGAGATCAAGACCTTGAACGCGACCCAGAGCTGGGGCCGTGGACGCGTTTACAACGACATCACGGAGACCATCGGGCATACGCCGCTCGTGAGGATCGGGCGGACCGCGAAAGCCGCCGGCGCCAAGGCCGACGTGCTGATGAAGCTCGAGTTCTTCAATCCGCTGTCGTCGGTGAAGGATCGCATCGGCGTGGCGATGATCGACGTGCTCGAGGCCGAGGGCAAGATCGCGCCGGGCAAGACGGTGCTCGTCGAGCCGACGTCGGGCAATACGGGTATCGGGCTTGCGTTCGTCGCGGCGGCGCGCGGATATGACCTCAAGCTCGTGATGCCCGAGTCGATGTCGGTCGAACGGCGCAAGATCCTGGCGCATCTCGGTGCGGATCTCGTGCTGACGCCTGCGGCGGGCGGCATGCCGGGCGCCATCGACAAGGCGAATCAGTTGCTTGCCGAGATCCCGGGCGCGGTGCAGCCGAGCCAGTTCGAAAACCCTGCAAACCCGCTCGTGCACGAAAAGACGACGGCCGAGGAAATCTGGACCGATACCGGCGGCAATGTTGACGTGCTGGTGATCGGCGTGGGGACGGGCGGGACGCTTTCGGGATGTGGCCGTGTGCTCAAGGCCCGCAAGCCGGGCCTCAAGATCGTGGCCGTCGAGCCCGAGGGCAGCGCCATCCTCTCCGGCGGCGCGCGCGGTCCCCACAAGATCCAGGGCATCGGTGCCGGTTTCGTGCCCAAAGTGCTGGATACGAACCTGATCGACGAGGTGGTTCGCGTTTCGAACGAGAGCGCCTTCGAAACGTCGCGATCTCTTGCAAAAAATGAAGGGATTCCGGGCGGTATCTCGACGGGCGCCAACCTCTGGGCGGCGCTGCAGGTCGCGGCCCGTGACGAGCTTGCCGGCAAGACGGTGGTGACGTTCGCCCCCTCGGCCGCCGAGCGCTACTTCACCGGCGAGCTGTTCATCGAGCCGCCGGCGAAGGCGTAAGCTTCGCGTTGGGCTTGGGTCATTAAACTGGGAATCATGGTGCGCCCTTCTCTCATCGCGGCGGCGTGTACGCTGGTCGTGGCCGCTTCCGGTCTCAGCAGCTCTGCTTTTGCAGAGCCAGAGAGGATACAGCTCGCTCAGCGTTGGACGCCCTTGACCGGCATGCTGCCGCCGGAAGCCGAAGCGCGCGATCCAGGTCCCGAGACGGGGTCGCTGGATCGGACCGTCCCGGCCGACGCGGACGCGTCCAAAGCTCCCGATTCAAACGTACAGACGGGGCGCCGTCTGCTTCTCGCGGCGCTTGTGCCGACGGTGACGGACGGCCAGACCCACGGCGGGCTCGATGTGCAGTCGACGCTCGTCGATGCCGATCTTGCCGAAGCGCTGGGCCTGGGCGACGCACGCGGTGCGCTCGTGACGGACGCTTCGTCGAGTTCTGCGCGGGGCGCCAACATCAGGGTCGGCGACATCATCCAAAGAGTGGGATCGCACACCGTCGCAGGGCCTAACGGCCTGCTCCAGGCTTTGCGCGGCAGCTCGCCGGACGATCAGGTGACGGTCGAGGTCTGGCGGGCGGGCGAGGGGGCGGCCGATCTCAAGCAGCTTCTGGTCGATCGCGCGGAGGCCGGGAACGTCGGCGCGGCTGCGAGCCTGGGACGTCTGCTGTCGCTCGGGTTCGTGCTCGGCCCGCGCAATCCGGCCGAGGCGGCACCCTACTATCTCAAGGCGGCCGAGGGCGGGCATCTCGCCTCGATGACGCGCTATGCGCTGTTCGCCAAGGACGGCGTCGGCATCCCGAAGGATGAAGCGCTTGCCGCGCGCTGGTTCCGCAAGGCGGCGGACGGCGGCCAGGATGCGGCGATGACGAATCTGGGCAGCCTCTATGAGGCAGGGCTCGGCGTGAAGCAGGATTATTCGGAGGCGGCGCTTTGGTATCGCCGTGCCACGGAGAAGGGCCACGTCTTCGCCAATTACAGGCTGGGGCTGCTCTACGAGGCGGGCCGCGGCGTCGGGAAGGATCATCAGGAGGCGGCGCGGCTGTTGCGGGCCGCGTCCGACGGCGGGCTCAGCGAGGCGACCTCGTGGCTCGCGGACAAATATGCGCAAGGGCGCGGGCTTCCAAAGGACGAAGCGGAAGCCGCGAAGCTCAACGCGGTGGCGGCAGATCAGGTCCGGCGCGCCGCGGACCGTGGCAATGCCGTCGCGACCTTCAACCTCGGCATTCTCTACCGGCTCGGCAAGGGCGTGACGCAGAGCGATACGGAAGCGGCCTATTGGGTCGTGAAGTCGCTGAGGCTCGGCGACCGCTATCTGGTGGCCGAGCTGATGCGCAATCCGGACGTGCTCGCAATTGCCGACCGGAAGTGGCTGCAGGGCGTTCTGCGCGACGAGGGCACGTATACGGGCCCGATCAACGGCACGTTCTCGCCGGACGTCCGCGCCGCGATGGAGGCGCTCGCCAATCCGGCGTAAGAGACTGGCGGCCGTGTCTTCGACGAGCTTGAAATTGAAAATCGCGCCGTGGAGACCACGGCGCGATTTTCATTTCAGTGTTCAAACGGCGCGGTTACGCGGCTTCTGCGCGCGGTGCGTTGCCCATGCTGCCGGTGATCTCTGCCATGGCGGCCTGGACGCCGCCCTTCTTGTGCGGGATGCCGGCCAGTTCGAGGCTCATCTCCACGCCGGTGAGCGCGCCGAGGACCGTGAGGTCGTTGGTGTCGCCGAGGTGGCCGATGCGGAACGCCTTGGTCGCGAGCTTGTTGAGCCCGGTGCCGAGCGAGATGTCGAACGTGTCGAGTGCGAGCGCGCGAAGTGCGTCTGCGTTGTGGCCTTCGGGCACGAGCACCGTGGTCACGGCTTGCGAATAGTACTTCGGATCGCGGCAGTTGATCTCGAGGCCCCATGCGCGTACGGCTGCGCGCGTCGCGGCCGCGATGCGCGCATGGCGGGCGAAGACGTTGTCGAGCCCTTCCTCGTGCAGAAGCTTGATCGCCTCATCGAGGCCATAGAGCAGGCCGGTGGCCGGCGTGTAGGGGAAGAAGCCGTTGGCGTTGTTCGACAGCATGTCGTCCCACGAGAAGTAGGAGCGCGCGAGCTTCGCGGTGCGCGAGGCGGCGAGCGCCTTCTCCGAGACGGCGGTGAACGACAGGCCCGGCGGCAGCATCATGCCCTTCTGCGAGCCCGACACCGTCACGTCGATGCCCCACTCGTCGTGGCGCAGATCGGCGGTCCCGAGACCGGAGATCGTGTCGGTCATGAAGAGAGCCGGGTGATCGGCGGCGTCGAGCGCGCGGCGGATCTCTTCGAGCGGCGTCATGCAGCCGGAGGAGGTCTCGTTGTGCACCACGCAGACGGCCTTGATCAGCCGATCCTTGTCGCGGCGCAGATGCTCCTCGATCTCAGCCGGGTCGGCGCCGATGCGCCAGTCGGTCTGGATGACCTCGGCGCGGAGGCCCAGGCGGTCCGCCATCTGCTTCCAGAGCACGGCGAACTGACCCGTCTCGACCATCAGCACGCGGTCGCCGGGCGAGAGCGTGTTGGTGAGAGCGGCTTCCCACGCGCCGGTGCCCGACGACGGGTAGATGATGACCGGACCGGTGGTCTTGAAAATCGTCTTGATGCCGGCGAGGACGCTTTTGCCGAGTTTCTGGAAGTCGGCGCCGCGATGGTCGAGCATCTGCCGCGACATGGCGGACAGCACGCGCTCCGGTACCGGCGTGGGGCCGGGAATCTGCAGGAAATGCCGCCCTGGGCGGCGAGGCGCGTTCGACATCTTGTCGTCCCCTATCTCCACGACTCGCTGCGTAGCGGCCGCGGATCCTCGGGAGTGGGAACTCCGAGAAGGGAGGGCCTCTCTATTTATTGGTACGTCCGCGCGAGACGGAGGCACCTATAGGAGTGAACACCGGATGGCGTCAAGGGCGATCGCGGGGCCCGGAACGGGCTCTGCCCGCGCCTTTTCGTCCTGGCGGCGGCGCCTCCGACGAAGGTCCTATACGCCCGGTTTTTCAGCCGCAGCGAGATAGTTGACGTCGGTGTCGTCCGCCAGGCTCCAGTCGTCGCGGAAGGGGCTGTAAACCATGCCGCGGAAGCGGGGCGCCGAAAGGCCCGCCGCTGCGAGGTGGCCGGCGAGCTCGTCCGGGGTGACGAAGCGATCCCACTGGTGGGTGCCGCGCGGCAGCCAGCCCAGGACGTACTCGGCCGCGACGATAGCGAGCGCATAGGATTTCGCGGTGCGGTTGAGGGTCGAGAGGACGAGCATTCCTCCCGGGCGGACCAGGCCCGCGCAGGTCCGGACGAAGGCGCCCACGTCCGGGACATGCTCCACCACCTCCAGCGCCAATACGACGTCGAACGCCTCGCCTGCCGCCAGCAGGCTTTCGGCGGTGGTTGCCCGATAATCGACCTCGAGCGCCTGGGCGGCGGCATGCTCGCGGGCGATTGCAACATTTTCCTCCCCTGGGTCGATGCCGGTGACGCGTGCGCCGAGGCGGGCCAGAGGCTCCGACATCAGGCCGCCGCCGCAGCCGACGTCGAGTGCGGTGAGGCCCTTGAGGGGATGGCGCCCGCCGGTCTCGCGGCCGAAATGCCGGGCGAGGGTGTCGCGGATGAAGGTCAGCCGGGCCGGTCCGATCTGGTGCAGGGGCCGAAAATCGCCCGTCGGGTCCCACCATGCCTGGGCGAGGCGCTGGAAGCGGGCCACTTCGGCGGCATCTACATTTCGTTCGCCGGGCTCTTGGACGCCAAGCTCTGGCGGCTTCGAAGGGGGGCGTTCGGCGTGATCGGTCATGTCACGAAAGTGCCAGTACCCGGACAATTGTCAATGCGACGGAGCGCAGTTGCGGCCGCCCCGCGTTCCCGGTAAGAGAACGCCCACGCGAGGGCGGATTGTCCTTAGTTCGACGGGTGTTCGCGAGGTTTCAAGCCGGCTCGTTCCGGCCTGCGCCTCGAAATGCCTTCTCTCAGACACACCCAGGCATCGAGCGGTTTCAGGACCATGGCTGTTGTCGTGATGAAATTCGGCGGCACGTCCGTCGCGGACGTGGAGCGCATCAAGAACGTTGCGCGCCACGTCAAACGCGAGGCGGATGCCGGCAACAAGGTGGCCGTGGTCGTTTCCGCAATGGCGGGTGCGACCAATCAGCTTGTGGCCTGGGTCAACGAGGCCGCGCCCCTTCACGACAAACGCGAATACGACGCCGTCGTCGCTTCCGGCGAGCAGGTCACGGCGGGGCTCACCGCCATCGCGCTCCAGGCGATGGGCGTCAAGGCCCGCTCGTGGCAGGGCTGGCAGATCCCCATCGAGACGAGCACGGCTCATGGCTCGGCGCGAATCGCGGGCATTCCCGGCGACGATCTCCGGCGCTCTCTCGACGCGGGCGAGGTGGCCGTCATCACCGGCTTTCAGGGCATCGAGCCGAAGGGCAAGCGTATCGCGACGCTCGGGCGCGGCGGGTCCGACACCAGCGCCGTCGCCGTGGCGGTGGCTCTCAAGGCCGACGTTTGCGACATCTACACGGACGTCGATGGCATCTACACCACCGATCCGAGGATCGTGCCCAAGGCGCGCCGGCTCGCGAAGGTGAGCTACGAGGAAATGCTGGAGATGGCGTCCTCCGGCTCCAAGGTGCTCCAGACGCGCTCGGTGGAGCTTGCCATGGTGCATCAGGTCAGGACACGGGTGCTGTCCAGCTTCACGAAGCCCGAGGATATGGCGCCGGTGGGCGCGGTGCCCCTCGAGAGCGTGGGGACAATCGTTTGCGGCGAGGATGAGATCATGGAAACGCAGGTCGTCAGCGGCATCGCCTACGCGCGGGACGAGGCGAAAATCACGATGCTCAAGCTCGAGGACAAACCCGGCATCGCCGCGCGGATCTTCGGGCCGCTCTCGGATGCGGCGATCAACGTCGACATGATCGTGCAGAACGTCGCGGCCGACGGTCACCACACGGATATGACGTTTACGGTGCAGCAGGCCGAGCTCGAGCGTGCCGTCGACGTGCTTAACGCGGCGAAAGCCGATATCGGCGAATTCGAGATCCAGAGCTCCGCCGACGTCGCCAAGGTTTCCGTTATCGGCATCGGCATGCGCAGCCATGCGGGCGTCGCGGCGCAAATGTTCAAGGCGCTTGCCGAGAAGGGCATCAATATTCTCGCGATCTCCACATCCGAGATCAAAATCAGCGTGCTTATCGACGCGGCCTATGCGGAGCTGGCCGTGAGGACGCTCCATTCCCTCTACGGCCTGGACGCCGCATAAGGCGCGGCCCTGCCGTTAGGGTTATGCTATCGCCTTTTTCGGGCGCCTTTTCCGCATTGGCGCTCAATTTGACGTATAACCGCCCGTGATCCCTGCTTCGGCAGGGTGCGTGGATCCGTTTGATGGCTTTTGCCCTATGCATTCGAGACGCGGCGACGAGCCCCGTGTGATGCCGACCGAGCCGGCGCTGCGCGTCATCATGCGCCGGTTGCGGGAAATCATGTCCGAGGCCGCTGCCGACGGGCAGGAGCGGCTCGACAAGATCGTGCGCCAGATCGCGGGCGTCATGGTTGCGGATGTCTGCTCGCTCTATCTCAAGCGGCAGGACGGCTCGCTGGAGCTGTTCGCGAGCGAAGGCCTCAATCGGTCGGCGGTGCATACCACCATGCTCAAGCGCGGCGAGGGCCTCGTCGGGCGCTGCGCAGAGATGGGCGTTCTCATCAACGAGCCGGATGCCGCGAAGCACCCGGCCTTCAGCTATAGGCCGGAGACGGGCGAGGAGATCTATCATTCGCTGCTCGCGGTGCCCGTGCAGCGCAGCGGCCAGGTGCTCGGCGTGCTCGTCGTGCAGAACCGCACCGTCAAGGAATACTCGGACGAGGATGCCGAGGTGATGCAGGCGACCGCGATGGTGGTGGCCGAGCATCTCGTCTCGGGGGCCGTGTCCGGTTTCGGCGCCGGGATCGAGATTTCCAAGGCGCTGTCGCTCGTGGTGAAGGGCGAGCCGATCTCGGAGGGGATCGCGCTCGGCCACGTGCTGCTGCACGAGCCGCGCATCGTCGTGACCAAGCTGATGGCGGACGATCCGGTGGCCGAGCTCAGGCGGCTCGAGGATGCGCTCCTCGAACTCAAGACCTCGCTCGACGAGATGCTGAGCCACGAGCTGCTCTCGGGCGCGGGCGATCATCGCGACGTGCTCGAAGCCTATCGCATGTTCGCCCACGACCGCGGCTGGGAGCGGCGGCTGCGCGAAGCCGTGCAGAGCGGTCTCACGGCGGATGCGGCGGTAGAGCGCGTGCAGAACGGCACGCGCGCGCGGATGCTTCGGCAGGCCGACCCTTTTTGGCGGGAGCGCCAGCGCGATCTCGACGATCTTTCGGATCGCTTGCTGCGCATTCTGGCGGGCCGGGCGACCGGGTTCATCAATCCGCCGGAGATGCCGCCCGATACGATCCTCGTCGCGCGCAATATGGGGCCTGCCGAGCTGATCGACTATGACGGCTCGCGCTTGAGGGGCCTCGTGATCGAGGACGGCAGCGGGCAGAGCCATGTCGCCATCGTCGCCAAGGCGCTGGGCATCCCGGCGGTGGGGCAGGCGACCGGGCTTGTCGAGCGGGTGACCGCGGGAGACGCCATCATCGTCGATGGCGTGGCCGGCGAGGTGCACGTGCGGCCCTCGTCGGACGTCGTGAACGCCTACACCGACAAGGTGCGCTTCCGTGCGCGCCGGCAGAAGCAATACGAGAAGCTGCGCGATCTTCCCGCCCTGACGACGGACGGCGAGCGCATCATCCTGCAGATCAACGCCGGGCTCTTGCAGGATATGCCGCATCTCGCGGAGTCGGGGAGCGAGGGCATCGGGCTGTTTCGTACCGAGCTGATGTTCATGCTGTCCCACAGCTTGCCGCGTGTGGACCGGCAGACGGAGGCCTACGGCGCGGTGCTGCGGGAAGCCAAAGGCAAGCCGGTGGTCTTCCGCTCTCTCGATATCGGCGGCGATAAGATCCTGCCGTATCTGCGCCAGATCCCGGAAGAGAACCCCGCCATCGGATGGCGTGCGATCCGCATGTCGCTCGACCGGCCGGCGCTTTTCCGGATGCAGATCCGCGCGATGTTGCGGGCCGCGGCGGGCCAGCAGCTTCGGGTGATGCTGCCGATGATCTCGGTTGCGACCGAGATGGACGACGCGCGCGGGCTGATCGACAAGGAGTGGGCGCTCGCCATGGCGCGCGGCACGCCGCTGCCGAGCGAGCTTCTGGTGGGCGCCATGATCGAGGTGCCGAGCGTCCTGTTCGAGCTCGACGAGTTGCTGCCGCGGGCGGACTTCGTCTCCGTCGGCAGCAACGATCTCATGCAGTTCCTGTTTGCGGCCGACCGCTCGAACCCGCGCGTCGTCAATCGGTTCGATTCGCTTTCGGTGGCGCCGCTCAAGGCGCTCAAGATGCTTGCGGGTGCGTGCTACCGGCACAACGTGCCATTGACGGTTTGCGGCGAGATGGCGGGGCGGCCGATCGAAGCCATGTGCCTCATCGGCCTCGGCTTCCGCACCTTCTCGATGGCGCCGGCGTCGATCGGTCCGGTCAAGGCCATGATCCGCTCGGTCGATGCAAGCGCGGTGACGGATCTGCTCGACGACCTGCTCGTTTCCGGCTCGGGCAGCGTGCGCGCGGAGATCGAAGCCTTTGCGGCGCGGTCCAAGGTGGAGATCTGAGTTTTTTCGCTCACGGGCCTGTCCGGACGGCGCCGAAAAAGGCATCGCACTGGCCCTCCGCGAGGGCGGCGGTGTCTGAGCGAAGCTCGGCTACGCCAAGACCGCCGGGTCGCGTCCAAGCGGAGCTTGGCTTCGCCAAGACGCTCCCGAGCCCCTTTGGGCTGAAGGGAGCAGGGCCGGAGGGAAAGTGCTTGCGCGCGGGCGCGCTTGGCGTCATGTCGCAGGGAAACACACGATCGTTTGAAAGACCCATGAGCGTCATTCCCCAAGAAAAGCTGGCCAAGCTGGTCGAGCGATACGAGACCATCCAGGCCGAACTCAATCAGGGTGCGCCGCAGGCGACCTATGTGAAGCTCACCAAGGAGCTGTCGGAGCTGACGCCGCTGATCTCCGCCGTGCGCGATCTCGAGGCCGCGGAGACGGAAAAGCGCGATCTCGAAGCCCTCGTTCGCGATCCCGGCCAGGACAAGGACATGGCCGAGATGGCGCGCGACGAGCTCGACCAGATCGGCGAGCGCATCGAAGCGCTGCAACAGCAGCTCCGCGTGCTGCTGTTGCCGAAAGATGCGGCAGACGAAAAGAGCGCCATTCTCGAAGTGCGGGCCGGGACGGGCGGCGACGAGGCCGCGCTGTTCGCGGCCGATCTTTACCGCATGTATCAGCGGTATGCCGATCTGCACGGCTGGAAAACCGAGATCCTGTCGATGTCGGAGAGCGATCTCGGCGGCTACAAGGAAATCATCGCGTCGATCACGGGCCGCGGCGTGTTCGCGAAGCTCAAGTTCGAGAGCGGCGTGCACCGCGTGCAGCGCATTCCGGCGACCGAAGCCGGAGGGCGCATTCATACCTCCGCGGCGACGGTGGCCGTGCTGCCGGAAGCCGAGGACGTCGATATCGAAATCCGCGATCAGGACATCCGGATCGATACGATGCGGGCAGGCGGAGCGGGCGGCCAGCACGTCAACAAGACGGACAGCGCCGTGCGCATCACGCATCTGCCGACCGGTATCATCGTGGTCTCGGCGGAGAAGAGCCAGCATCAGAACCGCCGCCTCGCCATGCAGGTGCTGCGCTCGCGGCTGTTCGAGCTCGAACGGGAGCGTGCGGACAGCGAGCGGAGCGAGGCGCGCAAAAGCCAGGTGGGCTCCGGCGACCGTTCGCAACGCATCCGCACCTACAACTTTCCGCAGGGCCGCGTCACCGATCACCGCATCAACCTGACGCTGCACAACATCGACCGCGTCATGGAAGGTGTGGGGCTGGACGAGATCATCGATCAGCTGATCGCCGAGAACCAGGCATCGTTGCTGGCGGCGATGGAAGGCCATGGCGCCTGATCGCGATGTGCCGCCATTCGCCGGGATGACGGCGCGCGATGCGCAGGGCGCGCTCGGGCGGGCGCTGGGCGAGGCCGGCATCGAGGACCCGTTGCGGGATGCGCGGCTGCTGGTTGGGGCCGCTCTGGGCGCGACGGCCGAGGACATCATCAGGGACCCCGCGCGCCGGTTCGAGCCTCTTGAGGCCGAGCGGCTTTCCGGGTTCGCGGCGCGCCGCCTCGCGCGAGAGCCGGTTTCCCGAATTCTGGGCGTGCGCGGCTTTTACGGCCGGGAGTTTCTGGTGACGCCCGCCACCCTCGATCCGCGGCCGTGCACCGAGACCGTTGTCGAGGCGGCGCTTGAAGTTCTGGCGGAGAGCGGGCTGCGGGAGCGGCCGATCCGGATTCTCGATGTCGGCACGGGCTCGGGGGCGCTCGTCGTGACGCTGCTGGCAGAACTGCCGCTCGCGGTCGGCGTCGGGACGGATGTTTCGGACGAGGCGCTTCGGACTGCGCACGACAATGCGGTGCGGCTCGGCGTCGCATCGCGTTGCTCGTTCGTCAATCGGCGGAGCCTGGAGGGCATCGCGGGACCGTTCGATCTTCTGGTTTCGAACCCGCCCTATATTCCGAGCGGCGAGATTCCGGGGCTCGCCCCCGAGGTCCACGCTTACGATCCTGCCGGCGCGCTGGACGGCGGTGCGGATGGGCTCGCTATTTACAGGGCTTTGGCGCGCGATCTGGCGTGGGTCGTGCCTCGCGGATGGGCGCTGTTCGAGGTCGGAGCGGGGCAGGCGGCCGACGTCGAAAGCCTCCTGCGGGACGGTGCGGGCGATGCTCTGGCTGACGTCCGGACGTGGCAGGATCTTGGGCACCACACACGCTGTGTTGCCGTCAAGACACAGCATTATCCATGACGTCAAAAGCGCTTGGATTTAATGGGCGGCGGAGCTAAGGTGCAGTTCAGAGAGTTTAGCGTCATGCGCACTTCTTCTTTGACGGCAGCCCGCTCAGCATATCGGCTGTCATCATTTCGCGCATGATGAGCTGCGATACTGGCGGATGAGAGCCGCTGGCGATGCCGCGTTCAGCAGGCACCCGGTGGCGACTTGAAGCGCCGATCGCATTTGAGCTCCTCCCTTTCGGACATGCTGCTGTCGATCGAGCGCAAAGAGAAACACAGACCATGGCAGCGGGCGCGGGGGTCCGCATAAATCCGTCGCCGTGCCAGTGTCGCGGCCTGGATGGGGGTTACTTGGAGTCCGCCGGGAGACCGGCTTGACGAGATCGCGGCCGGAGGTGGTCGCGGAGAACGACCGTGTTTTGGCTGCTGCTGCTTTGGACGTTGCAGCCCCTATTTCCACAACTGTCGAGAATGGAGCCCATGAGGCAGGGACAACAGAACCGCAGAGGCCGCGGCCGCAATAATAACAACAACAATAATCAGGGCCGCAAAGGTCAGAACCCGTTGACGCGGAGCTTCGAAAGCACCGGACCGGACATCAAGATCCGCGGGACGCCTGCCCATGTCGCCGAGAAGTACATGGCTCTTGCGCGCGATGCGCAGTCGAGCGGCGACCCGGTGCTCGCCGAGAACTATCTCCAGCATGCGGAGCACTACAATCGCATCATCATGACCTACCGCGAGCAGCAGATGCTGCAGAACGGCGGTGAGATGCCCAACGGCGCGGCCCGTCCCGCGAGCCCGGCAGGCTTCGGCGAGGACGACGAGGAGGGCGATTTCTCCTCCGAGCAGCCGCAGGCCTCTTTTGGGCAGCAGCCCCGCGGGGAAGGGCGCCACGACGACCGTGGCCATCGTGGCGGACATGACGGCGGCGGACGTTCGTTCGGCCGGGACCGCGACCGCGGCGAGCGTTTCCAGCGGAGCGATCGCCAGGACCGGGATCGTGGCGAACGCGTCGAACGGGCCGATCGTCCCGAGAGGAGCGAGCGGCCGGAGCGCATCGAGCGCGCGGAGCGGCCGGATCGTGCGCCGCAGCCGGATATCGGAATCGAAGGTGGCCAGCCGCCGCCGCGCCGCGAACGCGATCGCGACAGGCAGCCCCTGCCGCACGACGAGCAGCCCGCATTCCTGCGTCGCCCCGTGCGGCGTCAGCGCCGGGAAGCGCCGGCTGAAGAGGCCGCGGAACCGACGCCCGCCGTCGAAGGCAGCGGCGAGTAAGCTCCGCTCGTCCGTCTGGACTATTGAGACACCGAAAAAAGCCGCGGCCGAGCGCCAGCGGCTTTTTTTGTTTTGGAAGATCAGATCGCGACCGGATCTCCGGCGGCGATTTCCCCGCCCGTCACCACCTCGGCGTAGACGCCAAAGTCCGTGTGCTTCCATTCCCGCTGGAGCGTGGCGGGGATGTCCATGTCCCGGATGCCGGTTTCCGGATCGACATTGGTGGCGGCGCATCGCGCGGTGCGGGCGTTCACCTTGAGACGCGCGGGGCCGATCCCGACCTCGCGCCCGAGCCATCCGAACTCCGTCCACGGCTCCGGGCCGTCGACGATCAGGTTCGGGCGAAAGCGGAGCGGATTGATCGGCCGGCCGGTGATGCGTTCCAACTCGCGTACGGACGCCAGGTTGATTACATGCAACCATTTGGCCGGCGTATCGGTGAAGCTGTGCCCGGGTGCGCTCAAGATCCGAGGCGGGCCGCGCAGGCTCGAATCCATGAAGGCGGCCATGAATTGCTCGACGATCTGGCGGCCGAGGCGCGTGGTCAGGTCTCCGCCTGCGGCTTGGCGACCACCGCGATAGAGGGCAAGGCGGCGGCTTTCTTCCTCGAAGCGTGCGTCGAGGGTGGCCAGGCGCTCGTCGCGCATCAGCATGAGGAAGGCCACCTTGGGCAAGTGACACGGATTTTCCGGATCGAAACGGCTCGGGCCGTTCTCGATCGCCCAGGCGCGGTCGAAGGGGAGCGTCTCGCCGGGCGCGAGCGTCACCCGGTCGAGCGGGTCGGCCGAGAGACCTTTTACGGGGTAGCGATAAATCGCCTCGAGCGTTCCAGTCATGCCGCGTCTTCCCTCCCGATGACCGCGATCAACGCGATTTGTGCGGCTTTGCGATAGCACGGGGGGCGGCCCCCTTTATAGGGCGCCCGCTCGCCCTATATCTCACCACAGGCGGGTCGTCCGGGTGCCGAAATTGGGCTCGGAGGGACCGCCGGATCAACCGTTCGTTGACGGCGTTTCATACCGTGCCTGGGCTTTTGGCCGTGTGCTTCGTATCGGAAAGCGATGGCCCATCTCTGCATCCGCAGCGGTGGGGGCCTTCCGGAAGCACTCCATAGGGCGGCGAAGCGCGCTGAGGAGGACCTACATGGATTTCGAAAGATTTACGGATCGCGCCAAGGGCTTCGTGCAGTCTGCCCAGGGGCTCGCGCTCCGGGAGGAGCACCAGCATTTCTCCGCCGAGCACCTGCTCAAGGTGCTGCTCGATGACCCGGAAGGCCTGGCCGCGGGTCTGATCTCGCGCGCCGGCGGCAACGCGAAGCAGGCGCTCGATGCCGTGGAGCAGGCTCTGCGCGGGCGGCCGAAGGTGAGTGGCGGCGGCGCCGGACAGCTTTACCTCCGGCCCGAGCTTGCGCGCGTGTTCGACAACGCTCAGAAGATCGCCGAGAAAGCCGGCGACCGTTACGTGACGGTCGAGCGGCTGTTGCTGGCCCTTGCGCTCGAGAAGGGATCGGAGGCGGGCCGTATCCTGGCGGATGCGGGCGTTACGCCTGAGCGTCTCAACACGGCGATCAACGAGATCCGCAAGGGGCGCACCGCGGATACCGCGAGCGCCGAGCAGGGCTTCGAAGCTCTGAAGCGGTATGCGCGCGATCTCACGGAAGCTGCCGCCAACGGCAAGCTCGATCCGGTGATCGGCCGCGACGAGGAGATCCGCCGCACCATTCAGGTGCTGAGCCGCCGGACGAAGAACAACCCCGTGCTGATCGGCGAGCCCGGTGTCGGCAAGACGGCGATTGCCGAGGGCCTCGCCGCGCGCATCGTTGCGGGCGACGTGCCGGAAAGCCTCAAGGACAAAAAGCTGCTCGCGCTCGACATGGGCGCGCTCATCGCGGGCGCCAAATTCCGCGGCGAGTTCGAGGAGCGGCTCAAGAGCGTGCTCAACGAAGTGCAGTCCGAGGAGGGGCGCATCATCCTCTTCATCGACGAGCTGCACACCATCGTGGGCGCGGGCAAGGCCGAAGGGGCGATGGACGCGGGCAATCTTTTGAAGCCGGCGCTTGCGCGCGGCGAGCTTCATTGCGTCGGCGCGACCACGCTCGACGAGTACAAGAAGCACATCGAGAAGGATGCGGCGCTTGCGCGGCGCTTCCAGCCGGTGTTCGTGGGCGAGCCGACGGTCGAGGATACGATCTCGATCCTGCGCGGCCTGAAGGAGAAGTACGAGCTGCATCACGGCGTCAGGATCACCGATTCCGCGCTCGTGTCGGCGGCGACGCTCTCCAACCGCTACATCACCGACCGCTTCCTGCCGGACAAGGCCATCGATCTCGTGGACGAGGCCGCATCGCGGCTTCGGATGCAGGTCGATTCCAAGCCCGAGGAGCTGGATGCGATCGATCGCGACCTGATGCAGGCCAAGATCGAGCGCGAGGCGCTGAAAAAGGAAACCGACGCGGCGTCGCAGGAGCGGCTCGAGAAGCTCGAGAAAGAGATTTCCGATCTCGAGGAGAAGTCGCGCACGCTCACCGAGCGCTGGCAGTCCGAGAAGGACAAGCTCGGCACCGCGCAGAAAGTGAAGGAAGAGCTCGACAAGCTTCGCACCGAGCTCGTGCAGTCGCAGCGCAAGGGCGACTATGCGCGCGCGGGCGAGCTGGCGCATGCCGTGATCCCGGACCTCGAGCGTAAGCTTGCAGGGATCGAGAGCACGGAGGCCAAGGGCGTGATGGTCGAGGAGGCGGTGACGCCCGATCAGATCGCGGCCGTCGTGTCGCGCTGGACGGGTGTGCCTGTCGACAAGATGCTGGAAGGCGAGCGCGATAAGCTGCTCAAGATGGAGGAGGCGCTCGAAAAGCGCGTCGTGGGCCAGCCGGAAGCGGTGAAGGCCGTGGCGACGGCCGTGCGGCGCGCGCGTGCGGGCCTGCAGGACCCGAACCGGCCGATAGGCTCGTTCATGTTCCTGGGGCCGACGGGCGTCGGCAAGACGGAGCTGACGAAGGCGCTCGCCTCGTTCCTGTTCGACGACGATAGCGCGCTGGTGCGCATCGACATGAGCGAGTTCATGGAGAAGCACTCCGTGGCCCGTCTCATCGGCGCGCCTCCGGGCTATGTCGGCTACGAGGAGGGCGGGGCGCTCACCGAAGCCGTGCGGCGCCGGCCGTATCAGGTCATTCTGTTCGACGAGATCGAGAAGGCGCACCCCGATGTGTTCAACGTGCTCTTGCAGGTGCTCGACGATGGGCGGCTGACCGACGGTCAGGGCCGCACGGTCGACTTCAAGAACACGCTGATCATCATGACGTCGAACCTCGGGGCCGAGTACCTCGCCGATCCGCGCCAGCCGATGGGCTTTGGCGCGCCGGGCGACGAGGACAAGGTGATGAGCGAAGAGGAGGCCTATGGCCTCGTCATGGACGCGGTGCGCCGGCATTTCCGCCCCGAGTTCATCAACCGGATCGACGAGATCGTCGTGTTCCACCGTCTGCGGCGCGAGGCGATGGCGTCCATCGTCGACATTCAGATGAAGCGGATCAGCGCGCTGGTCGCAGACCGGAAGATCACGCTCAATCTGGACGATCAGGCCCGCACCTGGCTCGCGAACAAGGGATACGATCCGATCTATGGTGCGCGTCCCCTTAAGCGGGTGATCCAGAAGCAGGTGCAGGACCCGCTTGCGGAAGCGATCCTGTCGGGCACGGTGCGGGATGGAGATGCGGTCAACATCTCGGTCCGCGACGGGGCGCTGACGCTCAACGGCGAGCCGGTGAAGGCTGCTGCCTAAGGATCGTCGTTCGGTATGAAACGGAAGGAAAGTCGGGGCATCTTTGCCCCGACTTTTTTTGTTGTCGCTCTGCCCTCCTGTCATCCCGGAAAGGCGGAGGCGAAAAGCCGAAGCCTTATCCGGGACCCAGCGTGACGAGCGTCGAAGACGCAATATTTTGCGATAGAAGTTTTTGCTGGGTCCCGGCTCGGCGCACCGGCATACGCCGTCGCTTGGCCGGGATGACATGAGAGCGCTGTTACTTGCTCGCCGTCAGGACGGGCGTGCGGCGCATCAGCTCGTCGATGCGCATGCGCTCTTTCTGGAACTCGACGAGGTCGCGGCCGGCGAGCTGGCGCTCGCGCGGGACCTCGATCGAGAGCGGGTTCACGAACTGGTTGTTGACGAGGATTTCATAGTGAAGGTGCGGGCCGGAGGAGAGGCCGGTCGAGCCCACATATCCGATGACCTGGCCCTGCTTGACGCGGACGCCTGCGGTTGCGCCCGGCGCAAAGCGTGACATGTGGCTGTAGGCCGTCTGATAGCCGTTGGCGTGACGTATGCGGACGTAATTGCCGTTGTAGCCCTTGCGTCCGGCCTCTTCGATGATGCCGTCGCCGGCCGCAAGAATGGGCGTGCCGGGACGCGCGGCCCAGTCGATGCCGGTGTGCATTCTGGTCTCGCCGAGCAGCGGGTGACGGCGGAAGCCGAAACCGGACGTGAGGCGCACATCGTCGCCGCGCACGGGGCGGCGCATCAGGAAGCGTTTCGCGTTGTTTCCGTGGGTGTCGTAGTAGTCGACCTCGCCGTCGGGTGTGCGGAAACGATAGTAGCGGCGCGTTTCGCTGCCGGTCGTGATGGCCGTGTAGAGCAATTCGCCGGGCGGGCCTTCCGCGCCGCCTTCGTCTTTCAGGTCAAAGAACATTTCGCAGGTGTCGCCCGCTCTGAGGCGTCTGCGGAAGTCCGTCTCGTAGGCGTGGACCTGCAGGATCTGGTTGATCGTCTCGTCGGGAATGCTCTCGATCAGAGAGGCATGATAGAGGCTCGCATAAAGGCTCGACGTCTGCGGGGCGTTGGAATCGGTGAGCGCCAGACGCATGAGGGAGTCGTCGTCCATCGGCGTCTTGCTGGCCGTGAACTCGCCCGATGCGTTGCGATTGACGGTGACCTTGTGCACGTGGCCTTCGCCGAAGATCGAGAAACGCACGGGCTCCATGCGGTTGTCGGCGGTGAGCGACGGCTGCAGCGCGATGTGGACCTCTTGGCCGGCTTCGACGGATCTCTCCGAGAAGACGGGCTTCATCGCCTCGATCATCTCGCGGATTTGCCAGGAGGTTGCGCCGGCTTCCGAGAGGACTTCGCGGAGCTTCTGGCCTTGGCGCACCGTTTTGATGGTCGGCTTCAGGACGTCGAGCTCGCTCGATCCATCCTCGTCGTGGCCTGCCTTGGCGAGCACGGTCGTGTTGGGACCGGCGGCATCCCGATCTTCTGTTTCGGCTGCCGGGGCCGCATTGCCGAGCGCGTCGGCGAAGCCGATTTCCTCGTCGCCAGAGAAACCGGAGGCGGGCGTCACTGCCGCCAGAGCTTCCGAGGTCTCGAAGCGTTCGACGATTTCTGCGGCTTCGTCGTCGGCGATGCGCTGGGCATCGTCGGAGGGAAGCGCGCCGCCGAGGAGCTCGACGACGCGAATGCTGACATTGGTCTTCTCGACGGTTTCGGCGTCGTCCTGCTCCTCGCCGATCGGCTTGTTGTTGGCGTAGAGCTTGAAAGGATTGAAGGCGGGAATGGTTTCGGTCGCGCCCGCGGGTACGGGCGCGAGGCGCGCGACGATGCGAACGTACGGTTTGGCGTAGATGTATTCGCGGCCGCTCCGCCGCTGGCGCAGCGTTTCGTGGATGATGAAGCGCGTGGACTTGGCGCCGCTCGTGATCTGGAGCCTGTCGACCTTGGGCACGCTCCATTTCAGGCCGTCGTCGCGGCGCAGGAAGGCCTCGAGGGGCGGGGCAACGGTGCCTTCGCGCAGGCGCTGCAACGCGGGGACGAGGCCGTCCTCCGTCTCCTGCTTGTCGGCCGCGCCGAAAATCACCACCAGGATCGAAACGCCTCCGACCGCGGCCGCAAGGCAGGTGCTCATCAGCCAGCGGAAGCGGCCTTCGCGCTGCGGCTCGGCGTGGTCCGTGCCGTACATATCCCGGAGCCCGCGCGCCTTCGCGCCGCGGTAGAGCGCGGACGCCTTGTTGGCAGCCCGGCCCCCGGTGACGGGGCGGCAGCGCGCAATCGGGGCGTGACGACGGTGATCGATCACGACGTGGACTTCCCCCCTTCGCCGGGCGCTTGCCGTGGGCATCCGCTCCAACGGCCCAGCCGACCGACGACCAAATCCTAATCCGGCCCGCGCCTCGCGGTGCGCGCCAAATCAAATCGCCGTCTTGGCGTATACTAGATAGACCGAGCTTTCTGGCACAAAACTGGCGCTCTGAGGGCGCCGGCCCCCTTTTTGGCGGGTTTTGAACCCGGAGGGGTGATCCGTTCGGAGGGGGAAGGCGTAGAATTTGTATCAACCGAGACGGCGAACGAGATCGTTCTGAGCGACGGCACTCAAGAAAGTTTCGTTCGTTATCAGCTGCTTAATAAGAATTTTGCGGTTTCGCCGAGGTTGGTGTTGACAGGGCGGCGAGTTTCCTATTAATTCGGTCCTTGTCGCGGGGCACACAGTGCTTCGCCGCCCTCGACGGGCATCGCTCTCTCGATAACAGTTGTGGTTCCCGACCGGGCCACCCGGAAGGAAACCTGTTGTCTTGAAAGTCGGTCTAACAGGCCGGCTGCGACACTCGTCGTCGGATCGCTCTTTGACAAGTTAAATTTGAAGGAAGAGAAACGCAGGCGGCGGAGTCCTAGCGAGATCTCTGAAGCCCCTCGGGGTGTAAGGGATCGACGAAACTCTGGCGAGACTGCGTTTCATAAGCCATCACCAAGCGCGCCGGATGCGAAGCAATTCGTGTCATGTGCGTGCTAGTGTGAAGGTGCCCGTTACGCAGTATCCTTGGAGAATACCCTCCAAGCCGGTCCAGAATCGAAACTTTCAATTTGAGAGTTTGATCCTGGCTCAGAACGAACGCTGGCGGCAGGCCTAACACATGCAAGTCGAACGCTGTAGCAATACAGAGTGGCAGACGGGTGAGTAACGCGTGGGAATCTTCCTATCGGTACGGAATAGCTCAGGGAAACTTGGGGTAATACCGCATACGCCCTTCGGGGGAAAGATTTATCGCCGATAGACGAGCCCGCGTCTGATTAGCTAGTTGGTGAGGTAATGGCTCACCAAGGCGACGATCAGTAGCTGGTCTGAGAGGATGATCAGCCACACTGGGACTGAGACACGGCCCAGACTCCTACGGGAGGCAGCAGTGGGGAATATTGGACAATGGGCGCAAGCCTGATCCAGCCATGCCGCGTGAGTGATGAAGGCCCTAGGGTTGTAAAGCTCTTTCAGCGGGGAAGATAATGACGGTACCCACAGAAGAAGCCCCGGCTAACTTCGTGCCAGCAGCCGCGGTAATACGAAGGGGGCTAGCGTTGTTCGGAATTACTGGGCGTAAAGCGCACGTAGGCGGATTGCTAAGTCAGGGGTGAAATCCCGGGGCTCAACCTCGGAACTGCCTTTGATACTGACAATCTTGAGTCCGGAAGAGGTGAGTGGAATTCCTAGTGTAGAGGTGAAATTCGTAGATATTAGGAAGAACACCAGTGGCGAAGGCGGCTCACTGGTCCGGTACTGACGCTGAGGTGCGAAAGCGTGGGGAGCAAACAGGATTAGATACCCTGGTA